>WNFM01309115.1_pt1 | contig 161719 bp, 156 predicted proteins | sample 5400271 | NCBI WGS metagenome assembly WNFM01 (sample SAMN13153352, study PRJNA577476) | soil metagenome | isolation source: 60 cm saprolite on Douglas fir-dominated hillslope | place: USA:California | collected 2013-09-17
GCGGTTCATCTTGTTGATGGTCTCGATCATGTGCACCGGGATGCGGATGGTGCGCGCCTGGTCGGCGATCGAGCGCGTGATGGCCTGGCGGATCCACCAGGTGGCGTAGGTGGAGAACTTGTAGCCGCGGCGGTACTCGAACTTGTCCACCGCCTTCATCAGGCCGATGTTGCCTTCCTGGATCAGGTCGAGGAACTGCAATCCCCTGTTCGTGTACTTCTTCGCGATCGAGATCACCAGGCGCAGGTTGGCTTCCGTCATCTCGCGCTTGGCGCGGCGCGCCTTCGCCTCGCCGGTCGACATCTGCTTGTTGATCTCCTTCAGATCCTTGATCGAGATGCCGATCTTCTGCTGCACGCCCTGGATCTTGCCGAGCAGCTCGAGAATCGACGGCTCGACGCGGCGCATCGACTCGGTCCACGGCTGCTCGGCGTTCATCTCCGTGCCCAGCCAGCGCTTCGAGCCCTCGGTGCCGGCGAACACCTTGATGAAGTGCTGGCGCGGCATGTTTGCCTTCTCGACGCTGAGATCGAGAATGCCGCGCTCGTGGCGCCGGATCTCGTCGACCAGGCCGCGCACGCTGTCGGAGAGCCGCTCGACGGTACGCGCGGTGAAGCGGATGGTCATCAGCTCGTTGGAAATCTGCTCGCGCACGCGCAGGTAGTCGCGGTCCTTGGAGCCCTTGTTCTCGAGCACCTTGGTCATCTTCTCGTACAGCCGGCGGATGCGGCCGAATTTCTCCAGGCTCGCGGTGCGCAGCGCGAGCAGGCTCGCCTTCTGCGCCGCGCCGTCGTCGTCCTCGGTCTCGCCCTCCTCCGCCTCGATCTGCGCCTCCTCCTCCTCGGGCGCCTCGGCCTTCTTCGGGTCGAAGTCGTCCTTGGCGTTGGGGTCGATCAGGCCATCGACCACCTCGTCGATGCGCATCTCTTCCTTTTCCACCTTGTCGGCGAGGTCGAGGATCTCGCGCACCGTGGTCGGGCAGGCGCTGATCGCCAGGATCATGTGGCGCAGGCCTTCCTCGATCCGCTTGGCAATCTCGATTTCGCCTTCGCGCGTCAGCAGCTCGACCGAGCCCATTTCGCGCATGTACATGCGCACCGGGTCGGTAGTGCGGCCGAATTCCGAGTCGACGGTGGAGAGCGCCGCCTCGGCCTGCTCCTCGACGTCCTCGTCGGGCTGCGCCACCGGCGCTGCGTCCGAGGCGATCAGCAGCGTCTCCTGGTCGGGCGCCTGGTCGTAGACCTGGATACCCATGTCGCCGAAGGTTGAAATGATGGCTTCGATCTGCTCGGCGTCGACCAGGTCGTCGGGCAGGTGGTCGTTGATCTCCGAATAGGTGAGGAAGCCGCGCTCCTTGCCGAGCTTGATCAGGTTCTTGAGGCGCGTGCGCCGGGTCTCGGCGTCTTCCTTCGGCAGCTCGGCGGGGATGAGCCAGGCGTCCTTGCCACCGCGGCGTCCGCGCCCGCGCTTGCCCTTCGCCTTGGCCTCGTTGACTTTGGCTTCGAGCAGCTCCAGCGCCTGCTTGGCGCTGGTCTTGATCGGGGGCTTGGCGGCCTTGGCGTCCGCCGGCAGCTTGGCCGGCGCGCCCTTCGCCGCTACGGCTTTCTTGGCGGCAGCGGCTTTCGCGCTGGCTGCCGCGGCCTTGGCGCGTGCGGCGCCAGCGGCTTTCGCGCGCAACAGCTTCTTCGCCCCGCGCGTTTTTTTCGCGTGTGACTTGTGCCGGAGGATTTTCTTGTGGAGCTTGGCTTTTTTCTTGGCGCTGCGGACTTTTTTGGACTTGGCCTTGGACTTACGCTTCTGAACCATCGAACCCCCGGAAGGCTGCTGAACTCATCGAAAACCGCATATTGTACCAAAAGCCTGAAGTTTCAAGGGCTTCCCCTGACTCCGGGCCCGAAAATTGCTGGGGCGGACCGGACTTCGCGCCTACTTCGGCGGCGCGCCGCGCGCGTCGGCCTGCAACTGGCGCTCGAGCCGCTTTACTTCCGAGATCATCTTCGCGTGCCGGTAGCGCTCCTCGCGGCTCAACTCGCCCTTGTGCAGGCGATCCGCCAGCGTCTGGATCTCGCGGTTCTTGCGCGCGATCTCGAGCTTGCGCAGGGCAAGACGCAGATAGCTGCGGGATTGGTCCTCGGATTCGTCCATCTCCTCGCCAAAGGCCTGCGCGAGGCTGATTAACTCGGCGTGCGTGCTGTCCTGGAATCGCTCGATCAGCATGGCCGGCGACGGCGGGGACTCGGCGCCGCTGCAATAGTCGAAAATCTCGCTCAACGCCGCCGACTCGTCGAGCGCGGCATCGATCAGCGCTACGTCGATTTCCGTGGCGAGCGCCGGGTAGGCGACGACGCAGCACAGCAGCTTCCACTCGGTCGTCGAGGGCGGGCGGAACTGGCGCTTGGCCGGTGCGGCGCGGCGGAAGGTCGCTGCGTCAGGCAGGCCGAGCAGCTTTTCCGCTTCCTCCTGGGTGACGGCGGCGAGCCGTGCCACCTCCTTCACCAGCTGCAGCTTGAGCGAGGCGGCAGTGATTTTCTGCAGGTGGGGCCGCGCCGCCACCAGGAACTGCGAGCGGCCTTCGGCGTTGGCGAGGCTCGACTGGCCGCGCAATTCGCCGACCAGGAATTCCGACAGCGTCGGCGCTGTCCGCACGCGGCTCTCGAAGGCCTCCTGGCCATGCTGGCGCACGAAGCTATCCGGGTCCTCGCCGTCGGGCAGGAAAAGGAAGCGCATCGGCTTGTGGTCCTGCGCGAGCGGCAGGCTGACTTCGAGCGCGCGCCAGGCGGCCTTGCGGCCGGCGGCGTCGCCGTCGAAGCTGAAAACGATCTCGTCGGCGAGGCGCAGCAGCTTCGAGACGTGCGTCGGAGTAGTGGCGGTGCCGAGCGTCGCCACGGCGTAACCGATGCCGTATTGCGCGAGCGCCACCACATCCATGTACCCCTCGACCACCAGCACGCGCCCCGCCGCGCGGATGGCGTCGCGCGCCTGCACCAGGCCGTAGACCTCGCGGCCTTTCTCGAACAGCGGGGTTTCCGGCGAGTTCAGGTATTTCGGCTCGCCCGCGTCGATCACGCGGCCGCCAAAGCCGATGACAAAACCGCGCGCATTGAGGATCGGGAACATGATGCGGTCGCGGAAGCGGTCGTAGCGCTTGTTCTCCTCCTCGCCTCGGATGACGAGCCCGAGCTCCACCAGTGTTTTGTCTTCATAGTCGGGAAACGCTTCCTTCAGACCCTGCCATCCGTCCGGCGCGTAGCCGATGCGAAAGCGCGCGGCGATTTCCCCGGTGAGGCCGCGCCCCTTGAGGTAGTCGATGGCGCGCGGAGAGGATTTGAGCTGCGCACGGTAGAAGGCCATCGCCTTCTCCATCAGCGCATAGAGGTCCGGCTCGCGCTCCTTGCGCGCCGCCTCCTGCGGCGAGCGCGGCCGCTCGTCGGGCACCTGCAGGCCGGCCGAGGCGGCGAGATCCTTCACCGCGTCGACGTAACCGAGCGAGGCGTAGGCCATCAGAAAGCCGATGGCATTGCCGTGCGCGCCGCAGCCGAAGCAGTGGTAGAACTGCTTCGACGGGCTGACGGTGAACGAGGGCGTCTTCTCGCTGTGGAAGGGACACAGCCCCTGGAAATTGGCGCCGCCCTTCTTCAGCTGGACGTAGCGCGAGACCACGTCCACGATGTCGACCCGGTTAAGCAGGTCCTGCTTGAAGGAGTCCGGGATCACACCCGGAATTGTCAGGCCGAAAGCTTGGTTTTGACTAGGCTCGAGACCTTCGCCATGTCGGCTTTGCCGGCCAGCCGGGGCCTGAGCGCCGCCATGACCTTGCCCATGTCCTTGATGCCGCTGGCGCCGGTGGCGGCGACTATGGAATTGATTTCGTTTTGAATCTCGGCATCGCCCAGCTGCTGCGGCAGGTAGGCCGTCAGCACGCCGACCTCAAATTTCTCGGCCTGCGCCAAGTCGTTGCGCGCCGCTTTCTCGAACTGGGCGATCGACTCGCGGCGCTGCTTGAGCATCTTCTCGATCACCGACACCACGTCGGCGTCGCTCAGCTCGATGCGCTCGTCGACTTCCTTCTGCTTGAGGGCGGCGAGCAGCAGCCGGACAGCGGACAGGCGCGCGCCGTCCCTGGCGCGCATCGCCGTCTTCATGTCTTCCGTGATTTGCTGCTTGAGGGAGATGCCGGGCCGGTACGGCTAGTACATCTTCTGCGGCAGCATCTGGCTGCGCAGGCGCTTGTGGTGGCGCTTGACCGCGGCGGCGAGCTTGCGCTTGCGTTCGGCGGTCGGCTTCTCGTAGTACTCGCGCGAGCGCAATTCGGTCAGCAGACCGGTCTTCTCCACCGTGCGCTTGAAGCGGCGCATCGCCACTTCGAACGGCTCGTTTTCCTTGACGCGTACTGTCGGCATCCCGCCCTCGGGGCTCAAAAGGGGCTGAATTGTATCAAAATCAACCCGTGTTGACCCTCGGCATCGAGACCTCCTGCGACGAGACCGGCGTAGCGCTCTACGACGCCCGGCTGCTGGCGCAGGCAGTGTATTCCCAGGTCGCGATGCACGAAGCTTACGGCGGCGTGGTGCCCGAGCTCGCTTCGCGCGACCACATTCGGCGCCTGGTCCCTCTGACCCGGCAGGTGTTCAAGGATGCTCAAAGAAATATTCTCGACTTGGCCGCCGTTGGCTACACCGAAGGCCCCGGACTCGCCGGGGCCTTGCTGGTGGGGGCGTCCTTCGCCCGCGGCCTCGCGGCGGCGCTCGGCATTCCCGCCCTCGGCATCCATCATCTCGAGGGGCATCTCCTCTCCCCGCTGCTGGGTGCCCGGCCGCCAGCCTTCCCGTTCGTTGCCCTGCTCGTTTCCGGCGGCCATACGCAGCTTATGCGCGTCGAGGGCCTGGGACGCTACGAGCTGCTGGGCGAGACCCAGGACGATGCCGCCGGCGAGGCCTTCGACAAGACCGCGAAGCTGCTCGGCCTCGGCTATCCGGGCGGCCCGGCGCTGTCGACTCTCGCCGAAAGTGGCGCACCGGGGCGCCACCGGCTGCCGCGGCCGATGATCGGCAGCGGCGATTTGGAATTCAGTTTTTCCGGCCTCAAGACCGCCGTCGCCGCGCTGGTGCGGAAAGACGCTACCTTGCACAAGCCCGATCTGGCACGGGCCTTCGTCGACGCCGTGGTCGAAGTGCTGTCGGCGAAATGCGTCGCGGCGCTGGAGCGCACCGGCCTCACGCGGCTGGTGGTCGCCGGCGGCGTCGGCGCCAACCGCCAGCTGCGCGCAGCACTCGACCAGGAGGGTGCGCGTCGCGGCTTCGACCTGTTCTATGCCGAGCCCGAGCTGTGCACCGACAATGGCGCGATGATCGCTTTTGCCGCATCTCTCCGGATGAAGAATTACTCTGGAAAGATGAAAGGAAATTTCGAAGTCCGTCCCCGCTGGGACCTCGCGACGCTCAGCTAGCCGGTTTTTTCGCCCCCACCCGCGGCTCGGTGCCGGCCATCAGGCGGGCGATGTTTTCCTGGTGGCGCCAGACGAGCAGCGCGGACATCACCAGCACGCAGGCCGCTTCGACCTCGAAGCCGAGCAGCAGCGCGGTGAAGAACGGCGCGAACGCCGCCGCCACCAGCGCGGCGAACGACGAGTAGCGGAAGAACGCCAGCATGATGAGCCAGGTCGCGACCGTGCCGAGACCGATGCGCCAGTCGATGCCGAAGAGCACGCCCGCGGCGGTGGCGACGCCCTTGCCGCCGAGGAAACGGTGGTAGACCGGGAACAGGTGACCGAGGAAGGCCGCGAGACCGGCGAGCGGCGCCGCCTGCGGCACCATCTGCGCCGCGAGCCACACGGCGAGCCAGCCCTTGCCGGCGTCGCCGATCAGCGTGAGCATCGCGGCAGCCGTTTTTCCGGTGCGCAATACATTGGTCGCCCCCGGATTGCCCGAGCCGTAGCTGCGCGGATCCGGCAGGCGCATCACGCGGCTCACGACGATGGCAAAGGACACCGAGCCGAGGAGATAGGCCGCGACCACGGCGAGCGCGCTCATTGCGCCAATGCTCATCGCGGCGATTCTATAGAATCGTTTCGATGATGGATGCCATCCTGGTCAGGGACCTGCGAGTCGAGGCGCTGATCGGCATCCACCGGCGCGAGCGCCACGTGCGCCAGACGCTGTCTCTCGACCTCGACATCGGCATTCCCGGCACTACGGTGTTCAAGACGGACAAGGTGGCCGACACCATCGACTACGAACAGGTGGCGCTGAAGATCCGCGAGCTCGCGTCTAGCGGCCACTTTCGCCTGGTCGAGACCTTCGCCGATCGCGTCGCCGCGCTCCTGACGCGCGACTTTGGCGCGCCCTGGGTCAAGGTGAGCGTGGCGAAGATCGGCATCCTGCCCAACGCCAAGTTCGTCGGCGTGACGATCGAGCGCAAAAGCTAGGCGGCGGCGCTCGTTCCAGCGACGCGCCCGAACACCGAGCCGTTGGTGAGCCCGGTGCCGCCGGGATAGTTGAACCAGAAGATGCCGCCGACCAGCTCGCCCGCGGCGTACAGGCCCGGAATCGGCTCGCCGTCGGTGCTGATGACCTGTCCGCGGGGATCGATCTTCAGGCCGCCGAAGGTGAAGGTGATGCCGCAGGTGACGGCGTAGGCCTCGAACGGCGGCGTGTCGAGCGTGTTGGCCCAATTGGATTTCGGAATCGCCAGGCCCTGCGTACCGCGCCCGTCCTTGACGTTCGGATTGAACGGGATGTCCTGGCGCACTGCCGCGTTGTAGGCGCGCAGCTCCGCCAGGGCATTTTCCTTGTTGACGTCGTCGAGCTTCGCCACCAACTCCTCGAGCGTATTCGCGGTCACTTTGGTGACTTGCTTGATGCGGTACTCGTCGCGCAGCTGCGCCTTGACCTTGGCATCGAAAATCTGCCAGGCGAACTGCCCCGGCTGCCCGAGAATCACACGGCCGTACTTGGCATAGGTGTAGTTGCGAAAATCGGCCCCTTCGTCGACGAAGCGGCGGCCGTCGGCGTTGAGGTAGACGCCCCAGGGGTAGGAATGCTTCTGGAACTGGTCGCCGATCGCCAGGTCGCCGAATTCCGGCGCGTTCCTCTCCCAGGCCACCGCATGGCATCCCGACCAGTTGCCGGTCGGCGCCGCGCCCACATCGAGCGCCATGCGGATCACGTCGCCGGTGTTGAAGCGCGTGCCGCGCACCTTGGCGAGCTCCCAGCCCGGGCCGAGGTAGCGCGCGCGCATCTCGGGGTTGGCCTGGAAGCCGCCGGCAGCGAGGACGACGCTTTTGCTTTTTACATCGAATGATTTTCCGGAACGGCGAACCCGTATCCCTTGAACCCCGGAATCGTCCATCAGCAACGACAAGGCCCGTGCGCCGTACCAGACCTCGATCCCGTTCTTCTTCGCGATCTGCGTCAGCGAGTCGACCAGGCCCGGCCCGCCACCGACTGCCTCGACCGTCAGCCCGCCCCAGAACTTGAACCGGCCGTTGATGTTGAACGCCTGGCGTCCCCAGGCGGCCGTGAATCGCACGCCCTTGCCGCGCATCCAGATCACCGTGGCAAGACTGTTTTTGACTAAAAGCTCAGTTAAATCCGGATCGCAGCGGAATTCAGTGACGCGCGCCATGTCGTCGAGGAACTGGTCCGCGGTGTAGGCGCCGAAGTCGGTGCGCGCGATTTCTTCGGCGCTCAGGTCGGGCATCACCTTCTTCAGGTCGCCGACGCCGTCGTAGGCGACGCGGAACAGACCGGCGGTAAAGCGCGAATTGCCGCCCGCCTCGTCCTCCGGCGCGCGCTCGAGAACCAGGATGCGCTTTTTTGTTTCGGCAGCGGCGAGCGCCGCGCACAGCGCCGCGTTGCCGCCGCCCACCACCACCACGTCGTAGCTGTTCGCCATTGTTCGAGCGCTACTTTAATGGGTTATCCGCGCGGGTGGTGCTTGGCGTGCAGCAGCTTCATCCGCTCGCGCGCCACGTGCGTGTAGATCTGGGTGGTGGAGATATCGGCGTGGCCGAGCAGCATCTGCACCACGCGCAGGTCAGCGCCGTGATTAATGAGGTGCGTGGCGAAGGCATGGCGCAGGACGTGCGGCGAGAGCTTCTTGGCCGGGATCGCCCGCTTGCCGTAGCGGCGCAGCAGCTGCCAGAAAGCCTGGCGCGTCATGCCGGCGCGGTGCGAGCTGAGAAACAGCGCGTCGGAAGCCGATTTTTCTCTCGCCGCCAGGTATTGCGAGATCCAGGACACCGCTTCCTCGCCCAGCGGCACCAGGCGCTCCTTCGAGCCCTTGCCGAGGACGCGCACCACGCCGGCATCGAGGTTGGCCTCGAAGAGCTTGAGCGCCACCAGCTCCGACACGCGCACGCCGGTGGCGTACAGCGTCTCGAGCATGGCGCGATCGCGCAGCCCGCGCGGCGTGCCGGTGTCGGGAGCGGCGAGCAGCGCCTCGACATCGGCCTCCGACAGCGTGCTCGGAAAGCGCGGCACGCGCTTGGGCGGATCGAGCTTGAGACTCGGGTCAGCCGCCACGCGCCGCTCGCGCAGGCAGTACTGGTAGAAGCGCTTCAGCGTCGAGACGCGCCGCGCCGCGCTCGAAGCCTTGCCCTTCCGCGAGGCAAGGAAGGCAAACAGATCTTTTTCTTCCGCCTGTTGAAGATCCCTATCCAAGAAGAGCGCAAATTGCGAAAGATCGGCGCGGTACGACGAGATGGTGTTCTTCGACAGGCCGTCCTCGAGCCACAGCGCGTCGGTGAACGCGTCGAGCAGCGACGCGTTCTCGCGCGTCAGGGGCGCAGCGCGAATTCTTCCGGACGGATTTCGTGCGCGAGCAGCCAACGCTTGACCTCGATCAGGTAGCCATCGGTCGTATGGGAAAAGCCGCCAACGCCGTCGGCCGCGACCACGCGATGGCAGGGGATGACTATCGGCAGGCGGTTGTCGCCACAGGCCTGGCCGACTGCGCGGGCGGTTTCGAAGCCCCCGTCCCCCAGCTCGCGCGCCAGCTCGCCATAGGTGCGCGTCTTGCCGCGAGGTATCGCGCACATGGCGGCCCAGACGCTACGCTGGAAGGCGCTGCCTTCGATTTGCAGTGGCAGGTCGAATGTGGCATCGGGGTCCTCGCGATAGCGCTCGAGTTGGCGGGCCGCCCTTTCCGCCAGGGGATTTTTTGCCGCCACCGTTGCCGCGTTGAGCGGCAGATAGCGAATTCCGACCACGCGCCCGTCGCGCGTGGCCACCGCGACTTTCATCTTCGGAAAATCGACCGTTACGTCGTACACAGTTTCTCGATCTGCGCCAGCAGGTCGTCCGGCACCTCGATGCCGTCCCTGGATTTTTTTTCTGATAAGAATCTTCTTGATCCTGGCAGCCGCACGCCGTCATCCTTGAGCATCGCCGCGACCACCGTCTCCACGCGCTCGTAGAAGCGGTCCATGCCGGCGAGCGCCGAGGGGTCGATGGCGATGAAGGCCTGGCCGATGCGCGGCTTGTTGCCTTCTTCCGAAAAAAACGAATCGGCTTCCGGGCCGATGGCGGCGCCGGTGAGCGCGGCGCAGATCAGCTCGAACATCAGCGCCAGCATGGCGCCCTTGGCGCCGCCCACCGGGAACAGGCTGCCATGCTCAATTGCCTCTTTGGGGTCGGTCGTGGGTTTTCCGTTACGGTCGAGCGCCCAGCCTTCCGGAATCTTCTCGCCCTTGCGCATCGCCATCATGATCTTGCCGCGCACCACGGTAGTGAGGGCAAGGTCTACGACGATTGGTTGATTGTCTTTTCTTGGAAAAACACCTGCAACCGGGTCGGTGCCGAAGAGGGCCTTTGTCCCGCCCCAGGCCGGGATGGCGGCCGGTGAATTGGTGAAGGCGAAGCCAACCATGCCCGCCGCCGCCACCGGCAGGAGGTGGATGCCGAGCACGCCGACATGAGCGCTGTTGGTGATGCCGGCAAAGCCGATGCCACTGCGGCGCGCGCGCTGGATGACTTCCTGCACTGCCCATTCCACCGCGACGTAGGGCAGCCCGTCGCGGTTGTCGATCAGGCAGGCGCCGCCGCGCTCGGACAGCATCGCCGGCTGCGCCGTGCCCTCGGCGCGGCCGCGCCGCAGCATGCCGCAATAAAAAGGTACGCGCGACATGCCGTGGGTCGGCAGCCCCTGTTCCTCAGCGCGAACCAGGTGGCGCGCCGCCGCTTCGGCCATGCCATCATGCGCCCCGGCGTGCTGCAGAGCCGTCAGTGCCATCTGGTAAAGCGACTGCGCGTCTTTCTTCACAGCGAGGATTCTAACCATGGGCAAGATGATTGAACTCACGGCGTCCGACGGCCATAAATTCGCCGCCTGGCGCGCCGACCCCGTGGGCAAGCCGCGCGGCGGCATCGTCGTGATCCAGGAAATCTTCGGCCTTAACAGCCATGTCAAATCGGTGGCCGACGGCTACGCGACTGATGGCTACCTCGCCATCGCGCCGGCCATGTTCGACCGCGTGCAGCGCGGCTTCGACGTCGGCTACCAGGCCGGGGACATCGCCAAAGGCCGGGAAGTGCGCGGCAAGGTGACCAACGACATGGCGCTGAAGGACGCCGAGGCCGCGATCAAGGCGGCGGCCGCCGCCGGCAAGGTCGGCATCGTTGGCTACTGCTGGGGCGGGCTGATCACCTGGCTCGCGGCGGCGAAGCTTTCCGGTCTCGCCGCGGCGGTGCCCTACTATGGCGGCGGCATCCTCGACAACGCCGGCCTCGAGCCGAAGGTCCCGCTGATGGGCCACTTCGGCGAGCGCGACGCGCACATTCCCGTCGACGGCGTGCGCAAGCTCGCCGCGCAGCACAAGAAGCACCAGATCTTCATCTACGCTGCCGACCACGGCTTCAATTGCGACCAGCGCGGCTCCTACGACGCCTCGGCCGCCGGGCAGGCGCGCGACCGGACCCTAGCCTTCTTCCGCCAGCATATCGGCTGATTTTCCGAGCAGCGCGCGGCGCAAACGGTTCTTGAGCAGTACGCCGTCGTGCGGCGGCAGCACGAGAGGCAGCTTTTCGTCGGCGACCTTGATGTCCGCGAAGATGGGGCCGGCGCGCTGGTGAATGTCTTTTTGCAGTTTCAGGATATCGCTCTTTTTTCTTAAAGTTCGAGAAAAACCGAATCCGCAGGCTTTCGCCACCGCGGAAAGATCCACGCCGTGCGCCGTATGGGTGGCCTGCATGCCGGTCTCGCCGTAGCGCTCGTTGTCGATCACCACGATGGAGAGATTGGGGGGCCGCTGCACGCCGATCGTGGCGAGCGCACCGAGGCCCATCAGCATTTCGCCATCGCCGGTGATCACCAGCACGCGGCGGCGCGGCTGCGCCAGCGCGAGCCCCAGGCCGATCATCGCCGCCTGGCCCATCGCGCCCCAGGTCGGGAAACTGAGCGGCGAATCGCCCGCGGCGGTGATGTCCCAGGCGGTCGAGCCCAGGCCGGCGACGACTAAGAGGTTATTCCTGTCTTTTAACAGGGAGGCCACGACTTCTCTGCGCCGCAGGCTCGCCTTCATTGATTTCTCTGCTCCTGGAAGCTCTTGATGCCGATGACGCGCTGAGCGATCAGCACGGCGACGGCGGAACCGTCGCGATAAACGTTATCCAAGGCCTTTCTGGTTAAAACCGAAATGCTGTTTTCATTCTCGGCTCGCCATACCTCTACGCCCATGGTCTGTAGCACCACCGGCGTGCCTTCGCCCATCGGCACCTGCCAGGGATTGAACTCGCCCGCCTCGCCGCGCATGGTGATGATCATCGCCAGCGGAAAGCGGCAGACCTTCACCATGCCGAGCACGTTGACGATGTTGCCGACGCCGCTCGACTGCATCAGCAGCACGCTGCGCTTGCCGCCGAGCCAGGCGCCGGCGGCGAGGCCGATGCCATCCTCCTCGGTGGTGAGCGGCACCGCGCGCAGCCGCTGGTCGGCGTGGCACAGCTCGATCAGGCGCTTGTGGCCGGCGTCAGGCACGTAGCCGACGACGCGCACGCGCGCGGCGATCAGTTCGGCGTGAATTTCCTCAGGAAACGGCACGCGGCTTGTAGTAGACCTGCAGCAGCACGACCACGGCCACCATGCCGAAGCCGATCAGGTCGAACAGCGCCTTCGGATAGACCAGCAGGAAACCGGCGACGACCAGCATCCAGCGCTCGACGAACGTGGTGCGCCGCAGGAGCCAACCCTGCAAGCCGCCGGCGAGCGCCGCGATGCCGATCGCCGCGGTAAACGTGACCAGCGCGATCGAGCCCCAGTCGGCGCCGGCCAGCGTCTTCATCGAACCCGTCAGCAGCAGCCCGGTGCCGCTCGGGTCGAGCACGAACATGAACGGCACGAGGAAGGCGGGAGCCGTGTATTTCCAGCATTGCAGCGTCGTCTTGTACGGATCGCCGCCGGTGATCGCGGCGGCGGCAAACGGCGACAGCGCCGTCGGCGGCGAGACTTCCGACAGCACCGCGTAGTAGAAGATGAACATGTGCGCGGCGAACTCCGGTACCTGGAGCGCGATCAGCGCCGGCGCGGCGATCACCGCGCAGATGATGTAGCTCGCCGTCACCGGCACCGCCAGCCCGACGATCCAGACGATGAGCGAGGTGTAGATCGCAGTGAGCAGCAGCGAATTGCCGGCGTAGGCCAGCACGATCGAGCTGAACTTGAGCCCCAGGCCGGTGAGCGTCACCACGCCGACGATAATCCCCGCGCCGGCGCAGGTTGCTGCCACGTTGAGCACGGCGCGCGAGCCGCCGTCCAGCGCCTTGATCAGCCCGGAGCCCGCGATGCCGCGCCAGAGGGAGGTTTTTCCCTGGAAAAAATCATAGGAAACGAGCGCGCAGTCCCGGTGCAGGAAGCTGGTGACGAGCGCCACGACGGTCGCCCAGAACACCGACAACTCGGGCGAAAAACCCATCAACATGAAGGCGACGATGGAAACCAGGGACAGGAAATGGAACCAGTATTTCTTGGTCAGGCTCCAGGCCGACTCGACCTGCTCGAACAGCACGTCCTTCATGCCGAACTTGCGCACGTCGATCTCGACCATGATGAATAGCGCGAGGTAGTAGAGGCAGGTCGGGATCGTCGCCATCAGCACGACGTCCAGATACGAGATCTTGAGAAACTCCGCGATGATGAACGCCGCCGCGCCCAGCACCGGCGGCGAAATGATCGCGCCGAGGCCTCCGGCGGCCAGCAGACCGCCGGCCTCGTCCTTGCTGTAGCCGACCTTCGCCAGCATCGGCGCGGCGACCGCGCCGAGCGTCACCGTCGTCGCCACGCCCGAACCCGAAGGGCCGCCGAGCAGGAACGAGGCCAGCGTCACCGTGCGCCCGGCGCTGGTCGGCTTGCCCCCCATTGCCGCGAACGAGAAGTCGATGTAGAACTTGCCGGCGCCCGAAAACTGCAGGAACGCGCCATAGATCGTGAACAGGATGATCAGCGTGGAGGAAACGCTGATCGCCGTACCGTAGATGCCTTCCAGCGTCATGTACATGTGGCCGACCAGGCGCGGAATTTCGTAGTCCTTGTGCGTCCAGGGCGCCGGCAGGATTTCACCGAAGAACGCATAAAGCAAAAAGCACACCGTGACGAACGGCAGGATCCAGCCGGTGGTGCGCCGCATCGCTTCCAGGATCAGCAGCACCAGCGCGACGCCGAAAGCGATGTCCCAGTCGGTCGGCAGGATCGAGCGATCGAAGAACTCGTCGCCGCCCGCGATCAGGTAGACGGTGGTGGCCACGCCCGCCGCCGCCAGCAGCCAGTCCCACCACATGACCCGATGCCGGAATCGTTTGGCGACGGGGAAGATCAGGTACGACAGGAACAGCACGAAGGCGAGGTGAATCGCGCGCAAATGCTCGGGCCGCACGATCGCGTACGCAGTGTAGAGATGAAACAGCGACATCGCGACCGCCACCGCGGTAACGAAGGCAGCGAGCCAGCCCGAGAGCTTGTTCTGGACGCCCTCTTCCCGCTCGATCATCTGCTCGGCACGCTGCAGCGCTTCCGCGCTGATTTCCGCCGCGGGCTGGTGCAGCAGCGTGACGTCTTCGCTCATCGCTCCCCCTGAAACGAAAAACCCCGCCAGCGGGCTGGACGGGGCTCCGGCAACACGGACCTCAGTTGATCTTGATGCCCTTTTCCGCGAAATACCGGATCGCGCCGGGATGCCAGGGAATCGACGAGGCCGCAGTCTTCTGGTTCTCGAGCTTGATGTTCTCGGCTTCCTTGTGCACCCGGATCAACTCGTCGCGATGGTCGAACATCGCCTTGACGATGTTGTAGGCCTGCTTGTCGTCCATGCTCTGGTGCGCGACCAGCAGGTTCATCACCGTGGCCTGGCGGTTGTCGGCGGCCATGCCCTTGTAGACGTCCTTGCCGATGGTGTCCCGCACGTACAGGTTGCCGTATTTCTTGTTCATTGCCGGCACCAGGTCGGCATGGTCGATCATCTGGATCGTCACACCGGGCGAATTCGCGAGGTCCGTGATCGCCGCGGTGGGCAGCCCGCCGACCCAGAAGAAGGCGTCGATCTTGCGGTCCTTCAGCGCGTTGACCGATTCGGCGACGCCGAGGCGCTCGCGTTTTATGTCCTTGTCCTTGTCGAGCTTCGCCGCCTCGATGACGCGGAACGCCATCACCTCGGTGGCGCTGCCGCCCGAGCCGGTGGACACGCGCTTGCCCTTCAGGTCGGCCATTTTCTTGATGCCGGTGGCTGTGATCGACACCACGTGCATGCGATTGGGATACAGCACCATCAGCGTGCGCACCGGGACCGGCTTGCCGGTGAACTTGTCCTCGCCCTTGTACGCATCGAGAGTGGCGTCGGCCATGGTCAACGCGATGTAGGGCTTGCCGGTGCCGATGAGTTGCAGGTTGGCGACCGAGCCACCGGTCACCTCGGCGGTCGCCTGCATGCCCGATACGTACTTGGAAAGCACCGCCGCCATGCCGCCGCCGAGCGGGTAATAGACGCCGCCAGTGCCGCCGGTCGCGATCGAGATGTTCTGCGCGTACGCGCCGCACGCGATAGCGCAAAGCGCGACGATCCTGATGATGAATTTCATCCTCTCCTCCTATTATCTATTTGAGCGAATTCTAGCGTTTTCAGCCGCCGAGCAAGGCCTTCTTCAAATCTTCCTGCACCGGCCGTTCGCCGAGCCAGATGCGCAGCAGTGCGCGGTAGAAATCGTCGCCGGCAATCGGCGCGCCAGCCGGCTTGCCGTCGATCACGACCTGCGTCGCGCTTGCGGTCCAGTCGAGGTCGATCGCCATGCCCTTCTTCGCCTGCTTGATGGCGAGGATCACCTCGCCGAGCTGCTTGACGCGCGGCTCGAGCGCCTGCGCGTCGGCGGCGCTGTGGTTCTCCTTGATGCCGAGCGCGAGCGCCTCGATGAAATCGTCGGCGTCGACATCGCGCAGCATGCGGATGGCGACGCGCTTCGGGCCGGGCTGGGCCAGCAGATCGGCCTTGCGATCGGCGACGTACAGGCCGATGGCGTAGACCTGGAAGAAGAGCTTCTTCCTCAGCCCGGCGCCGGTCAGCGCGAGCTCGGCGCCGCCGACGCGAACCTGGTCTTCGATTTTTACGCCGGCGACTTCCGCCGCGAATGCCGGAAGCGTGACGCTCAGAAGAATTGTCAAAAGAATTTTTTGCACTTCAAGCGCTCTCATAGAGACGCGTTAACACAAACTCGCGATGTCCAAGAGCCTCGGCTGCCGTAAGGCGGCCGTTGGCGGTGCGGAACATGCACTCGAGGAGCTTGTCGCCCGCCTGATCTGGATTTAGTTCCTTTCTTAATAAACCAGAAACGTCTACATCGACATGCTCGGACATCGTTCGCACCGTTCTAGGGTTGGCACACAACTTGATCACCGGCAGGATCGGGTTGCCGATGACGTTGCCCTGGCCGGTGGGAAAGAAATGCACCACGTAGCCGGCGGCGGCGCACAGCGTCACCATCTCGGCGGCGGCCGAGGACGAATCCATGAACCACAGGCCCGGGCCGCTCGGCGCCTCGGCCTTGTCGAGCACGCCGTCGACCAGGCACTTGCGGCCGATCTTCTGGATGTTGCCGAGCGCCTTCTCCTCGATGGTGGTGAGGCCGCCGGCGATGTTGCCCTTGGTGGGCTGCGAATCCATCAGATCGGTGGTTTTGTGGCGGTTGATGACCTCCTGATAGCGGTCGAAGACGAACTGGAATTTCTTCCTCACCTCGTCGTTGCGGCAACGCGCGGCGACCAGGTGCTCGCCGCCTGTCAGCTCTGTAGTCTCGCCAAATACCAGCGTCACCCCGTGCGGGTAGAGCTTGTCGAAGGCGTTGCCCACCGTGGGATTGGCGCCGCAGCCTGAGGTGGTGTCGGATTCGCCGCACTTGGTGGACACCCACAGCTCCTTGAGCGGCCGCTCCTCGCGGCGCAGCTCGCTTGCGCCCTGCAGGTATTCGCGCGCCTTCTGCGAGGCGCGGCGGATGGTCTCGTGATCGCCGTGCCCCTCGATGCCGAAGTAGGACACGGGCTTGCCGGTGGCGCCGATGCCGTCGGCGACCTTCTTCGCCCAGCCGTCCTCGATGCCGATGACGACGACCGCAGCGACATTCGGGTTCGCGCCGGTGCCGATCAGCGTGCGGAAATGCAGCTCGAGGTCGGCGCCGAATTGCAGCCGCCCATAGGGGTGCGGCAGCGCGAGCACGCCCTTGATGTTGTTTTCCACCGCCTGCGCGGCGGCGTTGGAGAGGTCGTCAACCGGCAGGATGACGACATGGTTGCGCACGCCCACTCTGCCATTCGCCCTCTTGAAACCGAAAAAAGTGGATTGCGAAAGATTCATGGTTACCAGCGCTTGGTCTTGACGTTGTGCACGTGCAGGTGCTCGCCCTTGCGGATCGGCTGCACCACTTTGCCGATGTCGACGCCGTACTTGATCACCGTGTCGCCCACCTGGTAATCGCGCAGCGCCAGCTTGTGGCCCATCGGAATGTCGCTCTTCGCGGTGACCTCGAGGTCCTTGTCGTCCTCCATGATCCAGCCCTGGAGCGCCTGGCCGGCCTTGATGCCTTCCACCACGACGACGCCGACGCCGTCGCCTTCCTCGTGGACAACGAAATGAATCATGGGGCGTTATTCTATTCGCATGTTTACCCGCCGCCGGTTCCTCCAGAGCGTTGGCGTCCTTGCAGTTTCGTCGCCGGCACGGGGGCAGACTTATCCGTTCGCTCTCGGCGTCGCCTCCGGTTATCCGTCGCCGACCGGCATCGTGCTGTGGACGCGGCTCCTCGGCGCGCTCGGTGACGCAACGGTTCCGGTGGGCTGGGAAATCGCGGATGACGAATCGATGCGAACCATCGTCTCGTCCGGAACCATGGCAGCCGAGCCCGCCTGGGCCCATTCCGTCCACGTGGAAGTCGACGGTCTGCAGCCGGACCGCTGGTACTGGTATCGCTTCAGCGCGCGCGCCGCGCGCAGCGCGGTCGGCCGAACGCGCACGTCACCCGCGGCGCACGCACGGGCGCAGCGCCTGCGCTTCGCCTTCGCCTCGTGCCAGCAATACGAGCAAGGCTACTTCGGCGCCTACCGCCACGTCGTCGCCGACCAGCCGGACCTGGTGGCTTTTCTCGGCGACTACATCTATGAGTCGAACTGGGGCAGGGAACTGGTGAGAAGCCATGACGCGCCCGAGCCCTACACGCTCGAGGAGTATCGCGCCCGCTATGCGCTCTATAAGAGCGACCCCGATTTGCAGGCGGCGCACGCCGCCTGCCCCTGGATCTTCACGTGGGACGACCACGAGGTGGATAACGATTACGCCGACGACCGGCCCGAAGACGGCATGGAGCGCGCGCCGTTCCTCGAGCGGCGCGCCGCCGCTTACCGCGCCTACTACGAACACCAGCCGCTTCCATTGCGCATGCGGCCGGACGGCCCGCGCATGCGCATCCATACGCAGCTCGGCTGGGGCGCGCTGGCGCGCTTTTATCTGCTCGACTGCCGCCAGTACCGCTCGTGGCAGGCCTGCCCGCGCCCCGGCCGTCGCGGCGGCTCGAATACCGTGGACATCGAGGCCTGCCCGCGGCTCGCCGCGCCGGGACGCACCATGCTCGGACGCCGGCAGGAGCGCTGGCTCGACGGCGCACTTGCCGACTCGCGCGCCGCGTGGAACATCCTCGGGCAAACCACGCTGATGGCGCAGCTCGACCAGAAGCCCGGCCCGGGCCGCATGGCCTGGACCGATGGCTGGGACGGCTATCCGGCGGCGCGCTCACGGCTTCTTTCGTCTTTTCAAAAGTGCAGGGTTTCCAATCCAGTCGTCATTGGCGGAGACGTCCATTCCTTTAACGTCGCCGACCTGAAAGCCGACTTCGACGATCCGGCATCGCCCGTGGTGGCGAGCGAGTTCGTCGGCACTTCGATCACCTCGCAGGCCTGGCCGCCGGAACGCCTTGCTGCGCTGCTGCCCGACAATCCGCACCTCAAGTTCGCCGACGGCCGCTATCGCGGTTACGTGCGGGTCGAGCTCGCCCCCGCAAAGTGGCGCGCAGATCTGCGCGCCATGGAATCAGTGCGCACGCGAGACGCCGCGTGCAACACCCTCGCGAGTTTCGCGGTCGAAAACGGGAAACCTGGACCGCTAAAGATCTAGCGGCACTTCAGGTTGGCGGTGGGATCTTGCAGCGGCTTGCTGCAATCCTGCTCGAGCACCTTGCGCTTCGGGTCGAGCGGCGCCGGCGCCGGCGGATTGCCGAATTCGTAGATCGAGGAAAAGCTCGGAAACGGGTGCGGATCGCGCGAGTACTCCACCGCGGAGTACCCGACCATGCCGACCAGCAGCGCGTCGGCAACCGGCGTGCTGCTCGAGCAACCGGCAAGAAGTACCAGAGCAACCGCGATGGCGAGTTTTCTCATGGCTGGCAGTTTACGCCTTTGCGCAGGCTCGGCTCAGGCGGTCGTTCACCGCTGCCCATTCCGGGGACGCCGGCGGCGCCTCGACCAGGATCAATGCGCAGGCCGCGCCATCGAGCTCGCGCAGCGCCGCGTAGAGCTTCTGCGCGTAGGCCTGCGGCTCGCGCGGCATGCGCAGCCAGAAGTCCACGCGCTCGTCCGGGCGGGAAAACGCCAGCACCGCAACGCGGTCCTTCAACCGCGCAATTTCCCGATCGAGACCGTGCGTGGGCACCAGCCGGGCGGGAGTGCGCGGCGCGTAATGCTGCTCCAGGCCGCCAGAGTGGCGCGGGGAGGATTTTTGTTTTTCCTGAAGGGAAATGATTTTTTCGACTGCGGACCGGGAAATGCCGCCCGGCCGCAGAAGGACTGCCTCCTCACCCGACAGATCGACGATGGTCGACTCGATGCCGACCTCGCTCGGTCCACCGTCGAGCACCAGGTCGACGTCGGTGCCCAGGTCCTCGCGCACGTGCGCCGCCGTGGTCGGCGAGACGAAGCCGAAGCGATTCGCCGATGGCGCGGCGATGGCGCCGCCGAACTCGCGTAGCAGCGCCTGCGCCACTGGGTGCGACGGCACGCGCAGGCCGATGCTGTCCTGATTTCCCGTGATGAAGTCGGCCGCCTTGCCGGACTTTTTCAGAATCAGCGTCAACGGGCCGGGCCAGAATTTTTTCGAGAGGATCCTCGCCGGTTCAGGAATTTCGCGCGCAAAAGCAAAGGCATCTTGTGCCGAAGCAAAGTGCACGATGACCGGGTGCTCGGCGGGGCGACGCTTGACGGCGTAGAGGCGGGCGATCGCCTTCGCATTGGACGCATCGGCGCCCAGGCCGTAGACGGTTTCGGTCGGGAAGGCGACGAGGCCACCGGCGCGGAGGAGTTCCGCGGCGCGGCGCACCTCCAGGTTCACAGCTTGAGCGGCGCGGCCTTCAACACCGCTTGGGTCTGCTGGCGTCGGAATGCTTCGAGCTTCTTCAACATTTTTTTATCGGTAATGGCCAGAAGCGCCACGGCAAACAACGCCGCGTTGGCCGCGCCCGCCTCGCCGATGGCAAAGGTCGCCACCGGAACGCCCTTGGGCATCTGCACGGTGGACAGCAGCGAGTCGAGGCCCTTGAGATGCTGCGACGGCATCGGCACGCCGAGCACCGGCAGCGTCGTATGCGCCGCCACCACGCCCGCCAGGTGCGCCGCGCCGCCGGCGGCCGCGATGATGCACTTCACGCCGCGCTTGGGCAGACTCTCGACCCACTTGACGACCTGGCGCGGCGTACGGTGCGCCGACATCGCTTTCGCCTCGAACGGCACGCCGAAGTCCTTGAGCATCTTGGCCGCGGCCTTCATCGTCTCCCAGTCGGAGGTCGACCCCATCACGATGCCGATCATGCGAGCTTCCTTCCGGTGAGCCGTTCGAGCGCCTCGCGGTATTTCTGCGAGGTCTTGGCGATGACCTCCGGCGGCAGGCGGGGCGCCGGCGGCGCCTTGTTCCAGTCGAGCGTTTCGAGGTAGTCGCGCACGTACTGCTTGTCGAAGGACGGCGGGCTGATGCCGACGCGGTAGGAGTCGGCCGGCCAGAAGCGCGACGAATCGGCGGTCAGCACCTCGTCGATCAGGACCATCTGATTTTTTTCATTCAAGCCAAATTCGAACTTGGTGTCGGCGATGATGATGCCCCTGGTCGCGGCATACTCGCTCGCCTCCTGGTAAAGCCGGATGCTGACTTCGCGCACTTTCTCGGCCAGCGGCCGGCCGACGAGTTTCACCACTTCGTCGAACGAGATGTTCTCGTCGTGCCCGCTCTCCGCCTTGGTGGCCGGCGTGAAGATCGGTTGCGGCAGCTTGGCCGCCTGCTGCAGGCCCTTCGGCAGCGAGATGCCGCAGACCGCGCCGGTCTTCTGGTAGTCCTTCCAGCCCGAGCCGATGAGGTAGCCGCGCACCACCGCTTCGATGGGAAGGGGTTTCAGTTTTTTGACGACGACTGATCTTCCTTTGACTTGCATTCTTTCGTTTTCAGAAACGACCGACTCAGGATCGATTCCGGTCAGCTGGTTGGGCACCACGTGGCCCAGCTTCGCGAACCAGAAGTTCGCCATCTCGTTGAGCACCCGGCCCTTGTCGGGGATCGGGTCCTCGAGCACTACGTCGAACGCCGACAGCCGGTCGCTGGTGACGATCAGCATCTTGTCCTTGCCCACCGCGTAGATGTCGCGCACCTTGCCCTTGCCGAGACGGGGAAGGCTTCGAAGGCTGGATTCGTACAGGGCCATCTAAGCCGCTTGCTTTTCGAGTTCGGGCTTCCACTTGCCCTGCGCGGCGAGTCCGTTCATGCGCGCGCGATGCAGGAAGGCGCGCTGCGCCGCGCTAACGTTGGCCGCCTGCCCCTTCCAGGCCTGTAGCGGCGCGTTCTGCAGCGCGCGCGAATAGGAGAAGGTCAGTGGCCACGGCAGGCCCTTGAGCGAGGCCATGGCGTTGAGGTGGGCGGTGGCCGCGACGTCCGACTGGCCGCCGGAGAGGAATACGACGCCCGGTTGCGCCGCCGGCACAGTGCGCTTGAGTGCGCGCAAGGTGCGTTCCGCCACTTCGTCCACCGGCGCCTGGCGCGCGTGAGTCTTGCCGGAGACGACCATGCTGCTTTTCAATATCAGGTATTCCGAAAAAACGTTGTGAGCCGACAGCGCGGCGTACGTGGCCCGCAGCGTGGCTTCGGTCACCTCCTCGCTGCGCTCGATGCTGTGATCGCCGTCGAGCAGCACCTCGGGCTCGATGATCGGTACGATCGAGGCCTCCTGGCACAGCGCTGCGTAGCGCGCGAGCGCATGGGCGTTGGCGTACAGGCACGTGTGCGTCGGAATGCCCTCGCCGATGGTGATTACCGCGCGCCACTTGGCAAAGCGCGCGCCGAGCTTGAAGTAGGCCGCGAGGCGCTCGCGCAGGCCGTCCAGGCCCTCGGTGACCTTTTCCCCGGCACACAGCGCCAGATTCTTCGCCCCGGTATCGACCTTGATGCCCGGCAGGATGCCCTTGCGCGCCATGTGATCGGCAAATGGCACGCCGTCGTCGGTCTTCTGGCGGATGGTTTCGTCGTAGAGGATCACGCCCGAGATGAACTGCTCGGCGCCGGGCGCCGTGATCAGCAGGCCGCGGTATTCGCGGCGGCTCGATTCGGTGCAGTCCACCCCCACCGTCTTGAAGCGCGTCTCGCAGGTGCCGCTCGATTCGTCGGCCGCCAGCAATCCCCGCCCCTTCGCGACCATCGCGGCCGCGGTCTTGGCCAGCAGCGCTTTGTCCATGAACGGAATTGTATCTCCCCCGAATATTGCCCTCTATATACTCGCCGCCATGCGTTTCGCCGCGCACCTGCGTCGTCCCGAGCTTGCCGTCGAGACCATCCTGTTCGCGGGTTCGCTGCTCCTGGCGAGCCTCGCCAACCTCGTTTTCTGGCGCGCCGCGCTCGCCGGCCGCCCGGCGGCGGACCCGGCGACGCTGCGCTATGTCGCCGCCACCTTTGTGCTGCTTGCCGCGGCGCACTTCTTCGTGCTGGGCCTCGTCGCCACGCGCCATACGGTGCGGCCGCTACTCGCCCTGGCGATCGTCGCTAGCGCCGCCCTCGGTTACTACATGCAGCGCTACGGGGTCGTGTTCGACGCCTCGATGGTGCGCAACGTGCTGCGCACCGACTACCGCGAGGCGCGCGACCTGCTGACGCTCGACCTCGCCGGCTGGCTGCTCGCCGGCGCCCTGGTCGCCGCTGCGCTCTGGCTGGTGCGCCCCCGCCGGCGGCCACTCGGACACGCGCTCGCCCTGCGCGCCGCGGCACTGATCGCAGCGCTCGCCGTCGGCGCGGCGGCGCTGCTCGCCAATTTCCAGGACCTCGCCTCGCAGATGCGCAATGACCGCAAGCTCCGCTTCGCCATTGCGCCCGCCAACTTCGCCTGGTCGCTCGGCGTGGTGCTGGCCGGCGACCTGCGCGAGGCCGCCGGGCCGCGCGAGCCGCTCGAGCCGGTATCGCGCGCCGCCAACGCTGCCGGCCGCCGGCCGCTGCTGCTGGTGCTGGTGATCGGCGAGACGACGCGCGCCGCCAATTTTTCGCTTGGCGGCTATGCACGGGAGACCAACCCGGAGCTGGCGAAGCTCGATCTCGTCTACTTCCCCCATGCGCGGGCCTGCGGCACCTCGACCGAAGTGTCGGTCCCCTGCATGCTTTCGCCCTTCGGGCGCGCCGACTACGACGAGAGCCGCATCCGGCGCCACGAGTCGCTGCCGCAACTGCTCGCGCGTGCCGGCCTGCGCACGCTCTGGCTCGATAACCAGAGCGGTTGCAAGGGCGCCTGCGAGGGCCTGGAGTTCCGCGACCTTCGCGCAGCCACGGTCCCCGGTATCTGCGCCGGCGGTTATTGCCACGACGAAGTGCTGCTGGAAGAACTCAAGCGCGTGGCGCAGGACGCCGCCGGCGACACGGTGGTGCTGCTGCACACGATGGGCAACCACGGGCCGGCCTATTTCCGGCGCTACCCGTCCGAGCTCAAGCGCTTCACGCCGGCCTGCGAGCGCCTCGAGTTGCGCGACTGCAGCCGCGAGGAGATCGTCAACGCCTATGACAACGCCATCCTCGCCACCGACCGCTTCCTCGCGCGCACCGTGCGCTACCTCGCCAGCCTGGACGGGCGCTTCGAGACGGCCCTTTTCTACGCCTCCGATCACGGCGAATCGCTCGGCGAGCACGGCCTGTACCTGCACGGCCTGCCCTACGCGCTTGCGCCGCGCGAGCAGATCGAGGTTCCCATGTTCTGGTGGCTGCCGCCCGCCGCGGCAAAACGGCTCGGCGTCGACCTCGCTTGCCTGAAGCGCCGCGCCGGCGCGCCGGCGAGCCATGACAACCTTTACCACTCGGTGCTCGGCCTTTTGCGCGTGACAACCGCGCGCTATCGGCCCGATCGAGATCTGTTTCTTCTTTGCAGCAGTGCGCGCTGAGCGCGCAAACGCGTACAATGCGGGGCCTTTTTCACCACTGAAGCCGCATCATGCCCGCCGCACGCCGCAATATCGCCATCATCGCCCACGTCGACCACGGCAAGACCACGCTCGTCGACAAGCTGTTGCAGCAGTCGGGCACCTTCGCCGCGCACGAACACATCCAGGAGCGCGTGATGGACTCGAACGACCTCGAGCGCGAGCGCGGCATCACCATCCTCGCCAAGAACTGCGCGGTGCGCTACCACGGCACGCACATCAACATCGTCGACACGCCGGGCCACGCCGACTTCGGCGGCGAGGTGGAGCGCGTGCTGTCGATGGTCGACGGCGTGCTGCTGCTGGTGGACGCCGTCGAGGGCCCGATGCCGCAGACGCGCTTCGTCACGCGCAAGGCGCTGGCGCTCGGGCTGAAGCCGATCGTGGTGGTGAACAAGGTGGACCGCCCCGGCGCGCGGCCCGACTGGGTGGTCAACCATACCTTCGAGCTGTTCGACAAGCTGGGCGCCACCGAGGAGCAGCTCGACTTCCCGGTGATCTACGCCTCGGCCCTGCTGGGATATGCCAAGAACAAGCTGGAAGACGAAGCGAAAGACCTGAGCGCCCTGTTCGAGGCGATCCTCCAATACGTGCCGGTGCGCGACGAGAATCCGGACGAGCCGCTGCAGCTGCAGATCTGCTCGCTCGACTACTCGAGCTACGTCGGCAAGATCGGCATCGGCCGCATCCGCAGGGGCCGGGTGCGCGCGGCGCAGGAGATTCTGCTGCTGCACGGAGACGCACCGCCGTTCAAAGCGAAAATCAACCAGGTCCTGATGTTCGAGGGCCTCGAAAGAAAGATCGTCGAGGAGGCCGAGGCGGGCGACATCGTCCTCATCAACGGCATCGACGAGCTCGGCATCGGCGACACGCTGTGCGACCTGGAGCATGCCGATCCGCTGCCGCTGCTCAAGGTCGACGAGCCGACCCTGACCATGAATTTCCTGGTCAACGCCTCGCCGCTCGCCGGCAAAGAAGGCAAATACGTCACCAGCCGCCAGATCCGCGAGCGCCTCGAGCGCGAGACCAAGAGCAATGTGGCGATGCGCGTCGAGTATCCCGCCGACACCGACACCTTCATCGTGCACGGCCGCGGCGAGCTGCACCTGACCATCCTGCTGGAGAACATGCGCCGCGAGGGCTACGAGGTCGCCGTCTCGCGTCCCCGCGTGATTTTCAAGACCATCAACAATGAAAGGTGCGAGCCCTTCGAAGTCCTCACGGTCGACGTCGATGAGCAGAACCAGGGCGCGGTGATGGAAGAACTCGGCCGCCGGCGCGGCGATCTGCTCGAGATGCAGCCCGACGGCAAGGGGCGAGTGCGCCTCGACTACCGCATCACCGCGCGCGGCCTGATCGGCTTCCAGGGCGCGTTCATGACGCTCACGCGCGGCACCGGCGTCATGAGCCACGTGTTCGACGAATACGCGCCCGCCAGGGGCGAGATGGAAAATCACCGCAATGGCGTGCTGGTCTCGCAGGACGACGGCAACGCGGTGGCCTATGCGCTGTGGAAGCTGCAGGAGCGGGGCCGCATGTTCGTCAGCCCGGGCGACCCGGTGTACGAGGGCATGATCGTCGGCATCCACAGCCGCGACAACGACCTCGTCGTCAATCCAATCAAGACCAAGCAGCTCACCAACATCCGCGCCTCGGGCAAGGACGAGGCCATCGACCTCACCCCGCCCATTGGCCTGACGCTCGAATACGCGGTCGAGTTCATCGGCGACGACGAACTGGCCGAGATCACGCCGAAGTCGATCCGGTTGCGCAAGCGCTTCCTCAAGGAAAACGAGCGCCGCCGCGCCGATCGCGCCGCGGCCTAGTGCTCACCCGTGCTCGGCTGGCTCTTTCGCGGCCTGGGAAAGCAAGGCATCCCGTCTCTCCAGATCGGGTTGCAGCATCATCAGGCGGGGCGCCTCGACCAGGCTGACGCGGTCTACAAGGCGGTGCTCGCCGCCGACCCCGACAACGTCGACGCGCTGCATTTCTCCGGCGTCATCGCCTACCAGCGCGGCGACGCCGGCGCCGCCGCCTCGCTCATTTCCGCGGCGCTCTCCCGCAACCCGGCCAACGCCCCTGCGCACAACAACCTCGGCAATGCGATCGCCGCGCAAGGGGATCTTCCTCGCGCGGTCGACTGCTACCGCGAGGCGGCGCGCCTTGCGCCTGGCTACGTCGACGCTCACGTCAATCTCGGCGCCAAGCTCAAGATGCAGGGGCTGCTCGACGAGGCCGCCGCCGCCTACCGCGACGCCCTGGCGCACGCGCCGTCACACGCCACGGCGCTCTCCAACCTCGGCGCCATCATGAACGAGCAGGCGCGGCCGCGGGAATCGCTCGAGTTGTGCGAGCGCGCGGTGACGGCGAAACCCGATCTTGCCGAGGCACACAACAACCTCGGCAACGCGCTGCAATCGCTCGGGCGGCGCGAGGAAGCGGAAACGAGCTTCCGCCGCGCGCTCGAGCTCAAGCCCGACATGGCCTCGGCGAGCCTCAATTACGGCTTCTCGCGCCTGCTGCTAGGCGACTACGCGGCCGGGCTTGCGCTGATGGAGAAGCGCTTCGAAGCCTCGGTGTCGCTACCGGTACACTTCGGCCTGCGCAACCTGGTGAGCGAGCTCGATCCGGCGCGCCGCTGGCGCGGCGAACCGCGCGCGGGCCGGCTCCTCGTCTGGAGCGACCAGGGCCTGGGCGACAGCCTGATGGCGATGCGCTACCTCCCGCTTCTCAAAGCGCGTGGCTTCTCCAGCGTCGTGGTCTATGGCGAGCCGGCGCTGCTGCGGCTGTTTCGCTCGGTGCCGGGGGTCGAGCGCGTGATCTCCAAGCAGGAACGGGTGCCCGCGGGGCAATACGACTGGCACTGCCCGAACATGAGCCTGCCGCTCGCCTTCGGCACGCGCCCCGAGACGATCCCGCGTGATATTCCCTACTTGAATATTCCCGAAAAGGAAGTATTGCATTGGAGGGAAAAAACCGCCGGCCTGCGTTCCCCGCGCGTCGGCCTGGCCTGGGCCGGAACGAAGATGAATCCCAAGGATGCCGTGCGCAGCATCCACCTCGAGAAGTTCGCGCCCCTCTTCGGCATCGGCGGCTGCAGCTTCGTGAGCCTGCAGAAAGGCGACGGCGCCGAAGAGCTGGCCGGCGCGCCCGGCAAGCTCGACGATTGGATGGGGGAGTGCAGCGACCTGCTCGACACCGCGGCGCTGATACAGAACCTCGATCTCGTCATCACGGTCGACACGGCGGTGGCGCACCTCGCGGGGGCACTCGGGCGGCCGGTCTGGATGCTCAACCGCTACGAGAGCGAATGGCGCTGGATGACTGAGAGGGAGGACTCGCCCTGGTATCCGACGCTGCGCCTCTACCGCCAGCAGCGGCCGGGCGACTGGGACGCGCCGATCGCCCGCGTCGCCGCCGCGCTGCGCAGTTTCAGCCGCGCGCCGTAACGCGCAGGGTCGAGCCGTTGCCGGGCGTCGATTCGATCCACACCTTGCCGCCGGCGGCGGCGGCGCGCTCGCGCATGCGCTTGATGCCCGCGCCGCCCTTCGCCTGCCATTCCGGTGCGAAACCGCTGCCGTCGTCGCGCACGGTGAGGGTGGCGAGCTCGCTGTCGTAGTCGAGCTCGATGTTGACCCGGTGCGCGCCCGCATGCCGCGCGACGTTGTCCAGGGCGTCGTCGGCGATGCGGTAGAGCGCGAGCGCGGTGACCGCGTCGATGCCGCCCGCCGCGTCGCTGCTCGAGACCTCGGCATCGACGCCGGTGCGGATCTCGAATTGCGCGGCGCGCGCGCGCAAGGCATCGGGCAGGCCGAGGTCGGTCAACGCGTCCGCCGCGGGTTCCGGGCGCTTCACCGCCGCCGCAGCCCGGTATTCCGAAATGTCGATCAACACGCCGTGCATGCGGGTCGACGAGCCCTGCCGCGGCGCCGTCGAGCGACCGATGCTGCGCAGGACACGCACTTCGCCGTCGCGGCGTACGATGCGCTCGGTACGATCCCAGGACTTATGGTTGACGTAGGCATCCTTGAGCGTGGCCCGCACGCGGTCGAGGTCGCCCAGATGCACCAGGTCGTAGTAGGCATCGAACGAGCCCTGCAACCGTCCCGGCCCGAACCCGCAAATGCGACCCGCCTCGTCTGACCACTCGACATGCTCCGAGCGCCCGTCCCAGCGCCAAGTGCCCACGCGCGCAAGCGACATCGCCTCCTTGCATTCGGCGAGCTGCTCGCGCAGCCCGCGCGCCTGCGACCAGAGATGCTGCCCCAGCTCGTCGCGCGAAGTCTCCAGATCGTGCATCTGGTCGCTGCGCCGGCGCATCAGCGCCCACAACACCAGCGCCACCAGCGCGCCGGTGGCGGTAAAGGCTTGCAGCATCAGCAGGTCGCGGTTGAGGTTGTCGCTCAGGAACGGCCCCATGCCGTTCGCCGTGCTCCAGACCGCCCAGCCGTTCGCCGCCAGCACCGTCAGCGTCACCGCCCGCTCGCCGAAGCGGCAGGCTGCCCAGACGTAGAAGGGAATCACCAGGAACACCAGCGGCGCGACCTCGTCGGCCTGCGTCCCGCCGGGAAAGAGCGCCCCGAGCGTCGCCACCAGCAGCAGCGTGAACACCCCCAGTTCGCGCGCGCCGGCGCGGCTCACCGACGGCGGCTCCTGGCGCGACCAGGCGAGGATGCAAGGCGTCACCAGCAGGATGCCGCTGAAATCTCCCTGCCACCAGGTGTACCAGTTGCCGAGCAGCTGCCCGGCCTCGACGGCATCGAAGGCATACAGGCTCGCGACGCCGAAGCTGGCGGCAACCGCGCTCGCCAGCGCCGCGATGGCCGCGAACAGGAACACTTTCTCCGGCTGCCGGAATTCCGTGTTGCGCTCGGTCCAGCGGCTGACCAGCCACGCGGCGCACAGTCCTTCGAGCGTATTGCCGCTGGCGATGCCGAGCGCTGCCGGCATCGACAGGTTGACCGAGTAGTTGGTGAGCGCGGCCCCGAGCCAGACGCCCGGCCAGGCGCGCATTCCCCAGAGCAGCAGCGCAGCGAGCGCAATCCCCGAAGGCGGCCAGATCGCGGTAGCGTAGCCCGGCGGGATGGCGAAGAGGAGCGAAGCCTTGGCGGCGGCGAAGTAACCAAGCGCCAGCAGGCCAAGCCGTGCCCACTGCGGAAACGCGGTACTTCGAAGCACTTCGGTCGGCATGTTGCCCCCGACGCCACGTGACAATGCTGGACATTGTCCGCCGCGGTTGCCTTGCCGTGCGCCAGCGGCGTGACTAATTCAACGCCAGCATGAACTCATTTGGGTCAATGCGGAAGTAGTTCACGTCATATCCGCAAATCGGGATTTCCCTACAGCGCGTGGATCGTCGCCGCGCGGCGACAACGGCAATATGCTTATTCGGCTTTCACGCCGGTCGCGGCGACTGTTTTCTTCCACAGCTCGATTTCCTTGCGGATCTGATTGCGGAAGGCCTCGGGTGTGCCGCCCTTGGGCGAGACGCCGTCGTTCTGCAGCTGTTCGCCCGCGTCTTTCGCCTTGAGCAGCTTGTTGACCTCGGCATTCATCTTGTCGACGGCGAATTTCGGCATGCCCTTCGGCGCGATGAGGCCGTGCCAGAGCGCCACGTCGTAGCCCTTGACGCCGGACTCGGCGAGGGTCGGCACCTCGGGCTCCGCCGGCAGCCGGGTCGCGGTCGTCACCGCGAGCGCCCGCAAGCGTCCGCTCTTCACGTGCGGCAGCGCGGTGGCGGTGCTGGTGCAGAAAAGATCGGTCTGGCCGCTGATGGTGTCGGTCAGTGCCGGTCCGGTGCCCTTGTATGGCACGTGGTTCATCTTGATGCCGGCCATGTGCGCGAACAGCTCGCAGGCCATGTGGGTGATGCTGCCCTGGCCGGCGGAGGCGAAGTTGAGCGTGCCGGGCTTGGCCTTGGCGAGCTTGATGAGCTCCACAGCGTTCTTCGCCGGCACCTTGGGATTGACGACCACCAGCATCGGCCCTTGCGAGATCTGCACCACCGGCGTGATGTCGTTGACCGGGTCGTACTTGAGCGGGTAGAGCGCGGGATTGACCGTGTAGCTCGACGCGATGAGCGTGAAGGTGTAGCCGTCCGGGTCGGCCTTGACGCCGACCTCGATGCCGAGCAACCCGCCCGCTCCCGGCCGGTTCTCGACGATCACCTGCGAGCCGAATGAACCGGAAAGGCGCTGCGCCGTGAAGCGCGCGATGAAGTCGGAGCCGCCGCCCGGCGCGAACGGCACGATGATGCGCACCGGCTTGACGGGATAGGTCTGCGCCAGCACGCCCGGGGTGGCCCCGGCGAGCACGGCGGTGACGAGAAAAGGAACGATTTTCATAGTGAAATCTCCAAGCGTGTGTCGATTTTAGCGTCCCAATTCGGCGATAATCCGCCCCCATGATAAAAATCGAGGGCCTGGTCAAGATTTTTGGCGCGAAGCGCGCGGTGGACGGCATCTCGTTCAACGTCGAACGCGGCGAAGTGCTCGGCTTCCTCGGCCCGAACGGCGCCGGCAAGTCCACCACCATGCGCATGATCACCGGCTTCATGCCGCCGAGCGCGGGGCGCATCACCGTCGGCGGCTACGACGTGACCGAATCGCCGCTCGAAGCGAAGCGGCTGATCGGCTACCTGCCGGAGAACGCCGCCGCCTATCCCGACATGACCGTCGAGGGCTTCCTCAATTTCGCCGCCGAGCTGCGCGGCCTGGACGGCGCGGCGCGCCGCCAGGCGCTGGAGCGGGTAGTCGGGCTGTGCTTTCTCGACAGCGTGCTGCACCAGTCGATCGACACCCTGTCGAAAGGTTATCGCCACCGCACCTGCCTCGCGCAGGCGCTGATCCACGACCCGCAGGTGCTGGTGATGGACGAGCCCACCGACGGCCTCGATCCCAATCAAAAATTCGAAGTCCGGAACCTGATCCGCGAGCTCGGCAAGACCAAGGCCATCGTCTTCTCGACCCATATCCTCGAGGAGGTGGACGCCGCCTGCACGCGCGCCATCATCATCGACCGCGGCCGCATCGTCGCTAACGGCACGCCCGACGAGCTGGGCCGGCCGCTCGACGAGGTGTTCCGCCGCATCACGCTGCCCGATACCGTCAGGGCGTGAGGACCCTGCGCGCATGAGGAACATCCGCACCATTGCCAAGCGCGAGCTGGCGAGCTATTTCAGCTCGCCGGTCGCCTACGTGTTCCTGGTGATCTTCCTGCTGCTCGCCGGCTTCTTTACCTTCACCGCCGGCAGCTTTTTCGAGCGCGGGGAGGCGAGCCTGGCGGCGTTTTTCGGCTGGCACCCGTGGCTCTACCTGGTGCTGGTGCCGGCGGTCGGCATGCGGCTGTGGGCCGAGGAGCGCCGCTCCGGCACGCTCGAGCTGCTGCTCACCATGCCGGTCGCGCCCTGGGAGGCGATCGTCGCCAAGTTCCTCGCCTCGTGGCTGTTCCTCGCGGTGGCGCTCGCGCTGACCTTCCCGGCCATCGTCACGGTGAACGTGCTGGGCGAGCCCGACAACGGCATGATCTTCGCCGGCTACCTCGGCAGCCTGTTTCTCGCCGGCGCCTACCTCGCCATCTCCTGCATGACCTCGGCCATGACGCGCAACCAGGTGGTGGCGTTCATCCTGTCGGTGGTGCTGTGCCTGTTCCTGATCCTCGCCGGCTTCAACCCGGTGACCGACCTGATGGTGCGCTGGGCCAGCCCGGCGCTGGTCGACACGGTGGCCGCGTTTTCGGTGGTGACGCACTTCGACAATTTCCAGCGCGGCGTGATCGACCTGCGCGACCTCGCCTACTTCCTGTCGGTGATCGGCTTCGCGCTGTTCGCGACCGGCGTCATCATCCGCAACCACCGCGCGGGATAGCGCGGACCCGGCCATGAAAAAACACGAAGCCCTGCTCTACTCCGCCGTCGGCCTCGCCGCGCTGGCGCTGATCCTGGTGGCAGTGAATTTCCTGCTGTCGCGGGCGGCGGTGCGCCTTGACCTGACGCAGGGCAGCCTCTACACCCTCTCCGACGGCACGAAAAAGATCCTGCGCAACCTCGCCGCCCCGGTGAAGCTCAAGCTCTACGTCTCGCAGGGCGAGGCCGTGCCGGTGCCGCTGCGCGGCTTCACGCAGCGCGTCGAGGACTTGGTGCGCGAGTTCCAGAGCGCCTCGGGCGGCAACCTCAGGGTCGAGAAGTACAACCCGCGGCCCGACTCCGAGGAGGAAGACGCGGCGCAGCTCGACGGCATCGAGCCGCAGCAGCTGGTGACGGGCGAGCAGTTCTACCTCGGCATCGTGGTGAGCCAGCTGGAGCGCAAGCAGGCAATCGCCACCGTCAGCCCGCAGCGCGAGCGCCTGCTCGAGTACGACCTGGTGCGCGCCATCGCGCGCACCGCCGCCACCGAGCGGCCGAAGGTCGGCCTGATGGCGGGCCTGCCGGTGCTGGGCGAGAAATTCAATCCGTTCACGCGCCAGAGCTCGGATCCCTGGGTGCTCGCCAACGAGCTGAAGCGCGAGTACGAGGTGAAGGAAGTGCCGATGAGCGCCCGGGAGATCGACAAGGACATCGGCGTGCTGCTGCTGATCCATCCGCGCGATGCCTCGCCGCAGACCGAGTACGCGCTCGACCAGTTCGTGCTGCGCGGCGGGAAGCTCATCGCCTTCGTCGATCCCTACGCCTATTTCGACCAGGCGCCGCAGATGCCGGGCGTGCCGCCGCAGCCGTCGAGCTCGACGCTGCCGCAGCTGTTCAAGGCCTGGGGCGTCAAGATGGATCCGGACAAGGTGATTGCCGACACCGTGTTCGCCTCCGGCGGCGGGCAGCGCCTGACGCCCACCGTCCTGTCGCTCAATCGCACCGCGTTCAGCCGCGACGACGTCGTTACCGGCTCCATCGAGACGCTGCTGTATGCCTTCGGCGGCGCATTCCAGGTGACCAAGGTGGAGGACCTCCGCGTCTCCGAGTTGGTGAAGAGCTCCGAGGACTCCATGCTGGTCGACAACGCCAATGCGACCCGTTCCGGCGACGAGGCGATCAAGGGTTTCAAGCCCTCCGGCAAAGCGCTGCCCCTCGCGCTGCGCCTCACCGGCAAATTCAGGACTGCATTTCCCGATGGTCTGACGCTGGACAAGAAACCGGTCCCGAATACGCCGAATCTGCGTGAAACCACCGCCGAGAACTCGGTGATCCTGGTTGCCGACGTCGACCTGCTGGCCGACGGCGCGGCAGTCGACGTCCAGGAGGTGCTCGGCCGGCGCATCGTCGTTCCGTCCAACGGCAACCTGGCGTTCGCCATCGGCATGGTCGACCAGTTTGCCGCCGGCGACGACCTGATCTCGCTGCGCAGCCGCAGCACCGCCTTCCGGCCGCTCACCGTGGTGCGCCAGCTCGAGGCCGAGGCGCAACGGCAGTATTTCGGCAAGATCCAGAGCCTCGAGGAGGAGCTGCAGAAGACCAGCGCCAAGCTGCAGGAGCTGCAGCGCGCGCAAGGCGTGGCCGGCAAGTCGGTGCAGCTGCTCAGCCCCGAGCAGCAGGCCGAGCTCGAGCGCTTCCGCAAGACGGTCGCCGAGTCGCGCCTCGCACTGAAAGAAGTGCGCAAGAACCTGCGCCAGGACGCCGAGGCCCTGGTGTTCTGGACCAAGCTCGCCAACATCATCCTGATGCCGCTGCTGGTCGCGCTCGGCGGCCTGCTGTTCATGTTCTTCCGGAAAATAAGAACCGCGTGAGCCGGCGCGCCGTCCTGATCCTGGTGATCCTGCTCGCGGCGCTGGGCGGCGGCGCCCTGCTCTACCAGCAGCAGGAACGCGCGCGCCGCCCGGAAAACGCCGCCGCGCTCGGACGCCCGCTGTTCAAGGACCTGAAGGCCGCCGAAATCGCGAGCATCCGCATCGCCGAGCCCGGCGCGACGCTGACGCTGCGGCGCGGCGAGTCCGGCTGGAGCATCACCGAGCGCGCGGGTTTTCCGGCCGACGTGGCCAAAGTGCGCGAGTTCGCCCTCAAGCTCCTCGAGCTGAAGGTCGGCCAGAGCGAGCCGCTCGGCGAAAAAGACCGCGCGCGCCTCGCGCTCGATGACTCCGGCGTGCGCGTCGAGCTCGCCGCCGCCGACGGCAAGGCGCTTGCCGTTTTCATCGTCGGCAGGAAATATTTCAAGCGCGAGGTCGACAATCCCGCCAAGGCGCCGGGCGACGGACGCTTCGTGCTGCTGCCGGCCGATCCGAAGACGGTCACTACCGTCGCCGATCCGCTGCTGCTCGCCACCAGCAGGAGCGCCGAGTGGATCGACCGCGCTTCGTTCAAGGTCGAAAAGGTGAAATCCGTGGACGTACGGTTTCCGGGGGGCGGCGCCTGGAGAATCGAGCGCGGCGGCGACAACGCCGACTGGAAGCTCGCCGGGGCCCGCGCCGGCGAAAAGCTCGAGGTGACGAAGGCGAATGCCGCCTCCTACTCCCTCAGCCTGCTCGAGCTCGCCGATGTCGCGCCGGCCGGCATTGCCAACACCGGTCTGGACAAGCCGATCCTGGTCAATGCCGTCAGCCTCGACGGGCGCAGCTACGCCATCAAGGTCGGCCGGCTCGAAGGCGACAATTACTACGTCAGCTTCACGGCGGCCAAGCCCACGGAGCGCGACGCGCTCCTCGCCCGGCACGTCCTGCTGATTCCCAAGTCCAGGCTCGAAGACACCCTCAGGCCGCGCGCCGAACTGCTCGAAAAAAAGCCGGCGAAGAAGTAATCTCGGGACTCATGTTCGAGACCAGCAAGGCGCTGATGCGCCGCCTGCACGACAGCCGCTTCGCCACGCGCTATTTCGTCGGCGACGGCATCGACATCGGCGCCGGCGCCGACGTGCTCGGGCAGTACGCCGAGTTCTTCCCGCTGATGAACGACTGCCGCCCCTGGGACCTGCAGGACGGCGACGCGCAGCTGCTCGCCGGCGTGCCCGACAACGCGCTCGACTTCGCCCATTCCAGCCATTGCCTGGAGCACATGCGCGACCCGCGCGAGGCGCTGAAGAACTGGCTGCGCGTGGTGCGCCCCGGCGGCCACCTGGTGGTGCTGGTGCCCGACGAAGACCTCTACGAGCAGGGCGTGTTTCCGTCGACCTTCAATGCCGACCACAAGTGGACCTTCACCCTGCACAAGGCGAAGAGCTGGTCGGCGAAGTCGATCAACGTGCTGGCGCTGCTCGGCGAGTTCGCCGACCGTGCGCAGACGGTGAAGGTCGAGAGCCTCGACGCCACCTACCGCTTCGCCATCGAGCGCATGGACCAGACGCTGACGCCGATCGGCGAGAGCGCCATCGAGTTCATCCTGCGCAAGCTGCCGCCGATCGAGCTGAAACGCGGCGGGCGCTACGCCGACGCCTCGCGCGCCAAGGGCTGACGTGGCGCTCGAAAACCACCTGCCGGAGATCTCCTCGGTGATCCAGCTGGCGGTGGCGCCGGTATTCCTGCTCACCGCGGTCGGCACCATCATCGCGGCGCTCAACTTCCGGCTCGGCCGCGCGGTCGACCGGCGCCGCAGCCTCGAGCGTCGGCGGCCGAAAATGACCGAAGAAGAGCTCGACGCGGTGCGCGACGAGCTCGAGACCATCGCGCTGCGCATTCACTACACCTACCTTGCCATCCTGTCGGCGGTGATTTCGGCGCTGTTTGTCTGCCTGCTGATCGCCGGCGCCTTCCTCGGCGCCTTCGTCCGCGTCGACCTGTCCTACACCATCGGCACCATGTTCGTCCTCGCGATCATTGCCCTGATCGCCTGTCTGCTCTTGTTTTTGCGGGAGATTTTCCTGGCGGTGTCGACCCCTAGACACGTGCCGCGGTAAGCGGGAAGATAAATTTCGCAAGAGGAGGAGGAACCCCGTGCCGCATTCCATCAAACGGATAAGGACGGTGGCGCTCGTCGGCCAGGCCGGGGTCGGCAAGACCTCGCTGGCCGAGGCGCTGCTCGCGAAGAGCGGGGCCATCCCCGCAGCGGGCAGCGTCGAGCGCGGCACTACCGTCTGCGACTACACCCCGCTCGAGAAGCAGCTGCAGCACTCCCTCAAGCTCGCGGTCGCGAGCTTCGATTTCCAGGATACGAAAATCCACCTGCTCGACACCCCGGGCTACCCGGACTTCCTCGGCCACTCCCTGCCGGCGCTCGCCGCGGTCGAGACCGCGGCGGTGGTGATCAACGCGCAGAACGGTATCGAAATGATGACGCCGCGCTTCCTGCAGTGGGCGGCGAAGCGCGGCCTCGACCGCCTGGTCATCGTCAACAAGATCGACGCCGACAATGTCGACCTCGAGGGGCTGCTCGGACGCATCCAGCAGGCCTTCGGCAAGGAATGCCTGCCGCTCAACCTGCCGGCGGCGAACCGCAGCCGGGTCTCCGACTGCTTCTTCGCGCCCTCGGGCGAGTCGGACTTCTGGTCAGTCGAGGAGGCGCACCGCAAGCTCGTCGACCAGGTGGTCGAGGTGGACGAGAAGCTGATGGAGCGCTACCTGGAGAAGGGCGAAGTGACCCCCGCGGAGCTGCACGAGCCGCTCGAGCGCGCGCTGCGCGAGGGCCACCTGGTGCCGGTGGTGTTCACCTCGGCGAAGACCGGCGCCGGCATCGCCGAGCTGCTCAATGTCATCGTCGAGCTGCTGCCCAACCCCGCGGAGGGCAACCCGCCCGCCTATATCAGCACGCCGGCCGGCGGCGGCGAGCCGACCGACCTGCAACCGGTGCCCGATCCGGGCAAGCACATCCTCGCTCACGTCTTCAAGATCGAGATCGACCCTTACATCGGGCGCCTTGCGGTGTTCCGCGTGCACCAGGGGCGCATGACGCCGGGCACGCAGCTCTACATCGGCGAGGGCCGCAAGCCGATCAAGGCCGGCCATCTCTACCAGCTGCGCGGCAAGACCCAGATCGAGGTCGGCGAGGCGATTCCCGGCGACATCTGCGCCATCGCCAAGATCGACGACATCCAGTACGACCACCTGCTGCACGACTCCGCCTCGGACGCGCACGTGCACGCGCGGCCGCTCGAGCTGCCGACCTCGGTGTTCGGCCTGGCGGTGCAGCCGAAGAAGCGCGGCGACGAGCAGAAGGTCTCCGACGTGCTGCACAAGATCATCGCCGAGGATCCCTGCTTCCGCATCGAGCACAACGCGCAGACCAACGAAATGGTGATGCGCGGCCTGGGCGAAATGCACCTGAAGACGGTGCTGGAGAAGATGGCGACGCAGTACAAGATCGAGCTCGAGACGCGCCCGCCGTCGATCCCCTACCGCGAGACCATCGGCGCGCGCGCCGAGGGCCACAGCCGGCACAAGAAGCAGACCGGCGGCGCCGGGCAGTTCGGCGAAGTGTTCCTCAAGATCGAGCCGCTGCCGCGCGGCACCGGCTTCGAATTCGTCGACAGCGTCAAGGGCGGCGCCATTCCCAACCAGTTCATCCCGTCGGTCGAGAAGGGCGTCAGGAGCGTGATGGACAGCGGCTTCGTTGCCGGCTATCCCCTGCAGGACGTGCGCGTCACCGTCTACGACGGCAAGAGCCACGCCGTCGATTCCAAGGACGTCGCCTTTGCCTCGGCCGGGCGCAAGGCCTTCCTCGACGCCCTCGCCAAGGCGCGGCCGATCGTGCTCGAGCCGATCGTCAACGTCGAGATCACCGCCCCCGATGCGAAGATGGGCGACATCACCGGCGAGCTGTCCGGGCACCGCGGTCATATCAGGGGCTCCGACTCGCCGCGGCCCGGCCTGGTGCAGATTTCGGCGCAGGCGCCGCTCTCCGAGCTGGAGCACTTTCCGGCGCGACTCAAGTCGCTCACCGCGGGCCACGGCTCCTACAGCCTGGAGTTCAGCCACTACGAAGCCGCGCCGCTCCAGCTGCAGCAAAAGCTGGTCGGTGCGCACAAGCCCTCCGCGCACGCGGACGACTAACGCTCGTGCACTACATTCGCGCCGGCAGCGGCGTGCCGCCGCTCGTATTTGTGCACGGCTTTGCCTGCAGTCACGAGGACTGGCTGTTGCAAACGGAATTCTTCCGGAACAGCCATGAGATCGTCGCCTGCGACCTGAGGGGCCACGGCCTGACGCCGGGCCGCCCCGAGGAATGCACCATCGAGAATTTCGGCGGCGATGTTGCTGCTCTTTTAATTAATTTGGATTTATCAAAATCAATTCTGGTTGGACATAGCATGGGCTGCCGCGTGGTGCTGCAAACCGCGCAGCTCGCCCCGGAACGCGTCGCCGGCCTGGTACTGGTCGACGGCAGCCGCACGGGAACCGGCGATCCGGACAAGGCCGAGGCGGCGGCGCGCGCGGCGGTCGACAAGGCCGGCTACCCGGCATTCGCGGAAAATCTTTTCCGGCAGATGTTCTTCAAGCCGTCGGCGCTCGCCGATGCCGTCGTCGCGCGCGCCGTGCGCCAGAGTGTCGGCTTCGGTCCGCTGCTCTGGCCGGGCATGGCGCGCTGGGACGCGGCGAAGATGGACGCCGCGCTGGCCGCCGTGAAGGCGCCGGTGCTCGTGATCCAGAGCACGACGCGCAATGCCCAGCTGCAGCGCTCGATGCTCAAGGCGGGCGAAAGCTCGCCCTATCTCGATCTGCTCAGGGGCGCGCTGAAGAATCTCCGTATCGAAGTCGTTCCCGGCGTCGGCCACTTCACCATGCTCGAGGCCGCGGATATGGTCAACCGCCTGATTCGGAATTTCCTAACGAAGTAAGGCTGGATCCCGAAGCAGTTCGCATGTCAGTCTGACGTCCCGGTTGCGGCGCAAAGCGCGTGGAGCGTAGCGCCATGCGAAATTTGTCGCTCACGAACCGGCTGTTAGGGCGCACTTGCGGCCTCCCGCTGAAATGCCGTTAATTGCAGCACGCCATAGTTCGAGCATGCGCTAACAGTAAAACGAACTCGGCCAGTTTCAGTGAGGTATTCGCACTGCGCTATTCCGACCTTCTTCAGTTCTTGCTGCATCCGAGCATGACCAGGCCCGCGATAAGGCTCGTAGAAATAGGAGCCTTCACGGTCAGGGACAACACCGTCCTTGAATAGACCGACTGGCAAACCTTGGAATGAGAACTCGGGCCCGTAGTCAGCGCTCATGGTGCGCTCTAACGTTCAATAGTCCGCGCGAATAACGGACTAAAACTTTGCTCGTTGTCCGGTCTTTTCAAAGAAATTCCTTTCGGCATCCATCCTTAGGTGCAAATAACGAATCCGAGAAAAGCCGCAGTTAACGGCCTCGATCATCCGAGCAATTCTCGGTCGTAAATCTACACCTCGAATGACCGCCTTGGGCGACTGCGGACATTCGACTGCCGATACAAAAAGGCTTAGCGAAATCCGTAGAGTTCGGCCGGATTGCCGGCGAGGATTTTCGCCCGATCCTTCTCGCTGGGCGCCCAGCCGGCGAGCAGCTCGAGCAGCGCCATGTCGTCGGGCGGGGCGGGTTTGCGTGCCGACGGATGCGGCCAGTTCGACGCCCATAGCATGCGCTCGGGCGCATGCTTCACCAGCGCCCTGGCGAGCCGGCTGACGTCCTCGTACTTCGGCGCGCCGGTCTTCGACGTTTCGTAGGGCGCCGAGAGCTTCACCCAGCAGCGCCCGGTGTCGACCAGCCGCAACAGGCTTTTGAAGGATTCGGCAGAAACGTCGACCGGCTCCAGAAACTTCCCGGTGTGGTCGATGACGAATTTTCCCGGCAGGCGCTTGATCTGCGCCTCCACCTTGGGCAGCTCCCGGCCGTCGAGCTGGATATTGGCGTGCCAGCCGAAGGGGTGCACGCGCGCCATCACCGCGTCCATGACGTCGAAGCCGAGCGTGCCGCCGTGCAGCGTCATGATGCGAACCGCACAGATGCCGCCTTTCGTCAGGCGCTGGAGCTCCGCATCGGCGACGCTGGGTCGAACCACGGCGACGCCTTTGGCATTTTTCCCCAATTGCCGGATGGATTGCAGCGTGACGGCGTTGTCGTCCGCGTAGGCATTCGGCTGCACCACGATCACGCGCTCGAGACCGAGGCGCTTCTGCAGCGCCTGGTACTCGGGCACGACGAAATGACCCGGCATGAAGGTGCCCGCCGCCACCGGCGCCTTGGAGTCATAGAAGTGCATGTGGGTGTCGCAGGCGCCTTTCGGCACGGAAATCTTCATTTCTTCGCTCCCTGTCTCTCTGCCGCGGGATTCGGCACTTCTTCGACGGCGACGAACAATCCGCCCTGGTAGGTCTCGACCAGCGGATCGCCCGACTTTTCCTTCGCCAGGATCTCCCGGGCGAAATCCTCGGCGTTGTCCTGCGGCCGGTAGCCGAGACGCACGGCGTTGGAGTTGTCGTACCAGCTGCGCGTGTTGCCCGAAACGCCATAGACGATCTCGAAGCGGATGTCGGGATGGTCGATGCCAATCGAGACCAGCTGCGCGATGTCGCGCGGGCTGATCCAGATCGACAGCCGCCGCTTGTCGAGCGGCGTGGGGTTGACGTTGCCGATGCGCATCAGGAACACCTGCAGGCCGTACTTGTCGGCGTACAGGCTGCCGAGCGCCTCGCCGAACACCTTGGAGACGCCGTAGCGGCCGTCGGGCTTGATGTAGACGCGGTGGTCGATGGTCTGGTCGCGCCGGTAGAAACCGACGGCGTGGTTCGAGGTGGCGAACAGCATTCGTTTGACTTTGTTACGGCGCGCCGCCTCGAACATGTTGTAGCAGCCGACGATGTTGGCCTGGTGGATCGCCTCCCAGGGGCCTTCGACCGAGTAGCCGCCCAGATGCACGATGGCGTCGACTCCCTTGGTGATCTTCAGCGCGTCGGCCATCTTCGAGATGTCCGCACGCATGAAGGCTTCGCCTTTGCTTTTGACCAAAGCTTTCTTATCTGAAAGTCGAAGGCGATATTTGCCCGCGAGTTCCCGGCGCAGGTAGCTGCCGACATCGCCGGCGGCGCCGGTGATCAATACGGTTTTCATGGTTTCCTCGTCCAATACTCTGCGTTGACCGCGCCCTTGGGCGCCCTGCCCTTCACGATTTCGGCGGCCTGCGCTGCCGTTTCCATCGACTGGTGCTCGATCGCCGGCGCCGTCAGGCCGGCGGCGTGCGGCGTGGCGATGACATCGGGCCGCGCAGCGAGGCGCGGCGTCGGCATCTGGTCGGGCGCGCGCCCCACGTCCATGGCGCAGCCGGCGATGCGCTTTTCGTCGAGCGCCCTCTCCAGCGCGGCTTCGTCCACCAGGTTGCCGCGCGACACATTGACGAGAAAGGCGCTGCGCTTCATCAGCGACAGGGCTCTCGCGCCGATCAGATTCTCGGTTTCCGCGGTGGCGACGGCCAGCGGCACGACGAAATCGGATTCGGACAAGAGCTTTTCCAATGCAGTGCTTTCCATGCCGGTCACGTAAGGATCATTGATCAGCACCCTCATTCCCAACGCCTCCGCCACACGCGCCACTTCCTTTCCGATCGCGCCATAGCCGATGATGCCGATGGTGGCGCCTTTCAACTCCATGCCCATGCGTGGTTTTGGAATTTCATTTTTCTTGTAAATCGAGTTCGAATCCGAAATGTTGCGCGCCAAGTCGACCATGAATCCGAGCACCATTTCACTCACCGAGGTGACGAAACCCGCGCTCGCCTGCGTCACCAGCACCCCCGCCTTGCTCGCCGCCGCGACGTCCACATTGCGGATATCGATAGCGCAGCGCAGGAAGGCCTTCAGCTTCGGCAGGCGCTCGAACACGGCGGCCGGGCCCGGCGACTGGCGATAGGAAACGATCAGGTCGCAGTCCTTCGCGGCGGCAATAAGATTTTCGCCTTCAAGAGAAAAAGAATTTCTGTTTAAAGAAACAAAACCGACTTTTTTCAATTCATTCAGCGCTCTTTCGCCGTAATAGTTGGCGAGCGCCTGCGGCGAATGGGTCAGCAGGATCTTCAAGCGGCGCTCTGCTGCTCGGCCGCGAGCTTGCGGTAGCGCTCCAGGGACCGGGTCAGGTGGCGCCGCATCGCCTCGCGCGCCGCCTTGGGATCGCCGCGCTCGATCGCCTGGTAGATGCGGCGGTGTTCGTCCTGGATCAGCGCGAGGTAGGCGCGCCGCCCGCCCATGCGCTCGGGCAGCCCGCTGACGGTGCGCCGTGGAATCAGGTGGCGCCCGATGAACTGCAGGAAGCGCGGAAACTCCGCGTTGCCGGTCGCCTCGGCGATGGCGCGATGGAACGCGAGGTCCTCGTCGATCGCGGATTTCCCGGCGTCGGCGGCGCTGCCGATGGCTTCCAGTGCGGCGGCGACGGCCCGCACCTGCGCGCGCGTGGCACGCTCGGCGGCGATGCCCGCCGACTCGATCTCGACGCCCAGGCGAAGCTCCATCACGCTCAGGGTGTCGCCGAGCGTCTGCAGGCTTTCGGGCTCGATGCGGAACGGCGCGCGCTGCGGCTCGGGGGTGACGAAGCCGCCCACGCCCTGGCGCGTGGTCACCAGGCCCTCGGCGCGCAGCGCCGCCACCGCTTCGCGCACCACGGTCCGGCTGACGCGCGCGGCGCGCGTCAGCGCCTGCTCGGTCGGCAGGCGCTCACCCGGCGCGAGCCGGCCGCTGCGGATCTGCTCGGCGAGCTGCTCGAACAGCGCGCGCGACAGCTTGCGGGCGGGAGCGAGGGGTCGAAGTCGCACGGCTTGACGCGTCGCGATCTGGTTGTATGATGACTGACGAATCTTATCAGAGGAGGATTCCATGTCGTTCCGCGTTTTCGCCGGCGCCGCCGCAGCCGCCGCCACATCAGTTCTACTTTTGGCCCTGCCGACGGCGGGCGTGGCGCAGCAAAAGCAGATTTGGAAGGCGACCGACGTTCATCCGCTCGGCTACCCGACGGTCGAGGCGATTGTGCGCATGGGCACCAAGCTCGAGAAGGCCACCAATGGCCGCATCTCGATCCAGATGTACCCGTCCATGCAGCTCGGCGGCGAGAAGGAGATGATCGAGCAGGCCCAGGTCGGCCGGTGGTGGACGAGGTGAACGTATTCAACCTGCCGTTCGTCTTCCGCGACGAGCAGCACATGCGCCACGTCATCGACGGCCCGATCGGCACTGAGTTGCTCGAGCGCATGTCGGCCGGTGCGTCGCGGCTGATCGCGCTGGGCTGGATGGATGCGGGTACGCGTAACGTGTACGCGAACAAGCCGGTGACCAAGCCCGCCGACCTCAAGGGCATGAAAGTCCGCATGATGGGCAACCCGATCTTCGTCGAGACCATGAACGCGATGGGCGGCAACGGCGTGGCGATGGGCTTCAACGAGCTTTATTCGGCGATGCAGACCGGCGTGGTGGATGGCGCCGAGAACAACGAGCCGACGGTGCTGGCGCAAAACCACTACCAGGTCGCCAAGATCTACAGCCTGACCGGCCATCTGATCATCCCGGAGATCTTTGTCTTCTCCAAGCGCACCTGGGAAACCCTCTCCAAGGAAGATCAGGCGCTCGTCAAGAAATTCTCGCGCGAAGCGCAGCTCGAGCAGCGCCAGTTGTGGGACGACAAGACCGCGAAGGCGACCGACGAGCTGAAAGCCAAGGGCGTGCAATTCGTCAAAGCCGACAAGGAAGCCTTCTACAAGGCGACCGCGCCGGTGCGGGAGAAGTACGGCGCCAAGTACGCCGCGCTGCTGAAACGCATCGAAAACACGAAATAGCTTGAAAAAGCTTTACCGGCAGGCGATGGAGGGGCTGTACATCGCCTGCATCGGGCTTGCCGGCGTCGTCATGCTGGTGATGACGGTCATCATTCCGTACGGCGTCTTCATGCGCTACGCGGTGAACTCGCCGGCCAGCTGGCCGGAGCCCGCCGGCATCCTGCTGATGGTGCTGTTTTCCTTCATCGGCGGCGCCGCGGCGTACCGCGCCAAGGCGCACATTGCCGTGGCTACGCTGCTCAACATGGTGAACGACGCCAACCGGGCCCGCCTCGAGCACTTGGCCGACGTCGGCATGGGGACCATCGCCCTGTTCATGATCAAGTGGGGCGTGCAGCTCGTGGATGCGGTCTGGTTTAACACCATCGCGGAGTTCCCGGATCTGTCGGCCGGCGTTACTTATATTCCAATCCCGGTGGCCGGGGTGGTGACGCTGCTTTTCTGCATCGAACGCCTGTGGCTCGGCGATCCGCCGGCGACGTCGTTCACGTTCCGCGATCAGCCGCAGATCGACTAGCGAGGCGCAGCGTGGACGCCCTGATTCTCCTGTTCGCCTTCCTGATTCTCATGTTCCTCGGGATTCCGGTCGCCTATGCGATGGGGCTGGCGACGATCATCACCGCGCTGTGGATCGACATCCCGCTCGAAGCGATCATGCTGAAGATCTCCGATGGCATGGACGACTTCGCGCTCCTGACCATTCCGTTCTTTGTGCTTGCCGGCGCCATCATGTCGGAGGGGGGCGTGGCGCGGCGGCTGGTGGAGCTTGCCAAGGTGTTCGTCGGCTTCATCCGCGGCGGGCTTGCGCTGGTCAATGTGCTCGCCTCGACCCTCTTCGGCTGCCTGTCCGGGTCGTCGGTCGCCGACACCGCCTCCATCGGGTCGGTGATGATCCCCGAGATGGTGAAGAACGGCTACTCCAAGGTCTTCGCCACCAACGTCACGATCTGCGGCTCGGTGCAGGCCATCCTGGTGCCGCCGTCGCACAACTCGATCATCTATTCGATCGCCACGGGCGGCACCGTGTCGATTGCCGCGTTGTTCATGGCCGGGGTCTTCCCCGGACTGCTGTTTGGCGCCTGCCTGATCGGACTGGTCCTCTATACGGCACGCAAGAAGGGATTTCCGGCCGGGCGCGTGGTGCCGCTGCGCGAAGCGCTGAAGATCGCGCTCGATGCGGTGTGGGGAATGATCACGATCGTCATCATCCTCGGCGGCATCCTCTCGGGGGCCTTCACTGCCGTCGAGTCTGGCGCGGTGGCTTGCGTGTATGCGCTTTTCTGCACCGTGGTGATCTATAAGGAATACAAGTGGCGGGACATGCCGAAGCTCGTGCACCGCGTCACCAAGACGGTCGCGATGGTGATGATGGTGATCGGCTTCGCGGCCGGCTTCGGCTACCTGATGGCGATCATGCAGCTGCCGGCCAAGGCCACCGCGCTTTTCCTGTCGATGACCGACAACAAATACGTGATGCTGATGCTCATCAATATCCTGCTGTTGCTGCTCGGCACGTTCATGGACATGGCGCCGATGATCCTCATCTGCACGCCGATCATGCTGCCGGTGGTGAAGGCGATGGGCGTCGACCCGGTGCATTTCGGCATGATCATGCTGCTCAACCTCGGCATCGGGCTCATCACCCCGCCGGTCGGGCCGACGCTGTTCGTCGGCTGCGCCATCGGCAAGGTGACGATGGAGGAGGTGTCGCGCGAGCTGTGGCCCTTCTATGGCGCGATGTGCGTCGCCCTGCTGATCGTCACCTACGTGCCCGGGCTTTCGCTCTGGCTGCCGCGCGTTCTGGGCTATTAAAAGTAGTACATTGGAAGGGCCTTAACCCTCATGGAGGAGGAGAACATGGCCAAGTTCAGTCGTCGCAAATTCCTCAAGCTGTCGGGAGGACTGGCGGGCATACTCGCCACGCATCAGGCGCCGGTGTTCGCGCAGAGCACCACGGTGCACTGGATCCGATGGAACGACTTCGTTCCGGCCTCGGACGAGTTGCTGCGCAAGAGCATCCTGCCTGAAGCGGCCAAGGCGCTCGGCTTCAGCATCAACCTCGAGACGGTCAACGCCAACGACCTGCAGCCGCGCATCACCTCCGCGATCCAGTCCGGCGCGGGCCCCGACATCGTGATGCTGAACAACAACCATCCGCAGCTCTATGCGGCGAGCGCCACCGATCTCAGCGACGTCGCCGAGGCGATCGCCAAGGCGCAGGGCGGCTTTTATCGCCTGTGCCGCAACAACACGCACGACGGCAAGAAATTCATCTCGCTGCCATGGTCGATCATCGGCGCGCAGATCGCGTACCGCAAATCCTGGTTCGCGGACGTCGGCTACAACAAGTTCCCGGAGACCTGGGAGCAGTACCGCGACGCCGGCAGGAAGCTCAAGGCGAAAGGCCGGCCCATCGGCCAGACGCTCGGGCACACCTTCGGCGATTCGCCCACCTTCAGCTACCCGTTCCTGTGGTCGTTCGGCGGCAAGGAGGTCGACGAGAAAGGCAAGCCGGTGCTCGACTCCAAGGCGACGGTCGAGTCGGTGCGCTTCATGACCGGATTCTGGAAGGACGCGCACGACGAAGGCGGCCTCGCCTGGGACGACTCCAACAACAACCGCGCCTTCCTCTCGGGAACCATCTGCGCCACCCTTAACGGCGCCTCAATCTACATCGAGTCGCTGCGCAAGCCCGACCAGTACAAGACCGAGTCGGGCGCGCAGCTCAAGAGCGACATCCTGCATGCGCCGCTGCCGAAGGGCCCTGCAGGCCAGTTCGCCATGCACACCTTCCATTCGCACGTGGTGCCCACTTACTCCAAGAACCAGAAGGCGGCCAAGCAGTTCCTGACGTGGATGCACACGCCGGCGAATTACGAGAAATGGTTCGTGTCGCAGAAAGGGTTTGCCACGCCGCCGACGCAGGTGTGGGAGAAGCACAAGATGTGGGGCGAGGACCCGGTGATGGCGCCCTTCAAGGTGGCGGGCCGTCTCGGCCTGACGCCGGGCTACGCGGGCCGCTCGGATCGCAAAGCGGCCGAAGTGCTCACCAAGTACATCATCACCGACATGTACGCCAAGGCGATCCAGGGCATGACGCCGGAAGCAGCGGTGAAGTGGGCGGCGGCTGAGCTGAAAAGCGTCTACGGCTAGCCGGAAGGCGCTGCATTGAACGCCTCCACGGGCGTCACGACGCGGGGGCCGATCAGCCGGATGCTCGAGCGCGAAGGTGCGCTCGCCTTCTGGCTGCTCGTTCCCACGCTCGTCCTGCTGACCTTGTTCATCGCCTACCCGTTCGTGGTCGGCGTGTGGCTGTCGCTCACCAACGCCACCGTCGGCGAGCCCGGCGGCTACATCGGGCTGAAGAACTTCGACAAGATCTGGCACGACTCGATCTTCCGCACTGCGGCGCTCAACACTTTCGTCTATACCGGCATCACCACGGTATTCAAGCTGGCGCTCGGCCTGTGGCTCGCGCTGCTGCTCAACCGGCATTTCAGGGGCAAGGCCTGGATCCGCGCCTTCATCCTGCTGCCCTTCATCATCCCGACCGTGCTGTCGACCCTCGCCTGGAAGTGGATGTTCGACCCCACCTTCAGCGTACTCAACTGGCTGTTCTGGAAACTCTCGATCATCAACACCCGCATCGGCTGGCTGAGCGATCCAGATCTCGCCATGGGCTGCGTCATCGCGGTCAACGTCTGGCGCGGCGTGCCGTTCTACGCCATCAGCCTGCTCGCCGGCCTGCAGACCATCAGCCCCGACCTGCACGAGGCCGCGGCCATCGATGGCGCCAACCGCTGGCAGCGGTTCTGGCACGTCACCTGGCCGCTGCTGCTGCCGGTGACCATGGTGGTGGTGCTGTTCTCGGTGATCCAGACTTTCGCCGACTTCCAGCTGGTGTACGTGCTGACCGGCGGCGGGCCGGCGAACGCGACGCACCTCTTCGCCACCTACGCCTACCAGATCGGCATCGGCACTGGCCTGCTCTCGGAGGGCGCCGCGATTTCGCTCGCCATGTTTCCCGCGCTTCTCCTGGTGGTCGTTTTCCAGCTCTGGTACATCCGGCGCGTTGAGAACAGGTAAATGAGCCGATGATCGAAGGCGCCAAGTGGAAGAAGTGGCTGTGGTTCTACCTGCCATTGAGCATGTTCATTCTCGGCCTGCTGTTCCCGTTCTACTGGATGGTGATTACCACCTTGCGGCCCGACGGCGAGCTCTACCGGCCGTGGAACCATGCGCTTTATTCGCCGTTCTGGACCTCGCATCCCACCTTCGACCACGTTAAGAACCTGATTCAGGAGACGCTGTTCGGCGTCTGGATGTGGAACACGATGCTGATCGCGCTGGTCGCCACGCTGATTTCGCTGTTCTGCGGCGTGATCGCCGGCTATGCGCTGGCGCGGCTGCGCTTTCGCTACGCCGGGCTGCTCGGTACCGGCATTTTCATCACCTACCTGGTGCCGCAGACGCTGCTGTTCATCCCGCTGGCCGAGATCATCCGCGATTACCACATCGGCGACACGCCCTGGGCGCTGATCCTGACCTATCCCACTTTCCTGATCCCGTTCTGCACCTGGCTGATGATGGGCTACTTCAAGACCATTCCGAAGGAGCTGGAAGAATGCGCGCGCATCGACGGCGCGACGCGCTGGCAGGCGATGCTCTACATCATCTTCCCGATCGCGGTGCCGGGCATCCTGTCGGCCGGCATTTTCGCCTTCACCCTGTCGTGGAACGAGTTCATCTACGCGCTGGTGTTCCTGTCTTCGCCCGGGCAGAAGACCGTCCCGGTGGGCGTGGTGTCGGAGCTGATCCGCGGCGACGTGTTCTTCTGGGGGCCGCTGATGGCCGGCGCGCTGATCGGCTCGATCCCGGTGGCGATCGTCTATTCCTTCTTCGTCGACTATTACGTCACCGGCATGACCGGAAGCGTGAAGGGCTGAGATGGGCGAGGTCGTCCTCAAGAACCTGAACAAGATGTACGACGACGTGCATGCCGTTCGGGACGTCAACCTCGAAATCCGCGACCGGGAATTCGTGGTGCTGGTCGGGCCTTCGGGCTGCGGCAAGACCACCACTTTGCGCATGGTCGCCGGGCTGGAGGAGATCAGCTCGGGCGAGATCAGCATCGACGGCCGCGTGGTGAACGACCTCCCGCCGATGGACCGCGACATCGCCATGGTGTTCCAGAACTATGCGCTCTACCCGCACATGAGCGTCTACGACAACATGGCCTTCGGCCTGAAGATGCGCAAATTCGGGCGCGACGAGATCGAGAAGCGCGTGCGCCAAGCCGCTGAAATCCTCGGCATCCAGGCCCTGCTCGCGCGCCGGCCGCGCCAGCTCTCCGGCGGGCAGCGCCAGCGCGTCGCCCTCGGCCGCGCCATCGTGCGCCATCCGCGCGTGTTCCTGTTCGACGAGCCGCTGTCGAACCTGGATGCGACGCTGCGCGTGCAGATGCGGGTGGAGCTAAAGCGCCTGCACCACCGTCTCGCCACCACCGCCATCTATGTCACGCATGACCAGGTCGAGGCGATGACGCTGGGCGACCGCGTGGTGGTGATGAAGGACGGGCTGGTGCAGCAGGTGGGCGAGCCGCTCGAGCTCTACGCCAGGCCGAACAATCGCTTCGTCGCCAGCTTCATCGGCTCGCCGGCGATGAATTTCGCCGACGTTGCCGTCGCCGCATCGAACGGCGCCTTGTGGGCCGAGGCCACCGGCCTGCGACTCAGAATCCCGGCGAAAAAGCAGGCCGAGCTAGGACGCTACGCGGGCCGGCGCGTCACCTTGGGCGTGCGGCCGGAGGCCTTGCGTATCGCGACCGGGGCCGATGCAGCGGAGCACTCGTTCGATTCGACGGTCGAGGTGGTCGAGCCGCTCGGCAACGAGATCCTGCTCGACGTGCGGGCCGGCGCGAACCTGCTGGTGGCGCGGGTCGATCCCGCCACGCGCGTCAAGGTACAGGAGAGCGTGCGGCTTGCCATCGACCCCGAGCGACTGCACTTCTTCGACGCCGAGTCCGAAGCGGCGATCTGAGCGGCTAGTCGAGCTTCACGCCGGCGGCGCGGATCACCGGCTCCCAGCGCACGGCCTCGCGCCGCATCAGCGCGGCAAATTCCTCCGGCGTGCCGCCGGCGATCTCTATCTGGTTGGAAGCAAACAGAGTTCGCACTTCCATCAACAAAAGAATTTCATTGATTTCACGGTTGAGTCGCAACACCACGGGGCGAGGCGTGCCCGCCGGCGCGAGGATGCCGTTCCAGCCGTAGGAGTCGAATCCGGGGAAGCCCTGCTCGGTCACCGTGGGAATCTCGGGCAACAACGCGGAGCGCCGCTCGCCCGACACCGCGATCAGCCGGGCGCGGCCGGCGCGCACGTGCGGCATGATGGTCGCGACCGGCGCGAAATGGGCCTGCACTTCGCCGGTGGCGACCGCAGCGGCCGCCGCAGGTCCGCCCGCATATGGCACGTGCACCAGGTCGACGCCCGCCTCGCGCTTCAGGAGCTCCATGGTGATGTGCGTGCCGCTGCCGTTGCCGAGCGACGAGTAATTCAGGCGCCCGGGGTTCTTCCGCGCCAGCTCGACAAGCTCGCGCACGCTCGCTACGCCGCTCGCCACGGGCACCGCCAGCACGAAGGGTTGGCCGCCCATCTGGATGACCGGCGCCAGGTCCTTCTGCGGGTCGTAGGGCAGCCGTGCATACAGGAAAGGCGCGTAAGCGAGCGGGCCGTTGAACGCCATCAGCAGCGTGTGGCCGTCGGGCGCGCTCTTCGCGACCGCTTCTGCGGCGGCGGTGCCGCCCGCCGCCGGTCGGTTCTCCACCACCAGCGGCTGGCCGAGCCGTTCCTTGAGCCGCTCGGCGATTGCGCGCACCGGAATGTCGATCGACGATCCGGGAGCGCCGGCGACAACGACACGCACCGGCCGCGTCGGCCAGTCCTGTGCCTGCGCGACGCCGGTGAGCAGCCCGGCGAGCAGCGCGATCAGGCGCACCGTTCGGTCCGTTCTTTGCACGTGCGCAGCACTTCGTCCGGGTCCCGCTGCCACCAGTCGAGCTCGGAAAAAATCTCGACTTCCTGAAAGCCCGCATAGCCCGTCGCCTCGACCCACGAGCGGATCAGCGGCAGGTCGATGACGCCGTCGCCCATCATGCCGCGATCGTTGAACAAATCGCGCGTCGGCACCCGCCAGTCGCAGATATGGTAGGCCAGCAGCCGCTTTTTTCCCGCCCGTTCGATCTGCGCCTTGAGCTTCGGATCCCACCATACGTGGTAGACGTCGACCGCGACTCCGATTCCATCCTGAAAATACTCACACAAATCCAGCGCTTGCTCGAGCGTGTTGATGCAGGCCCGCTCGGCCGCCTGCATCGGATGCAGCGGCTCGATGGCGAGCGGAATGCCGGCTTTCCGGGCTTCCGGGAGGATGGTCGCAATCCCTTCGCGTATTTTTTCCCTGGAAAGAACCAGATCCCTGGATCCGGGCAGCAGGCCGCCGACCACCAGCACCAGGCACTGCGCGCCCAGCTCGTGCGCCTCCTCGATGGCGCGCCGGTTGTCGTCCAGCCAGTCCTTCGCCGTGAAGAAGCCGCCGCGGCACAGCCCGGTGACGGTCAGGCTGTTTTCACTTATTAGTTTTTTTGTTTCTTTCAGACCTAAAGCAGCGACTTGATCGCGCCACGGCGCAATGCCGCGGATATGGTGGCGCGCGCAGCCGTCGATGATCTGGGCGAGGTTCCACTGCTTGCGCACCGTCGCGGTGTTGAGCGACAGGTTCACTTCAGCAATTCAGGCGCGACAAGCCTCGGCAGGATCAGCGGAATCTCGGGCCAGATGATGATCGCGGCAAGCATCAGCAGCATCGGCACCAGCATGATCAGCGTGTCCTTGAGGGCGAACTTGAGCGGCACCTTGGCCACCGCGCAGGAGATCATCAGGCACAGGCCGTAGGGCGGCGTCACCAGACCGAAGGCGAGCGACACGATGCCGATGATGGCGAAGTGGATCGGGTGCATGTTCACCGACGCCGCCAGCGGCTGCAGGATGGTGCCGACGATGATGATGGCCGGAATCGCGTCGAGGAAACAGCCCACCACCAGGAACACGAAGGCAATGAAGAAGCCGACCCCGGTGATGCCCAGGCCCCAGGTGGTGACGTTCTCCAGCAGCGCCTTGGGAATCTGGTAATAGGCCAGCAGCCAGCCGAAGGCGGACGCCGTGCCGACGCAAAACAGCGCCACCGCCGACAGCTTGCCGGTCTCCGAAAGCGCGTGGTAGAGCTGCTTCATGTCCATCTCGCGATAAATGAAGACCGACAGCGCCGCCGCATAGAGAACGGCGATCGCCGCCGACTCGGTGGCGGTGAACCAGCCGAGCAGGATGCCGCCGACGATGATGAAGGGCGTGAACAGCGCCGGCAGGGACTGCCAGGCGGAGACGAAGAATTCCTTGAGCGTCGCCGCCGGATAGACCGGGTAGTTGTAGATCTTGGCGTAGACGTGCACGGTCAGCATCTGCGCCGCGGCGATCAGAAGGCCGGGCAGGATGCCGGCAAGATACATGGCGCCGATCGAGGTCGAAATCACGCCGCCCCAGACGATCATCAGGATCGAGGGCGGGATGATCACCGCCAGCACCGCCGACACCGCGGTAATGGCGATCGAGAACGACAGGCCGTATCCCTCCTTGACCTGCGCCTCGATGAAGATTTTCGACTGGCTCGCCGCATCCGCCGTGGAGGAGCCCGAAATGCCCGCGAAAAACACCGAGAGAAGCACGTTGATCTGCGCCAGCGCCCCCGGGAAATTGCCGACCATGGTGCGCGAGAGGCGCACCAGGCGGTCGGTGATGCCGCCGATGTTCATCAGGTTGGCCGTCAACAGGAAGAACGGCACCGCCAGCAGGATGAACGAGTTGTAGGCCTTGAAGGTCTCGTTGAACAGCATCATCGGCGACAGGCGCGGCTCGAGGACCAGGATCGGCAGGCAGGAGAGGCCGAGGGCGAAGGCGACCGGTACCCGTGCCACCAGCAACGCGAACAGCGCGCCGAACATCGCGAGCGCCGCCATCCCCGGCGAGAGCGTCGCCGACATCATGCGCTGCCGCCGCCGCGGAGAATCCGGATGTTGTCGACCAATGATTCGCCCAGAAACAGCACCCAGGTCAGGCCCGCCACCGGCCAGGCGGCAAAAATGAACACCATCGGCAGCTCGGCGAGCTCGGAGTCCTGGTTCCAGCCGAACTGAACGAAGGCGAAGCCCCACCAGACGAACACCAGCGCGAATGCCAGCACGAAGACGTTCGAGACGATGCGCAGCAGCGCCGCGGCCCGGGGTCCCAGATCAGGCCAGACGTCCACTTCGAAGTGCGTGCTCTCGCGCACGCCGATCATCGCGCCGAGCATCACCATCCAGATGAAGAGAAAGCGCGAAAGCTCCTCGGTCCAGATCCAGGACGGGATCAGCGCGGTGTAGCGCGAGATGATCTGCAGCGTGACGGGGACGATCAGGACCGCGACCGTCCCCACCATCAGCCACGTCAGCAGCCGATGGTAAAACCCGAGGAAACGTTTCACTTGATCGCGTTGATCTTCGCGTAGATCTGGTCGGCGCCGATTTCCTTGGCGTACTCCACCATCACCGGGTCAGCCAGCCGCTTCATCTGCGCGCGGTCGGTGAACGGGATGCGCTTGAGCTTGCCGGCCTTCTCCAGCGCGATCAGCTTCTGCTCGTCCTCCGAGGACTCCACCTGGCGGCCATAGGCGCCGGCTTCCTTGCCTGCGCGCAGGATCGCCGCCTGCAGGTTCTTGTCGAGCTTGGCGAAGGTCTTGCCGGAGAAGCAGATCGGCCGGATGGTGATGGCGTGCTGAGTGATGGACAGGTTCGGGCCGACTTCGTAGAACTTCATGGCTTCGACGCCAGCCGCCTCGTTCTCGCCCGCCGCGATCACGCCGTTCTGGATGGCGTTGTAGATCTCGTTGTAGGCAATGACCGTTGGCGCCATGCCGATGGCGGCAAAGGTCTTCGACCAGATCGGCGCGCCCTGCACGCGAACCTTGAGGCCCTTCATCTCCTGCAGGTTCCGCACCGGCTTGTTGACGAAGATGTTGCGCGTGCCGCCGCCGGCGTAGCCGATCAGCATCACTTCGGCCTTGGCCGCTACTTCGTCGGCTACCGGCTTCAGCACGTCGGCGTCCAGCACCTTGTTCCAGTGATCGAGGTCGCGGAACAGGAACGGCGCGTCGATGAACGGCGCCGCCTTGGAGAAGGTGGACATGTGCGCCGGCGAGACGATGCCGTAGTCGACCGCCTTGCCCTGGTTCATGTAGGCGAAGTAGTCCTTCTCCAGGCCCAGCTCGCTGTTGCGGTGGAGCACGAAGTTGATCGGCTTGCCGTAGTACTTCTTGGTCAACTCCTCGAACTTGAGCAGCGCCTTGTTGAAGGCGTGGTCGTCGGCGAACTGCACCGCGCCGTGCAGCGTGACGGTCTGCGCGAATGCGGTAATGGAAAAAAAGATGCCTGAAAAAACGAAAACAATTCCCCTCATCATGATTTCCTCTCCTCTTTGATGGTGATGCGCCACAGCGTGCGCGGATCGTTTGGGTCGATCAGCGTCGCCGAATGCAGTAACGAAGCATTGTCCCAGATAACCACGTCGCCGACGCCGTATTTCAGCCGCAACTGGTACTTCTCCTGCGTCGAGTGAACGCGCAGCTCGTCGAGCAGCGCGTGCGCCTCATCCTCGGGCATGCCCTCGATGGCGAACGAGGTGCCGCCCACCGCATAGAGGGCGGTGCGGCCGGTCACCGGGTGCTTGCGGGCGATGCGGTGCCGGACCCAGTTCACCTTCTGCTTCTGCTCATCGGAAAGCACGGACGCCACCGTGCGCGAGCGCTCGTCCAGGTCGTTGCGGTTGCCGTAATGGTGCAACGCAACCAGATTTTCAATCTGCTGCTTCATCTTCGACGGCAGGCCATCGTAGGCGGCGTACTGATTGGCAAACAGGGTGTCGCCGCCGACCTTCGGTACCTGGATCGAATAGAGCGTCGTCGCGCGTGCCGGCACATCCAGGTACGAATAGTCCGTGTGGAAATAGGTGCCGGCATCCGCCAGGCCCGTCGGCTTGCCGTCCTTCACCACGTTCGACAGGATCAGGATGTCAGCGTGCTCCGGATGGTGGAACTGGTCGATCACGTGCGGCTCCGGATTGCCGAGCTTCCGGGCAAAGGTGAGAAAACCGGACGGTGTGAACTTCTGCGCACGGAATACCAGTACCTGCGAAGCAAAAAACGTATCCCACACCTCGCGGAAATCACCGGGAATACGGTCCGCTTCCGCGCCGAATCCCGCGCTGAGTTTTCTAGATTCCATGCACCGCCAGAAGCTGCTTCATGCGCCGGCACGCGAGCTCGGGATCGGCGAGCAGGCCCGCCGCATCGGCGAGGCGGAACAGCTCGCTCAGGTGCAGCACGTGGCGCGCCGACTGCTGGCCGCCGACCATGACGAAATGCTCCTGGTGGCCGTTCAGCCAGGCCATGAACACGACGCCGGTCTTATAGAAGCGTGTCGGCGCCTGGAAAATATGCCGTGATAGTGGAACCGTCGGCGCCAGCACTTCATGATATTGAGAAATATTTTTCTCTGAAAGAAAAGACAAGGCTTGCGAAGCGGCCGGGGCGATCGAATCGAAGATGCCGAGCAGCGCGTCCGAGTAGCCCTGGCCGTCGCCTTCGATCAGCCCGGCGAAATTGAAATCGTCCCCGGTATACATGCGCACGCCCTTCGGCAGCTTGCGGCGCATCACGATTTCCTTTTCCTTGTCCAGCAAGGAAACTTTTATGCCGTCCACCTTGGCGGAATTCTCTTGTAGGACAGAAAGGCAAACGTCCATCGCCTCAAGGTGATCCCTCTTCCCCCAGTAGCCCTCAAGCGCCGGATCGAACATCTCGCCCAGCCAGTGGATGATCACCGGCTGCTTCGCCTGCGCGAGGATCCGGTCGTAGACCTTGCCGTAATCGGCAGGCGACTTTGCGCTCGCGACAAGCGCGCGGCTCGCCATCAGAATGATGCGGCCGCCGAGTTTCTCGATGGCGGCGCACTGTTCTTCATACGCCGAGATGATTTCCTGAATTGAAAATGTTTTTCCCGGGGGAAGATGGTCGGTGCCCGCACCGCTCGCCACCACGGCGCCTGGAATTCCCTTCGATTCCTCTACCGATTTCTCTATAAGAAGAAGCGAGGACTTCCAGTCCAGGCCCATGCCGCGCTGCGCGGTGTCCATTGCCTCGGCGACGCCGAAGCCCCAGGACCAGAGATGGCGGCGGTAGGCGAGGGTCGCGTCCCAGTCGATCGCCGCATCGAGCCAGGGCTCCTTCGTGGAGCGCGGATCGGCGACGACGTGCGCTGCCGCAAGCGCCTTTCTGGTGAAGGGCTTGGAGGGTTTGTGAAATTCCTTCGGTGCCCGGACTTGATAGGTTTCGGTTTCCTGCGCTGAAAGCGGAAGGACAATACTTTGAATGGCGTCGCGCTTCATGGCTTGAGCCTCGGCACGTCGAGCCACTTTTTCTGCCGCCAGCTTTTCAGCCCCAGCTCGGCGAGCTGCACGCCCTTCGCGCCCTCGAGCAATCCCCAGGGAAACTTGCCTTCGCCGGCGACGTGGCGCAGGAACAGCTCCCACTGCGCCTTGAAGGCGTTGTCGGTGTTCTCGTCGGGGATTTCCCGCCAGCCGCCGAAGAAATCAATCGGCTGGGGGATGTCGGGATTCCACACCGGCTTGGGGGTGTCCTTATATTCCTGAATGAAACACTGACGTAAACCGGCGACTGCACTGCCCTGGGTGCCATCGACCTGCAGCGTGAGGAGGTCGTCGCGCCGCACGCGCACGTCCCACGAGGAATTGAAATGCGCGATCACGCCGCCGGCGAGCTGGAAGGTGGCGTAGGCGGCGTCGTCTGCCGTCGCCTTGTACTTCCTGCCGCTTTCATCCCAGCGAAACGGAATATGCGTCGCGCCGAGGCAAGAGACCGCTTTCACCTCGCCGAACAAGTGGTCGAGCACGTAGCGCCAGTGACACAGCATGTCCAGGATGATGCCGCCGCCGTCCTGCTTGCGGTAATTCCACGACGGGCGTTGCGCGGGCACCCGGTCGCCTTCGAACACCCAATAGCCGAATTCCCCTCTTACCGAAAGCAGCTTTCCGAAAAAGCCCTGGTCGCGCAGTTTCTTCAGCTTCAGCAGGCCCGGCAGCCAGAGCTTGTCCTGCACCACGCCGTGCTTGATGCGCGCCTTTTTCGCCGCGCGGTACAGGCCGCTTGCTTCCTTAAGAGAGGTGGCAACCGGCTTTTCGCAGTAGACATGCTTGCCAGCGGCGATCGCCTGCGTCAGCAGCTGGGGGCGCAGTTGCGTCGATGCGGCGTCAAAAAAGATTTCGTCCTTGGAAAGCAAGGCGCTCTCCAGATCAGTCGTCCAGCGCGCAACGCCATGCTGCTTCGCCAGCTCCTCCAGCTTGGCCGCGTTGCGGCCCACCAGGATCGGGTCGGGCATCAGGCGCGAGCCGTCCTTGAGCGCCACGCCGCCCTGGCGCCGGATCGCGAGGATCGAGCGGATCAGGTGCTGGTTCATTCCCATGCGTCCGGTGACCCCATGCATGATGATGCCGACGCGTCGTTCGCTCAATGCACGCTCCTCATCGCATTCCAGTCCGGCATCGCGCGGCTGGCGAAGCCCGGGCAATCCAGGCTTTTTGTCGCAATGGTCCCCTTGGCGATTTTCAGGCGGACCGCGCCGTGGCTGCGTTCATACAAATCAGGATGATTTGAAACAAAATCTTCCTGCTCCTTTTCGGGCAGGCCGGCCATGCCATTCACATAGTGATGGCCGTTCCGCTCGACATGCTTCAGGCCGAGCAGCGACACCAGAGCGAGGTCCTGCTGCAGCGCGAGCCCGGCCTGGTTGGTGAGGTCCTCGCCGGTCATGAAATAGCGCTCGGCGCCCTCCTCGCGGTTCCACAGCTTGCAACGCGTCGCATTGAGCAGGGATTTGTAGAGCCCCTTGCAGGTCTTGGACGAAACGCCGGTGTAGCCGAGGCGCCGGGCGCGCGGAAAAGCATCGAGCGAATCATCGGACTCGTCGATGATCACCGGCTTTTCCTTCGCCAGCGCCTTCACGCTCGAGGCCAGCGCGTTCTGCCGCTTGATCGGCTGCTCGATAAACAGGATGCTGGACGACAGGCGCTTCAATCGCTTTTCACCGGAAACTTTCTGTAAAAGGTCGAGTACCGACGCGGCATCCTCGAACTGTTCGTTGCCGTCCAGGCTCGCCCTATACGGCTCCGGAATACGGTCGAGCACAGCTGCGATGGCGGACAGCCGTTCAACATCCGCCGCGACGTCGCCGCCCACCTTGAGTTTGAACCACCGATGCCCATAGTGCCTTACCACTTCCTCGAGCGTTTCCGGCAGGCCGTCGTTAACTCGCTCCTTCACGTCGGTAGCCGTGATGGCGTCCACCAGGCCGACGGTGTGGCGCGCGGCGATCGACGCGGGCAGCCCGGACGAACGGAGCAGCTCCGCCGCCGCCGCCGGTGCAAAGCTCACGAGATTGCGGCGAATGGCGTCGTAAAACGACACGCCGAGCGCGCGGCACAGCGCATCGAGCACCGCGCGGTCGATGAGCGCCGGGCCGAAGCAGGCGGTCAGAGAATTGAGGTTCTGGCCCCTGCATTTTTCAATTTGCGTTTCATAAAGAGAAGACCAGTGCCCGAATGCCGTGTTCTGGCCGCTGGCCAGGTATCCCTCGCGCGCGATGCGTAGCGCAGCACGCAACTGGTCGAAATTCTGCTCGTTGGAGAGCGCCGGGTCCTTGTCGAACCACTTCGGCGCCAGCAGTTCGGCGGCGGCGCCCCAGGCATCCTTGCCGTCGGCGAACGCGATGCGCGCCCGCACGAAGGCCTGCGGCGCCTGCGTCAGCGTCACGATGCCGAAGCGGAAGGGCATGCGCAGGCGCACGTCGCGCTCGAAGAACAGCAGTTCCTTGATCGAAAAGCGCATCAATCCATCGCCAGCACGCCCTTGGCCTTGAAGATGTCGCGGATACGGCCGGCGTAGTCGTTGAAACGCGGCGGCAGCTTGTCCAGCCGCCGCGGGCGCGGCAGGTCGATATCGATGATCTCGACGATGCGCCCGGGACGCGGGCCCATCACCACCACGCGGTCGGCGAGCAACACGGCTTCCGGAATGCTGTGCGTGATGTGCAGCGCGGTCTTGCGCTTTTCCATCCAGACACGCTGGATGTCCATCGAGATCTGCTCGCGCGTCAGCGCATCGAGCGCGCCGAAGGGCTCGTCCATCAGCAGCAGCGGCGGATCGTGCACCAGCGCGCGGCAGATCGACACGCGCTGGCGCATGCCGCCGGAGAGCTCGAAAGGCTTCTTGTCCTCGAAGCCCTCCAGGCCGGTCGCCTGCAGCAGGTGCCGGGCGACCGGCTCGTACTTCGCGCGGTCGAGGCGCCGGATGTCCACTTGCAGCATCACGTTGGCGAGGACATCGCGCCAATCCAGCAGGATCGACTCCTGGAACACGATGCCGACGTCCGTTTGCGGGCGATCGACCCGCCGACCGCCGACCTCGATGGTCCCGGCGCTATAGGGCACCAGGCCCGCCACCATCTTCATGATGGTGGTCTTGCCGCAGCCGCTCGGGCCGACGATGGCGACGAACTCCGATTCCCGCACCTCGAGATTGACGTCGGCGCAGGCCTCCACTACCCCGCCCTCGGTCTCGTAGACCTTGCCGACGCCCTCCAGCCGTATGTAGGCCTCTGCCATTACTTGCGGCGACTCATTTACGCGGCATATACGGCGCGTCGGAGAGAAACTGGTTGGTGAAGTACACGTTCAGGTCGGCCTGGGGGTTGAGCTTGGCGAACGTGGAGAGCAGGTCCTGCGAGTCCTTCCAGTCGCCGATGTCCGACCAGGCGATCGGCTTACCCCTGGTGCGCTCGGTGCGGATGATGGTCATCGTGCCGTCGACCTCAAGCAGCGCGATCTCCTGCGTGAACACCGGTGCGGCCTTGCGGAAGATGTCGGCGGCCTCGGCGCGGTTGTCGAACGCGTACTGCCAGCCGCGCTGCGAAGCGCGCAGGAAGCGGCGCAGCAGGTCTTGGTTCTTCGCGTCCTGCATCCAGTTGTTGTTGGCGATGATCGCGCTCGACAGGGTGGTGACGCCCGCCATGTCGTAGAGCCGCGTCCAGCCCATCTTCACGCCGGATTGCAGCTGCATGCGCGGGCCCTGGTCCATGAAATAACCGAGCAGCGCGTCGGCCTGCCTGGCGAGCACCGCCTGCTCTTTCGCCGCGGGGTTGGAGACGGTGATCATCTGCACGTCTTCCAGCTTCATGCCGAGCTTGCCCATGAAGGCGGTGAAGATGGCGAGGCTCGCGTCGCCCGCCGTGATGGCGATGCGGCTGCCCTTGATCTCGGCGATCTTGGTCGGCCGCGCGGCATCGGCGCGGTAGATGAACGACATCGGGCTCTGTTGCAGCGTCACGCCAACCGCCTTCACCGGCATGCCGTTGGTCACCCCGCGCATCATGGTGGCGGCATCGACGTAGGCCACCGGGCTGGTCGCGTTGGCGACCAGCTGGGCTACGGTGGTCGAGCCGCTACCTTCCTGGATCTCGACCTCCAGCCCCTCGGCGGCATAGAAACCCTTTTCGCGCGCGACGAAGAACGGCGCGTGCTCGCCGTACAGCGTCCAGTTCAGGCGGAACGGGAACTTCTCCAGCTTCGGTTGCGCCAATGCGGGCGCGGCCAGCAGCAGCGCCATCAAGCCAACGATGAATCTCATGACATTTCCTCCTCGAGTGGAAAAACCCTACATGGTTCCGACATCCTCGCGCACGCGATGCGTCACGTGCCAGGGAATCAGCAGCGCCTCGATAAACTCGACGGCGTAGAAAAACGCGAGGCCGATGATGGTGAGCGCCACGATGGTGGCGAACATCAGCGCGGTCTCCATGTTCGAATTGGTCACCAGCAGCAGGTAGCCGAGGCCTTTGTCGGCGCCGACGAATTCGCCGACCACCGCGCCGGCCACCGCCAGCGTGGCCGCGACTTTCAGCCCGCTGAAAAGGTAGGGCAGGCTGGTCGGCAGCCGGAAGCGGGCGAACACCTGCCAGCGGCTTGCGCCCATCGAGCGCGCGAGGTCGCGCATCTCCGACGACATGGAGCGCAGGCCGACGGCAGCGTCGATGACGATGGGGAAAAACGAGATCAGGAAGGCGACCAGCACCTTGGGTGTGGTGCCGACGCCGAACCAAACCAGGAACAGCGGTGCGATCGCCACCTTGGGCACCACCTGGAAAAACAGCATTTGCGGCGTGACGAAACGGTCGAAGCGCTGCGAGGCGGTGATGGCGATGGCGAGCGGAATGGCGATCGCCACCGCCAGGGCATAGCCGAGCAGCATCTCGTAGGTCGTGACCCAGCCATGGAACAGCAGCCGGGGCAGCTCGTTGACGAACACGATGGCGACCGCCGAGGGCGGTGGCATCAGGTAGGTCGGTACCTTGAACAGCCTGACGCCGGATTCCCAGACCGCGAGGAACAGGACGATGCCGAGCAGCGGCGCCAGCTTTCCGGTCCAGAAATTCTCCTTCTTCATGCGGCAGCCAGCGCGCTTTCGGCGCGCGCGTCCATCGTCACGCCCAATCCCGGTCCCGCGGGAACGCGCACCCGGTCGCGCACCGCGCGGAAGGAGGCGTCGCCCGTGCCGCGCCCGGCGAGATACTGCGGGCCGTTGAGCGCCGCCGGAAATTCCAGGCCGGCCCAGGCGAAAAGATGAACCGAGGCGGCGAGCGACAGGTCCGGGTCGGTAAGGCCCGACGCAAATACGTACAGATCCCTCATTCTCAACAATTCAATGATTCGTTTTGCGTGCCACAGCCCCCCGCAGCGGGCGACCTTCATGGCGATGCCGTCGAGCATGCCGAGCTCGATGAACTCTTCTGCCTCCACCGGCGACACGATGCCCTCGTCCATCAGGATCGGCAGCGCGCCGACGCGCCGGAGCTTCTGGTAGTCGCGGATGCGGTTCGGCGGCAGCGGCGACTCGAACGCCCGGAATCCCGCATGCGCAAGCCGGTGCGCCATGTCGCACGCCGTGTCGAAGTCGTAGCTGGTGTTGGCATCCGCCCAGTGGAAGCCGCGCGGCGCGAAGTCGCGCACCGCCCGGATCAGTTCACGGTCGTAGGCCGGCGTCTGCGGCGGGCCGATCTTGACGTTGAAGCTGTCATAGCCCGCGGCGCGGCCTTCCTCGAGGGTCTTCTCCGCCTTTTCAAGGCTGGCCGCGTTGACCGTCCAGCTCAGCTTGAATTCAGTCATTCTGGTTGAGCCGAGAAGATCACACACCCTTTTCCCGACTTGCTTGCCCCACAGGTCGTAGCAGGCGAGGTCGATGGCGGCCTTGGCGAGCGGCTGGCCGACGGAGAACGACGGGCGGATCGCGCGCTCCATGCGCGCGTGCACCTCGGGGAGGTCGGCCGGGTCGGCGCCGGTCACCGCGCCGGCGAGGTGCTCGCGCAGCGTGCTTTCGGCGCCGGCGGCGGTCTCGTAGCTCCAGGACTCGACCGGCACCGACTGGCCCCAGCCCTGCACCCCGCTCGCGTCGGTCAGTCGCACTAGCAGCGAGGGCCGCGCGCCGGCCTTGAAGAACTTGAATTCGCCGACCAGCGGATAGTCGAAGCGTCCCACCTCCACCCGCGCGATCCTCTCTCCCATTTACGTTTTAACTATACGGTTAAGTCGTGCGGGTGTCGAGGGTGCGAGGGCATGCACGATCATCGCCACGTTGTGGCGCGCGCGCGCGGCGAGCGCCCGCTTCGCCATCAGGTCGCGCTTGAAGATCTGCGACAGCGTATAGCGGTTGCTGAGGTAGAAGTAGCCCTCGCCGGCGATCGAGATGTAGAGCTGCACCGGGTCGACGCCGCGGCGGAACTCGCCGGCGCGCTCGCCGCGCTTGAGGATCGCGCGCAGCGTCTCCACCAGCGGCGAATGCAGCTGCGGCACGCGCGGCGAGCGCTGCACGTGCCGCCCCTTGTGCAGGTTCTCGCTGTTGAGCAGCGTCATGAATTCCGGGTGCTGGAGGAAATAATCCCAGGTGAACTGCACCAGGCGCGCCAGCGCGGCGCGCGGCGCGAGGTGCTCGAGATCCAGCTCGCGTTCCGCCGCCCGGATGTGCGCGTAGCAGCTCTCGAGCGCGGCGAGGAACAGGTTGTCCTTGTCGCGGTAGTAGTAATACAGCATGCGCTTGTTGGTGCCGGCGCGCTCGGCGATGCGGTCGACGCGCGCGCCGCCGAGCCCATAGCGGGCGAATTCCTCGGTGGCGGCGTCGAGAATCTTCTGGCGGGTGCGTTCGGGATCGCGCGAAACGCTCATGAATTAACCTTCTGGTGAATTATACTGGCGCGCCATGAGCATCCGGACCACCGTCGTCGGCTCCTACCCGCTGCCCGACTGGCTGGCGGCGGCGCCCAGCGAGCAGGCGCTCACCGACGCGATGCGCGTCGTCATCCACACCCAGGAGCAGGCCGGCATCGACCTGGTCTGCGACGGCGAGCTCGGCCGCTTCGACGTCGACCACCCGCAGACCAACGGCATGATCGAGTACTTCGTGAAACCGCTGTCCGGCGTGCGCGCCGAGATCGCCTTTTCGGAGTGGCTCGACTACTCGAAGGGCGCGGCCACCCGTTTTCGCACGCGGCCACCGGGGGTGGTCGAAGGGCCGATCGGCGCCGGCGGCCTCAACCTGCCGCTCGCCTGCGCCAGGGGACGCGCGCTCGCCACCCGGCCGTTCAAGTTCACGCTCACCGGCCCGCACATGCTGGCGAAGATGCTGCACGACCGGCACTACCGGAATCCCGAAAAGCTCGCGCATGCCATCGCCGACGTCCTGGCGGAACAGGTCAAGCGCCTCGACGCCGACGTCATCCAGATCGACGAGGCCAATCTCCCTGGGCATCCGGGCGAGTGGAAATGGGCGGCGGCGACCATCAACAAGGTGCTGCAGGCCGTGCCGAAGAAAGCCAAGGCCGCCGTTCACCTATGCTTCGGCAACTACGGCGGCCAGTCGATCCAGAAAGGCACCTGGGCGAAATTGCTGGACTACCTGAATGCCCTCAGGGTCGACCACATCGTGATGGAGACGGCCCACCGACCGCCCGAAGAGCTCGCGGTGTTCAAGGAGCTGCGCCGCGACATCGGCTTCGGCCTCGGCGTGATCGACGTCAAGCAGACCGAGATCGAGTCCGCCGCCGAGGTTGCCCGCGCGATCGAACGGGCGGAAAAGATGCTGGGGCGGGGACGAATCAAGTACGTGCACCCCGATTGCGGCTTCTGGATGCTCCAGCGCAACATGGTCGACGGCAAGATCCGCGCGCTGGTCGCCGGGCGCGACCTCTACGAAGGCCGGAAAAGCGGGAAATAGTACGCGCGGATTCTGCCGATTCCCCTAGTAGTATTCGCAGCGTGAACGCACTCAAATCGCTTGGCCGCTACCGGATTCAGGGCGTGCTCGGCAAAGGCGCGATGGGCCTGGTCTACGACGGCGTCGACCCCACGCTGGACCGTCGGGTCGCGATCAAGACCATCATCACCAAAAATCTCGACGAGTCCACGGCGCGGCAGTATTCCATGCGCTTCAAGCGCGAAGTGCGCGCGGTGGCGCGACTCAATCATCCCCATATCGTGCAGGTGTACGACTTCGGCACCGAAGGCGACCTCGCCTACATCGTGATGGAGTACATCAAGGGCAAGGAACTCAAGGACTCCTTCGACGCCAAGGAGCAGTTCGACTTCAGGACCATCTACCGCCTGATGGGCGAGCTGCTCGACGCGCTGGAATTCGCGCACGAGGCCGGCGTCATCCACCGCGACATCAAGCCGGCCAACGTGATGGTCGACGCCGGCGGTCACGTCAAGCTCGCCGATTTCGGCGTCGCGCGCGTCACCGAGAACGACGGCGAACAGGCAGAGGCGACGCGGGCCGGCACGCTGGTCGGCACGCCGTCCTACATGTCGCCGGAGCAGATCCAGGGGCAGGCCATCGACCGGCGCACCGACATCTTTTCGGCTGGCATCGTCTTCTACCAGTTCCTCACCGGCCAGAAGCCCTTCGAGGGCGCCGGCTGGGCCCTGGCGAAGAAGATCGTGCAGGACGATCCCGTCTGGCCTTCCGCCCTGGTTCAGGTTCCGCCGGCCATCGATCGCGTCCTCGCCCGCGCCCTCGCCAAAGACGCCGCGCAGCGCTACGCAACCGCGCGCAAGTTCGCCGAAGACCTGAAGCGCATTGCCGAAGGCAAGGAGCCTGAACACGCGACGGAAGCAATTCCCCGCAAGGCGTCTGCCGCGCCTGCGGCGCCCGCCGCACCTGCGGCGCCCGCGCCGGGCGGCGAGGCGGACAAGGAATTCTGGGAAGGGGTCAAGGACAGCGACGACCCCGACGATCTGGCGCTTTACATCGAGCAGTTCCCGGCCGGCCTGTTCGTCGAACAGGCGAAGCGCAAGGTGGCCGAGTTGCGCGCCAACAAGAAATAGTCCGGGTCGCAGCGACTACTGGCGTCGCTCGAAGAAGGCCTTGGCCGCCGCTTCCCAGTTTTGCCCGTCGAATTGCCGCACCTGAAGCGTGGAGAGGTCGACTTCGGCGACGCAGCGAACGTTGACCGCCCAGCTGTCGGGATCCAGCCGCGGGCGGCTGAACGGGTGGACCCCGCAGTGCCGGCAGAAGTAGTGCTTCGCGGTCATCGTGTTGAACTGATAGAGCGAAAGCTCGGCTTCGCCGGTCAGGATGCGAAGATTCGATTGCGCCGCCCCGTGCCATAAAGCGCCGACGCGGCGACAGAGCGAACAATTGCATTCAGTGACCGTGTGAAGCCTGGCTTGAAGCTCGAATGTCACTTGGCCACAGTGGCAGGAGCCCAAGTAGGTTTGGTGCATCCGGCGATTAGGTCCTGGCTTTGCCCCAGGCCGCTTCCCAGTCGTTGCCAAGAAAATCGGTGACGCGGCCGTCCGCCTGGAAGAACTTGTTGGGCACCTGGAACATGGCGAGGAACACGCCGCCTTGCGCTCCGGCCCAGGCTTCGTGGCGGCTGCCGGCGGGGCGCCAGACGAACTGGCCCTTGCGGCACTCGCCCTCGTGGCACACCAGGCTGCCTTCGAGCACGTAGGTCTGCTCAATCCTGACGTGCTCGTGATCCGGCAGCTTCACGCCCGGCGCCATCTTCATCAGCGCGGTGAGCAGGCCGGTGCTGCGGTCGACCAGCAGGGTTTTCTGCTCGATGCCCGGGTAGCGCGTCTTTTCCCAGGGCTGGTTCTCGACGTCGACAAAGCGCGACGCCAGATCGGGTGGCACGGCCGGTGTTCGCTTGGGCTGGCTCATGACTGGCGGTGCTCGCCGACCTTGACGATCTTCATGGTATTGGTTCCTCCGCTTTTTCCGATCGGTTCGCCGATGGTGAGAACGATGAGGTCGCCGTCCTTCACCACCTTGTTCGCCACCAGCACGTTCTCGGCCTCGCGCAGCAGCTCTTCGCGGTCGTGGCCGACGTATTTGACCATCAGGGGAAACACGCCGCGCAGCAGCGCGCAACGGTAGCGCGTGCCGGTCTGCGCGGTGAGCGCGTAGATCGGCACGCCGCTGTTGAGGCGGCTCATCCACAGCGCGGTCGAGCCCGACTCGGTGAGCGTAGCGATCGCCTTCACCTTGAGGTGGAAGGCGGTGAACAGGCCCGCCATGGCGATCGACTGGTCGACGCGCGTGAACACGCGGTCGAGGAAGTCGCGATCGAGGTTGATCGGCTGCGTCTGCTCGGCCTCGACGCAGATGCGGTGCATCGCCTCGATGGTCTCGACCGGGTATTTGCCGCTGGCGGATTCCGCCGACAGCATCACGGCGTCGGTGCCGTCGAGCACCGCGTTGGCGACGTCGGACACTTCGGCGCGCGTCGGCACCGGGCTCGCGATCATCGACTCCATCATCTGCGTCGCAGTGATGGTCAGTTTGTTTTGCTCGCGCGCGAGGCGGATCATCTTCTTCTGCAGCGCCGGCACCGACGCATCGCCCACTTCCACCGCCAGATCGCCGCGCGCCACCATGATGCCGTCGGAGCCGCGCATGATGTCGATGAGCGCGGCCTCCGTCACGGCTTCGGCGCGCTCGATCTTGGCGATGAGGAAGGCCTTGCCGCCGGCGGCGCGCAGCAGCTCGCGCGCCATATACATGTCGGCGCCGGTCTTGGGAAAGGACACGGCGAGGAAATCGCAGTTCAGCCGCGCCGCGGTCTTGATGTCTTCCCTGTCCTTCGCGGTAAGCGCGGGCGCGGTGAGGCCGCCGCCCTGCCGGTTGATGCCCTTGTTGTTGGACAGCACGCCGCCGTGGCGCACCCGCGTGTGCACCTGCTCGCCGCGCACTTCGGTGACGTCGAGCACGATCTTGCCGTCGTCGAGCAACAGCACCGCGCCGGCGCCGACGTCGCGCGGCAGTTCCTTGTAATCGAGCCCGGCGCGCGCGCCGTCGCCCATCTCGCAGCCGGCGTCGAGGACGAACTGCTGCCCTTTCTCGAGGGTGACCTTGCCGTCCTTGAACCTGCCGACGCGGATCTTCGGTCCCTGCAGGTCGCACATGACGGCGACCGTGCGGCCGGTCTTGCGCGCGATGTCCTTCACCAGCTCGGCGCGCTTCTGGTGATCGTCGGCCGTGCCGTGCGAAAAATTGAGGCGCACCACGTCGACGCCGGCGCGCACCATGCGCTCGAGCACCGCGGGGTCGCTCGAAGCCGGACCGAGCGTGGCGACGATCTTGGTGTTGCGGAGCATCAGGCCCTTTCCCGAAGCATCAGAACCGCTCTTCCAGCGCACGGACGGCGGGCAGGGTCTTGCCCTCGAGAAACTCGAGGAAGGCGCCGCCCCCGGTGGAGGTATAGGAGATTTTATCCCCGACGCCGAACTTGGCGATGGCAGCGAGCGTGTCGCCGCCGCCGGCGATGGAGAAGGCTTTCGACGCGGCGATGGCGCGCGCGAGCGCCTCGGTGCCTTTGGCGAACTGATCGAATTCGAACACGCCTACCGGCCCGTTCCAGACCACCGTACCGGCCTGGCGGACGATCGCGGCAAGCGCAGCAGCGCTCCTCGGTCCGATGTCGAGGATCATGTCGTCGGCGGCGACGCCGGCGGGCGCCGTCACCGTGCCACGCGCGCGCGCCGACATTTCCGCCGCCACCACCACGTCCTCGGGCAGCGGCACTTCGGTCGCGGCCATGATCTTGCGCGCCTCGCGCACGAGCGCCGCCTCGGCGAGCGACTTGCCCACCGGGAAGCCCTTCGCCAGCAGGAAAGTATTGAGGATGCCGCCGCCGACTATCAGGCGGTCCACCTTTTGAGCCAGGGCGGCGAGCAGCGGCAGCTTGGTCGACACCTTGGCGCCGGCGACGATCGCCACCAATGGCCGTGCCGGTTGTAAGAGCGCGCGGGAAAGCGCGTCGAGTTCGGCTGCCATGAGCGGACCGGCACAGGCGACCGGCGCATATCGCGCGACGCCGTGTGTCGTCGCCTCCGCGCGGTGCGCGGTGCCGAAGGCGTCGTTGACGTAGACATCGCAGAGTTTGGCGATTTTGCGGGCGAGACCGTTGTCGTCCGCCTTCTCGCCGACGTTGAAGCGGCAGTTTTCGAGCAGAACCGCGTTGCCGGGGCGAACCTCGACGCCGTTCACCCAATCGCGCTTGAGCGGAAACTCTTTTTCTAGAAGTTCCGACAGCCTTTTCGCGACGGGCGCAAGCGAGTCCCGCTCATCAAATACCCCTTCCTTGGGTCGGCCGAGGTGCGAGGTCACCATCACCGCCGCGCCCTGATCCAGCGCGAACCTGATCGCTGGCAGCGACGCGCGGATGCGGGTGTCGTCGGTGATGCGGCCGGCGTCGTCCTGCGGCACATTGAGGTCGGCGCGAATGAGCACGCGCTTGCCGCGCAGGTCCGCCTCGGACATGCGCCGGAACTTCATTACTTCGCGTTCATCAATGCAACCGTCACGTCTAGCATGCGGTTGGAGAAGCCCCATTCGTTGTCGTACCAGGCGCTCGCCTTGACCAGCGTGCCCCCGGACACTCGTGTCAGGCCGGCGTCCAGGATCGCACTCGCGGGGTTGTGGTTGAAGTCGGACGACACCAGCGGCTCGGTGCAGACCTCGAGCAGGCCCTTGAGGTCGGTGTCGGCGGCCTGCTTGACCGCCGCGTTGACCGCCTCCACCGTCGTTGCCTTCTTCGCCACGAAGGTCAGGTCGACGATCGAGACGTTGATGGTCGGCACGCGGATCGAGTAGCCATCGACCTTGCCGTTGAGGTGCGGCAGCACCAGGCCGACCGCGGCGGCGGCGCCGGTCTTGGTCGGAATCATGTTGTGCGCCGCCGCGCGCGCGCGGCGCAGATCGCTGTGATAGACGTCAGTCAGCACCTGGTCGTTGGTATACGAGTGGATGGTGTTCATCAGCCCCGACACCACGCCGATGCGGTCATCGATCGCCTTCACCAGCGTCGCCAGGCAATTGGTGGTGCAGGAGGCGTTCGAGATTACCGTGTCGCTGCCCTTCAGCGACTGGTGATTCACGCCGTAGACGACGGTGCGGTCGACATCCTTGTCGCCGGGCGCCGAGATGATCACCTTGCGGGCGCCGGCAGCGAGGTGCGCGCCGGCCTTGGCCTTGCTGGTGAAGAGTCCCGTGCACTCCAGCACGACGTCGACGCCGAGCGCTTGCCAGGGCAGCTTGGCCGGGTCGCGCTCGGCCACGACCAGGAGGGCGTCGCCATCGACCACCAGCGACTTTTCCCTGACCTCGACCGTTCCGTGGAAACGGCCATGCGCCGTGTCGTGCCTGAGCAGGTGGGCGTTGGTTTTGGCGTCGCCGAGATCGTTGATCGCTACGAACTGCAGGCCGTGCTTCTTTCCGTCCTCGTAGTGCGCGCGCAGGATGTTGCGGCCGATGCGACCGAAGCCGTTGATCGCTACCTTGATGGTCATGACATTACGCTCCTGACTGCTTTCGAGACATTCTCCGCCGTGAAGCCGAAGTGCTTGAACAGATCGCCCGCCGGAGCCGATTCGCCGAAGCGGTCCATGCTGACGACCGCACCCGCAGGCCCGACGTATTTGCGCCAGTAGTCGCCGACGCCGGCCTCCACGGCGACCCTGGGAATATCCTTCAACAGCACCGACTCCCGGTAGGCGTCCGCCTGGCGGTCAAACACACTGGTCGAAGGCATCGAGACGACGCGGATCGGAATTCCGGCTGCGGCGAGCAGGGCCTGGGCCGCCAGGGCGAGCTGCACCTCCGAACCGGTGGCGATCACCACTGCCCTGGGGTTCGCCGCGTCGGCGAGCACGTACCCGCCCCTCGCGATGTATTCAGCGGATTGTTTTTTCATGAACGGAAGATTCTGACGGGATAGCAGCAGCGCTGTCGGCCCTTTGGTGCGCTCGAGCGCCGCCGCCCAGGCCACCGCCGTTTCCACGCTATCGCAAGGGCGCCAGACATCCATGTTGGGGATCAGGCGCAGGCTCGCGGCGTGCTCCACCGGCTGGTGCGTCGGACCGTCCTCGCCGAGGCCGATCGAATCATGGGTGAAGACATACACCACGCGTATTCCCATCAACGCGGCCATGCGCAGGGCGTTGCGGGCGTAGTCCGAGAACACCAGGAAGGTGCCGCCGTACGGAATGATGCCGCCGTGCAGCGCGAGGCCGTTCATCACCGCGCACATGCCGAACTCCCGCACGCCGTAAAAGACATGGTTCCCGGACAGGGAATCGGGCGCAATGGTCTTGGATGCCTTCACCATGGTGAGGTTGGAGCCAGTCAGATCGGCCGAGCCCCCCACCAGCTCCGGCAGCACCGGCACCAGCGCCTCGAGGGCGTTCTGCGAGGCCTTGCGCGTGGCGACGGTTTCCGCCTTCTGGGCGGCTTCCTGGAGGATGGAGTTCATCTGCTGCGGAAAGTTCTCGGGGAGCCTGCCGGAGATGCGGCGCGAGAATTCCTCGCTTTCAGCAGGAAACTGCTGCTGATACGAAGCGAAAAGCTTTGCCCATTTCCTCTGCATCCTCTTGCCCGCTGCGCGCGCATCCCAGCCCTGGTAGATGTTTTCCGGGACCACGAACGGCGGGTGCGACCAGCCGATGGCGACACGTGTCGCCGCCACTTCGTCGGCGCCGAGCGGAGCGCCATGCGCCGCGCCGGTGCCGGCCTTCTTCGGCGCGCCCTTGGCGATGACCGTCTTGCAGCAGATGAGCGTCGGGCGGGTCCTTTCCCGCTTGGCCTTGCGGATCGCGCGATCCACGGCCTCGACATCGTGACCGTCGACCGCCGGGATCACCTGCCAGCCGTAGCCGGCGAAGCGCTTGGGCACGTCGTCGGTGTACCAGGCCTTGATCTGTCCCTTGTCGGAATCGATCGAGATGCCGTTGTCGTCGTACAGCGCGATCAGCTTGCCGAGGCCGAGCGTACCGGCGAGCCCGCAGGCCTCGTGCGACACCCCTTCCATCATGCAGCCGTCGCCGAGGAAGACGTAAGTGTGGTGGTCGACGAGGTCGAATTCCGGGCGGTTGTAACGCTCCGCCAGCAAGCGCTCGGCGAGCGCCATGCCGACAGCGTTGGCGAGCCCCTGGCCAAGGGGCCCGGTGGTGGTCTCGACGCCCGGCGCGCAACCGAGTTCGGGGTGTCCCGGCGTCTTCGAGCCGAGCTGGCGGAAACGCTTCAGCTCCTCGAGCGGCAAGGCGTAGCCGGTGAGATGTAACAATGCATACAACAGCATCGAGCCGTGGCCATTCGACAGCACAAAACGGTCACGATTGGGCCAGGCGGGGTCGGCGGGATTGTGACGGAGGTGCCGCGTCCACAGCGCCACCGCGATTTCGGCCATGCCCATCGGCATGCCGGGGTGCCCGGACTTGGCCGCCTCGACAGCGTCCATCGCGAGCGCGCGGATCGAATTGGCGAGCTCGCCGTCGGACGCGGGAGAAATCATCAGGGAGCTCAAATTATACTCGGCGCATGAACGAGCTTCCCTTCGCCCGACCCGACGACTTCGAGCATCTGGTGAGCTGCGCGGCGCCCGCCGGCGGCTACTGGTTTGTATTTCGCGGCACCGACCTCCTGGTCGAGCTGGGTCCGCCCGATCCAGGACCGACCGACGATCTGCGCGTGCGCCAGCGACCTTCCTGGGCACGCCTGCCGTTGCTAAAAAACCACAACTGGTTGGGCTCGGCGTCCCTGCGGACCCTATATCTAGGGCGCCTGAGGGGAACCGACTGCTGGGCCGCGGAGCTCGCCGCCGGCACCGACGCGCCGGCGCCCGGCAGCGCCTGGCAGGGCCTGCGCACGCTCTTCTCGGTGCTCGACGACCGCCATTTCGCCCTCGCCGGACGCGCGCTGCAGCTGGTCGACTGGGATCGCACGCACCAGTTCTGCGGCCGCTGCGGCACGCCTACAGAAGCAAAACGCGAAGAGCGCGTGCGCGTCTGCCCCGCCTGCAAGCTCTCCGTCTATCCGAGGGTGGCGCCGGCGGTGATGGGCCTGGTGCGCAGGGAAAACCGCGTGCTTCTCGCGCGCTCGCCGCATTTCCCGCCCGGCATGTGGAGCGCGCTGGCCGGTTTTGTCGAGCCGGGCGAGACGCTCGAGCAGTGCCTGGCGCGCGAAGTGGCCGAGGAAGTCGGCGTGCAGATTAGCAACATCCGCTACTTCACCAGCCAGTCGTGGCCGTTCCCGCATTCGCTGATGATTGCCTTCACTTGCGAGTGGGCGAGCGGAGAAATCCGGCCGCAGGCCGGAGAAATCGAGGACGCAAACTGGTTCGACGTATTGCAATTGCCGAAACTTCCGAGCAGAATCTCGATCGCTCGCCGCTTGATCGACGCGTACACCGCGCAGATCCGCGGCGAGTCTGCAAAATGAAGCGGCAGCGAACGGTTTTTGGGAGGTTTTGAACGAATTGAACGGGATCGAAGGGCACTGTCCGCCGCAAGGCGCAAATGGAAGGCGTAGCCTGGTTCGTTGCACGGCAGGCTGCGCCTTCGCATTTTGGGGGGCATAAAAAAAATGAACGGCCTGCATCTCATCGGGGATCTCACCGGTTGCCGCTGCGAACCGCAGCGCCTGCTCGACGGCGAGGGCTTTCGCGCCAAGTGCCTGGATATGGTTTCCGCCTCGGGTCTCACGACCATGGACGCCACCTTCCATACCTTCGACGGCGGCGGCTTCACCGGCACCGTGGTGCTCGCCGAGTCGCACCTGGCGATCCACACCTGGCCCGAGCGCCAGGGGCTGACGCTCGATGTCTACGTCTGTAATTACAGCGCCGACAACTCCGCCAAGGCGAGGAAGCTGTTCGACCTGCTGGTCGATCACTTCCAGCCCACCGAATCGGCGCTTCACCAGATCGATCGCGGCGAGCATCTGCTGATGGAGCCGCTCAACGACTCGACCGGCTTCTACATCAAGGCCGGCCGCCAGATCGGCGAGTGGCAGACCAAGTTCCAGAAGATGGCGATCTACGACACGCCGCACTACGGCAAGATCTTCCGCCTCGACGGCTTCAACATGACCTCCGAGAAGGAGGAGTTCGTCTACCACGAGAACCTGATCCACCCGGCGCTGACGGCGCACGCGGCGCCGCACAAGGTACTGGTGATCGGCGGCGGCGACGGCGGCTCCTCCGAGGAGGCACTCAAGCACCCCTCGGTCGAGCAGTTGACGATGGTGGAGATCGACGGCGACGTCATCCAGGTGGCGAAGGAGCATTTCCGCGCCGTGCACAATGGCGTGTTCGACAACCCGAAGCTGCGCGTGCTGGTGGACGACGGCATGAAGTTCGTGCGCGAAACGAGCGAGAAATTCGACCTCATCGCGCTCGACCTCAACGACCCGATGGGCCCGGCCGAGGCGCTTTACTCGACCGAGTTCTTCCAGCAGCTGCGCGCGGCGCTCGCTCCGGGCGGCGCGCTCGCCCTGCACATCGGCTCGCCGGTGGCGCGGCCGGAGCGCGTGGCTGAGCTCGCCCAGCGCCTGAACGGCGTGTTCCGCATCGTACGGCCCTACACCATGTACATCCCGCTCTACGGCTCGCTATGGGCGATGGCGGTGTGCTCGGACAAGCTCGATCCCAAGGCCTTCACCGCCGACGAGGTCGACCGCCGCATCGAAGCGAGGAAGCTCCAGGAGCTGCGTTATTACAACGGCGAGACCCACGAGGGCGTGTTCGCTCTGCCCAACTTCGTGCGCGACCTGGTCACCCCGACGCGCCTCAAGCAGCCGGCGCGCGGGCGGCGCCTGGGCGTGGTGCGGGCAGCGGCGAAGTAGCTTACTGAACCGTCTTTAGGGCCGCTTCGACCGTACTGAAGATTCGGTCGATCTGGTCCTTTTCGGCGATGAGCGGCGGCGAAAACGCCAGCACATCGCCCGTATAGCGCACCAAGACTCCCGCTTCGAAAGCCTTGAGGAAGACCTCGTAGGCGCGCTTGCCGGCCGCACCCGGCCGCGACTCCAGCTCGACCGCTGCCATCAGGCCGCAATTGCGGATGTCCAAGACGTGCGGCGAGCTCCTGAGGGCATGCACGCGGTCCTCGAACTGCTTTTCCAGCGTCGCGGCGCGAGTCAGCAGGCCCTCTTCCTCGTAGGTATCGAGGGTGCCGAGGCCGGCGGCGCAGGCGAGCGGATGTCCGGAGTAGGTGTACCCGTGGAAGATCTCGATGCCCTCGGGACCCTGCATGAATTCGTCGTAGAGCTTATGCGTGACGAACACGGCGCCCATCGGCACGGTGCCATTGGTCATGCCTTTCGCCGTGGTGAAGAGATCCGGCATGACGCCGAAGCGTTGCGAGGCGAAAGGCTGGCCGAGGCGGCCGAAGCCGGTGATAACCTCGTCGAAGATGAGCAGGATGCCGTGCTTCGTGCAGATCTCGCGCAGGCGCTGCAGGTAACCCTGCGGCGGCACCAGTACGCCCGCCGAGCCCGCCACGGGCTCGACGATCACCGCGGCGATGGTCGAGGGATCGTTCAGGGCGCACAAGCGCTCGAGATCATCGGCGAACTCAGCGCCGTGGGCGGGTTGGCCTCTTGAAAACGCGTTTGTTGCAAGATCATGCGTATGGCGGATGTGGCCCGCGCCCGCCACGCCGGGCCCGAAGGCCTTGCGGTTGGCCGGGATGCCGCCGACCGCCATACCGCCGAAATTCACCCCGTGATAGCCGCGCTCGCGGCCGATGAGGCGAAAGCGCTGGCCCTCGCCTCGCGCACGGTGGTACGCGAGCGCGATCTTGAGCGCCGTGTCGGCCGATTCCGAACCCGAATTGGTGAAGAACACCTTGGAGAAGCCGGGCGGCGCGACTTGCGCCAGCCGCTCGGCGAACTCAAAAGCCGCCGGGTGCCCCATGTTGAACGTCGGGGCGAAGTCCATCGTGGCGACCTGCTTCTGCACCGCGGCGACGATTTTCGGGCGGCAGTGCCCGGCGTTCACGCACCACAGGCCGGACTGGCCATCGAGCACCTGCCGGCCGTCGGCAGTCCAGTAGTACATGCCCTCGGCGCGCACCAGCAGGCGCGGTGCCTTCTTGAATTGGCGGTTCGCCGTGTACGGCATCCAGAACGCCGCCTGCTCCAGGTCGGCGGCGGGGGTGGGGTCCAGCGGAACGCGCTTGTTCACGGCCACTACTTTACTCGGAGAAGGCCACGACCTTCTGGCGCTGCTCGCCCAGGCCGCGGATGCCGAGCGACATGACGTCGCCCGGCTTGAGGAACACCGGATTCGGCTTGACGCCCATGCCGACCCCGGGCGGCGTGCCGGTGGTAATGACGTCGCCGGGCAGCAGCGTCATGTAGTGGCTGACGTGCGACACGATCTGCGCGCAGCTGAAGATCATGGTGCGCGTGTTGCCCGACTGCATGCGCTTGCCGTTGACGTCGAGCCACATCTCCAGGCGCTGCGGGTCGGTGATCTCGTCGGTGGTGACGAGCCAGGGCCCGATCGGCCCGGAGGTGTCGAAGCCCTTGCCTTTGTCCCACTGGCTGGTGACGAGCTGGAAGGCGCGCTCGGACACGTCGTTCACCACGCAGTAGCCGGCGACGTAGTCGAGCGCTTCTTTCTCCTCGACGTACTGCGCCTTGGAGCCGATGACGATGCCGAGTTCCACCTCCCAGTCGAGCTTGGTCGAGCGCTTGGGCTGAATCACGTCGTCGTTCGGGCCGTTGATGCTGGTGGTGGCCTTCATGAATACGATCGGCTCGGGCGGGATCGGCATGCCGGCTTCCTTGGCATGGTCGGAGTAGTTCAGCCCGATGGCGACGAACTTGCCGATGCCGACGAAGGGCACGCCCAAGCGCGGATTGCTGGCCACCACCGGTAGCGTCGCCGGCTTCACCTTGGCGAGCATCTTCAGGCCGCGCGGCGCGAGCTCCTTCGGGCCGATGTTCTCCACCACCTTGGACAGATCGCGCAGCCGCCCCTCGGCGTCGATCATGCCCGGCTTCTCGAAACCGTACCTGCCGTAGCGGCACAACCTCATATCGTCATTCCCCCGTCGATCGAATACATGTTGCCGGTCGCGAACAGCGACTCATCGGAGGCGAGGAACACCAGGATGCCGGTAATGTCCTCGACCGAGCCCAGCCGCCCCATGGGCTGGCGGGCGATGAAATCCTTCTTTGCTTGCACCGGGTCGGCGAAAGCGGCGATGCGGCCGGCGAGCGACGGTGTGTCGACCGTGCCGGGGCCGATGCAGTTGCAGCGGATGCCCTGCCTGACGAAGTCTGCGGCGATCGCCTTGGTCATGCCGATCACCGCCGCCTTGGTGGCGCCGTAAACGAAGCGGTTGGGCAGACCCTTTACGCTCGAGGCGATCGAGGACATGTTGATGATCGAGCCCTTGCCCTTCTTCAGCATGCCGGGCAGGAAGGCACGGGCCACCAGGTACATGGACTTCACGTTCAGGTTGAAGCTGAAATCCCAGTCCTTCGGCGTGCAATCGAGAATGGTGCCGTGGTGCACGAAGCCCGCGCAGTTGAACAGCACATCGAGCGGGCCAACTTCGCCGGCGAGTTTGTTGACCGCGGCCTCGTCGGTCACGTCGAGGACGCGGGTCTTGATGCCTTGTTTTTCCAGTTCGGCAACGGTTTTCCCGTTGATGTCGGTCGCCCACACCTGGGCTCCCTCACGCGCGAAGGCGAGCGCCGCGCCGCGGCCGATGCCCTGGCCCGCGGCGGTGACGAAAGCGATCTTGCCTGCAAGACGTCCTGCCATCGATCGGTGCCCTCTCCCTGGGAGGGCAGCGATTATACTTCGCGTCTCCATGAACAAGCTCGATTTCACCGGCCGCACTGCCGTCGTCACCGGCGGCGTCACCGGCATCGGCGCCGCCATCGCCAAACGGCTCAAGGCCTCGGGCGCCGCAGTGGTGATCTGGGATCTGGACGGCAGCCCGCGTGTCGACGTCTCCGATGCGAATTCCATTCAAAATGCATTGAAAAACCTTGGGAAGGTCGACGTACTCGTCAACAACGCCGGCATCGCCGGCAAGAACGTGCCGACCGTCGACTACCCGGTCGAGGAATGGGAGCGCGTTCTGCGCGTCAACCTTACCAGTCAGTTCCTGTGCTGCCGCGCAGTGGCGCCGCTCATGGTAAAGGCGAACTATGGCCGCATCGTCAACATCGCCTCGGTGGCGGGCAAGGAAGGCAATCCGAACGCCGTCGCCTATTCCGCCTCCAAGGCCGGGGTGATTTCGCTGACCAAGTCCCTGGGCAAGGAGCTCGCCCAAGCCGGCGTGCTGGTCAATTGCGTGACGCCGGCGGCGGCGAAAACGGCCATCTTCGATCAGATGACCAGGCAGCACATCGACTACATGCTGTCCAAGATCCCGATGGGCCGCTTCGTCGAGGTTGATGAAATCGCCGCGCTGGTGTGCTGGCTGGCGAGCGAGGACTGCTCCTTCAGCACCGGCGGGGTATTCGATATTTCAGGCGGCAGAGCTACTTACTGAGGAGGCTGTAATGAAGAGGATTTTGATTTTCGCCGTTTTAGTTATTTTTTCGACGGCCGGTCTCGCGCAGCAGAAACTCAAGTTCGCGCACGTCTACGAGACTTCCGAGCCTTACCATGTCTACGCGGTGTGGGCGGCGGGCGAGATCGCCAAGCGCACCAACAATCGCTACAGCATGGACGTGTTCGCCGCCTCGCAACTGGGCAATGAAACGCAGATCAACCAGTCGCTCTCGCTCGGCACCGTGGACCTGATCTACACCGGCCAGGCGTTCGCGGCACGCACTTACCCGCCGCTGTCGATCGGCGGCGCACCCTACATGTTCCGCGATTTCAACCACTGGAAGAAATACTCGGAGAGCCCGGTGCTGGCCGAGCTGATGGACGGCTATTTCAAGAAAGGCGGCAACAAGCCGATCGCGGCGTTCTACTACGGCGTGCGCCATACCACGGCCAACAAGGCGATCAACAAGCCCGCGGACATGAAGGGCCTGAAGCTGCGCGTGCCCGATGCGCCGCTCTACATCATGTATCCCAAGGTGGTGGGCGCCAACGCCACGCCAATCGCCTTCGCCGAGGTGTACCTCGCGCTGCAGAACAAGACCGTGGACGCCCAGGAGAACCCGCTGCCGACCATCCTGGCCAAGAAGTTCTACGAGGTGCAGTCGCACGTCAATCTCACCGGCCACATCACCGAGATGCTGATCGCCATCGTCGGCGGCCCTGTCTGGAGCAAGCTGTCGGACGCCGACAAGCAGACCTTCGAGGCGGTGTTCCGCGAGGCCGCCGAGAAGTCCAACGCCGAGATCGTCAAGTCCGAGCAGCAGCTGGTCGGCGACTTCGCCACCAAGTATGGCCGCACCGTGGTGCGCTCCGACCGCGACGCGTTCAAGAAGGTCTTCACGCCCTTCCACCTCGGCGCCGATGTGCCCTGGGACAAGGCGCTCTATGACAAGGTCCAGGCCATCAAGTAATGGCGGCAAAGAAACCCGGCTGGCGCAGCGTCCAGTGGTTCTCGCGCCAGGACATCTACGGCTTCATCTATCGCAGCTGGGCGAAGAACCGCGGCATCCCGCAGGACCAGTTCGACGGCCGTCCGGTCATCGGCATCTGCAACACCTGGTCGGAGCTGACGCCCTGCAACACGCACTTCCGCATCCTCGCCGAGCACGTCCGTAACGGCGTGCTCGACGCGGGCGGCTTCCCGCTCGAGTTCCCGGTGATGTCCCTGGGCGAGACGTTCCTGCGGCCCACCGCGATGCTCTACCGCAACCTCGCGGCGATGAGCGTCGAGGAGTCGATTCGCGGCAACCCGCTCGACGGCGTGGTGCTGCTGGCCGGCTGCGACAAGACCACGCCCGCCACGCTGATGGGCGCGGCGAGCGTCGACCTGCCGACCATCCTGGTCTCCGGCGGGCCGATGCTCTCGGGCAAGTACCGCGGCCAGGACATCGGCTCGGGCACCAACACCTGGTCGATGTCGGAAGACCTGCGCGCCGGGCGGATTTCGCTGGAGGAATTCCATGAGGCCGAGTCCTGCATGCACCGCTCGCACGGCCATTGCATGACCATGGGCACCGCCTCGACCATGGCCTCGATGTCCGAGGCTCTGGGCGTGGCGATGCCCGGCAATGCCGCTTACCCGGCGGTGGACGCGCGCCGCAACGTGCTGGCGCGGATGGCGGGAAGGAGAATTGTTTCTCTCGTCAAAGAGAAAATATCCTTGTCGAAAATTCTCACCCGGCAGGCTTTCGAGAACGCGATCCGCACCAACGCGGCCATCGGCGGCTCGACCAACGCCGTGATCCACCTGATCGCGCTCGCGCGCCGCATCGGCGTCGATCTCAAGCTTGCCGACTGGGACCGCCTCGGCAAGGGCGTGCATACGCTGGTCAACCTGATGCCCTCCGGCAAATACCTGATGGAGGATTTCTGCTACGCGGGCGGCCTGCCCGCGGTGTTGCGTGAGCTCGGCGAAAACGGCCTTCTGCATAAAGCGGCCCTGACGGTGAACGGCAAGTCCATCTGGGAGAACAACAAGGACGCGCCCTGCTGGAACCGCGACGTCATCCACCGCTTCAAGAAGCCGTTCAAGAAGGACGCCGGCATCCGGGTGCTGCGCGGCAATCTCTGCCCGGACGGCGCCATCATCAAGCCTTCGGCGGCGACGCCGAAGCTCCTCAAGCACCGCGGCCGCGCCGTGGTGTTCGAGAACATCGAGGATTTCCACCGCCGGATCGACGACCCGAAGCTCGACATCGACGCCCGCTGCGTCATGGTGCTGAAGAACTGCGGGCCGAAGGGCTATCCGGGCATGGCCGAGGTGGGCAACATGCCGCTGCCGCCCAAGCTCCTGAAAAAAGGCGTCACCGACATGGTGCGGATCTCGGATGCGCGCATGAGCGGCACCGCCTACGGCACGGTGGTGCTGCACATGTCGCCCGAGGCGGCCGCTGGCGGCGCGCTCGCGCTGGTTCAGAACGGGGACCAGATCGAGCTCGACGTAGCCAAAGGAAAATTGAATCTCCGGATTACTGCAAAAGAATTGTCCCGCAGAAAAAAGAACTGGAAAAAACCCAAGCCTCAGCTCGAGCGTGGTTACTGGCGGCTTTACTTCGACCACGTGACGCAGGCTCATCTTGGCGCAGACCTCGACTTCCTCGTCGGCAAAAGCGGCGCGTTCGTTCCCCGGGACAACCACTAAGTGAGCGTCGAGCAGGAGCACGTGCTCGGCGAGGACGGGCAGTTTCACGTCGAAGATGAGGCCGTGGACCTCGGCATCTACGGCGGGGAGGACTGGGTGACTTTCGCCCTGTTCTGGATGATGGCGGCGGTGGTGTTCTACCAGGTGTTCACGCGCTACGTGCTGGCGGACTCGGCCGGCTGGACCGAGGAGATCGCGCGCTACTTCCTCGTCGCCGTGGTGTTCATCGGCGCCTCGATGTCGGTGCGCAAGAACAACCACATCCAGGTCGACTATTTTTTCCGCCTGATGCCGCGCGCCATGGGGCGGGTGGTGTCGACGCTGGTCGACGTCATCCGCTGCCTGTTCCTCGGCTACGCGGTCTGGCTGACCTGGCTGCTGATGAACCGCATCGGCCGCCAGCAGATGGCGGTGATCGACCTGCCGGTGGGCCTGGTGTTCGGCTGCATGCTGTTCGGCTTCGTGCTGATGTTCCTGCGCTCGCTGCAGGTGGCCTGGCGCCACTGGAAACAGGCCTACAGCGTGCTCGAGCGGCCGGAATTTCCGGAGGGTTGATTGGGTTCGGGCCTGCTCGCCGGCTTCGTCGCGCTGATGGTGGGCGGCGTGCCGGTCGCCATGGCGATGGCGGTCGCCTCGCTCGTCTACGTCATGGTGTCGGGCAACATCCCCGATTTCGTCGTCATCCACCGCATGTACGGCGGCGTCGACTCGTTTCCCCTGCTCGCGGTGCCGTTTTTCATCTGGGCCGGCAACCTGATGAACTCGGCCGGCATCACCAACCGCATCTACAACTTCGCTCTCGCCCTGGTCGGCTGGATGAAAGGCGGCCTTGGCCATGTCAACGTGGTGGGCTCGATGATTTTCGCCGGCATGTCGGGCACCGCCATCGCCGATGCGGCGGGCCTGGGCACCATCGAGATCAAGGCGATGACCGACCACGGCTACTCGAAGGAATTTTCGGTCGGCGTGACCGCCGCCTCGGCGACGGTGGGACCGATCATCCCGCCTTCGCTGCCATTCGTGATCTACGGCATGATGGCGAGCGTCTCGATCGGCCAGCTGTTTCTCGCCGGCGTGATCCCCGGAATCATCATGGGCATCACCATGATGCTCACGGTGGCGTACTTCGCGCACACGCGCAATTTCGGCCGCGACGTGCCGTTCTCGGCGAAGAAGTTGGCCAAGGCAACGCTCGAGGTGGCCACGGTCGCCTGCGTTCCGGGTGGGGCCTATGTGCTTGCGGAGATGGGGATGCCCGGCGGCTGGGCGGTGATCCTGGCGTTTGCCGTGCTGCTGGTACTGGACAAGCTGTTCGACTTCTCCGCGGTGATGGCGCTGCTGACGCCGGTGATGCTGATCGGCGGCATGACGATGGGCGTGTTCACGCCCACGGAGGGCGCGATCGCCGCTTCGCTCTGGGCGCTGTTCCTCGGCCTGGTGTGGTATCGCACGCTCGACTGGCAGCACCTGGTCAAGCTGACGATGGACACCATCGAGACGACCGCGGCGGTCCTGTTCATCGTCGCCTCCGCCTCGATCTTCGGCTGGCTGCTCACGGTGACGCATCTCACCGACGCGGTGGCCGCCTGGGTGCTCGGCTTCACCCATAACCCCAACGTGTTCCTGCTGCTCGCCAACGTGCTGCTGCTGTTCGTCGGCTGCTTCCTGGAGCCCACCGCGGCGATCACGCTGCTGGTGCCGATCCTGGTGCCGATCTGCCTCAAGTTCGGCATCGACCCGGTGCATTTCGGCCTGGTGATGGTGCTGAACCTGATGATCGGGCTGCTGCACCCGCCGATGGGCACCGTGTTGTTCGTGCTGTCGCGGGTGGCTAAACTGTCGTTCGAGCGCACCACGATCGCCATCCTGCCCTGGCTGGTGCCGCTGTTCGCGACGCTGCTGCTGTGCACTTATGTGCCCGCGATCGTGCTCTGGCTGCCGAGGCAGTTTTTCTAGACCAAGGGGGAAGAGCATCATGCGCCTTGCCATCGCCATCCTGGTTTCGCTCCTGGCAGCCGGCCCGGCCGCGGCCGATACGGTCGAGCAGGACGTCGACCGCTACGTCGCAATGTTCAACGGCGACGCCAGCCGTCACCCCGCCAGTGCCGAGTCCCTCGGCTGGATGGGATTGTCGAGCGAGCGCCTGTTCGACTCCATCGAGAAGCGGCTGCTGCAGGACGCGCCCGCTCTCGATCTGCGCAAGATCAAGATCGAGCGCCAGCGAGTCGCCTGGTACATCCGCGCCCTCGGCTATTCCGGCCAGCCTAAGTACAAGCCGACGATCGAGCGTTTCCTCGAGGATCGTGATTACCTCGTATACTCGAAAAACGCGCTCCGGGACCAGCCTATCTACCAGCGATGGAATCCGCAGATCTCCGACCGCGCAAAGTTCGATGCAAGCCAGAGCGACGACGTCAATCGCGCCATGAACATGGTCCGCAGCGATGACTTTCGGCTGAAGGAGTTGGGCGCCAAGCGCGTGTATTACGGTAACGCCCGCGCCAAACCGCTCTACGAGCTGCTGGCGGCCGAAATCCGCGCAAACTACCTGCGGGACGACAACACGATCGCCGATCCGCTCGCCTGGATGATCAAGGCGCTGGCGAGCTCGCGCGACGTAGCCTACAAGGCGCTGGTCGAGGAAATTATCGAGAAGGCCCCGCATGCGCACGTCGTGCGCCACGCCCGCAGTGCCGCCTCGGATTACTTCCCGCGCTGAGCACCGAGAACGCCATGCTGCAAGCCGCCGACCTGACCATCCGCCTGCACCCGCGGGACGACGTGGTGATCGCCCGCCTCGAAATCGCGAGCGGCACGCTGCTGGCGAAAGAGAACGTGCGCGCCGCCGCCCTGATCCCCGCCGGCCACAAGATCGCGGTGCGGCCGATCGCCAAGGGCAAGCCGGCGCACCGCTACAACCAGATCATCGGCTTCGCCACGCGCGACATCCAGCCGGGCGAACACGTGCATGTGCATAACCTGGCGATGGGCGATTTTCAGCGCGACTATGCTTTTTCCTCATTGGTAAAGAAGACTGAATTCGTCGAGAAACCGGCCACTTTCCTCGGCATCGTCCGTGCCGACGGGCGCGTGGCGACGCGCAACTACATCGGCATCCTGACGAGCGTGAACTGCTCGGCCACCGTGGCCCGGATGATCGCCCGTCATTTTGAGAATAATTTATCTGAGTACCCCAATGTGGACGGCGTGGTCGCCCTGACCCACAAGACCGGCTGCGGTATGGCGAGCGAGGGCGAAGCGACCGACCTCCTGCGGCGCACCATCGCCGGCTACGCACGCCACCCCAATTTCTTTTCCTCGCAGCTCATCGGTTTGGGTTGCGAAGCCAATCAAGTGAATGTTCTGATTTCTTCGCAGAAACTGAAAAACCAAAACGCATTCACCATCCAGGAGAAGGGCGGCACGCGCAAGGCGGTCGAGAACGGCATCGCGCGCGTCAAGGAGATGCTGCCCGAGGCGAACAGAGTAAAACGCGTCGCGGTGTCGGCAAGCCATTTGACACTGGGATTGCAGTGCGGCGGCTCCGACGGCTACTCTGGCATCAGCGCGAATCCGGCACTCGGGGCTGCGGTAGATTTATTGATTAAAAATGGGGGAACCGCAATTCTCTCCGAGACGCCCGAGATCTACGGCGCCGAGCACCTGCTGACGCGCCGCGCGGTGACGAAGGAAGTCGGCGAAAAGCTGATCGCGCGGATTCATTGGTGGGAGGACTACACCAAGAGGAACGGCAACGAGATGAACAACAATCCCTCGCCCGGCAACAAGGCGGGCGGGCTCACCACCATCCTCGAGAAGTCGCTCGGGGCGGTCGCCAAGGGCGGCACCACCAACCTGGTCGACGTCTACGAGTACGCCCAGCCGGTGACGGCCAAGGGCTTCGTCTACATGGACACCCCGGGCTACGACCCGGTCTCCGCCACCGGCCAAGTGGCGGGCGGCGCCAACCTGATCTGCTTCACCACCGGGCGCGGCTCGGCCTACGGCTGCAAGCCCTCGCCTTCCCTCAAGCTCGCCACCAACACGCCGCTGTTCCAGCGCCAGGAAGACGACATGGACATCAACTGCGGCACGGTGATCGACGGCACCGAGTCGATCCAGCAGGTCGGCGAGCGTTTCTTCCAGCTGATTCTCCAGACCGCCTCCGGCCGCAAGTCCAAGTCCGAAGAGTTCGGCTACGGCGAGGACGAGTTCGCGCCGTGGACGCTCGGCGCGACGATGTGAGGCGCCTCTCCGCCGCGCTGGTTTTGCTTTTCTTCTCCAGCTATTACTCCGTGCCCGGAGCCGCAGACAAGCCGGCAGGCCGCAATGCGCTGTTCGGCGCGATCGCCTACCACGCGGCGAGCAACAGTGTCGGCTGGGCGACCGACCGCCGCAGCAGCCGCGAAGCAAGAGTCGAGGCACTGAAGCAATGTGGCCACGAGCAATGCGTGGTCGTTACGACCGTGACGCGCAGCTGCGCGGCGCTGGCACGCAATCCGAAGAAGTTCGCGGTGCAGAAAGGCGCCACGCGCCAGGAGGCCGAAACCAAGGCGTCGAGCAAATGCGGCCCGGATTGCGAGATCGCCGCCTGGACCTGCACGCGGTAGCGGTGCCCCGGTTCTACGTCGACGCCGCACTGCGCGCCGGAAGCTCGTGCCACCTGGCCGAAGACGCGGCGCACCACGCGGTCCACGTTCTGCGCCTGCGCACCGGCGACAACGTCACGCTGTTCAACGGCCGCGGCGGCGAGTACCCGGGCCGTATTTCATCGATGCAGAGATTGCAGATCAGCGTCGATGTGCTGGAGCATCGCGCCATCGAGCGCGAATCGCCCCTGCATGTCGTCCTGGTGCAGGGCGTGTCCTCGGGCGAGCGCATGGAATTTACCATCCGCAAGGCGGTGGAACTCGGCGTCGCCGAGATCCGTCCGGTGCTCGCCGCGGGGTCGGTCGCGCGACCGAAGGGCGAGCGCGCCGCGGCGCGCCAGGGCCACTGGCAGAAGATCGCGATCGCCGGCTGCGAGCAATGCGGCCGCAACCGCGTGCCGCCGGTGCATCCGCTGACCGAGGCCCGGGAATTCCGGGCTGAAGGCGATGGGGTCCGGATTCTTCTATCGCCGCTCGCCGAATTGTCCTTTTCGAGAACCATCCGCAAGCCGCAATCCTCTTTTGTCATTGCCGCTGGCCCGGAAGCCGGCTTCAATGCAGGCGAAGAGCGCGCCTTCCTCGACGCCGGCTTTGTCCCCGCCCGCCTCGGCCCGCGCGTGCTGCGCACCGAGACCGCGGCGCTGGCGGCGCTGGCAGCCCTCGCCGCCTTATGCGGCGATTTCTGATCCCCGCCCTGCCGGGCGATTTCCAGCGGGCCGGTACACTATCGCCATGAATCACCTGCCGCCGCCCGAGGCCTTCGTCCGCTGGTTCCGCCAGGTCGCGCCGTATGTGCACGACTTCGGCGGCCGCACCTTCGTCGTCGCCTTCGGCGGCGAGCTGGTGGCCGAGCGCACGCGCTTCGCCAGCTTCATCCACGATATCAACCTACTCGCCGCGCTGGAGATCCGCCTGGTGCTGGTGCACGGCGCGCGGCCGCAGATCGAGTCCGAGCTGAAAGCGCGCGGCGCGCGCTCGCGCTACGCGCAGGGCCTGCGCATCACCGACGAGCGCGCGCTGCCGGCGGTCAAGGGCGCGGCCGGCCTGCTGCGCGTCGAGATCGAGGCGCTGCTGTCGCAGGGGCTGCCCGACTCGCCGATGGCGCGGGCGCAGATCCGCGTCGCCTCCGGCAACTACATCACCGCGCGCCCGATCGGTGTGCGCAAGGGCATCGACTTCCAGTTCACCGGCGCGGTGCGCAAGGTGGACGCCGCCGCCATCGGCAGCCACCTCGACGTCGGCGACATCGTCGTGGTGCCGCACCTCGGCTATTCGCCCACCGGCGAAGTATTCAACCTCGCCTGGGAGGACGTGGCCGAGAGCGTCGCGGTGGCGCTGCGCGCCGACAAGCTGCTCATGTATACCGACCGCCTGCCGGAAGATCGCAAGGGACGAGTGCTGAGCGAGCTGACCGTGCAGGAAGCCGCCGCCCTCGCCGCAAAGAAAGGCGCCTTGACGCCGACCACGGCGCGGGCGCTGGAGCACGCGGCGCGCGCGGTAACCTCGGGCGTGACGCGCGGCCACCTGGTGTCGCGGCGCGCACCGGGGTCGCTGCTGCTCGAACTCTTCACCCGCGCTGGCGTCGGCACCATGGTCACGACCGGCGCGCTGGAAAAGCTGCGCGCGGCGCGCATCGAGGACGTGCGCGGCATCCTCTCCCTGATCGAGCCGCTGGAAGCCGAAGGCACGCTGGTCAAGCGCAGCCGCGAGCTGCTCGAGGCCGAGATCGGCAACTTCCTGGTGGTGGAGCACGACGGCGCCATCGTCGGCTGCGCCGCGCTCTATCCCTTTCCCGAGGAAAAGAGCGCCGAATTTGCCTGCCTCGCGGTCGGCAATGACTACCGCGAAGCCGGCTACGGCGAGCGGCTGCTCCTCGCCTGCCAGGAGCGCGCCAAGGCGCTCAAGCTGAAGCGGGTCTTCGCGCTGACGACGCACGCCGCGCATTGGTTCCTCGAGCAAGGCTTTCGCGCCGCCGACGTCGACGCGTTGCCCTCGCGCCGCCAGGCGCTCTACAACTGGAAGCGCGGTTCGAAAGTCTTTCTCAAGCGCCTATAATTTCACGATGGCAAGAATGGTGAAGTGCGTAAAACTCGGCCGCGAGGCCGAGGGCATGGATTTCCCGCCCTTTCCCGGCGAGTTCGGCAAGCGCATTTGGGAGAACGTCTCCAAGGAAGCCTGGGCGCAGTGGCTCAAGCAGCAGACCATGCTGGTGAACGAGAATCGCCTCAACCTCGCCGACCCGAAGGCGCGCAAGTACCTGATGGAGCAGACCGAGCGCCACTTTTTCGGCGGCGGCGCCGACCAGGCCTCGGGCTACGTCCCGCCGACGAAGTAGAAAGGCAATTTCGCTTCAGGCGACTTCACGCGCCAGGACCCGCCCCGGGCGGGCGCCGGTGGGCTTGCCGTCCTTCCACACCGCGGCGCCGTTGACGAACACCATGTCGAAGCCTCTCGCGGCCTGGATCGGCTTTGCGAACGTCGCGGCCTCGTCGACTTCGCCCGCATCGAACAAGGTGATGTCGGCGGCGAAGCCTTCCTTCAGCACGCCGCGGTCGGCGAGGCCGAAAGTCCTGGCCGTGAGACCGGTCATCTTGTAGACGGCAGTCTCCAGCGGAAACAGATTCAGGCCTCTTGAATAGTGCCCCAGCACCCTTGCAAACGAGCCCCAAAGCCTCGGGTGCGGCGCGGCGTCGTGCGGCAGGCCGTCGGAGCCGATCATGGTGTGCTCGAAGCCGAGGATGCGCTGCACGTCCTTCTCGTCCATCGAGAAATAGATGGCGCCGGCGGGAAGCAGTTTCGCGATGGTTGCCTCGATTCCCAATCCCATCCTTGCCGAAATATCCTTTAAATCAAAACCGGAAAATTCCGGGTGCGGCTTCGACCACGTCACCAGCACCTTCGACGCCACGCCGATCCGGCTGAACGACAGGATCGTCGAGGAGGCGCAGTACGGGTAGCAGTCGAGCCCGATTCTCTGCGAGCGCATCGCCTTCTCGATGAAGGGCAGCGTCTCGGCGGAGCGGCCGAAGTTCGGCTTGCCAACCACCTTGTGGTGCGACACCACCACCGGCACGCCGAGCGCCCGACCGATGCGGAAGGTCTCATCGAGCGACTTCACCACATCATCGCCCTCGTTTCGCATGTGGGTGCAGTAGAGCGCCTGGCGCGCCGTGAGCGGCCGGCACACCTCGATCACCTCCTCGGTGGGTGCGGCACACGCCGGCTCGTAGTAGAGGCCGGTCGAGAATCCGATCGCGCCCGCGGCGAGCGCTTCCTCGGTCATCTTGCGCATTTGCCCGATTTCGGCGCGCGTGGCCGGTTTTTCCAGATCGTTCATCGTCTGCACGCGCAGCATGGTGTGTCCCACCAGCAAAGCGCAGTTGGTGGCGGCGGGATGGCTTTTCAGCTCCTCGACATAAGAGCTGAAGGTCGGAAAGCGAAACCAGCCGCCTTCGTCGTCCATCAGGTCGAGCGGCGGCGTCACGGGCTTCGGCATGCCGCGCGGCGCCGGCGCGAGCGACACGCCGCAGTTGCCCGCCACTACGGTGGTCACGCCCTGGCTCACCTTGGGCGTCATGTCGGGCCCGGAGAGCATCAGGCGGTCGTCGTGCGTGTGCGCATCGATGAAGCCCGGCGCGGCGATCATTCCGGAGGCGTCGATCTCCACCTCGCCCTTGCCAGCGAATCCTCTTCCGATCGCGACGATCTTGCCGTCGCGCACGCCGATGTCGGCCTCGAAGCGCGGCGCTCGCGTGCCGTCGATGACGGTCGCGTTGCGGATCAGCAGTTCGAATTCCACCTAGTCGATCTTCGCGCCGGACTTGCGGATCACGTCGCCCCACTTCGGCGTCTCGCGCCGCACGAGGGCGAGGAACGCCTCCGGCCCGCCCGCGTCGGGCTCGGTGTCGAGTGACTTGTAGCGCTCCGCCACGGCCGTGGTTGCGAGGGCTTTCCTGATCTCCGCAACTAGTCTTGAAACGATCTCGCGCGGAAGATTGGCGGGCCCGATGACCCCGCCCCAGGAATTGGTCTCGTAGCCCGGCACGGTCTCGTTGATCGTCGGCACGTCCGGGAACTGCGCCGCGCGCTTCGGCGACGACACGCCGAGCGCGCGCACCCGGCCGGCCTTCGCATGCGGACCGATGGAAGGCACGTTGTCGAACATCACCTGGATGTTCCCCGACATGAGGTCGTTGATCGCCTGCGGACTGCCCTTGTACGGTACGTGCAGGATGTCGATCCCCGCCATGGTCTTAAACAACTCTCCGCCCAGGTGCCCGGTGGTGCCGTTGCCGGAGGAGCCGTTGCTGAGCTTGCCCGGGTACTTCCTCGCGTAGGCAATGAGCTCGGCGACGCTCTTCGCCGGCAGGTCGTTGTTCACCGCGAGCATGTTGAACACCTGCACGACGTTCGTCACCAGCGTGAGGTCCTTCTCCACGTCGTAAGGCAGCTTCGGCATGAGCGTGCGGTTCACCGCCAGCGACACGATATTGCCGTAGCCGAGCGTGTAGCCGTCCGGCGCCGCTTTAACTATATCCATCGTTCCCGGCACGAACGACGCCCCCGGCTTGTTCTCCACCACGAACGCCACGCCCATCTGGGTGGACATCTGCTGCACGAGCACCCGCATCAGGATGTCCACCGAGCCGCCCGGGGCGGAGGGGACGACGAAGCGGATCGGCCTTTCGGGCCAGGCGGCGTGCGCCGGGAGGGCGAGGATAACGAAGAGGGAAACGAGGATGTTTGGAAAGCGCATGGCTCAATTCGCTTTCATGGTCTGGATCCCTGAGTTGGATCCAAGAAGCAGTACATCCGCCGGCCGGCGGGCGAAGATGCCGTTGGTCACCACGCCGGTGATGTTGTTCAATTGTGCCTCCAGCTTCGGCGGGTCGAGCAGCGTCAGGCCGTGGCAGTCGAGGATCAGGTTGCCGTTGTCGGTGGTGAAGCCCTCGCGCAGCACCGGGTGCGCGCCGAGCTTGCGCAGCTCGCGCCCGACGTAGCTGCGCGCCATCGGGATCACCTCCACTGGCAGCGGGAACTTCCCCAGCACCGGCACCAATTTCGAGGCGTCGCAGATGCAGACGAATTTCTTCGCTACCGCGGCGACGATCTTCTCGCGCGTCAGCGCGCCGCCGCCGCCCTTCACCATGTGCAGGTGCTCGGTGACCTCGTCGGCGCCGTCGACATAGACCGGCAGTTCGTCGACGCTGTTCAGGTCGAGGACACGGATGCCGTGCTTCTTCAGCCTTTGCGTACTTGCCTCCGATGCAGCCACGGCGCCTTCAATCCTGTTTTTTATTTGAGATAAGGCATCTATAAACAGATTGACCGTCGAGCCGGAGCCCACTCCCACCATGGCGTCCTCGACGACGTGCTTGATCGCCTCCTTCGCCACCAGCGCCTTCAGTTCGTCCTGGTTCATTTCTTCTTCTGCGGTGGCAGGTCGGTGCACACGCCTTCGTAGAGCTCGGCGGCCATGCCGACCGATTCGCTCACCGTGGGGTGCGGGTGGATGGTCTTGCCGATGTCGATGGCATCCGCCCCCATCTCCACCGCCAGCGCCAGCTCGGCGATCAGGTCGCCCGCGCCGGTGCCGACAATACCGCCACCGACAATGCGGTGCGTCTCGCCATCGAAAATCAGCTTGGTGAAGCCTTCGTCGCGCGCGTTAGCGATGGCGCGGCCGGAGGCCGCCCAGGGAAATTTCGCCACGCCGACCTTGGCGCCGCTCTTCTTCGCCTCGTCCTCGGTCAGGCCGACCCAGGCGATTTCCGGGTCGGTATAGGCGACCGAGGGAATGACGCGCGCGTCGAAATGCGCCTTGTGGCCCGCCGCCGCCTCGGCGGCAACGTGGCCTTCGTGCACTGCCTTGTGCGCGAGCATCGGGTTTTTCGCGATGTCGCCGATGGCGAAGATGTTGGCGACGTTGGTGCGCATCTGACTGTCCGTGGGAATAAATCCCCTGGCATCCACTTCGATGCCCGCTTTCTCTGCGCCGATCTTCTTGCCGTTCGGAACGCGGCCGACCGATACGAGGATCGCGTCATAGGTCTGCGCGGTTTGTCCTTCAAAAGACACCTTCAGTCCGTCTTTGGCAGCTTCGACCTTCGTCGTCTTGGTCTTCAGCATGACGCGGTCAAAGCGCGATGCGTTCATTTTCTGCCAAACCACCACCAGGTCGCGGTCGGCGCCGAGCATCAGGCCGTCCATCATCTCCACCACGTCGAGGCGCGTGCCGAGCGTCGAATAGACGGTGCCCATCTCCAGGCCGATGATGCCGCCGCCGATCACCAGCATCCGCTTCGGCACGCTCTTCAGCAGCAGAGCGCCGGTCGAATCGACGATGCGCGGGTCCTCGGGCAGGAACGGCAGCTTCGCGGCCTGCGAGCCCGTCGCAATAATCGCCTTGTCGAACCGGAGCGTTTTCTTTCCATCGATGGAAAGACTGTTCTTATCGAGAAAAACCGCCGTGCCCTGCATCACCGTGACCTTGCGCATCTTCGCCATCGCAGCGAGGCCGCCGGTCAGCTTGCCGATCACCTTGTCCTTGAAGCCGCGCAGCTTTGCGAGGTCCACTTTCGGCTCGCCGTAGGCAATGCCGTGGTCGGCGAGCGCGCGCGCGGCGTCCATGACCGCGGCGGTGTGCAGCAGCGCCTTCGACGGGATGCAGCCGACGTTGAGGCAGACGCCGCCGAGGGTGGCGTAGCGCTCCACCAGCACCGTCCGCAGGCCGAGATCGGCGGCGCGGAACGCCGCCGAGTAACCGCCGGGGCCTGCGCCGATGACGACGACATCGCAGTCAAAGTCGGATTTTGTACTGGTTGTGACGGTGGAAATATCTTTTGCCGTTACGGATTTTGGCGTCTCGGTCGCCGCCGCTTCCTTCATCTCCATCAAAAGAATCAGCGAGCCCTTCGAAACCTTGTCGCCGACCTTGACCTTGAGCTCCTTCACCACGCCCGCGCCCGGTGAAGGAATCTCCATGGTCGCCTTGTCCGACTCGAGCGAGATGAGCGACTGCTCCTTGGCGACGGTATCGCCCGGCTTGACCAGCACCTCGATGACTTCGACTTCCATGAAGTCCCCGATGTCGGGGACCTTGACCTCCGCCATCTACAGCACCAGCTTGCGGATGTCGGAGAGCACCGACACCAGCGTGGAGGAGAAGCGCGCGGCGGTGGCGCCGTCGATGACGCGATGATCGTAGGACAGCGAAAGCGGCAGCATCAGCCTGGCTTTGAAGATGTCCTCTCCCTTCTCTCCTTTACCCGAAAAAATTGGTTTTAAAGAAGAGCGAGATACGCCGAGGATCGCCACCTCGGGTGCATTGATGATCGGCGTGAACGCGGTGCCGCCCAGCCCGCCGAGGCTGGAGATGGAGAAGGTGCCGCCCTGCATGTCGCCGGCCTTGAGCTTGCCGTCGCGCGCCAGCTTGGAAATCTCGGCGAGCTCGTGCGCCAGGTCGAACACGCCCTTGCGGTCGGCGTCGCGCACCACCGGCACCACCAACCCGCCCGGGGTGTCCACCGCCACGCCGATGTGGAAGTACTTCTTGATGATGATGCTCTCGCCCGACTTGTCGAGCGAAGAGTTGAATTGCGGAAACTGGCGCAGCACGGTAACGCAGGCCTTGATCATAAAGGCGAGCATCGTCAGCTTGAAGCCCTTCTTCTCGGTCTCGGCGGTCTGGTTCTTGCGGAAGGCCTCGAGCTCGGTGATGTCGGCCTCGTCGAATTGCGTGATGTGCGGAATCGAGATCCAGTTGCGGTGCAGGTAGGGGCCGGAGAGCTTCTGGATGCGCGAGAGCGGCTTGACCTCGATCGGCCCGAACTTGGCGAAATCGACCTCGGGCCAGGCGGGCAGATTGAAGGGCAGGGAACCGCCCGTTTTCGCAACTGAAACGGTTTTCCCTGCAAGCGCGCCCTTGACGTAAGCCTGAACGTCCTCGTGAAGGATGCGGCCCTTGGGGCCGTTGCCTCGAACTTGCGCCAGATCGACGCCAAGCTCGCGCGCGAACTTGCGCACCGAAGGACTGGCGTGGGGCTTGGAGCCCGTTTCCTCGATGGGCTGGCGCGGCATCGGGCGCGCGGCGGCCGGCGCTGCTGCCGCAACCGGCGCGGGCGCCGCTGGCGCCATCGGTGCCGGCCGCGGCACCTCCGCCTTCGGTGTCGCGACGGCCTTGCCATCGCCATCGAGCAAGAGAATCGCCATGCCCTTTGACACCTTGTCGCCCACTTTGACGCGCAGTTCCCTGACCACACCGGCAGCGGGCGAAGGGATCTCCATCGTCGCCTTGTCGGACTCGAGCGTGAGGAGCGACTGCTCCTTGGCAACCGCGTCACCCGGCTTCACCAGGACCTCGATGACCTCGACTTCCTTGAAATCTCCGATGTCGGGAACTGGAACGGTGAAAGAGTCGGAGTTGGTTTTCTCCGGCGCCCCGGGTTTTTCGGCAATCTTTGCTTTTTCTTTTGCGTCAAGTTCCAGGATCAACGCACCCTTCGAAACTTTGTCGCCGACCTTGATCTTCAGCTCCCTCACCACGCCGTCGGCCGGCGACGGAATCTCCATGGTCGCCTTGTCGGACTCCAGCGTAATGAGCGACTGCTCCTTGGCCACGGCGTCGCCCGGCTTGACCAGCACCTCGATGACCTCGACTTCCTTGAAGTCGCCGATATCCGGGACGACAACCTGGCTCATACCGTGGTCGGATCCGGCTTCTCGGCGTCGATGCCGTATTTCTTCATTGCCTCGGCCACGCTCTTGCTCTTCCCCTCGCCCTGGTCGGCCAGCGCTTTGAGCGCGGCAATAACCACGAAGTAGCGATTCACCTCGAAGAAGTGCCGCAGCTTGGCCCGCGAATCCGACCGCCCGAAGCCGTCGGTGCCGAGCACGCGGTAGGTGCGCTCTTTCGGCACGAAGGGACGGATCTGCTCGGCGAAAGTCTTGATGTAGTCGCTCGCCGCGACGACCGGCCCTGCCGGCCTTTCCTTCAGCATTTTTTCCACGAAGGATATTTTTTGCTTGCCTTCGGGGTGCAGCATGTTCCAGCGGTCGGCGGCGAGGCCGTCGCGACGCAGCTCGGTAAAGCTAGTCGCGCTCCACACGTCGGCGGCGACGCCCCAGTCCTTCTCGAGCAGCGCTGCAGCCGCCTCCACCTCGCGCAGGATGGTGCCGCTGCCGAGGAGTTGCACCCGCGGCTTGCTTTTATTTTTCGATTCCTTCAGCAAATACATCCCCTTGAGAATCCCCTGCTCGACGCCCTCTGGCATCGCCGGATGCTCGTAGTTCTCGTTCATCAGGGTGATGTAGTAGTAGACGTCCTGCTGCTCGCCGACCATGCGGCGCAGGCCGTCCTGGATGATCACCGCCAGCTCGTAGCCGTAGGTCGGGTCGTAGGAGACGCAGTTCGGGATCACCGAAGCGAGCACGTGCGAATGGCCGTCCTCGTGCTGCAACCCTTCGCCATTGAGCGTGGTGCGGCCGGCGGTGGCGCCGAGCAGGAACCCGCGCGCCCGCTGGTCGGCGGCCGCCCAGGCGAGATCGCCGATCCTTTGCAGGCCGAACATCGAGTAGAAGATGTAGAAGGGCACCGTCACTTCGTTGGAATGGCTGTACGCGGTGGCCGCCGCGATCCACGAGGAGAACGCGCCCGCCTCGTTGATGCCCTCCTCGAGGATCTGGCCCTGCTTGTCCTCGCGGTAGAACATCACCTGGTCCTTGTCGACCGGCTCGTACTTCTGGCCCTCGCGCGCCTCGTCCGGCACGATCGGCACGATGCGCTTGCCGATGTCCTTGTCGCGCACCAAGGCGGTCAGGGTGCGCACGAAGGCCATGGTGGTCGAGATCTCACGCCCCTCGCCCGAGCCCTTGAGCACCGCGTCGAAAGCCGAGAGCGGCGGCACCGCCAACACGGCGTCCGCCTTGCGACGGCGCTGCGGCAGGAAGCCGCCGAGCGCCTGCCGGTGCTCGTGCAGGTACTTCATCTCGGGCGAGTCGGCCGCCGGGATGTAGAACGGCAGCTCCTCGAGCTTGTCGTCCGGGATCGGAATGTTGAAGCGGTCGCGCATCTCCTTGATGGTGGCGAGATCGACCTTCTTCAGCTGGTGGGTCGGATTCTTCGCCTGCCCTTGCTTGCCCAGACCGTAGCCCTTGATGGTCTTGGCGAGGATCACCGTCGGCTGGCCCTTGTGCTTCACCGCCGCGGCATAGGCGGCGTAGATCTTGTGCGGGTCGTGGCCGCCGCGATTCAGGCGCCAGATGTCCTCATCGGTCATGCGCGACACCATCTCCAGCACCTTGGGGTGCTTGCCGAAGAAGTGCTTGCGCACGAAGGCGCCGTCGTTCGCCTTGAAGTTCTGGTACTCGCCGTCGACCGTCTGCTCCATGATGTCGAGCAGCAGGCCGTCCTTGTCGCGCGCCAGCAGCGGATCCCAGTAGGAACCCCAGATCACCTTGATCACGTTCCAGCCGGCGCCGCGGAATTCGCCCTCCAGCTCCTGGATGATCTTACCGTTGCCGCGCACCGGGCCGTCGAGCCGCTGCAGGTTGCAATTGACGATGAAGATCAGGTTGTCGAGCTTCTCGCGCGAGGCAAGGCCGATAGCGCCGAGCGATTCGGGCTCGTCCATCTCGCCGTCGCCGCAGAACACCCACACCTTGCGGTTAGCGGTCTCGGCGAGGCCGCGCGCCTGCAGGTACTTGAGATAGCGCGCCATGTAGATGGCCTGGATCGGCCCGAGGCCCATCGAGACAGTCGGGTACTGCCAGAAGTCCGGCATCAGCCACGGATGCGGGTAGGAGGAGACGCCCTTGCCGTCGACTTCGCGGCGGAAGTTGAGCAGCTGCTCCTGGGTCATGCGCCCCTCGAGCAGCGCGCGCGCATAGACGCCGGGCGAGGAGTGTCCCTGGAAGTAGACCAGGTCGCCGCCGTGCCCCGCGTGCGGCGCATGCCAGAAATGGTTCTGTCCGACGCCGAACATGGTGCCGACCGAAGCGAAGCTGGCGATGTGGCCGCCGAGCTCGTCGTCGTTCTTGTTGGCGCGCGCCACCATCACCATCGCGTTCCAGCGGCAGTAGGAGCGGATGCGCTCCTCGAGCGCGGCGTCGCCCGGCGAGCGCTCCTCGAGGTGAGGCGGGATGGTGTTGATGTAGGCCGTGTTGGGCGAATACGGAATGCTCGCGCCCGAACGGCGCGCCTGGTCGATCAGGCGCTCGAGCAGGTAGTGCGCGCGCTCGGGGCCTTCGCGCTCCAGCACGGCCTCGAGGGCGTCGAGCCACTCCTGCGTCTCGAGCGAATCGTTATCGTTGGCGGCGGGATTCTGGGGAACGGCGGACATTGATTGCCTCGATAGCTGAGCGAGCTTGGGGGCTTTCGGTCATCGTATTATGCAACACATGCGCGCCCGAATTCTCGACGGAAAAACCCTCGCCGCAGCGATCCGGCTTGACGTAAAGCAAAAGGTGCAGGCGCTGGCGCGCCGCGGCCTACGCCCTGGCCTGGCGGTGATCCTCGCCGGCGACGACCCGGCGTCGAAGGTCTACGTGCGCAACAAGGCGCGCGCCTGCGAGGAAGTCGGTGTGCGCTCGCAGCAGATCGACTATCCCGCGTCGGTCGCTCAAGAAGAACTAATGGCATGCATCAGAAGACTTAATGCGGATCCCGCGGTCCACGGCATCCTGGTGCAGCTGCCGCTGCCGCGGCAGGTGGACGCGCACCGCGTGCTCGAGGCGGTGTCGCCGGCGAAAGACATCGACGGCTTTCATGCCGCGAACCTCGGCGCGCTGGTCGCTGGAACCCCGGGCTTCACCCCCTGCACGCCCGCTGGCGTGATTCGCCTGATCGAGCATGCGGGCATAGCGCTCGCCGGCAGCCGCGCGGTCGTGATCGGCCGCTCGACCATCGTCGGCAAGCCGCTCGCGCTGCTGCTCTTGCAAAAGGACGCCACGGTCACCATCTGCCACTCGAAGACCAAGGAACTGGCATGGATGGCAAAGCAAGCCGACATCCTCGTCGCCGCCCTCGGCCGGGCGAACTTCGTGACGGCGGAGATGGTGAAGCCAGGCGCCTGCGTCATCGATGTCGGCATCAACCGCCTGGCCGACGGTTCGCTCGCCGGCGATGTGGATTTCGCGGCGGTCAAAGATGTCGCCGGCTGGATCAGCCCGGTTCCGGGCGGGGTCGGACCGATGACGATCGCCATGCTTCTCGAAAACTGTTTGAGAGCCGCTACTGATAAATCCTCTTCTTGATTTTTCCGGGCTGCCGCGCTTCGCGCAGTTGAAGCCCGAGCACGTGGCGCCAGCCGTCGACGCGCTTCTGGAGGAAGGCCGCGTCGCGATGGCGCACGCTGTCGCGGCGGCGCCGACCTGGGAGGCGTTTGTCGCGCCGCTGGAGGACGCCAACGAGCGCATCGGCCGCGCCTGGGGCCAGGCCTCGCACCTGCACGCGGTGCTCGACAGCCCGGAATTGCGCGAGGCCTACAACGCCAGCCTGCCCAAGGTCACCCAGTACTGGACCGAGCTCGGGCAGAACCAGGGCCTGTTCGAGAAATACCAGGAACTAGCCGCCTCACCGGGGTTCCAATCCGCCTCGAAAACCAGAAAGCGCATCGTCGAAAACGCCCTGCGCGATTTCCGCCTCGGCGGCGCGGAGCTGCCGGCGGACAAGAAAGTGCGCTTCGCAGCCATCGACGACGAGCTGGCGCGGCTCCACTCGCGCTTCTCCGAGAACGTGCTCGATGCCACCAAGGCGTACTCGATCGTGGTCGACGCGACGCGCATTGCCGGCATCCCCGAGGACGACCTCGCGGCGGCGCGCAAGGATGGCGAGGACGGCTGGAAGTTCACCCTGCATGCGCCGTCCTACCTGGCGGTGATGCAATACGCCGATGACCGCGCGTTGCGCGAGACGCTGTACCGCGAGAGCGTCACGCGCGCTTCCGAATTCGGCAAACCGGACTGGGACAACACGCCGCTCATCGCGCGCATCCTCGAGCTGCGCCGCGAGCAGGCCGCGCTGCTCGGCTACCCGAGCTACGCCGAATATTCGCTGGTGCCGAAGATGGCCGATTCGCCGGCGCAGGTGCTTGCCTTTCTCGACGACCTCGCCCGCCGCGCGCGGCCCTACGCCGAAAAGGATGTCGCGCAACTCAAGGATTTCTCCCGGGAAGAGCTGCACCTTGAAAAGCTCGAAGCGTGGGATGTCGCCTACGCCTCGGAAAAGCTGCGCGCGAAGCGCTATGCATTCTCCGACACGGAGGTGAAGCAGTATTTTCCCGAGGACGTGGTGCTGCAGGGCCTGTTTCGCGTGGTCGAGACGCTTTACGGCGTGCGCATCGCTCCTGCCCAGGCGCCGGTCTGGCACCCGGACGTGCGCTTCTACGAGGTGCGCGACGCCGCCGGCGCTCTGGTCGGGCAGTTCTACGTCGACCTGTATGCGCGCGACACCAAGCGCGCCGGCGCCTGGATGGACAGCGCCATCGGCCGGCGCCGCACCCGCGCCGGGTTGCAGACACCGGTCGCCTACCTCAACTGCAATTTCTCGCCGCCGGTTGGCGGCAAGCCCGCACTTTTTACCCACGATGACGTGCTGACGCTGTTCCACGAGTTCGGCCACGGCCTGCACCATCTCCTCACCCGGGTCGACGAACTCGCAGTCTCGGGCATCAGCGGCGTGGAGTGGGACGCCGTCGAGCTGCCGAGCCAATTCCACGAGAATTTCTGCTGGGAATGGGAGGTGCTGCGGCACATGACGCGGCATGTCGAGACGGGAGAATCACTACCCAGAGCATTATTCGAGAAAATGCTGGCCGCGAAGAATTTCCAGAGCGGCCTCGCCATGCTGCGGCAGATCGAGTTCTCGGTCTTTGACATGCGGTTGCACGCCGAGCCCGCCACGGCGCGCAGCGCACTCGAGCTGCTCGACGAAGTCCGGGCGCGCGTCGCCGTGCTGCGCCCGCCGGCCTACAACCGCTTTCCCAACAACTTCTCGCATATCTTCGCCGGCGGTTATGCCGCCGGTTATTACAGCTACAAGTGGGCTGAGGTACTTTCGGCGGATGCTTACGCTCTGTTCGAGGAGCGAGGTGTTCTCGATCCCGAAGCTGGAAAGCTGTTCAGAAATGAAATTCTTTCGGTGGGGGGCAGCCGTCCCGCGGCGGAGTCGTTCCGCGCCTTTCGCGGCCGCGATCCGAGCGTGGAGGCGCTGCTCAGGCACAGCGGCATGACGGCGGCGGGAATAAGCCCGTGAACCGCGGGCAGCACGAGATTTTCTCGCGCTTCAGGCTCACGCCGGCACGCAGCGACGCCGTTACGTACCGCAGCGAGGTTGGCGGTCACTATCGGGCGGCGTTCGCCAGCGGCGTCGTGCCCAACAGCCGGCCGTTCGAGCAGGCGCACCCGGCGTCGCAACTTGCGGCCCACGCGGCAGGGAGCGGGAACGCCTGTCCCCAGCTGAACGAGGAATACTTCGAGTGGGTCGACGTCCTCAGCGCGGTCTGGGCGTACGTAAGCGCCGCGCCGGCGCGCCCTTTCGTCTTCGTCGAACTTGGGGCGGGCTTCGCGCGCTGGAGCGTCAACGCCGTCTGCGCGCTGAGAAGCCATTTGCCCGCCGCCCCCTATCTCGTGGTCGCGGCGGAAGCGGATCCCGACCACTTCCGCTGGATGCAAGAAAACCTGCTGGACAACGGCGTGCCGCGGGGGCGCCGCAGGCTGTTCCCTTCGCCGGTTGCGGGGACGAAGAAGCCGGTTCTGTTCCAGAGCGGCGATCCCGGCAACTGGTACGGCCAGTCCATCGTGGAGAAGGAGCGCAGCGAATATCTCGCCAGGAATCCCAGGGCGCAACGGCGGGAGAACTCCTACCTGCGCGAGCCGCGACTCTGGGACCGGTGGTTCGGCCCGAAGAACCCGCGCCGTATCCTCGCTATGCAGACGATCACCTTGGCCGAGGTCATCGAGGGCCTAGACGTCGTCGACATGGTCGACATGGACATCCAGGGGACGGAGGCAGAAGTGATCGAACAGACCGCCGAGCTGCTGTCGCAACGGGTGCTGCGGCTGCATATCGGCACGCATTCCGCTGAAGTGGAGCAGCGCATCCGCTCAGTGATGGCCTCGACGGGCTGGACCCTTGAGCAGGACTACGCGTGCATGGGACTGCGCGAGACGCCGTTCGGGCCGGTCGCATTCGGCGACGGCGTTCAGAGCTGGAGCAATGAGAGATTGCGGTCCGCGTGCGCATAGCAACCTGGAACGTCAATTCGCTCAAGGTGCGCCTGCCGCACCTGCTCGACTGGCTGGCCCAGCAGCGGCCGGACGCCATGTGCCTGCAAGAGACCAAGACGGTGGACGAGAACTTTCCGGTGGCGGCGCTGCAGGCCGCGGGATACCGCGCGGTATTCAGCGGCCAGAAGACTTACAACGGCGTTGCGATCCTCGCGCGAACCGATCCGGTCGAGGTCCAGACCGGCATCCCCGGCTTTGCCGACGAGCTCAAGCGCGTGATCGCCGCGACGGTCGACGGCGTGCGCGTCGTTTCGGTCTACGTCCCCAACGGCCAAGCCCTGGATTCGGAAAAGTACCAGTACAAATTGAGGTGGTATGCCGCGCTCAAGGAATACCTGTCCGCAGAGCTGCAAAAGCATTCCAGGCTTGCCGTGGCAGGCGATTTCAACGTCGCCCCGGAAGACCGTGACGTGCACGATCCGAAGCGCTGGGAGGGCGAGATCCATGTATCGCCGCCGGAGCGCGCGGCCTTTCGCGCCCTGCTCGAGCTCGGGTTCAAGGACGCCTTCAGGCTGTTCGAGCAGCCCGACAAGGAATTCTCCTGGTTTGATTACCGGCTGAACGCCTTCCAGCGCGGCTGGGGGCTTCGTATCGACGAAATCCTGCTCTCGCCGGCGCTCGCCGGGCTCTGCCGCGCGTGCCGCATCGACCGCGCGCCGCGCGCGCTCGAGCGGCCATCCGACCACGCACCGGTGGTCGCCGACCTGCAGCGGTAGCGCGGCTAGTGGATGGCCTGGTAGGCCGGCAGGGTGAGGAACTCGACGTAGTTGTCGTCGAGCGTGAGCTTCTCAAACAGCTTCGCCGCCTCGTCGTAGCGGCCTTCGCCCGGGGCCGCCTTGATCTTGGCGAGCTCCTCCGCCAGGAGCTTGCGGAACAGCGCCGGCGTCACCTTCTTGCCGTCGTTCAGCACGCCCTTCGGCGAGCGCATCCACTGCCAGATCTGCGAGCGCGAAATCTCCGCGGTGGCGGCGTCTTCCATCAGGTTGAACACCGGCACGCAGCCATTGCCGGCGAGCCAGGCGCCGATGTACTGGATGCCGACGGAGATGTTGTTGCGCAGGCCAGCCTCGGTGATCGGGCTCTCCGGCTGGAAATCGAGCAGCTCGCGCGCGGTGACCTTTACGTCCGGGCGCTGGCGGCCGTACTGGTTCGGCTGCGGCATGTGCTCGTCGAACACCTGCTTCGCCACCGCCACCAGCCCGGGATGCGCCACCCAGGTGCCGTCGCAGCCGTCGGTGACTTCGCGCAGCTTGTCGGCGCGTACCTTGGCTAGCGCGGCGTCATTGGCCGCCAGATCGTTCTTGATCGGGATCTGCGCCGCCATGCCGCCCATGGCCGGCGCGCCGCGCCGGTGACAGGTCTTGACCAGCAGCAGCGCGTAGGCGCGCATGAACGGCGCGGTCATCGTCACCTGCGAGCGGTCGGCGAGGCAGAAATTCCGGTTGGCGCGGAACTTCTTGATGCAGGAAAAAATGTAATCCCAGCGGCCGATGTTGAGCCCCGACGAATGCTCGCGCAGCTCGTGCAGGATTTCGTCCATTTCGAAGGCCGCCACCACGGTCTCGATCAAGGCCGTTGCCTTTATCGATCCCGTCGGAATCCCCAGGGCTCTCTGGGAAAAAACAAACACGTCATTCCAGAGTCGCGCTTCCAGGTGCGATTCCATCTTCGCCAGATAGAAGTACGGCCCGGAGCCGCATGCGAGCAACTCGCGTGCGTTGTGAAAGAAGTAGAGGGCGAAATCGAACAGCGCACCCGACACCGGCTCGCCGTCGACATGCACGTGCTTTTCGTCGAGGTGCCAGCCGCGCGGCCGCGGGATCAGCACCGCGGTCTTGTCATTCAGCTGATAGCTCTTGCCGCCCTGCTCGAGGCTGATGTTGCGGCGCACGGCATCGCGCAAATTAACCTGGCCGTCGATCATGTTGTGCCAGGTGGGGCAATTAGCGTCCTCGAAATCCGCCATGAAAGTGGAAGCGCCGCAGTTGAGCGCGTTGATCACCATCTTGCGGTCGGTCGGGCCGGTGATCTCGACGCGGCGGTCAAGCAGGTCCTGCGGTTGCGGCGCGATCAGCCAGTCGGTCTCCCGGATCGATCGTGTTTCCGGGAGAAAATCCGGCAGCTTCCCGGCGTCGAACTCTTTCTGGCGCGCGGCGCGGCGCGCGAGCAGCTCCTGGCGCCGCCGATCGAACTCGCGGTGGAGGTTCGCGACGAAGGCGAGCGCCTCCGGCGTCAGTATTTGCGCAAATTCATTGGTGACCCGGCCGGAAACGACGACGTCCTGCGGGCGCGGATGAATACTGTGCATCGCCGCATCTTAGGACAACGAATGCGGCACTGCAACAAAATTATGCGGCGGCGCGCAATCTTACTCGCCGGGGTCGTCGTCGATGCCTAACTCCTGGATTTTCCGGGTGATTGTATTGCGACCCATGCCCAGCAGATTGGCAGCCTCGATGCGGCGCCCACCGGTCCGCGCGAGGGCTTTCGTGATCAGCGCGCGCTCGAATTGGCGATTCAACGCATCGAGGATTCCGGTTTCACCCCGCGCCAGCCGGCGCTCCGTCTCCTGCTCGAGCGCAGCGACCCAATCGGCGGCGGCTGAAGCCGTCTGGTCCTTGAATTCGGCCGGCAGGTCGCCGACATCGATCACCTGTCCCGGCGCCATCACCGTGAGCCAGTGGCAGAGATTCTCCAGCTGGCGCACGTTGCCGGGAAACGCCAGCCGCGACAGGTGCGCCAGCGCTTCCTCCGAGAGCCGCTTGGGTTCGACGCCGAGCTGGCGCGCGCTGCCGGCGAGAAAATGCCGCGCCAGCAGCGGGATGTCCTCGGACCGCTCGATCAGGTTGGGCAGGCGTAGGCGAATCACGTTCAACCGGTGATACAGGTCCTCGCGGAACGTGCCCTCGCGCACCCGCTGCTCCAGCACCTGGTGGGTCGCGGCGATGACGCGCACGTTGACCTTGATCTGCTGGTGGCCGCCGACGCGGTAGAACGTGCCGTCGGACAGCACGCGCAGAAGCCGCGTCTGCAGCTCGGCCGGCATGTCGCCGATCTCGTCGAGAAACAGCGTGCCGCCCTCGGCCTGCTCGAAGCGGCCGCGGCGCTGCTGCTGCGCGCCGGTAAACGAGCCGCGCTCGTGGCCGAAAAGCTCCGACTCGAGGAGGTCCTTGGGCATCGCCGCCGTGTTGATGGCGACAAAAGGCCGCTCGGCGCGCGCACTGTGGCGGTGCAGCGCTCGCGCCACCAGCTCCTTTCCGGTTCCCGATTCGCCCGTGATGAGAACCGTCGCGCTCGATTGTGACAGCCGCCCGATGGCGCGAAACACCTCCTGCATTGCGGGCGCGTGGCCGAGGATTTCAGGGGTCTCGGTGGCCGGCTCCGCGGCTTCGGCCTCGCGGCGGCTCTCGTCCAGCGCCCGGCGGATCAGCTCGACCGCCTGGTCGACGTCGAAGGGCTTGGGCAAGTATTCGTAGGCTCCGCCCTGGAAGGCAGCGACAGCGGAGTCGAGATCCGAATAGGCGGTCATGACAATAACTGGCACGGCCGGGTGGCGCTGCTTGACGGCGTTGAGCAGCTCCAGCCCGGATAGCCCTGGCATGCGGATGTCGGAGACCAGCACCTCGGGCGCGCCGCCCGAGAGCGCGTCGAGCGCCTCCTGGGCGGTGGAAAAGGAATTGAAGGCGATGCCTTCGCGGCTGAGCGCCTTTTCGATTACCCAGCGGATGGAACGATCGTCGTCGACGATCCAGACCGGTTTCATGTCAGCGGTAGCAGGATCCTGAAAATAGTGCGGCCGGGGCCGGACTCGAACTCGATGACGCCCTGGTGGTACTGGACGAACGTCTGCGCGAGCGAAAGTCCCAAGCCGGTGCCGCCTTCCCTCCCGGAAACGAGCGGATTGAAGATCCGATCCTGGATCTCCATTGGCACGCCCGGGCCGTCGTCGACTACTTGCAATTCTAATGCCAGCTTGTAGCGCTGCTTCAGGATCGTGACCTGGCGCGACGAACGGGTGCGGAACAGGATGGTGCGGCTGCCGGCCTGGGCGGCGTTGCGGGCGATGTTGAGCAGCGCCTGGATCAGCTGCTCGCGGTCGGCCACCAGCTCCGGCAGGCTCGGGTCGTAGTCGCGTTGCACCTCGATGCCGAACTCCGCCCGGATGAGACTCCTCACCCGCTCCATGATCTCGTGGATCGCCACCGCCTCGACCAGCGGCGCGCGGTGCGGCGTGAGCATGCGGTCCATCAGCGCCTGCAACCGGTCGGCTTCCTGGATGATGACCTGGGTGTATTCGCGCAGCTCGGGTCGGTCCAGCTCGCGTTCGAGCAGCTGCGCCGAGCCGCGCAGCCCGCCGAGCGGGTTCTTGATTTCGTGCGCCAGGTTGCGGATCAATTCGCGGTTGGCCTGCTGCCCGGACACCAGGCGTTCCTCGCGCGCCATGCGCAGCTGTTGCTCGATCGGCCGCAGCTCGGCGATCAGCGCCAAGCCCTGCGTCTCGATGCGCGCCACCACGCAGGACAGCTGCAGCGGCTCGTGGCCGGCGCGGAGATAGTTGATGTTCTGCGCCGAATAATCCCAGTGCGTGCTGCGCGCTTCGACCAGGGTCTTCTCGAGACCTTCCTGCTCTGAAAACAACTGCAGGAACGGCAGGCCGATCAGGCTGCGGGCGCCGGTGGCGAGCAGGTTCTCGGCGGCGGGATTGGCGTAGCGAACGACGAATTCCCGGTCCAGGGCGACGACCGCCGTGGCGAGCAGTTCCAGTCCGGGGAGCGAAGCCACTTAGCGGCTGAGGTTGCCGAGCTCCCGCTTGAGGGCGTCGACGTTCTTCTGGTGCGTCTCGACACTGTCCTTGAAGGGCTGCAGCCGCTCGAGAACGCGGGCGTAGTTGCGCTCGTCGCCTTTGCGGGTGTCTTCCTGCTCGGCGAGGTTGTTGCGCGCCTGCGCGAGCAGTTGCTCCTCGGTCGCCAGCTCCCGTGCCAGCACCTCGCGCTGGCGCTCGCGGGCATTGGCGCGTTCCACCGCGGATTCCCTGGGGAAGTTGCCGGGCGGCTGGCCCTTGGACCCCGGCACCACGTTGACCTGGCGCGAGACCAGCTCGCACTTGCGGCCGGCGGTTTCGCGCTTGTCGCTGGTGTAGAGCGAACGGCCGCTCGGCTCGACGCACCGATAGATCTCAGTGACCTGGGCTGGAGCGCTCGCCGCCGAGGTTGCTAAAACCACGAAAATCAAGGGCCTAAGAGCCTGCATGCAGTCCAGTCTACCCAAAAAAGAAGGGACGGGCTGACCGCCCGTCCCCTCTTTAACGCTTGAGTCGGCGCAGGGACTACGAGGAGTAATACATATCGAATTCGACCGGGTGGGTCGTCATGCGGAAGCGTGTCAACTCCTCTTCCTTGAGCGTCATGTACGACTCGAGGAAGTCATCCGAGAACACGCCGCCGCGCGTCAGGAACGCATGGTCGGCGCGCAGGCAGCCGAGCGCTTCCTCGAGCGAGGCGCAGACATGCGGCACGCGCGCAGCTTCCTCCGGCGGCAGGTGGTACATGTCCTTGTCGATCGGGTCGCCCGGGTGGATCTTGTTCTGCACGCCGTCCAGACCGGCCATCAGCATGGCGGAAAACGCGAGATAGGCATTGGCGGTCGGATCCGGGAAACGCACTTCGACGCGCCGCGAGTTGGGGCTCGAGACGTACGGGATGCGGCAGGACGCCGAACGGTTGCGCGCCGAATAGGCGAGGTTGATCGGCGCCTCGAAGCCCGGCACCAGGCGCTTATACGAGTTGGTGCCCGGGTTGGTGATGGCGTTGAGCGCCTTGGCGTGCTTGATGATGCCGCCGATGTAATGCAGCGCGAACTCCGACAGGCCGGCGTAGCCGTTGCCGGCGAACAGGTTCTTGCCGCCCTTCCACACCGACTGGTGCACGTGCATGCCGGAGCCGTTGTCGCCGACCACGGGCTTGGGCATGAAGGTGGCGGTCTTGCCGTAGGAATGCGCCACGTTCCACACCGTGTACTTCAGGATCTGCATCCAGTCGGCGCGCTGCACCAGCGGCGCGAAGCGCGTGCCGATTTCGCACTGGCCGGCGGCCGCCACCTCGTGGTGATGCACCTCGACCTCGACGCCCTGCTGCTCGAGCGCGAGTGAAATCGCGTTGCGGATGTCGAGCAGCGTGTCGGCCGGCGGCACCGGGAAGTAGCCGCCCTTGACCGGCGCGCGGTGCGCCATGTTGCCCGACTCATAGTCGATGCCGGAGGACCAGGGCGCCTCCTCGGACTTGATCTTGACGGAGCAGCCCGACATGTCGACGTTCCAGGTGACGCCGTCGAAGATGAAGAACTCGGGCTCGGGGCCGAAGTAGGACACGTCGCCCAGGCCGGTAGACTTCAGGTAGGCCTCGGCGCGCTTGGCGATCGAGCGCGGGTCGCGGTCGTAGGGCTTGCCGTCCATCGGCTCGTAGACGTCGCAGCTAATGTTGAGCACCGGCTCGTCGGTGAACGGGTCCATGCGCGCCGATACCGGATCCGGCATCAGCAACATGTCGGAGGCCTGGATCCCCTTCCAGCCGGCGATCGACGAGCCGTCGAAAGCGTGTCCCAGCTCGAATTTTTCCTTGTTGAAGTACTTCACCGGCACGGTGACGTGCTGCTCCTTGCCGCGGGTATCGGTGAAGCGGAAGTCGACGAACTTGACCTCCTTGTCCTTGACGAGCTTCAAGACGTCGTCGGCGGTCAGCGCCATTGTTCAACTCTCCCTAGCGTTAGTTGGATTGGTCTAGAACGGCTTTTCAGCACGTTCCGTGCCTAATTTCTACCTGCGGGTCCGCGGCATTCTACTCAAGCTTTTCGCACTATATGGGTGCGGCTTCGCATTCTAAGCACAACGGTTGTGCATTTGGGCGCACCACTATAATTCTGCGGCAATGGACGACGTCCAGAAAATTAAGCAGCTGGCTGGCGAGCGCGGCCGCAAGATGGGACTCCAGTACGCGGGTGCGCTGACCCCGTCGGAGGCCCATGCCCTGATGCAGGCCGGCGCGAAGCTCGTGGATGTCCGGACGAAACCAGAGCTGCTCTACGTCGGCAAGGTACCCGGCGCGCTGACCGTCGAATGGCAGACCTACCCCGGCAGCCGTGAGAACCCGGAATTTCTCGGCGAGCTTGCCGCTGCCGTGCCAAAAGACCAGCCCGTCATGTTCTTGTGCCGCTCCGGCGTGCGCTCGCATTCGGCCGCGGATGCCGCGACCCGCGCGGGCTGGAAAGAGGCCTACAACGTTCTCGAAGGCTTCGAGGGCGACAAGGACGGGGCGCAGCACCGCAGCACCGTCGGTGGCTGGCGCAGGGCCGGCCTGCCTTGGGTGCAGAGCTGAAGCACCAGCAGTGAAGAACGACGTTAAGCCCCGCGTATACGACATCCTCGCCAAGTCGTTCGCGCAGGAAGGCGTGCGGACATGCTTTGCGCTGCTCGGCGATGCGAACATGAATTGGGCCGCGCGATTGTCCGAGCAGGGATGCCGCATGGTTTACGTCCGGCACGAGCATTGCGCGCTCGCCGCCGCCATGGCGTACGCACGAAAGAACCGGGACGTGGGCGTGGCAAGCGTCACGTGCGGGCCCGGTGTGACGCAACTGATCACGGCGCTCCCTGCGGCCGTGCGCGCCCATCTGCCGCTGGTCGTGTTCGCCGGCGAAGCGCCACTGAAGAGCGGGTGGTACAACCAGGAGATCGATCAGGCACCGCTCATCAGCGCAACGGGTGCCGCTTATCACAGCTTGCACCTGCCCGAACGCATGCCGATTGCGGTACGCGATGCATTCGTGCAGGCGCGCCGCGAACGTCGGCCCGTGCTGATCGGCATTCCGTTCGATCTGCAGAACCGGCCCTGGGACGGACCAGCGGATCTGCCCACGCCTTCGCACAAATTGTTGCCGCGCCCTGCGCCGATTCCACCGCATCCCGACGACGTGGCCAGCGCCGCGGAACTGCTTGCCGGAGCCGAACGGGTTGTCGTGCTTGCCGGTCTAGGCGCCGTCGAAGCCGGCGCGGGCGCCGCTTGCCGGGCGTTGGCCGCCAGGACCGGCGCACTGCTGTCAACGACGCTTCCGGCGAGAGGGCTGTTCCACGACGATCCGTTTTGCATCGGAATCTCAGGCAGCTTCACGCCCGAAGTCGGGCTCGAATACCTGGCGCAGGCCGACCTCGTCATCGCGGTCGGCTGCTCGCTTGCCTACCACGCGGGCGGCGGCGGCCAGCTCTGGCCAAAGGCGAAGATGCTGCAGATCGATATCGACCCCGTCGCGGTCAGTCAAGGCCAGGAAGTTGCGCGTTATCACTTGCGAGCCGACGCGCGCCTTGGGGTCGAGGCGTTGACGACGGGGTTGCCGACCCGCAACCGGAGTTGGCGAAGCGACGCAATTGCCGTGCGCATCCGCGACGCGAAGCCCGACAGCCAAATCTTCGAGATCGAACCGGGCCTGCTTGACCCGCGCCGCGTGGTCGAGGCGCTGGAACGGGCTTTGCCGCACGACTGGGAGATGGTGAACTCGGGGGGCCACAGTTCATGGTTCTTCGCGCAGATGCCCTCGCGCCCGCAGGAGAAGTTCCTCACCATCCGCGAATTTGGCGCGATCGGCAACGGCATCTCGTTCGCTATGGGGGTGGCGGCGGCGCGCCCGGATCGAACCGTCGTGCTGTTCGACGGCGACGGCAGCCTGATGATGCATGTGCAGGAGCTTGAAACCATCAAGCGCCATCGGCTGAACATCCTGATCGTCGTGATGAACGATGGCGCGTACGGCTCCGAACTGCACAAGCTGCGCTCGGAGGGAATGCGCGAGGACGGGTCAGTGTTCGGCTACTGCGATTTCGCGGGAATCGCGCGCGGATTCGGGCTGCCGGGAAAGACCTTCAGGAACCTTGAGGGTCTGCCGAAGCTGGTAGCGGAGTTCGCCGCGAGCGGCGGCGCTGCGGTCTGGGACTTTCACCTCTCGAGCAAAGTCGTGTCCCCGACCATACGTCGCGCCCATCCTCAAGCCTTCCAGTCCACCCAGCCGAAATAGGCGGTGAGCAGCACCACCGCGCCGAACGCGATGCGGTACCAGGCAAACGGCTTGAAGTCGTGCATCGCGACGTAGCGGATCAGCCAGCGGATGACGACGAAGGCCGAGACGAAGGACACGACGACGCCGACTGCCCACATGCCGAGGTCATCGGCAGATAGCGCGTGGCGGTTCTTCCATAAGTCGTAGCCACCCGCGGCGAACAGCGTCGGCACGGCGAGAAAAAACGAGAACTCGGTGGCGGCCTTGCGCGAAAGGCCAAACAGCATGCCGCCGATGATGGTGGCGCCCGAGCGCGAGGTGCCGGGTATCAGCGCGAAGCATTGCGCGATGCCGACCTTGAGCGCGTCGAGCCAGGTCATCGTCTGGGTGCTTTCAACGCGGGGCGTGAAGGATCGTTTTTCAACGACCAGGATGATGATGCCGCCGACGACAAAGGCGATCGCAACCGGCACGGCGTGAAACAGGTATGACTTGATGTAATTCGAGAAAAAGAATCCCAGGGTCGCTGCTGGAACGAAAGCCACGGCGAGATTGCGGTAGAGATCCAGATCAAATTTGAAAAATCGACCCCGATACTCCCAGAGCACGGCGAGCATCGCGCCGGACTGGATCGCGACGTAGAAGACATCGCGATTCGGGTGCGCGAAGCCGAGAAGGCTCCCAGCGACGATCAGGTGCCCGGTGCTCGAGACCGGCAGGAACTCGGTGAGTCCTTCAACGATGCCGAGAGTCAGAGCATTAAGCAGGTCCATGCCGCCCTTCGAGGAATGGCCGGATCGAGCGCCAGAAGTCCGGCACGCCGTCCGTGCTGTTGTGCCCCGCGCCGGGCAGCGCCACCCACTGCTTCGGGCCGACCCAGGCCTCGTACAGGCGACGCGCGTGCTCGGGCGGAATGATCTCGTCCCGCTCTGCCGCGAGGCACAGGAGCGGCACCGTCATCTTCGGCGCGAGTCGAATCGATTCGAAACGGTTCTTCATGAGGAGGCCGACCGGCAGGTACGGGTAGATTCGCTTCGCGACTTCGACCAGGCTGTCGTAAGGCGTGACCAGCACGACACCCGCGAGCGGACGCTCGGCGGCGAGATAGACGGCAACGCCGCTGCCGAGGCTGCGCCCGAAGGCGAAGACGCGCGCCGGCTTCAGCGCTTTGACCGCGTAGTCATGCCATTCCAGCGCGTCGGAGATTAGCGACGCTTCGGACGGCGAGCCTTCGCTGCCGCCGTAGCCGCGGTAACTCACCAGCAGCCAGCTCACCCCCGGCGCCTTCTGCGCGGCGTCGCCGATCATCCAGGAGACGTCTTCCGCGTTGCCGCCGAAATAGAGCACCAGCGGCGCGCCGGCGCCGGCGTCGACATGCCAGGCCTGCAGGCGCGTGCCGTCCTTCGCCTGGATCAGGATTTCCTCGGTGGCGCGGAAACCCTTCCTCGCCTCGGCACGCTGCTCATCGCTGAGGGGCCGCGGGTGGAACAGAATCCGGTCCTGCAGGAGGTAGGCCAGCAGCGGCAGGCCGATCGCGACCCCGAGGGCGATCTTCCCCGCGGAGAAGAGGATTTCCACCAGCCGGCTGCGCGCGCGCCGAAGCTCAGGACTTGTGATAGAGCTCCGCGCCCTTCTTCACGAATTCGACCGACTTTTCCTTCATGCCCTGCTCGACGTAGTCGCGCACGTCCTGCGTGATCTTCATCGAGCAGAAATGCGGGCCGCACATGGAGCAGAAATGCGCCACCTTCATCGCGTCCTTGGGCAGGGTCTCGTCGTGGAAGTCCTTGGCCGTGTCTGGATCGAGCCCCAGGTTGAACTGGTCCTCCCAGCGGAACTCGAAGCGCGCCTTGGAAATGGCGTTGTCGCGGATCTGCGCGCCGGGATGGCCCTTGGCGAGGTCGGCGGCGTGCGCCGCGATCTTGTAGGCCATGATGCCGTCTTTCACGTCCTTTTTATTGGGTAATCCCAAGTGCTCCTTTGGCGTGACGTAGCACAGCATCGCCGTGCCATACCAGCCGATCTGCGCCGCGCCGATGGCGCTGGTGATGTGGTCGTAGCCCGGCGCGATGTCGGTGGTCAAGGGCCCCAGCGTGTAGAAGGGCGCCTCGTGGCATTCCTTCAGCTGGATCTCCATGTTCTCCTTGATGAGTTGCATGGGAACGTGGCCAGGGCCCTCGATCATCACCTGTACGTCGTGCTTCCAGGCAATCTTGGTCAATTCTCCCAGCGTCCTCAATTCGGAGAGCTGGGCCTCGTCATTGGCGTCGTACCCCGAGCCGGGGCGCAGGCCGTCGCCGAGCGAGAAGCTGACATCGTACGCCTTCATGATCTCGCAGATGTCCTCGAAGTGGGTGTAGAGGAAGCTTTCCTGGTGGCGGGAGAGGCACCACTTGGCCATGATCGAGCCGCCGCGCGAGACGATGCCGGTCATGCGCTTCGCGGTGAGCGGCACGTAGCGCAGCAGCACGCCGGCGTGGATGGTGAAGTAGTCCACCCCCTGCTCGGCCTGCTCGATCAGCGTGTCGCGATAGATTTCCCAGGTCAGCTCCTCGGCCTTGCCATCCACCTTCTCCAGCGCCTGGTAGATCGGCACGGTGCCGATCGGCACCGGGCTGTTGCGGATGATCCACTCGCGCGTCTCGTGGATGTGCTTGCCGGTGGAGAGGTCCATCACCGTGTCGCCGCCCCAGCGGATCGCCCAGGTCATCTTCTCGACTTCCTCGCCGATGCCGGAGGAGACGGCCGAGTTACCGATGTTGGCGTTGATCTTCACCAGGAAATTGCGGCCGATGATCATCGGCTCGGATTCCGGATGGTTGATGTTCGCCGGAATGATGGCGCGGCCGCGGGCGACCTCGCTCCTTACAAATTCAGCATCTATTCTTGACGGAATGGAGGCGCCAAACGACTCGCCCGGATGCTGCCTCATCAACAGCTCGAGCATCTTCTCGCCGGTCTTGCCGGTCGCCTTCAGGCTTTCGATGTATTGCTCGCGCTGGAGGTTCTCGCGGATTGCAATGAATTCCATTTCCGGAGTCACGCTTCCCCGGCGCGCGTAGTGCATCTGGGTCACGTTGCGCTTGCCTTTCCTCGGGGTTCTCCTGAGATTGAAGCGCATCTCCGCCAGCTTGGCGTCAGCCAGCCGCTCCTTCCCATAAGCGGAGGAAGGGCCAACCAGGACCTCCGTGTCGTTCCTGGAGACAATCCACGGCTCGCGCAGTGCCGGCAAGCCGGAACGAATGTCGATCTTCGCCGCCGGATCGGTGTACGGCCCGGAGCAGTCGTAGACGTAAACGGGGGGATTGCGTTCGCCGCCGAACATGCCGGGCGTGTCCGCCTGGCTGACTTCGCGCATCGGAACACGCAGATTCCCTACATGAACCTTGCGCGAATTCGGCAAGGGCCGGATCGCGGCGTCGTCTACGTGGGCAGTGGCGGCAAGGAACTTCGGATTGGCGTTCATGGCGTTTCCTACGGCGGGATTACCCGCGTCAGGTTCGAAGGGACTCTCTCACCCGCGGCAGGACTGACTGCGACGGGACCCCTACGCAAGGCGCGATTATAATCCCCCTCCCCATGAACCTCGAACAAGCCCGCACCAACATGGTCGAGCAGCAGATCCGCACCTGGGAGGTGCTCGACCAGGAAGTGCTGGATCTCCTGTACGTCGTGCCGCGCGAGGAGTTCGTGCCGCCAGCGCACCGCGCCCTCGCCTTCTCCGACCTCGAAATTCCGCTGGAAGAGGGCGCAGCCGGCGCCACCGGCGAGCGCATGTGGCAGCCCAAGCTCGAGGCGCGCGTGCTGCAGGAGCTCGGCCTGCGGCGTACCGACCGCGTGCTGGAAGTGGGCACCGGCAGCGGCTACCTGACCGCGCTGCTCGCGCACCGCGCCGCCCAGGTCTGTTCGGTGGAAATCAAGCCCGCGCTCGCGCGCTTCGGCCGCGGCAATCTCGAACGCCACGGCGCCGAGAATGTCACGCTCGAGATCGGCGACGCGGCGCGCGGCTGGTCGCGCCACGCGCCCTACGACGCCATCGTGCTCACTGGTTCGACGCCGCTGTTGCCGCGCGAGCTGTTGGCGCAACTGGCAAGCGGCGGCCGGCTGTTCGCGGTGGTCGGCGAGGCGCCGGTAATGACCGCGCGGTTGGTCGAGTGCAGCGCGCCGCAGGCGTTCCACGCCACCGACCTGTTCGAAACCGTGGTCGCGCCGCTCGCCAATTGCGAGCACCCGCCGCGGTTCCGCTTCTAGCGCGCATGCGTCAGATCACGCCACAGGCGCTGTCGGCCTGGCTTGCCGATGGCAAGCGCCCGCGCCCGGTGCTGCTCGACGTGCGCGAGGCCTGGGAGACGCAGACCTGCAAGATCGAGGGCTCGCTGCTCATTCCGATGGGCGAAATCCCGGCGCGCAGCCGCGAGCTCGACGCGCGGGCCGAAGTGGTGGTGATCTGCCACCATGGCGGCCGCAGCATGCAGGTGGCGCAGTTTCTCGGCGCGCAGGGCTTCGCCAGCGTGCATAACCTCGCGGGGGGGCTCGACGCCTGGGCCAAAACCGTCGATTCCACCATGCCGGTGTATTGAGTTCATGAAATCCCGATTTCTTCTCGTCCTCGCACTTGCGCCTGCGCTCGCTGGCGCGGATGACCTGGTCCAGGTCTACCGCGATGCGCAAAACTACGACGCCGTCTACTCTGCGGCGCGCTACAGCATGGAAGCCGGGCGCGAGCGCCTGCCGCAGGGCCGCGCGCTGCTGCTGCCGACGCTCGGCCTGGCGGCGAACTCGACGCGCTCGCAGCTCGACTTCGAGGCCAAGACCAATATTCCGGGTACCACTTTCAACCGCCCGATCACCAACAACAATTACACCCTGACGCTGTCGCAGCCGATCTACCGGCCGCAGAACTATGCGCAATACAGCCAAGCCGACTACCAGGTGAAGCAAGCCGAAGCCACCTTCGGCCAGGCCGGCCAGGACCTCGCGGTGCGCACGGCGCAGGCCTACTTCGATGTGCTCGCCGCCGAGGACACGCTGGCGCTGGTCGGCGCGCAGAAGGCGGCGATCTCGGAGCAGCTGGCGCAGGCCAAGCGCAATTTCGAGGTCGGCACCGCCACCATCACCGACACCCACGAGGCGCAGGCGCGCTACGACTTGAACATCTCGCAGGAAATTGCGGCGCAGAACGATCTCGCCAACAAGCGCCAGTCGCTGCAGCTGATCACCGGCAAGGAGTACCTGCGGCTCACGCCGCTGCGCACCGACGTCAAGCTGCCGCCGCCCAATCCGACCGTGATGCAGACCTGGGTCGAAATGGCGGAGAGGCAGAGCTACACGGTGCAGGTCCAGGACGCGGTCGCCGAGACGGCGCAGCTGGAGATGCGCCGCGCCAGCGCCGGCCACAAGCCGACCCTCGACGTCGTCGCCACCTACGGCCAGACGGTGGAGAGCGCGAGCGCGACCACCAACTTCGGCCGCGACACCACCACGCAGAGCATCGGCCTGCAGCTCGCCGTGCCCCTGTACCAGGGCGGCTCGGTCAATTCGCGCGAGCGCGAGGCCGCCGCCAACTACAACAAGGCGCGTGACGACCTGCAGGCCGCGCGCCGCACCGCCGCGCTCACCGCGCGACAGAACTACGTGTCGGTGGTCAACGGCATCGCGCAGGTCGGCGCGCTCGAGCAGGCGCTGGTGTCCTCACAGAGCGCGCTCGACTCCAACCGCCTGGGCTACGAGGTCGGCGTGCGCATCAACATCGACGTGCTGAACGCGCAGCAGCAGTTGTTCTCGGCGCGGCGCGATCTGGCGGTGGCGCGCTACAACACCATCACCAGCCTCCTCAAGCTGAAGTCAGCCGCCGGTACGCTGCGCGACGAGGATATGGAAGAAGTCAACCGGGTGCTCGCGCGCTGAGCGCGAGCGCTCATCCTCGCCAGGCGCGGGCGCTCATCCTGCCAATAGGCGAGTGCAGGCGGCGAGATGCCGCCCGGTGGCGCCGCGGTGCGCCTCGCACAGCTTTTTCCCCGCCAGCGCCATCGCCTGCCGTCGCGCCGGGTCGGCGATCAAGGCGAGGCAGGCGGCGACGGCACCCGGCGCGTCGCCGGCCTGGATCGCGGCGCCCGATTTCACGGCGAGGCGCGTCGCCTCGCCGAAATTGAACATGTAAGGTCCGACGACAACGGGCGCGCCCGCGGCGAGGGCCTCAATCAGGTTCTGGCCGCCGAGCGGCGCGAGCGAGCCGCCGATCAGGGCGACGTCGCAGGCGCCGTAGTAGAAGGCCATCTCGCCCATGGTGTCGCCGAGGTAGACCTTCGTCTTTTCGTCCGGGAATTCCCGGCTGCTGCGCCGTGCGTCCGCCCACTTCGCGACCTCGTCGAAGCGCTGCGGATGGCGCGGTACGACCACGATCAGGGCGTTGGCTTGAATTGTTTCTTTCAACAGTAAGGCCTCTTCGCCTTCGCGGGTGCTGGCCAGGAGCAACACCGGTCGGCCAAGCCGCGCGCGCCAGGTGCGGCCGGCGTCGAGCTGCGCCGCGTCGGGCTCGACGTCGAATTTCAGGTTGCCGGTTACCTCGACCGCGCGCGCGCCGAGCTCGCGCAGGCGGGCGGCATCCTCCGCGCTCTGGGCGCAGACCGCCGACAGGCGCTGGAACGCCGGCGCAGCGAGCGAGCGCCAGCGACGGTAGCGGCGTGCGGATTTCTCCGACAGGCGCGCGTTCGCCAGCAGGACCGGCACGCCGTTCGCGGCGCAGCCCTCGAGCAGGTTCGGCCAGATCTCGGTTTCCATCAGCACCGCGAGCCGCGGCCGAAAATGCCCGAGGAAGCCCTGCACGGACTCCGGGTAATCGTAGGGCAGGAAGCAGACCAGCGCCGACTCGCCGAACACGCGCCGCAACGTGTCTCGTCCCGCGGCGGTGGTGCAGGTGAATAGCAGCGCGTGATCGGGCAGTGCACGCTGGAGCGCGCGCGCAAGCGGCTCGGCGGCGCGCGCCTCGCCCACCGACACGGCATGAATCCAGAGCAGCTTCCCCGGCGCCTGCAGCGCGTAAATGCCGAGGCGCTCGGTCACACCCGTGCGATAGCCCGGCTCACGCCGGCCGCGCCACCAGAGCCTCAGTAACAGAAACGGCAGCGCGAGGCGGAGCAGCAGCGTGTAGAGCGTTCTCAGGGCAGGCTCCCCAACACCTCCGCCACGGAAGGCGGCCGGCCCGGCGCGCCCAGGTTGCGCGCCTGCGGCGCGCCGTAGATTCCGGTGAGCGCGGGATCCGAGCCGCAGTAAATGCCGCGCGTCGGCACGCCGAGCGCCGCGGCGAGATGCGTGAGTCCGGTGTCGACGCCGATGACCGCCCGTGCGCCGGCAAAGAGCGCGGCGAGCTCCTGCAGCGCCATGCGCGGCGGCACGCTCGCCTGCGGCAGGAGCGCGGCGATGCGCTCGGCCCGCGTGCGCTCCGCCTCGCTGCCCCAGGGCAGCACCAGCGGCGCGCCGAGCGAGCGCCCGAGCTCGATCCAGCGCGCCTCGTCCCACAGCTTGTCGGTGCGGCTCGACATCGTCAGCAGCACAACGCGCGGCGAGCGCTGCGCGTCGCGCGGCGAGCGCAGGCCGTAATCCGGCGGCGCATCGATCGCATAGCCGAGCGCCGCAGCGGTAAGGCGGCGATTGCGCTCCACCGCGTGCAGCCCGCGCGGCACGGCGTGCGTCACGCCGTAAAAGCAGGCGGCGAGCGGCTCGCGCGCGCTCGCGCGGTCCATGCCATGGCGCGCGCCGGCGGCGAGGCGCGCCACCAGCGCGCTCTTCAGCAGCGATTGCGTGTCGATCACCGTGTCATAGCGCTCGGCGGCGACGCGCCGGTGGAATTCACCGATCTCCGACCAGACCGCGGGCCGCCAGGCGGACGCGCGCCAGCGGCGGATGGCGACCGGGATCACGCGCCGCACCGCGGCGTGCATGGCGGCGAGGCCGGCGAAACCCTCCTCCACGATCCAGTCGATGGCGACGCCGGGCAGCCGGCGCGCGGCGTCGCTCACGGCGGGGCAATGGTGGACGACGTCGCCTAGCGACGAGGTCTTGACGAAGAGGATGCTCGGCATCGTCGGCTAGAATAGGGCCCGCCGATTCTACGGGATTACGATTTGAACGCCGCGACCCGGGCACCGCTCTCGGCAGTCCTGATCACCCGCAACGCCGCCGCCATTCTCGATGCTTGCCTCGAGAGTGTGGCGTTCGCCGACGAGATCGTGGTGGTCGACGCCGCGAGCACCGACGCCACGGCGGAAATCGTGCAGCGGCGCGGCGCGCGCCTGGTGCAGCGCGAATGGCTCGGCTTCGGCCGCCAGAAGCAGTTCGCCGTCGAGCAGGCAAGCAACGACTGGGTGCTGTGCCTAGATGCCGACGAGCGCGTCTCGCCCGAGCTCGCGGCGAGCATCCAGGCGGCGTTGGCGGCGCCGGTGGCGCCGGTCTACCGCATGCCGCGGCGCAACCGCTTTCTCGGCCGCTGGCTCGCGCACGGCGAGGGCTACCCGGACTGGAGCCCGCGCCTGTTCAACCGCATGAACGCGCGCTGGAGCGACGACCTGGTGCACGAGAAGGTGCTGTACGCGGTCACGCCGGGCACGCTGCGCGGCGACCTGCTGCACGACTCGGGCGACGATCTCGCCGCCTACCTCGAGCGGCAGAACCGCTACACCACGCTGGCGGCGCGCCAGGCGTTTGAGCTCGGGCGCAGCGCCGGCGTGTTCCACCTGCTCGCCTCGCCAGTGGTGCGCTTCTTCAAGTTCTACGTCCTGCGCCTGGGCTGCCTCGACGGCATGGCGGGCCTGCTGCACATCTCCATCGGCTGCATGAACAGCTACCTCAAGTACGCCAAGCTGATCGAGTTGCGGCGCGCGGAAGGCCGGTGAAGGTCCTCGTCACGGGTGCGGCCGGGTTCATCGGCATGCAATGCGCGCAGCGGCTGCTCGCGCGCGGCGACAAAGTCATCGGTATCGACAATCTCTCGCCGTACTACCCGGTGAAGCTGAAGCTCGATCGGCTGAAACAGCTCAAGCATAAGAACTTCTCTTTCAGAAAAATCGACATTGCCGATGCCAATTCCCTGAAGCAAGCTTTCAAGGACAAACCCGACGCCGTGCTGCACCTCGCGGCGCAGCCCGGCGTGCGCTACTCGCTGAAGAATCCCGCCGCCTACGTGCAATCGAACCTGGTCGGCTTCGCCAATCTGCTCGAATGCTGCCAGCGCCATCCGCCGCGCCACCTGGTGTTCGCCTCGAGCTCGAGCGTCTACGGCGCCAGCGCGAAGCTGCCGTGGTCCGAAACCGACAGCGTCGATCACCCGGTGAGCCTGTACGCGGCGACCAAGAAATCCAACGAGCTGATGGCGCACGTTTACAGTCACCTGTACGGCTTGCCGGCGACGGGCCTGCGCTATTTCACCGTCTACGGGCCCTGGGGCCGGCCCGACATGTCGCCGGTGCTGTTCGCGCGCGCCATCCTGGAGGGCAAGCCGATCCCGGTGTTCAACCGCGGCGACATGCAACGCGACTTCACCTACATCGACGATATCGTCGAGGGCACGCTGCGCGTGCTCGACCGGCCGGGCGCCTATGCGATCTACAACATCGGCAATCACGCGCCGGTGCGGCTCACCGACTACATCGCGGCGCTCGAGCGTGCGTTGGGGAAAAAAGCGAAGTTGAAAATGAAGCCGATGCAGCCGGGCGACGTGAAGGAGACCTATGCCGACACCACGGCGCTCGAGCGCACGGTGGGATTCGCGCCTTCCACGCCGCTCGCCGAGGGTCTGGCGCATTTCGCCGCCTGGTTCAAGGCGTACTACGGCTATCGCTGATACTCGGGCACCCAGGTGCGCAGCCGCAGCCGCACCGCCTCAGCGCCCGTGTCTCCCGGGTTGTCCAGCCAGCCGAGCACCTCGGGCAGAAAGTCCGGATTGCCGGCGGCGCCGCTTTGTTGCCTCACGCGCGCGATGCGCAGCTTCGGATGCGGCGTCGGCAGCGTCGCCTCCGCCAGCGCCAGCGGCTCCTCGGACAGCTTCTCGCCCGGCCGCAAGCCCGTGATGTCGATGCGGATGTCGCTCTCGGCGAGTCCCGACAGGCGGATCATCTGCCGCGCGAGGTCCATGATCTTCACCGGCTCGCCCATCTCGAGCACGTAGATCTCCCCGCCGCGCCCCATCATCGCCGCCTGGAGCACCAGCTGCGCCGCCTCCGGAATGGTCATGAAATAGCGCTCGACGTGCTCGTGCGTCACGGTAATCGGCCCGCCGCGCGCGATCTGCTCGCGAAAGCGCGGCACCACGCTGCCGGCGGAGCCGAGCACGTTGCCGAAGCGCACCACGACCAGCTCGGTCGCCGATCCGGCCTGCAGCGCCTGGCAGGCCATTTCGGCGAGGCGCTTGGAGGCGCCCATGACGTTGACCGGATTTACCGCCTTGTCGGTCGAGACCAGGACGAACTTGCGGCTGCCCGCGCGCTGCGCGGCGCGCGCCAGCACGATGGTCGAGCGCACGTTGTTCGCCACCGCGGCGAAAGCGTTCTCTTCCTCCATCAGCGGCACGTGCTTGTAGGCCGCAGCATGGAACACCACCGCCGGGCGGTGACGCGCGAACGCCTCGTTGACCCGCGCTTGGTCCGCGGCATCGCCGGCCAGCGCCACCACTGCAATGTCGGGGCGCGTATCGCGGAACTCCTGGTGGATTGCGTAGAGGGCGGACTCGGAGTGGTCGAGGAGCACGATGCGCGCCGGCGAGAAACCTGCGATCTGGCGGCAGAGCTCGGCGCCGATCGAGCCGCCCGCACCGCTCACCAGCACCGTGCCGCCTTCGACGAAGGAGCGCAGGCCGGCCTCGTCCAGCGCCACCGGATCGCGGCCGAGCAGGTCGTCGAGCTCGATGGCGCGCAGCGCCGACACGCTCACCTTGCCGGCGACGATGTCCGAGACGGCCGGTACCGTCATGACCTTGAGCTGGGCGCGCGTGCACAGCTCGAGCGCGCGCTGGCGCGCGCGGTGCGTGGCACCGGGCATGGCGATGATCGCCTGTCCCACGCCCTTGCGGCGCGCGAGCTCGCCCACCGCGTCGAGCGGCCCAAGGATGTCGACGCCGAGGATCTCGCCACCGTGCTTGCCCACGTCATCGTCCAACAGGCCCACCGCGCGCCATTCGCCCCGGGCGGCGAGCTCCTTCAGCAGCGCGGCGCAGGCCGCGCCCGCGCCCAGCACCAGCACTGGCGTTGCTCCCGGGCGGGAAAGCAGCCCGCCGAGATGCCCTTCGCGCAGGGCGCGGTAGGCGAGGCGGCTGCCCCCCATCATGCCGGCGAGCAGCAGAGGCACCAGCAGGTAGACCGAGCGCGGCACCTCCGCTCCGAAGCGCAGCAGTTCGAACGCCGCTGGCACGGCAAGCGCCCCGAGTCCGACTGCCGCGAGGATGCGCCGCAAGTCGGGCAGGCTCGCGTAGCGCCACAGGCCGCGATAGAGCCCGAGGACCATGAACACCGCGCCGTAAATCGCCATCACCCACGGTAATCCGCCCCACAGCAGCGCGGCATAGTCCTCGGGCACGTCGAGATTGAAGCGCAGCCAGAAGGCCGCGCCCCAGGCAAGTCCTGCAGCCGCGACATCGTGGCCGAACACCACCAGGCGCCGCAGTCTCATGCCGCTCCGCCTGCGCGCCGCCAGCGCGCCCAGCGCAAGTCGACCCAGGCGGCGAGCGCCGCGAGCAGGATCGCGGCCGCGCCGAAGGCCGCCGCCTGCCCCGCGGCGGGCTGCGTGCGGCCGACGAGCGCCGCGCCGGCGCAGGCGAGCATCGCGCCGTATGCGATCCACGCCGTGGCGCGGTGGCCGAGCCCCATGCGCACCATGCGCTGATAGTAGTGCTCGCGGTGCGCCCGCCACACCGCCTCGCGCCGCGCGACGCGCTTCAGCAGTGTCAGCGTGGCGTCGCCGATGAACGGTCCGAATACCAGCGCCGGAAACCAGAGCGGCCAGACGTCGTCACGCCATCCCTGCAGCCCGAGCGCGGCGGCCAGAAAGCCGAGCGGAATCGAACCGACATCGCCGAGAAACAGCCGCGCAGGATGGAAGTTGTGCAGGAGAAAAGCGAAGCTGGCGGCGGCGAGCGACACGCAGGCGACGGCGAGCGAAGCGTGGCCGGCCGTGCTGGCCGCGGCCGCATAGGCACCGAAGCCGACCAGCGCCATGCCGCCGGCGAGCCCGTCGGCGCCGTCCATGAAGTTGTACAGGTTGGTGATCCAGACCATGGCAAGCACCAGCGCTGCGAGTTCCGCCGGGTGCATCGGGCTCAGGAGATACCAGGCGAAGACGCCCGCCGCCAGGACGTGCGCTGCGAGGCGCAGCGCCACGGGCACGCCGCGCAAATCGTCGAGGAAGGAAAGCACCGCGAGCGCCAGCGCCAGCGCGAGCGGCCGCCACAGCTCGGCCGCGCCGAGCGCCAGGCAGGCCGCCGCGCCCGCCAGCAGCGCGATGCCGCCGGTGCGCGGTACCGGGCGGCTGTGCAGCGAGCGCTCGTTGGGCCGGTCGAGCGCCAGCCCGCCGAACCACGCGAGGATGACGCGAGTCGCCGCGAGCGCAAGCGCGAACGGCAGGATCGCAGCCCAGACCATCGTGCTCATTCTAAGGCGCGGGTCCAGTCGGCCGTCGCCGCGAGCCCCTGCGCCAGCGTCGCCGGCGCCCGCCAGCCGAGCTCGCGGCGCAGCGCGCCATCGTCCACCTCGAGCGAGCGCGTCAGCCGCCGAACGCCCGGCACGAGCTCGAGCAATCCCGCCGGTATCGCGAACAGGCGCGCCGGCCGCCCCAGCGCGCGCGCGATCTCCCGGCACAGTTCCGGCGTGGAGAGCGCCGCGCCATCGGCGACGAGATAGGTGCGGCCGGCCGCCTGCGGCGACGCCATGCAGCGCAGGATCGCGTCCGCCAGGTTGCCGACGTAGACGAGGCTGCGGCGATTGGCGATGGCGGCAAACGGCAGCGGCAGGCCGCGATCGATGGCACGCAGCAAGGCGAGAAAATTCGCCTTGACGCCGGGGCCGTAGACCAGCGGCGGGCGCAGCACCGTGAGCCGCAGGCCGGCGATGGCACGCAGCCTTTCCTCAGCTCGCGCTTTCGATGCGGCGTAGGCGTCGCGCGGCGCGATCGGCGCGCGCTCATCGAGCGGCGCCGCGCTCTCCTCGCCGTGCACCTTCACGCTGCTGACGAACACCAGGGGCGCGCCGGCCGCGGCCGCGCCGCGCCCGACTTCCTCGGACAGGCCGACGTTGACCCGTTCCAGCTCGCGACGATCCACGCCGCGGCGGTGCGCGAGGCCGGCAAGGTGCACCACGGCCTGCGCGCCGTCGAAGCGCGGCGTGCCCAGTCTCAGCGAAACGGGCACCGGCTCGTGCCCCGCGGCGCGCAACGCCGCGCAGAGCGCGGTGCCGACGAAGCCCGAGGCGCCGGTAACGAAAGTGCGCATCGGGAATGAAGGATAATGGATCGCGGTGCGCTTCGTTCCTGTCATTCTTGCGGGCGGCTCGGGCAGCCGGCTATGGCCGATGTCGCGCCGGCTGCTGCCCAAGCAGTTCCTGCCGCTGGTCGCGGAAAACACCCTGTTCCAGGAAACGGTGCTGCGCGCGCGCAACGTCCCGGGTTGCAGCGCGCCGATCATCGTCGCCAATGCCGAGCATCGTTTCCTCGCCGCCGAGCAGCTGCAGGCGATCGGCGTCAAGCCCGGCGCGCTGATCCTCGAGCCGCTCGGACGCAATACGGCACCGGCGATCGCCGCCGCCGCGCTGCAGGCGGCGCGCGCAGACCCCGACGCGCTGCTCGTCGTGCTGCCGTCGGACCATCTGATCCGCGACTCTGCGGCGTTTCGCGAGGCGGTGCGCCTCGCGCTCGAGGCCGCGGGCCAGGGCCTGCTGGTGACCTTCGGCATCGCGCCCTCCCGCCCGGCGACCGGCTACGGCTACATCGAGGCGGGCGAGCCGCTCGGCAAGTCCACCTTCCGCATCCGGCGCTTCGTCGAGAAACCCGACGCGGAAAAGGCGCGCGCCCTCCTGCAACAGGGCGGCTACCTGTGGAACAGCGGCATGTTCGTGTTCCGCGCCGGCCGCTACCTCGAAGAGCTCGACGCGCAGCAGCCCGCCATCGGCGCCGCCGTACGCCGGGCGCTGGAGCGCGCGGGGCGCGATCTCGATTTCCTGCGCCTGGATGCGGAGGCGTTCGCCGCCTCCCCGTCGCTGTCGGTCGACTACGGCGTCATGGAGCACACGAAAGCGGGCGCCGTGGTGCGCGCTGCCATGGACTGGAGCGACGTCGGCTCCTGGTCGGCGCTGTGGGAGGTCGGCGCCAAGGACGCCGCCGGCAACGTGGCGCGCGGCGACGTGGAAATGCGCGACGCGCAGGGTTGCTATGCGCACGCCAATTCGCGGCACGTGTCGCTGCTCGGCGTGCGCGACCTGGTGGTGGTCGAGACCGACGATGCCCTGCTGGTGGCGGCGCGCTCGAGCGCCGAGCAGGTCAAGGAAGTGGTCGAACGCCTGGCGCGCGAGAACCGCACCGAGCACGTATCGCATTCACGCGTCTACCGGCCCTGGGGCTATTACGAGAGCGTGGATGCCGGCGAGCATTTCCAGGTGAAGCGCCTGATGGTGCTGCCGGGGCACGCCCTGTCGCTGCAGCTGCACCATAAGCGCGCCGAGCATTGGGTCGTGGTTTCCGGGCGCGCGCGCGTCACGCGCGGCGAGGAAACGCTCGATCTCGAGCGCAATCAGTCGACCTATATCCCCGCGGAAGTGAAGCATCGCCTGGAAAACGCCGGCGACGAGCCCCTGCTGGTGGTGGAGGTGCAGTCCGGCGCCTACCTCGGCGAGGACGACATCGTGCGCTTCGAGGATCGCTACAGGCGCGAGTAGAAGTCGAGCAGCGCCTGCACCATCGCGTCCTGGCGGAAATCCGCCTCGGCGCGCGCGCGGCCGGCGCGGCCGAGGCGGCTGCGCAGCGCGGCGTCCGCCGACAGCACGGCGAGCTTGCGGCCGATGTCGGCGACGTCGCCGGGCTGGTGCAGCAAGCCGGTTTCGCCCTCCACCACCGCGTCCTGCGTGCCGTAGAGCCGGGAGGCGAGCACCGGCAGGCCGCAGGCCCCCGCCTCGATCAGCGCCACGCCGAAGCCCTCGCGGCGGCTCGGCAGGCAGGCGACGTCGGCGGCCGCGAGGTAGCGCTCGGGAAAAGGCGTGTAGCCGGTGAAATGAAGCCTTTTTTCAGAACCGGGAACATCTTTTTTCAGATTCTCTTCGTCGGGCCCGGCGAGCACCAGATGCGCACCCTCCATCGCCGCAACCACGCGCGTGAGATCGAGCACGCCCTTCTCGCGCGCCAGTCGCCCGAGGTAGATCACCACCAGATCCGCCTCGCCGATGCCGAGCTCGTGGCGCACCGCGGTCCGCGCCCGCGGGTCGGGGTGAAAGCGCGCCGTGTCCACGCCCGAGATCGATCCCTTGCCGAGGACGGTGGAGCGTCCCGGCGCGAGCACGCCTTCGCGCTCGAGAAACGCCTGCTCGCCGCGGCTCACCACCAGCGCGTGCGTCGCGCAGCGCGCAGTCATGCGGTCGGCCGATTTGAGCAGCCCGCGCCGCCAGCCGCGCGCGGTCGCCCAGACTTCCCCCTGGAACGTGTGAATACGTGCCGGCACGCCGGCCGCACGCGCGGCCAGCATGCCGAGCAATCCCGCCTTCGGCGCGACGCTGTGCACGACGCCAAAGCGACCGCCGGCGAACAGCCGCCGCAGAGCGGCCAGCGCCGCCAGGTCGCGCGCCGGGGCGATGCGGCGCGCGATCGGTACGTGCACCACGCTCATCTTTGCGGCGAGCTCCGGGTCGAGCGTGTACCCGTCGCGCTGGTTGAGCGCGAGGGTCAGCTCGTGGCGCGAGGCGAGCCCGAGCAGCAGCGGCCGCAGATAGGTATTGGCGATGAACGGCGTCGTGGTGACGACGCAGACCCGGCTCATCGCAGCGCCTGCAATGCGAGACGGCGCAGGTATTTCACGCACGACCAGGCGCTCGCCGCCGCCCAGCAGAGCGGCCCGAGCAATCCCGCGCGCCGCAGCCGCGCCAGCGTGTCGAGCTCGCCCGCTTCCATCGCATGCAGGTCCGCGCTCAGTCCTCCGGCACCGTAAGCGGGCTTGAACAACGTGGTGAGCGGCGCGTCGAGATACCAGGCGGAGCCGCCGTCCAATACGACCTCGAGCCACAGCAGGTAATCCTCGCTGTGGCGCTTGCCGTCGGCGAAGCGCCGCGCGAGCGAGCGCCGCAGCATCACGCACTGCGCGCTGAAACGGTTCGACAGCAACAGCATTGCAGTGCTGACGGGGAAGGCTTTTTGAATTTTCAGATCATTGTTGTTTTCGTGAAAAGCATAACCATGACCCGACAGCACCACTCCGGGGTGTGCCTGCATCCAGGCGTGCTGCAGCTCGAGCTTGCGCGGATGCCAGGCGTCGTCGGCGTCCAGGAAGGCGACGTAGTCCTGCCTCGCCGCGTTCCAGCCCGCATTGCGCGCCGTTCCCGGGCCGCCGTTCGTCTCCAGGCGCATGCGCCGCACGCTCGCGGGCAAGCGCGCGATCACTTGCGGCGTGCCGTCGTCGCTCGCATCGTCGACGACAATGATTTCGGCCGGTGGTTGCGTCTGGCGCAGGACGGAGTCGACCGCCCGCCCGAGCGTCGCGGCGCAGCGGTAGCACGGGATGACGACGCTGACGGGCAGGGTCAAATGCGCGTCCAGAACGCCGGCTTGCCGAGCGCCGCACGCCCGAGATCGAGCAGGCGCTTCGCGGTGCGCTCGCCCAGGACCTTCCACAGCGCGACGCGGATCAGCGCTCGCGCCAGCGCCGCGTACCACAGCAGGCCGGGGAAGCGGATGCCGTTGGCGCGCTGCGCGCGGCGCACCACGCGCAGCACCTCGAGCGTGTTCTGCGGCGCGCTGCTCGCGCCGCCGAAGCAATAGGCGGCGACCACGACGCCGGGCACGAACAGCGGCGCGCGGCCCGGCAGCTCGCGCAGCAGCAGCTCGTAGTCGCCGCCCATGCGAAAGCTCTCGTCGAACGCGCCGCGCTCCTCGAACAGGCTGCGATGGTGGAAGGTGGCCTGGTGCGGAATCATGAATCCCTGCAGGAAGCGATGGCGAAATCCCTCCCAGGGCGCGCCCAGGGTCTCGAGGAGCTCACCCGCAGCCGAGACGAAATTCGCCTGCGCGTAGACCACCCGGTGCCGCGGCGCCGCGCGCGCGAGGTGCGGCGCCATCTTCTCCAGCGCCTGGCGCTCCCACAGATAGTCGTCGGCACCGAGGAAATAGAGCCAGTCGCCGCTCGCTTTGCCGAGCGCCTTGTTGAAGGCGTGATACAGGCCGCGGTCGCGCTCCGATTCCCAGTAGGCGATCGACGCGGCACGCGCGCGCAGTACCTCGAGACTGCCGTCGGTGGACCCGCCGTCGATCACCACCAGCTCGCGTTGCGCGTAGCTCTGCCCGATCACGCTGTCGAGGCAACGCTCGAGCGTCGCGCGCCGGTTGAGCAGCGCGATGACGACGCTGATGCGGGGCGCGGCGTGGTCCATCGGATGGGGCCGCTACAATTCTAGCGTGCAGGGCGAACCCCACCTCAGCGTCGTCGCCACCTCGCGCAACGACAACCACGGCGGCTTTCTCACGCCGCGCATGCAGCACTTCGTCGACGGCCTCGCCGCGCAATGCCGGCGCCACGGCCTGCGCGCCGAGCTGGTGCTGGTCGAATGGAATCCGCCCGCCGGGCGCCGGCCGCTCGCCGAGGAACTGGTCTGGCCGGCTGCCGGCGGGCCCTGCGAGATCCGCATCGTCACCGTGCCGCGCGAGACGCACGCGAAGCTGGCGCATGCCGACAAGCTGCCGCTGTACCAGATGATCGCGAAGAACGTCGGCATCCGGCGCGCGCGCGGCCGCTTCGTGCTCGCCACCAATATCGACATCCTGTTCTCCGACGAAGTGATGCGGGCGATGCGCGACCAGCTGCGCACGGGCCATCTTTACCGGGTCGATCGCCGCGACGTGCCGACCGCGGTGCCCGCCGGGGTCGATTTCGACGCCGTGCTCGAGTTCTGCCGCCGCGAGGAGTTCCGGCTCAACGCCACCGGCTTCACGCTGCTCAAGCGCGACGGCCGCTGGCAGCCGGGCACGCCGCTTGCCGCACTGCTGCAAACCATCTGGAACGCGGTCGGGCGAGCGCTGCGGCGCGCGCGCGAGCGGCTGCGTCAGCCGTCGGCGTCCATGGCGCCGTTGTCGCAAGCCGCGCCGCGCGCGGTGCGCGGCAAGCTCGAGCTGCTCGCCTGGTCGGCGCAATGGATTTACCACGGGCTGATTCGCCGCGAGCTATTCACCAACGCCTGCGGCGATTTCACGCTGCTCTCACGCGACGACTGGTTCGCGCTGCGCGGCTATCCCGAGTGGCCGGTGTACTCGATGCACCTCGACTCGATGCTGCTCTACCAGGCGCACCGCAGCGCCATCCGCGAGGTCTACCTCGGCGCGGCGGCGCCGATCTATCACATCGAGCACTCGCCCGGCTCGGGCTTCACCCCCGAGTCCTCGGACAAGCTGTTCGAGCGGCTCGCCGCCGCGGGCATTCCCACGCTCGACTGGAAGCGCGACCTCGAGCCCATGATCGCGAAGATGGGCGCCGGCCCCAAGCCGGTGCGCTACAACGACGAGAACTGGGGCTACGCCGGCGAGACCTTCGCCGAGGTGCGCGTCGCCTAGCTCGCGGCCGCGAGCTCGGCCCAGGGACGCTCGCGGTGCGCGGCCACCACGTTGAGGCTCAGCGCCTCTCCCTCCCGCGCGCGCCGCGGCCGCCCGCTCGCCTCATCGAAGGTGTAGAGCTCGTAGCCCAAGGCATCCAGCTTGCCGATCAGCTCGCGTGCGCTCGAGCCCTGCGCCCGCAACGCGTCATCGAAGATCTCCACCAGCAACAGCGGCCGCGATTGCGCGATCGCGCCGCGCGCGCCTTCAAGCACGGCGGCTTCGGCGCCTTCGACGTCGAGCTTGAGCACGTCGAGGCGCGGCAGGGCCTCGCGCGCGAGCAGGTCGTCGAGGCGCTCGACCGGCACGTCGGCAACCAGCTCGCAGCGCGTGCCGCCATGGCCGAAGAGCCCGAAAGTGTTATGCCCGGCATGGCGGCCGTCGGCCACCATCAGCGTCGCCTTGCCGGACGCCGCGCCGAGCGCGACCGGGGCCACCTGGATGTTGACCGCGCGGTTGAGCACAGCGTGCTGGCGCAGGTGATCGAGCTCGCGCCGGCTCGGCTCGATCGCGAGCACCGTGCCGCTCTCGCCCAGCTTGCGCGAGGCGAACAGGGAGTAGAGCCCGTCGTTCGCGCCGGCGTCGACGAACACCTGTCCTGGCTTGAGTACCCGGTCGAGGAAAGCGAATTCATTCGGGTCGATGCGGCCGCCGACGAACAGGCAGCGCGCCGCGTCGGCGCCCAGCGGCAGCCGGAGCCGCAGGCCGTGATGCCAGCCGAGCTCGATCGGCGCCTCCGCGGCGAGCGACTGGAAGTGCCAGAACAGCCACTTGCGAATCCGGATGCCGGCCTCGTCGCGGTCGAGGTCGGCCCCAAAGCGCCATCCCGGCACGGGCGCAAGCGGCCGCGTACGCGCGAGCAGGCGCGCCGCCACAAGGAGCAGCCGGTCGAGCAGCCCAAGGAATTCGCGCCCGCGCGTCGCGCCGGGCCGCTCGAAGCTCAGGTTCTGCTCCTGCCCGCGGCTCTGCAGCTCAGCATGCGCGAGCACGAATCCGGCCCGGCGCATGAAGGCGAGCACGCTTTCCCGGTCCGCCGCGCCCTGGTAGAGGGCATACGGAGTCGTCTGCACCTCCAGCGTGACGCGGCGCACGTCCTTCAGGCGCTCGCCGAGGGAGCGCACCACCGCGAGATCCGCGCCCTGCGCGTCGATTTTCAGCCAGTCGACGGCCTGGATGCCGTGACGATTCAGAAAACTGTCGAGGCGCACACTGGGCACACGCAGCGTGCGCTCGACCTTGAGCGCCTCGCCGCCCGACCAGCGCTCGAGCCCGCGCGGATCGAGCGCCAGCGTCGAGCTCGCCGCCTCGAAGGCATTGACGTGAAACTCCGCTTCCCCGTCGTGCTCGGTGACCGCGACCGCATGCACGTGGTAGTTCGGCAGCCGACCCTTGAGGCGATCCTCCAGCCCGCGCGCAGCCGGCGCGTTCGGCTCGAAAGCGTGCACCTCGAGCTGCGGATGCCTTTCGGCGAACGGCAGGGTTATTTCGCCGCGGTGCGCGCCGACGTCGAGCCACACGCCGGTGAGCGGGTGGGCCCGCTCGACGCGGCGCTCGATGCGCCACAGCAGGCCGGCGAACTTGCGCTGCAGGAACGCCTTCACGGCGCGAGCCGCGCGCCGCTCAGGCGCGGAACAGCGCGCGGCGCTCGGACGTCGACGACTTCATCTCGTCGTGGATCCAGCGGTAGGTCTTCTGCATGCCGTCGCGCAGGCTGATGCCCGGCGCCCAGCCGAGGCGCGCCTGGATCAGCGTGTTGTCGCTGTTGCGCCCGCGCACGCCCTTCGGCGCGTCGAGCTTGTAGCGCCGCCTGAGCCTCACCCCGGCGATCTCCTCGACCAGGTCGACCAGCTGGTTGATGCTCACCAGCTCGTCGCTGCCCAGGTTGAGCGGCTCGCGGATGGCGCTCGCCATGATCGCCTGGCTGCCGTGCAGGCAGTCGTCGATGTACATGAAGCTGCGCGTCTGCTCGCCGTCGCCCCAGATCTCGATGTCTCGTGCGCCGCTCATCTGCGCGGCGATCACCTTGCGGCAAATGGCAGCCGGCGCCTTTTCGCGGCCGCCGTCGTAGGTGCCGAAAGGGCCGTAGACGTTGTGGTAGCGGGCGACGCGCGTCTCGAGGCCGAAGTCCTCGGTGAAGTGCCGGCACATGCGCTCGCTGAAGAGCTTTTCCCAGCCGTAACCGTCCTCCGGCATGGCGGGATAGGAGTCGGCCTCCTTGAGCGGCGTCACCGCGGTGCTGGTCTGTTTCTCCGCCGCGTACACGCAAGCCGACGACGAATAGAAAAAGCGCTCGACGCGCAATTCCTTCGCCGCGCGCAGCATGTTGGTGTTGATCAGCACCGAGAGCATGCAATCGGCTTTATGGGTCTCGATGAAGCCCATGCCGCCCATGTCGGCAGCGAGGTTGTAGACGTAGCGCGCGCCCTGCGTGGCGCGGCGGCATTCCTCGCGCTCCTTGAGGTCGAGCTGCAGGTTGTCGACGTCGGGAAAGCGCTGGTACCACTGATCGAAGGGCTTGATGTCCACCGCGCGCAGCCGCCGCAGTCCCTGGCGGCGAAGATCGCCAATCAGGTGGCCGCCGATGAAGCCGCCGCCCCCAGCGACGACAACGGCATCGTCCTTGCCGATCATGATTTGACCGCGCGGATGCGGGAGGCCGTTTCCGCGCCGCCGATGCCGAGGTAATGGATGTCGGCGACCGCGCCGATCTTGCCGCGGTCGAGCATGCGCCAGCAGTCGAGCACCTGCAGCCGCCGACCGGTGCGCGTGAACGGGCTGGCGGAAATCTGCGCGAATTGCGGCCAGGGCGTGGTCACGACCAGCGCATCGACGCCCTGGATGCACTCCTCGGCGGAGCTGAGCGGCACCACCTTGTCGCGCAGCACTGCCATCGCGCCGGGCAGCGCCATCGGATCGTGCACGTAGACCTCGAAGCGCTCTTCCGACAGGCGCGCCGCGAGCGCCACGCCCGGGCTCTCCTCGATCACCGAGGTGCCCGGCTTGTAGGCGAGGCCAAGCACGCCGATGCGGCTGCGGCCATCGAGCAGGCGAGCCGCGGCCGCGGCAAGGCGCCCGGTCTGGTGGCGGTTCAGGCGGTCGGTGGCCTCGGCAATGTCGGCGTGCGCGCCGAGCGAGCGCGCCAGCTGGCCGAAGGCCACGTTGTCGCGCGGGAAGCACGGGCCGCCGTAGCCGAGCGCACCCTTGAGGTATTTCGCGCCGATGCGGCTGTCCATGCCGAGCGCGCCGGTCACCACCTCGACGTCGGCCGAGGGCAGCCGCTCGCAGATCTCGGCCAGCATATTGGCGTAGGAAATCTTGGTGGTGACGTAGGTGTTGACCGAGATCTTGGTGATCTCGGCGTTCACCAGGTTCATGCGGCGCACCGGGGGATTGTTCTCGCAGGTGGCACGGTAGAGGTCCTCGAGCACCTGGCCGGCGCGCGCGTCGGACTCGCCGATCAGGATCATGTCGGGGCGCAGCATGTCGCGGATCACGCTGCCGAGCGCGACGAATTCCGGGTTGTAGCACAGGCCGAGCGCGGCGCCGACCTCGCGCCCGGAGGCCGCCTCGAGCGCCTGGCGGATCTCGCCGCCGGTCGAGCCCGGCATCACCGTGCAGGTGATGTTCACCACGTGGTAGCCGCGCTTCTTGCGCAACGCCTGGCCGATGGTCGCCATCGCCGAGAGCACGTACTTGTTGGAGAAGCCGCCGCGGCTGTCGCTCGGCGTCGGCACGATGACGAAGCTCACCTCGCTGCCGAGCACCGCCGCTTCGCCGTCGAGCGTCGCGCTGAGCCGGCCGCCGCTTTTGTCGATCAGCTCCTGCAGGCCCGGCTCGTCCACCGGGGCGCGCCCCGCGCCGAGCGTGCGCACGAAGTCGGGATTGACATCGACCCCGATCACTTCGTGGCCCTTCGCCGCCAGCAGCGCGGCGAGCGGGGCGCCGAGTTTACCCAGGCCGATCACGGAGGTTTTCATGGATACTCGCTATAGTTGCGCGAAAAAGGAGTGTAGCGCCTGGCTGGCTTCATCATACGTCCCACGCAGCGGCACGCGCTGCTCGACCTCGCCGAGCTGTGGAGCTACCGGCACCTGTTTGCCGTCCTGGTCTGGCGCACGCTGAAAGTCCGCTACCAGCAAACGGTGATCGGCGTGGCCTGGGCCGTGCTGCAGCCCCTGCTGCTCGCCTTCGTCTTTACCGTGATCTTCGGCCTGCTGGTCGGCGTGCCCACCGACGGCAACCAGCCCTTCCCGGCCTTCGCGCTGAGCGGGCTGCTGGTGTGGCAATTCGTTGCGCAGTCGTTCCAGCAGGCGGCCTCGAGCGTGGTGATCAATTCCCACCTGGTCACCCGCATCTATTTCCCGCGCATCCTGCTGCTGCTGGCGGCCGTCAGCGCGGCATTCTTCGACCTGCTGTGCGTGCTCGCGCTGATGATCCTGTTCATGCTGTGGTACGGCATCGCCCCCACGCTCGGCGTGCTCTTTTTCATTCCTGCGCTGCTGCTCGCGGCGACGACCGTGCTCGGCCTGGCGCTGTGGCTGGGCGCGCTGTACGTGCCTTACCGCGACATCGGACATCTGCTGCCTTTTCTCACCCAGATCTGGATGTTCCTCTCGCCGGTGTTCTATCCGCTCGGGCTGCTGCCGAGGATGTTCGACCAGGTCTACGCCCTCAATCCCATCGTCGTCGTCGTGCAGACCAGCCGCTGGGCCTTTGCCGGCGGCCAGCCGCCGCCCGCGAGCATGGTGGCGGTGTCCTGCGCGGTCGCGGCACTACTGCTCGTTTCCGGGTTGTGGTTCTTCCGCCGCCATGAGGGCCGTTTCGCCGACGTGGTATGAGCGTACCCGCCATCCAGGTCCGCGGACTCGGCAAGCTCTACGCCGTCAACGAGCTGCGCCACCCGCGCACCCTCTCGGAGCGCCTGTGGCGCTTGCTGCGGCCCGCGCCGATCGCCGGCGGCTTGCCCGAGTCGCTGTGGGCGCTGCAGGAGGTGTCGTTCGAGGTGGCGCCGGGCGAGGTGCTCGGCGTCGTCGGGCGCAACGGCTCGGGCAAGAGCACGCTGCTCAAGATCCTCGCGCGCATCACCACGCCGACGGCCGGCGAGGCGGCGCTGGCCGGGCGCGTCGGCGCGCTGCTCGAAATCGGCACCGGGTTTCACCCCGACCTCAGCGGCCGCGAAAACATCCTGTTGAGCGGCGCGATCCTCGGCATGACCCGCGCGGAGGTGCGCAGCCGCGAGGACGAGATTGTCGAGTTTTCCGGCGTCGGCCAGTTCATCGACACCTCGGTCAAGCACTACTCGAGCGGCATGTTCATGCGCCTCGCCTTCGCCGTCGCCGCGCACCTGCGCTGCGAGATCATGCTGGTGGACGAGGTGCTGGCCGTGGGCGACGCCGGCTTCCAGGAGAAATGCAAGGCCAAGATCCAGAGCCTTGCCGTCGGCGGCGGCACGGTGCTGTTCACCAGCCACGACATGGCCTCGGTCGAGCGGCTGTGCCGCCGCGTGCTGGTGCTGAACGAAGGCCGCGTCGCCTACCTGGGCGAAGCGGCCGGTGGCATCGCCGAGTACCGCCGCCTGGCCAGTTAGCCGCGGCTAGGCGGCGGCCCGCTCTCCGGCGGCCTGCATGCGGTAGTAGCGGGCGTAAGCGCCGTCGCGCGCCAGCAGCTCGGCGTGGCGGCCGCTCTCGACGATGCGCCCGCGCTCCAGCACCACGATGCGGTCGGCGCGCTCGATGGTCGAGAGGCGATGGGCGATGACGATGGTGGTGCGGCCGCGCATCAGCGTGTCGAGCGCCGCCTGCACCTGCCGCTCGGATTCCGAGTCGAGCGCCGAAGTCGCCTCGTCGAGGATCAGCAGCGGCGCATTCTTCAGCAGCGCGCGCGCGATGGCGAGGCGCTGGCGCTGGCCGCCGGAGAGCCGCAAGCCGTTCTCGCCGATCAGCGTATTGAGGCCCTCGGGCGCCTCGCGGATGAACGACAGCGCGTGCGCCGCCTCGGCCGCGGCGACGACTTCGGCCTCCGTGGCGCCGCTCATGCGGCCGTAGGCGATATTGGCGAAGATGGAATCGTTGAATAGCACCACTTCCTGGCTGACCAGCGCGATGTTGGCGCGCAGGCTGTCGAGCGTCAGGGTCTGCAGATCGTGGCCATCGAGCAGGATGCGGCCGGCGCTGGGCGCATAGAAACGCGGCAGCAGGTTGACCAGCGTGGTCTTGCCGCCGCCCGAGCCGCCGACCAGCGCCAGCGTCTCGCCGGGGCGAATATGCAGATCGATGCCGTCGAGCGCCGGCTCGGTGCGCGTCGGATAGGTGAAGGCGAGCTTCTCGATCAGCACCTCGCCGCGCGCGCGCGGCAGCTTCACGCTGCCGCCATCCTCCTCCACCGGCGCGTCGATCATGCCAAACACGCTCTCGGTGGAGGCCAGGCCGCGCTGCAGCGGGCTGTTGATCTCGGTCAGGCGCTTGAGCGGCGCGAGCAGCATCAGCATGGCGGTGAGGAACGAGGCGAACTCGCCCACCGAGGTGCTGGCCGACAGCGATTCGTGCATCGCGAGGTAGACGATCACCGACAGCGCCACCGCGGCGAGCATGTGGGTGATTGGCGTGGTGAGCGCCTCGGCGACGTTGGCGCGCGTCTGGAAGCCGCGCAGCGCCTGCGCCGTGCGCAGGAAATGGCGCGCCTCGTATTCCTGGCCGCCGAACACCTTGACCACCTTGTGGCAGTCGATGCTTTCCTGCAGCACCTGCACCATCTCGCCCATCGAGCGCATCACGCCGCGCGAGGCGCGGCGCATGCGCTGCGAGATGGCGCGCACCGTCCAGGCGATCGGCGGCACGATGGCGAAGGTGATCAGCGTCAGCTTCCAGTTGAGGATCAGCAGCCAGGTCAGCAGGCCGACGATGGCGATCGAGTCCTTGATCACCACCGTCAGCACCGTGGTCGCGGCGCCAGTGACGCCGGAGACGTCATAGGCCACCTTCGACAACAGCACGCCCGAGCTGTTGTCGTCGAAGAATTTCGCCGGCAGGCGCACCAGGCGCCCGAACATCACCGCGCGCAGCTCGAGCACCACCTTGTTGGAGACCCAGTTCATCAGGTAGGACGAGGTGAAGGTGAGCACGCCGCGCAACAGGAAGATGCCGAGGATGGCGAATGCGAAGAAGGCCGGTGCGTGCTGCGGTCGCGCGGCCGGTGCGAATCCCGAGTCGAGCAGCGGCTTGATCAGCGCCGGCAGCAACGGCTCGGTCGCCGCGGCCAGCATCATGCCGAGCACCGCGAGCGCGAACACCTTGGCGTGCGGCCGCACGTAGGACAGCAGCCTGAAATAAAGCTCGCGGCTGGTTTCCATCACGGCCTCGCGCCCGCGCTCAGCGCGCTGTACAGGTCGGTGAGCCGCGTCGCCATGGTGTCGATGCCGAAGCGCTCGGCGGTGGCGCGCGCGGCCTGCCCCGGGCGCTCGCTGCGCACGGCGGCATCGGCCGCGAGCATCAAGCGCGCGATGCCCGGCACGTCGTCGGGCTCGCACACCCAGCCGTTGACGCCCTCCTCGACGATCTCGGCGGCGCCGCTACGCGAGCTGACGATCGCCGGCAGGCCCATGGCGAAGGCTTCCAGCGCCGTGTTCGGGAACGGGTCGTAGCGGCTCGGCAGCACCAGGCAGTCGGCCGCGGCGTAGATCGGGCGCACGTCCTCCCGCGCGCCGAGAAAGCGCACGCGCGCGGCGACGCCCGCGGTGCGCGCCTGCGCCTCGAAGCGCGACTGGTCGGCGTCCTTGCCGACCACCAGCAGCCAGAGCGATTCGTTGGCCGTCGCGGCCAGCGCGTCGATCGCCGCGGCGAGGCCCTTGCGCGCGAAGCCGGAGCCGACCAGCACGAACAGCGCGTCGCGCGGCCGGCAGCCGAGCCCGGCGCGCGCCGCGCCGCGCAGCGACGCCCGGCTGCGCGGGTGGAAATGCGCCAGGTCGACGCCGTTGTAGATCACGTGCAGCTTTTCCGGCGCGACGCGGAAGCTGCGCTGGATCTCGTCTTTCACCATGCGCGAATTGCACACCACCGCGCGCAGGCGCGGATGCTCGAACATGCGCTTCTCCGCGCTGCAGACGTAGCGGTGGTAGGGATTGATGGCCATGCCGAGCCGCTCCAACAGCCCCGCGGTGGCGCGGCGCAGCTCGAGCCAGCGCCGGTGCACGCCGTCGCCGGCGCGATACAGGTCGCAGCCGGGAATGCGCTCGTGCGACTGCACCACGTCGAAGCCTTCGCGCCGCCAAGCGGCGCGCGCGCCGCGCGCGAACGACCAGTCGCGCCACAGCCGGCCGGCATAGGGCGGATCGACGCGCAGCACGTTGCGCGCGCCCCAGCCGCTCTCGCTGCGTGCGATCAGCGTCACCTGCGCGCCCGCGCGCTCGAGCGCCGGCAGGGCACGCGAAACAAAACGCTCCGCGCCGCCGTAGGCGCTATAGCGCTGGCGCACCATGGCGATCCGCAGTGGTCGGGCAGCGGGCATGCCCGCAGGTTACCTCAATCCAGTCGCGCGGCGAGCGAGAGGTAGATGGCGCGCTCGGGTTGCGGATAGGCCGAAAAGCTGCTCGCCCCGTTCCAGATGCCGTAGCTGTAGTAATTCTTGTCAAACAGATTGCGTACCTCCAGCGCGGCATCGAATCTGCGGCCGAGGCGTTGCTCGAACTTGATGTCGACCAGCGCATATCCGGGCGCGCTCTTCGGAGACCGGTTGGCCTGGTCGTTATCGAAGCGCTGACGACCGACGTAGCGGCTGTTAAGGTTGACGCGGCGCTGCGCATCGATCGACCAGCTCGCGCCGGCCGTGGCCATCGCCTGCGGCACCAACGGCACGTCCTTACCGCTGACGTCTACCCCGCCGTAGGCGCCGCTCCTGAATTTGGCCTGCATCAGCGCCAGGCCGGCGCGCAACTCCAGCGCTTGCGTCGCCTGCCCCGCCGCCTCCAGCTCGATGCCGCGGCGGCGCGTCGGCGAAAGATTGGTGTTTTCGCCGAACGGCGGGATCAGCGGGCTGAAGTAGATCTCATTCTGCAGCCGAGTCTCGTAAACCGCGGCGCGCAGGCGCGTGCCACGCGCCTCATACTCGGCGCCAAGCTCGCCACCGCGCGCGGTCTGCGGCTTGAGCAGCGGCGCGGCGCAGGCCAGACAGACCTCGTCGAAGGTCGGCATGCGAAAGCTCGAGCCAAGCTTGCCGTAGGCCGACCAGGCGCCGGCGAAACGCTGGCGCAGAGCCGCTTCGAACGCTGTGAGGTCGTTGTCGGTGCGGTCCTGATCGACCTGGGAGCTGGTGCGTTGCAGGCGCCCGCCGAGCACCAGACGCGTGCGATCGGCGAGCCAGAGATTGCCCTGGGCGTAGACGGCGTGGGTCGACTGGTGGCCATTCCGCCGGCCAAAGCTATTGCGGCTGTCGTAGTCCCAGTCCTCGAGATCGGCACCAACGGTGACGTCGTGTTCGCGCCCCAGGGCGTCGAAGCGCAGCTTGCCGCGCGGCAGAAACGACCACAGGTTCACCCGCGTATCGAGATCGAAGCCGTTGAAATGGGCCGGCGCGTCCTTGGTGCGGTACGAGAGGTCCGCGGCCCAGTCGTGGCGCCCGGTGACAGTCGAGCCGCCGAGCGTCCAGGTGGCGTCGTCGCGGCCGGCGGTGGCGAGAAATGCGCCGCGCTGGCGCGGATCGGCGGCGATCTGCGCCTCGGTCAGCGCGCCGGGCAGGTGGGCGTCCTGCCAGCCGAGCGCCATGCGCAGATAAGCGCGCGATTTTTCGCCGCGCGCCTCGAGCAGGGCGCCGAGATTGGTCTGCCGGTATTCGTTGTTGTGCCGATAGCCCTCGGTATTGTCGTTCGAGAAATCGAGCGAGAAACCGAGTCCTTCGCCCGCGCTGCGCGTACCTGCGCGCAGCTCGCGCGTGCCATATCCGCCAGCGCGTGCACTGGCGTAGCCTTGGCGCTCGCCGGGCTGCGCGCGCCGCGTAACGATATTGATCACTCCGCCGCTCGCGCCGCTACCGTAGAGCACGGCGCCGCTGCCGCGCTGCACCTCGATGCGCTCGATCGAGTCGAGCGGAATAGCGGTGAGCTGTGCCGTCGACAGTTCGTTGTCCGACAGGCGGATACCGTCCACTAGCACCAGCGTGTTCTGGTCGCCGGTGATGCCGAAGCCGCGCAGGTCGAGCTGCTTGTTGGGCGAACCGCTGTTGTCGCGCACGTTGACCAGGCTGAACTGGGCAATGATCTCCGCCAGGTCCGAGGTGGCGCTCTTCTTGATGTCGTCGGCGGTGATAACGGTGACGCCCACCGGCAGGTCCCGCTTGCTGTCCGGAAAGCGGGTGGCCGTGATGACCACGGCGTCGTCCTGCGCAAAGCAAAGGGAAACGGTTAGCGCGGCCATCGCGCCGGCGGCAAAGCGGTGCATGCGAACCTCCCCGGCGTCTTCCCCGACGCCAAATGTGGTTGGAAAGCGCATCCCGGCCGGTCTCCGGACTCGCGAGGCATGGCGCTCCGCCTTCCCACGCCTTGGATCTATCCGGCGCAGTGGCTTGGGTGGAGCGCATCTCTCGCCTACCGTTGCGGGGGCAGTACAGGCCTTGAACCTGTTTCCCGAACGCCTGGAAGCGAAGCCCTATGATAACCAAGATCATGAATTACATGCAAAAACTCCTCTTACTGCTTGACGTTGCTTGAATTTTGAAAGATAGTGCTTGCGTGGAGGCGGAGTTCAATTCCCTGGAATCCAAGGTGGCGCAGTTCGTCACCCTGTGCGAGCGGCTGCGCGCCGAGAACGTCGTGCTGCGCCAGCAACTGGTGAGCGCGCAGAACGACGCCCGAAAGCTGAGCGACAAGATCAACGGCGCCAAATCCCGCCTGGAGGGCCTGATCAGCCGCTTGCCGGGCTGAGGCGCACGCATGGCCGATGGCCAGAAGACGGTCGAAGTAAGCCTGCTGGGACGGACCTATCGCGTCGCCTGCGACGACGGCGAGCGCGAGGCGCTGATGCAGGCGGTCGCCTACCTCGACGCCAAGATGAACGAGATCCGCAAGGCGGGCAAGGTGATGGGCGCCGAGCGCATCGCCGTCATGGCGGCGCTCAACGTGGCACACGAGTTGCTGAGCGTCCGGCTCGGCGCAGGCTTTGACCTCGGACAGGCGAAGCGGCGCATTTCGGCGATCGAATCGCAGCTGGATTCTGCAATTGCCAAACAAGAGAAGTTGTTCTAAAACTATCCCGGTTCCCTGCCGTGTGCGACCGGGCTCATATTTTCCGGACCGATAGCTTCCTCAGGTTGCGGCCCTAGTGTCACTGTTGTGATCGTCCCTGCGCCTCGGCGCATGCCGGACGAACCTGATGTGACCGGTAAGCGACCACCCTGTTTAGCCGGGGTTCGGGAGCGAGCCCACCGGCATGAGCGGGGAACCCTTTCCCCGGATCTCCCATGACGTCCCGATGAACTACTGGCTGATGAAAACCGAGCCCGACGAGTGCTCGATCGACGATGCGCTCGCCGCGCAGCGCCGCATCACGCCCTGGACCGGGGTGCGCAATTTCCAGGCGCGCAATTACATGCGCGACCAGATGCGGATCGGCGACGGCGTACTTTTCTACCACTCGAGCTGCGCCGAGCCGGGCGTTGCGGGCCTGGCCGAAGTTGCGAGCGGCGCATATACGGATCCGACGCAGTTCGATCGCAAGAGCGACTACTACGACCCGAAGTCGAAACAGGCGGCGCCGCTCTGGGTCGCGGTCGATGTCAAGGCATTGAAGAAAACGCCGTTGGTGTCCATCCAGGAGCTCAAGGCGCACAAGGCGCTTGCCGGCATGCTGACCTTGCGGCCGGGCAATCGGCTGTCCATCACGCCGGTCACCCGGGCGGAGTGGGATTACATCACCGGAAAGCTGATCTGAAGAACGACACCGTCCTGCGGGCGCTGCTGTGCCAGCCGACTGCGTATACGCCGGTCTGGCTGATGCGCCAGGCCGGGCGCTATCTGCCGGAATACAACGTGACGCGCAGCCGGGCCGGCAGCTTCCTTGCGCTGGCGAAATCCCCGGCGCTCGCCACGGAGGTGGCGCTGCAACCGCTCGAGCGCTTTCCGCTGGACGCCGCCATCGTGTTCTCGGACATCCTGACCGTACCCGACGCGATGGGGCTGGGCCTCGCCTTTGCTGAAGGCGAGGGACCGCGCTTCGAGCGCCCGGTACGCGATGAAGCTGGCGTCGCGCGGTTGCGCGTTCCCGACCCGGGTGCCGAGCTGCGTTACGTCCTCGACGCGGTGCGCGAAACCCGTCGGGCGCTCGCCGGGCGCATACCGCTGATCGGATTCTCGGGCAGCCCCTTCACCCTCGCCTGCTACATGGTCGAAGGCGCCGGCGGCGACAATTGGCGCGCGCTGAAGGCCATGCTGCAGGCGCGGCCGGATCTGCTGCACCGCGTGCTGGAGGTCAACGCGCGCGCGGTAACCAGCTATCTCAACGCGCAGATCGAGGCCGGCGCCCAGGCTGCGATGCTGTTCGACACTTGGGGCGGCATCCTGGCGCACGAAGATTACGAGACGTTTTCGCTCGCCTATTCGAGAAAGGTGTTTGCAGGCCTGACGCGGCAGCTTGAAGGGCAGCGCGTGCCGAGCATCCTGTTCACCAAAGGCGGAAAGCCTTGGCTTGCGGCGATGATGGCGAGCGGTTGCGACGCGGTGGGCCTCGATTCGATGACCGATCCTCGCGAAGCACGCCGTCTCGCCGGCGGGCGCATCGCATTGCAGGGAAATCTCGATCCCGCCGAACTTTTCTTGCCGGAAAATCGGCTGCGCGATCGCGTTCGCAAGGTCATCGACAGCTTCGGCGTCGAGGCCGGCCATGTCTTCAATCTCGGGCACGGCATTGATCCGAAAACGCCGGTTGATTCGGTTGCCGTACTGATAGACGAAGTGCGCACTTACAGCCGGAAGTCGCGGGAGAAAAACCTGGCCCGACTTTGACTTATGCACATTTTTGGGACGTCCGACGGCCACGGCCGCTCTACCGTAGGCCTTCCCCTACACTGCCGAAACTGCTGAAAAATATAAGAAAAATACCCGCGATGCCGCCCCGCGCCCAAGCCACTCTGCAGTGCGGTGCGCTCGTTAAGGGGCTATGAAGCGCTTACCCACAGCTTTATCCACAACGCCTAAGTCCTTGCCCGATAGGGGGTTTTCCTGTGTTCGGGTAGCGCTGAACGTGCCGCTCGCTCGCCTGTTCGATTATTCGGTTCCCGCGAACATCGATGTTGCGATCGGCGATCGCGTCGTGGTGCCCTTCGGCTCGCGCCAGCGTATCGGCGTCGTCGTGGAGATCGATGCACTGAGCGAATTGCCGAAGTCGCGACTCAAAACCGTGCTCGCGATCCGCGATGATGCACCGCGCTTGCCGGGCGATTGGCTCGAGCTGATGCGCTTCCTCGCCGCGTATTACCAGCGGCCGCTCGGCGAATCCGTGATCGGTGCTTTGCCGCCGCGCCTGCGCTCGGTCAAGCCGCTGCCACGCAAGGCGATCGCCGCCCTCGCCGAATCAACGTCGCACGAATTCCGGCCCGCCCACGCCCTGACCGCGCAGCAGGCAAGCGCGCTATCACGCGCCAGCGAGTCGCTCGGGCGCTTCGAGGCCTTTCTGCTGCACGGCATCACCGGCAGCGGCAAGACAGAGATCTACCTTCATCTCATTGCGCGCGTGTTGGAGCGCGGCGGACAGGCGCTGGTGCTGGTGCCGGAAATCAGCCTCACGCCACAACTGGAAGCGAGGTTCCGGCAAACCTTCCCCGGCGCCGCCATCGCCTTGATGCACAGCGGACTGGAAGACATCGCCCGCACCGCGTCATGGCTCTCTGCCGCGCGGGGCCAGGCCTCGATCATCCTCGGCACGCGGCTTGCCGTGCTGGCGCCCCTGCCCAAGCTCGCGCTGGTGCTGATCGACGAGGAGCACGACACCTCCTTCAAGCAGCAGGAGGGGCTGCGCTATTCGGGACGCGATGCCGCGGTCTACCGCGCCAAGCTCGCCGGCTGCCCGGTCGTACTCGGCACGGCGACGCCTTCGCTCGAAACCTGGTTCAACTGGCAGCAGAAGCGCTATGTGAAGCTTGAACTGCCGGAACGCGCAGTCCCCGGAGCGCGGCTGCCCGAGGTGCGTACGGTGGATTTGCGGCGCGAAGCGCCCGAACAGGGATTCGCGCCGGTGACGCTGGCCGCGATCGGCGCGCGGCTCGCGCGGGGCGAACAGAGCCTGATCTTCATCAATCGCCGCGGCTACGCCCCGGTCCTCGCCTGCGAGGCCTGCGGCTGGGCCGCCGGCTGCGCGCGCTGCAGTGCGCGCATGGTGATGCATGCCGCCGACCGGCGCCTGCGCTGCCACCATTGCGGCGCCGAGGACGCCATCCCGGGCGCCTGTCCCACCTGCGGCAACGTCGACCTGCGTCCCATGGGCCGCGGCACGCAGCGCATCGAGGAAACGCTCGCCGCGCTCTTCCCAGGGGCGCGCATCGAGCGCATCGACCGCGACAGCGCCCGGCGACGCGCCGACCTCAACCGCACGCTGGAGCGCGCCCAACGGGGCGAGATCGACATCCTGGTGGGCACGCAGCTGCTGGCGAAAGGCCACGACTTTCCCGGGCTCACGCTGGTCGGCGTGCTCAACGCGGACACCGCGCTCCTCTCCACCGATTACCGCGCCGCCGAGCGCCTGTTCGCGGTGCTGGAGCAGGTCGCCGGCCGCGCCGGGCGCCGCGACCGCCCCGGCGAGGTCCTGGTGCAGACGCGTTACCCGCAGCATCCGTTGTTCGCTGCGCTGATCCGGCATGACTTCGCCGGCTTCGCCCAATCGCAGCTCGACGAGCGCAAAGCCGCCGGCTTCCCGCCCCTCGTCTTCGAGGCGGCGCTGCGTGCCGAGGCGCCGAAGCTGGACGTCGCGACGCGCTTCCTGCGGGAGGCCGCGCGCAGCGTCGAGCCGCCGGAAGGCGTGCGCGTCTACGATCCCGTGCCCCACGTCATCACCCGCCGCGCCGGATACGAGCGCGCCCAGCTGCTGATGCAGTCGGCTTCGCGCGCCAAGTTGCAGGCCTACGTCGGCGCGCTCAGCGCCGGCCTGTTCGACGCCGCGCCGCGGCAGGTGCGCTGGCACCTCGACGTCGATCCGATCGAATTCGACTGATAATTCAGCATGGCTGACGCCAAAGACATTTTTAAGAAGATTCTCGAGGACGGCGTGCGCACTATTGCGCCCAATGCCGTCGTCGATGTGGTGCACGTAGAGCGCCCCAAGAATCCCGATCACGGGGACCTGTCGACCAACATTGCGCTTCAATTGTCGAAGCAACTCAAACTGAAGCCTCGCGACGTTGCCGAAAAACTTCGCAGCGTTTCCACCGCGGCGTTGGTCTCAGAGGGTCTTACGACTCCGGCAGGCATATCGATAGCAGGACCAGGTTTTCTAAATATCAAGGTCAATCCCGACTTCAAAGTCAGATCGATTGAGCAGGCCCTTCGGGAGCAACGTAATTTCGGACGCGGCAAGGCGGCGAAAGTCGAAAAGATGCAGGTCGAGTTCGTCTCGGCGAATCCGACCGGCCCGCTGCACGTCGGCCACGGCCGGCAGGCGGCGCTCGGCGACGCCATCGCGCGGCTGCTCGAATGGCAGGGCCATGCGGTAACGCGCGAGTACTACTACAACGACGCTGGCGCCCAGATCGACAAGCTCGCCTGGTCGGTGCAGGCACGCGCCAAGGGCATCGAGCCCGGCCAGACGGGTTGGCCCGAGGAAGGCTACGCCGGCGAGTACATCGAAGAAATTGCAAAAGAAATAACCGCGGTAGAAAACCTCGACGCGATTCGCCGGCATGCCGTTGCCTACCTCAGGAAGGAACAGGACGCCGATCTGCAGGCGTTCGGCGTGAAGTTCGACGTCTATGTCCTGGAGTCGAGCCTGTACTCGGAGGGCAAGGTCGAGCAGGCGGTGAAGGCGCTGGTGGCGAGCGGCAAGACCTACGAGAAGGACGGCGCGTTGTGGCTGCGCACCACCGACTTCGGCGACGACAAGGACCGCGTGGTGCGCAAGTCCGACGGCAGTTACACCTATTTCGTTCCCGATGTCGCCTACCACGTCACCAAGTGGCGGCGCGGCTTCGCCAAGGTGATCAACGTGCAGGGCACCGACCATCACAGCACCGTGACGCGCGTGCGCGCCGGGCTGCAGGCCCTGGCGCTGGGAATTCCGGCGGGCTATCCCGACTACGTGCTGCACAGCCTGGTCAAGGTGGTGCGCGGCGGCGCAGAGGTCAAGATCTCCAAGCGCGCGGGGTCCTACGTCACGCTGCGCGACCTGATCGACTGGGTGGGCCGCGACGCGGTGCGCTTTTTCCTGGTGTCGCGCAAGGCGGATTCCGAATTCGTGTTCGACGTCGACCTGGCGCGGGAGAAGAGCCTGGAGAACCCGGTGTACTACGTGCAGTACGCGCACGCCCGCGTCTGCAGCGTGTTCGCCCAGCTCGGCGACGCTCGCGCGGGCGCTGCTTCGCTCGAACGCCTCACGGGCGAGAAGGAACTGGCGCTGGCCAGTCGCCTGGCCGAATTTCCGGAGGTGGCGGCGGCGGCGGCGCAGGAACTCGCGCCGCACGCGGTCGCGTTCTACCTGCGCGAACTCGCGGCCGAGTTCCACAGCTACTATAATTCCGAGCGCATCCTCGTCGATGACGAGGCCTTGCGCGCGGCGCGCCTCGCGCTGTGCGCCGCAGTGCGCCACGCGCTCGCCAACGGGCTTGCGCTCCTAGGCGTCAGCGCCCCGGAGAAGATGTGATGGCAACACCGAGACTGGCTCCCGCCTCGAACGCGCGCTCCGGCGGCGGCTTCCTGCTCGGCATTTTCGTCGGCGTGATCCTCGGCCTGGCGGTCTCGCTCGGCATCGCCTTCTACCTCAACAAGACGCCGATTCCCTTCCTGGTGGCGAAGCCGCCGAAGGGCGCGGACAAGGACGGCCAGGCGCCGGCCAAGCCGCCGGCCATCGCCGGCCTGCCGCAGAGCGCGCCGGCCGCGGCGGCAGGCGGGGAGAAGCCCAAGTTCGACTTCTACAAGATCCTGCCGGGGGCGGAGGAAGCGGTGAGCGACAAGGAGCTGCGCGAGCGCCTGCGCACCGCGAAGAGCCAGCCCTCCAGTCAACAGGAAGCCTCGAAGGACATCTATTTCATCCAGGCGGGCTCGTTCCAGAACCCGGCGGACGCCGACAACCAGAAGGCGCGCCTTGCCATCCTCGGCTTCGATTCGAGCGTCGAGCCGGCGAACCTGCCCGACAAGGGCACCTGGTACCGGGTGCGGATGGGGCCCTACACGCGGATCGAGGACATCAACAAGGTGCGCCAGGCGCTGGCGCAGAACGGAATCGACGCCAACCTGGTCAAAATCAAGGATCCGAAGCCGTGAGGAGAGAAATGAGGACAATGCCGGCCCTGCTGCTTTCCCTCGCCCTGCTCACGCCGGCGCTGGCGCAGGCTCAGGCGCGCACTGCCTACACCGAGTTGAAGCCGCCGCTGCAGGTGGAGACCGAGGGCAAGATCGAGGTGCTGGAATTCTTCTGGTACGGCTGCATCCACTGCTACAACCTCGAGCCGGTGCTCGAGCCCTGGCTGAAGAAGCTGCCGCCCGATGCGCAGTTCCGCCGCGTGCCGGCGATCTTCAACGAGCGCTGGGCCCACGACGCCGCGATTTTCTACAGCTTCGAGGCGCTCGGCGTCCTCAACCGGCTGCACCGGCCATTCTTCGACGCCATCCACCGCGACCGCCTGCGCACCGATGATCCGAAGGCGCTCGACGAGTGGTTGCAGCGCCAGGGCGTCGATCCGAAGAAGTTCGCCGAAACCATGAAGTCCTTCGGCGTGCAAAGCCGTCTGCGGCGCGCCGCCGTGATGACGCAAGCCTACAAGGTCGACGGCACGCCCTCGATGGCGGTGCACGGCCGCTACACGGTCGGCGCGGACCAGAACCCCTCGCGCGAAGCCATGCTCGAGACGGTGTCCAGCCTGGTCGACCAGATCAGGAAGAATAAATAAAAGTCGTCATCACCGGCGCGTCGTCCGGCATCGGCGAGGCGCTGGCGCGGCACTACGCCGGGCCGCAGGCGGTGCTCGGGCTGATCGCCCGGCGCCCGATCCAGCTCTCCGTTGCCGGCACCGTCGTTTCCTACGCGGTCGACGTCACCGACGAACGCGCGCTCGAGGCAGCCGCGCGGGATTTCGTCGGCCGCTTCGGCGCGCCCGACCTGGTGATCGCCAACGCCGGCGTCTCCGGCGGCACGCTGGGCGCGGATCTGCGCGACCTGGAAATTCTGCGCCGGCTGCTCAACGTGAATGTGGTCGGCCTCGCCGCCACGCTGGCGGCATTCGCACCGTCGATGCGCGCGGCGGGCCGCGGCACCCTTGCCGGCATCTGCAGCGTGGCGGGATTTCGCGGCCTTGCCGGCAACGGCGCCTACAGCGGCTCCAAGGCCGCGGCGATCACGTGGATGGAAAGCCTGCGCACCGAGATGCACGGCAGCGGCGTTTCCGTGGTCTGCATCTGCCCGGGCTACATCGACACGCCGATGACGCGTGTCAACCGCTTCCGCATGCCTTTCCTCATCACGGCCGAGGACGCCGCGGGCCGCATCGCGCGCGCCATCGCCCGTCGTCCCCGCCGCGCCGTGATTCCCTGGCAGATGGCGCTGGTCGCCGCGGTGCTGCGAAACCTGCCGGGATGGCTCTACGATCGCCTGGCGGCGGGCGCGCCGCGCAAGCCGAGGGACGCTACTTAGCCGACAGGCGCAGCATGGCGTAGCTGCCCGGCGCATCTTCGAGCGCATTGGTCGGCAGGCGCGCAGGCACTTTTTCGGCATTCTGCTTTTCCATCCACGCCTGCCAGTCGTTCCACCAGGACCCGGGATGCGCGGTGGCGGTCTCGAACCACTGCTCCGGCGTGTCGGGCAGCGCCTCGTTCGTCCAGTACTGGTATTTCTTCGCCGCCGGCGGATTGACGATGCCGGCGATGTGCCCCGAGCCCCCGAGCACGAAGCGCACCGGGCCGCCGAGGTAGCGCGAACCGCGGTAGGTGGTCTTCCAGGGCGCGATGTGGTCCTCCGCCGTCGAGATGAAATACGCCGGCAGCGTCACCTGCGACAGATCGATGGGCTCGCCGGCGAGCGTAATGCCGCCGGGCACGCCGAGCAGGTTCTTGATGTACATGTTGCGCAAGTAAAAGCTGTGCATGCGCGCCGGCATGCGCGTGGAGTCGGTGTTCCAGTAGAGCAGGTCGAAGGGGAACGGGTCCTTGCCGAGCAGGTAGTTGTTGATGACGAAGGACCACACCAGGTCGTTGGCGCGCAGCAGATTGAAGGTGCCCGCCATCTCCGAGCCCTCGAGGTAGCCGCGCTGGTTCATCTTGCGCTCGAGGTTCGCCACCTGCTCCTCGTCGATGAATACGCCGAGCTCGCCGGGCTGCGAGAAATCGAGCAGGCTGACAAAGAACGTCGCGGTTGCCACGCGATCCTGATTTTTGCTCTTCAGGAAACCCAACGCTGCACCAAGCAGGGTGCCGCCCAGGCAATAGCCGATGAAGTTGACCCTGGTTTCGCCGGTCGCCTTCTCGATGTGGTCGAGGGCGGCGAGCGGGCCCTCGAGCAGGTAGTCCTCGAAGCCCTTCTGCGCCAGGCGCGCGTCCGGATTGACCCAGGAGATGACGAGCACGGTGTGCCCCTGCGCCACCGCCCAGCGGATGAAGGAATTTTTCTCGCGCAGGTCGAGGATGTAATACTTGTTGATCCAGGGCGGGATGATGACCAGCGGCGCGCGGTAGACCTCGGACGTCGCCGGCCGGTACTGGATCAGCTGCATCAGGTCGTTCTGGTAGACCACGGCGCCCGGCGTGGTGGCGACGTTGCGACCGAGCTGGAAGGCGCTTTCGTCGGTCATCGAGATGCGCAGCTGCCCGCCGCCTTTCTCGATGTCGCCGAGAAGGTTGTTCAGGCCGCGCACCAGGTTCTCGCCGCCGCTTGCCGCTGTTTCGCGCAGCACTTGCGGGTTGGTGAGCAGGAAATTGGTCGGCGACAGTGCGTCGACGTACTGGCGAGTGAAGAACGCGACCTTCTTTTCGGACTCTTCCGGCAGGCCCTGCACGCTCGACGCGGCGTGCTGCAGGTGGCGCGCGGTGATCAGGTAGGACTGCTTGATGTAGTCGAACAGGAAGTTGCCCGACCAGTCGGCGTCCTTGAAGCGCGCGTCGCCTTTCGCCGGCTCGGCCACCGGCGGCGCTTCCAGGCCCACGGCCTTCATCCAGCTCGATTGCCACAGCCGCATGGCGTCGAGCCACCAGTTCACCGACAGGCTCGCCACCAGGCTCGGGTCGGCCGCCATGCGCGAGTAGAGGTCCATGTAGGCCTTGGCGATGCCGAGCTCGTCGCGCGTCGCCGAGGACAGGCTCTCGCCCTGCTTCTGCGCGAATTCGCCCAGGATGCGCGAGGAGCGCTCGGCGACGTCGTGCATCACCTTGGCGAGATCGTCAGGCTGGCTCATATCGCATGATGCCGTCGGCGCCTGGAGCGCGCTTCGCCTTGCCGGCGTAGTAGAGATAGTGCAGGTGCGCGATCGCCTCGCCCATGGCGAAAAAGATCTGGTGGGTGTCCAGCGGGCGCCGGAACAGCACGCCGAGCAGGTCGGCGGCGCTCTTCGGGCCGTCCATGGCCTGCACCAGCTCGCCAAGGCGCGCGCGGTGATGCTCCTCGAGCTGCGTCACGCGCCGGTGCGCGCCGTGGAATGGCTTGCCGTGCGAGGGCAGCACCAGCACGTCCGCGGGCAGCGCGCGGTAGCGCTCGATCGACTCGAGAAACAGCCGCAGCGGGTCGCCCTCGGGGTCGATCGACCACACGCTGACATTGGTGGAAATGGTGGAAAGCAGCATGTCGCCGGCAATAACGACGTTGAGGTCCTTGGCGTAGAGCGACAGGTGCTCGGGCGCATGGCCGTGGCCGATGATCGCCTGCCAGGCGACGCCGCCGATCGCCACGCGGTCACCCTCGATGATGCGGCGGTAAGAGACGGGAAAATCGGGCACCAGCTCGGCGTAGCGGTTGTTGCCGCGCGTCGCACTCAGGCGATCGCTGCGCTCCGCGTCGAGACCATTCTGCCGGAACACCTTGACCACGGCGTCGGTGGTGTAGCCAGCGCCGGAGGAGCGCACCGCGTGCGCCGTCAGGTATTCGCCCTGCGTCATCCATAGCTCGACGCCGAATCGCTTACAAAGCCACGCCGCGTTGCCGGCATGGTCAGGGTGGTAGTGGGTGACAATGATCCGTTTGACGTTGCTTTTTTCCTTTAAAAGCAATTCCCAAAGGGAGCGCGTGTGGGTATCGCCGATTCCGGTATCGACGATGGTCCAGCCATCCCCATCCCTGAGGATCCAGAGATTGATGTGGTTGAGCTGGAAGGGCAGCGGCATCGACAGCCAATGGATGCCGGGCGCAACCTCGCGCGACGTGCCGGGCGCCGGAACCTCGGGAAAGGGATACGAGAGCTGGGAGTTCGTCTGGGATGACATCCGCTAGAATCCGGGGCAAAGCTATCATGGAAACCGAACGCGCCGAATTCTCGATCAGCGAGCTGGCGCGCGAATTCGAGATCACGCCGCGCGCGATCCGCTTCTACGAGGACCATGGGCTGCTCGCGCCGCGCCGCGAGGGCCAGCGGCGCATCTTCACGCTACGCGACCGCACGCGCCTCAAGCTCACGCTGCGCGGCAAGCGCCTCGGCCTGACGCTGTCGGAGATCCGCGAGCTGATCGACATGTACGAGCCGGGGCGCGACGAGCGGCCGCAGCTGCAGCGCTTCCTCGCGGTGCTCGAGACGCACCGCGCCAGCCTGCTGCAGCAGCGCGCCGCCATCGAGGCCCAGTTGGCCGAGATCCGGAGCTTCGGCAAGCGGGTGAAAAAGCAGCTGCGCCGAAGTTGACGTTTACGTAAACGTCAAGTACCCTCGCCGCCGATGAACGTCCCCGCCGACCCGCAGTTCGCCGCCCGCGTACGCGCGAGTTTCGGACGCCAGCAAGCGATGGCGCTGATCGGCGCCTCGCTCAAGGTGGTGGAACCTGGGCACGTCGAGATCGCGCTGCCCTTCCGTGACGACCTCACGCAGCAGAAGGGCTACCTCCACGGCGGCATCCTCGGCATGATCGCCGACAGCGCCTGCGGCTATGCCGCGTTCTCGCTGATGCCGGCCGACTGCTCGCTGGTCACGGTCGAGTACAAGATCAACATCCTCACACCGGCGCTTGGCGCGCTGGTGGCGCAAGGGCGGGTGCTCAAGCTCGGACGCACGCTGACGGTGGCGCGCGGCGAGGTGTACTCTGAGGACGGCAGGCACGTCGCCTCGATGCAGCAGACCCTGATGATGCTGGCCGGAACGGCGGATACTCCGGAATGAATTTCCTCAAGTTCGAGCACGGCGAGACGGTGGACATGCTGCGCGATTCCGTCAGGGATTTTTCCCTGAAGGAAATCTCCCCGCGCGCCGCGGAAATCGACCGCAGCAACCAGTTCCCGCCCGACCTGTGGCGCAAGATGGGCAGCCTCGGCCTGCTCGGCATCACCGTCGAGGAGGAGTACGGCGGCACCGCCATGGGTTACCTCGCCCACATCGTCGCCATGGAGGAAATCTCGCGCGCCTCGGGCTCGATCGGCCTGTCCTACGGCGCGCACTCGAACCTGTGCGTCAACCAGATCCGGCGCAACGGCTCCGCGGCGCAGAAGAAGAAATACCTGCCGAAGCTCGTCTCGGGCGAGCACGTCGGCGCGCTCGCCATGTCGGAGCCGGGCGCCGGATCCGATGTGGTCGGGATGAAATTGAAAGCCGAAAGACGCGGCGACCGCTACGTCCTCAACGGCAACAAGATGTGGATCACCAATGGCCCCGACGCCGACACGCTGGTGATCTATGGCAAGACCAGCGACCAGGGCATCACGGCATTTCTCGTCGAGAAGGGCATGAAGGGATTCACCACCGCGCAGAAGCTCGACAAGCTCGGCATGCGGGGATCGAATACCTGCGAATTGGTGTTCCGCGACTGCGAGATTTCAATCGACCAGATCCTCGGCGAGGAAGGCAAAGGCGTGAAGGTCCTGATGTCGGGCCTCGACTACGAGCGCGCGGTGCTCGCCGGCGGGCCGCTCGGCCTGATGGCGGCCTGCCTCGACGTGGTGGTGCCCTACGTGCACGAGCGCAAGCAGTTCGGCCAGCCGATCGGCGAGTTCCAGCTGATGCAGGGCAAGCTCGCCGACATGTACACCACTTTTTCCGCCTGCCGCGCCTACGTCTATGCGGTCGGCCAGGCATTGGACCGCAACGAGACCACGCGCAAGGACGCAGCCGGGGCGATCCTCTACGCCGCGGAGAAAGCCACCTGGATGGCGGGCGAAGCGATCCAGGCGCTCGGCGGCATGGGCTACATCAACGAGACGCCCACCGGGCGCCTGTGGCGCGACGCCAAGCTCTACGAGATCGGCGCCGGCACCTCGGAGATCCGCCGCTGGCTCATCGGCCGCGAGCTGTTTTCCGAATCAACCTAGGAGTCCTGCATGCACAGCGACCCGATCGTCATCGTTTCCGCCGCCCGCACGCCGATGGGCGCCTTCCAAGGCGAACTGAAGAGCTTCGCCGCGCCGGAGCTCGGCGCGGCCGCCATCCGCGCCGCGGTGGAGCGCGCCAAGCTCAAGCCCGAGGACGTGCGCGAAGTGATCATGGGCTGCGTGCTGCCCGCGGGCCAGGGCCAGGCGCCGGCGCGCCAGGCCTCGCTCGGCGCCGGCCTGCCGCTCGCGGCGGGCTGCACCACGGTCAACAAGATGTGCGGCTCGGGGATGAAGGCCGCGATGTTCGCCCATGACGTGCTTCTCAATGAAAAGGATCACATCGTTGTTGCGGGGGGGATGGAGTCGATGACCAACGCCCCCTACCTCCTGCCGCAGGCGCGCGGCGGGCTGCGCATGGGCCACGGGCAAGTGATCGACCACATGTTCTGCGACGGCCTGGAAGACGCCTACGAGAAGGGCCGGCTGATGGGGACCTTTGCCGAGGACTGCGCCCAGAAATACCGCTTTACCCGCGAAGCGCAGGACGAGTTTGCAATTCAATCCTTGAAAAGAGCGCAGGCCGCGAACAAGGAGGGCTGGTTCGCCTGGGAGACGACGCCGATCGCGATCAAGGCAGGCAAGGAAGAGAAGTTCATCGAGACCGACGAGCAGCCCTTCAAGGCCAACTTCGAAAAGATACCGACCCTCAAGCCCGCCTTCAGGAAGGATGGCAGCGTCACGGCGGCGAACTCGAGCTCGATCTCCGACGGCGCCGCGGCATTGGTCCTGACGCGCCGCTCCACTGCCGAGCGGCGCGGCCTCGCGACCCTCGCCGTTATCCTGGGCCACGCCACGCACGCGCAGGAACCGGGCTGGTTTACCACGGCGCCGGTCGGCGCGATCGCCAAGCTGTTCGAGAAGACGGGCTGGAGCGCGAAAGACGTCGATCTCTACGAGATCAACGAGGCCTTCGCCGTGGTGGCGATGGCGGCGATGAAGGAGCACGGCCTGCCGCACGACAAGGTCAACGTGCACGGCGGCGCCTGCGCGCTCGGCCACCCAATCGGCGCCTCGGGCGCGCGCATCGTCGTCACCCTGATCGGCGCGCTGCGCAAATACGGCCTGCGGCGCGGCGTCGCCAGCCTGTGCATCGGCGGCGGCGAAGCCACCGCGCTCGCGCTCGAGCTGACGTGAAAAAGAAGCTGCAGCAGCTGCTCGACCGCTCGCGCTTCATCCGCACCTACGGCTTCCGGATCGTCTCGGTCGGCGAAGAGAAGTGCGTGCTCGAGCTGCCGCACCGCCCGATCCTCGAGCGCCCGGGCGGCATCATCAACGGACCCGCCCTGATGGCGGCCGCCGACTGCGCCATGTGGCTCGCGATCAAGGCGCGCATCGGCGTGGAGGGCGACGCCCTCACCTCGGAGCTCAACACGGCGTTTCTCGCGCCCGCCAAGGGCGGGCACGTCTACTGCACCGCGCGCATCCTCAAATTCGGCCGCCGGCGCATCTACGGCACCGCCGAATGCCACGACAAGCGCGGCCGGCTCTTCAGCCACCACACCGTCGCCTACGTGCGTTCGGCCTGACGTGCGCCACGACGAGATCCGGCAGGCGGTGCGCCGCTACGCGGCCGAGCAGCTCGCCCCCCACGCGGCGCGCTGGGACCGCGACAAGGAATTCCCGCGCGAGGCGCTGAAGGGCCTCGCCGCCATGGGGCTCTACGGCGTCGCCATCCCGGAGCAATGGGGTGGCGCGGGACTCGACTACACCGCGCTCGCCATCGCCTGCGAGGAGATCGCGGCCGGCGATTGCTCTACCGCCACCATCATCGCCGTCAACAATCTCGTTTGCGGCATCGTGGCCGGCTATGGCAACGACGCACAAAAGGTGAAATTTCTAAAAGGTCTCTCCCAGGGAAAGATGCTGGGCGCTTTCGCTCTCACCGAGCCTGAGGTCGGCTCCGATGCTTCCGCAATCACGACGCGCGCCGAGCGCAAGGGCGGGCACTACCTCATCAACGGGGTCAAGCAGTTCATCACCTCGGGCAAGAACGCCGATCTCACCGTGGTCTTCGCCGTCACCGACAAGGGTGCGGGGAAAAAGGGCATCAGCGCGTTCCTGGTTGGCACCTCGACGCCGGGCTACAAGGTCGCGCGCATCGAGGAGAAGACCGGCCAGCGTGCTTCCGATACGGCGCAGATCGTCTTTGAGAATTGCAAGACAGAGCAACTTCTCGGCACGGAAGGCCAGGGCTACCGGATTGCGCTCGCCAACCTGGAGTCAGGCCGGATTAACGTCGCGGCGCAGGCCACCGGCGTAGCGCGCGCCGCGCTCGAGGCCGCCCTTGCCTATGCGCGCGAGCGTCGCAGCATGGGCAAGCCGCTGATCGGGCATCAGGCGGTGAATTTCCGGCTGGCCGAGATGGCCACCCAGATCGAGGCCGCGCGCCAGCTCTACCTGCACGCCGCGGCGCTGCGAGATGCCGGCCGGCCCTGCCTCAAGGAAGCCTCGATGGCAAAGCTGTTCGCCTCGGAGATGGCCGAGCACGTTTGTTCCGACGCCATCCAGATCCATGGCGGCTACGGCTATGTCAGCGACTTTCCCGTCGAGCGCATGTGGCGCGATGTGCGAGTCACCAAGATCTACGAAGGCGCGAATGACATTCAGAGGATGGTCATTGGCCGCGCGCTGGAGGAAGGGTGATCAAAAGTCGTCTCAATACCCGTTCCGCGGAGTTCCGCGCCAACGCCGAGCGCATGAAATCGCTGGTCGCCGACCTGAAGGAAAAGGTCGAGACCGTCTCCCGCGGCGGCGACCAAGCGGCGCGCGACAAGCACACCGGGCGTGGCAAGATGCTGCCGCGCGAGCGCGTGCGCAACCTGCTCGACCCCGGTTCGCCTTTCCTCGAGATCGGGCAGCTCGCCGCCTGGGGCATGTACGGCGGCGACGTGCATTCGGCCTCGATCATCTGCGGCGTCGGGCGCGTGTCGGGGCGCGAATGCGTGGTGGTGGCCAACGACGCCACCATCAAGGGCGGCACCTACTATCCGATGACGGTGAAGAAGCACCTGCGCGCGCAGGAAATCGCGGCGCAGAACCGCCTGCCCTGCATCTACCTGGTCGATTCGGGCGGCGGCTACCTGCCCGAGCAGGACAACGTGTTTCCCGACCGCGAGCACTTCGGCCGCATCTTCTTCAACATCGCCAACCTGTCGTCGGCCGGCATCCCGCAGATCGCCTGCGTGATGGGCTCGTGCACCGCCGGCGGCGCCTACGTGCCGGCGATGTCGGACGAATCGATCATCGTCAAGGGACAGGGCACCATCTTCCTCGGCGGCCCGCCGCTGGTGAAAGCAGCCATCGGCGAGGTGGTGACGCCCGAGGAGCTGGGCGGCGCCGAGGTTCATACGCGGGTGTCCGGCGTGGCTGACCATTACGCCCTGGACGACGCGCATGCGCTTTCCCTGGTTCGTAAAATCATTTCGAATCTGAATTTTCGAAAGAATATTTCCACTGAAGTGAGGCAACCCAGAGAACCCCTTTACCCGGCCGAGGATCTGTACGGCGTCATCCCGTCCGACCCGCGCAAGCCCTACGACGTGCGCGAAGTCATTGCGCGCGTCGTCGATGGCTCGGAGCTCGACGAGTTCAAGCAGAACTACGGCACGACGCTGGTCACCGGCTTCGCCCACCTGCACGGCTACCCGGTCGCGATCCTCGCCAACAACGGCATCCTCTTCTCCGAGTCCTCGCTCAAGGCGACGCATTTCATCGAGCTGGCGGCGCAGCGCGGCATCCCGCTGCTGTTCCTGCAGAACATCACCGGCTACATGGTGGGCAAGAAAGTCGAGGCCGGCGGCATTGCCAAGGACGGCGCCAAGATGGTGACCGCGGTGGCGACCGCGAAAGTGCCGAAGTTCACCATGATCCTCGGCGGCTCCTTCGGCGCCGGCAACTATGGCATGTGCGGCCGCGCCTATTCGCCGCGCTTCCTCTGGATGTGGCCGAACGCGCGTATCTCGATCATGGGGGGCGAGACGGCCGCCAGCGTCCTCGCCACCGTGCGCGGGAATTTCAAGTCGAAGGAGGACGAGGAGGCGTTCAAGCATCCGATCCGCGAGCAATACGAGCGCCAGGGCCACCCTTACTACGCCAGCGCACGCCTGTGGGATGACGGCGTGGTCGACCCTGCCGATACGCGCCGCCTGCTGGGCCTCGCCATTTCGGCCTCACTCAACGCCCCGGTCGAAGAGACGAAGTTCGGCGTCTTCAGGATGTGACGATGCTCCTCGTCGACAAGAAGGACGGCGTGGCGCGCGTCACTCTCAACCGCCCGGATGTGCGCAATGCTTTTGATGACGCGTCGATTTCTCGACTCACGAAAACCTTCCAGGAGATTGAGAAGGACAACTCCGTTCGCGTTCTGGTGCTCGCCGGCAACGGCCCGGCCTTCTGCGCCGGCGCGGACCTCAACTGGATGAAGCGCATGGCGGGCTACGGCTACGAGCAGAACCTCGCCGATGCCCGGGCGCTGGCCGACATGCTTGCGGCGCTTGACCGCATGCCCAAGCCGACCATCGCCCGCGTGCACGGTGCGGCATTCGCCGGCGGTACCGGCCTGGTGGCAGCCTGCGATATCGCGGTGGGCACGCCCGAGGCGAAATTCTGCTTCTCGGAAGCGAAGCTCGGCCTCTCGCCCGCCACCATCAGCCCGCACGTCATTCGCGCCATCGGCGAACGCGCCGCGCGGCGCTATTTCCTGACGGCCGAGGTATTTGATGCCGCCGAAGCGGAGCGCATCGGATTGTTGTCCGCAGTTGTTCCTTCCCAGGAACTGGATGCTTCTATTGATGAAATGGTGAAGCATCTCCTGGCGGGAGGCCCGCAGGCGATGAAGCAGATCAAGGAACTCATCCGGGCGGTCGCCTCCCGCCCGCTCGACGACGCGATGATCGCGGACACCGCCAGGCGCATCGCCGAGATCCGCGTCTCCGCCGAAGGCCGGGAAGGCATCGCCTCCTTCCTGGAGAAGCGCAAGGCATCCTGGTGTTCAAGAAAATCCTGATCGCCAACCGCGGCGAAATCGCCTGCCGGGTGATGCGCAGCGCACGCCGGCTCGGCATTCGCACCGTCGCCGTCTACGCGGATGCCGATCGCGACGCGCTGCACGTCAGGACGGCGGACGAGGCGATGCGCATCGAAGGCTATCTCGACATTGAATCGGTGCTCGCCGCGACGCGTGCAGCGGGCGCCGAGGCGATCCACCCCGGCTACGGCTTTCTATCGGAGAACGAGGACTTCGCCGCCGCCTGCCAGAAGGCGGGGGTCGTGTTCATCGGCCCGAGCGCCGCGGCCATCGCCGCCATGGGAGACAAGGCGGCGGCCAAGCGCCTGATGGAGAAGGCCGGCGTGCCGCTGGTGCCGGGCTACCACGGTGAAGGACAGGAGCCGGCGCTGCTCGAGAAGGAAGCCGCACGCATCGGCTTCCCGGTGCTGATCAAGCCCTCCGCGGGCGGCGGCGGCAAGGGCATGAGGATCGTTGCAGACAGCTCCGCTTTTTCCCGTGAACTCGAAGCTTCGAAACGGGAGGCTAAATCGGCCTTCGGCGACGACCGCGTGCTCATCGAGCGCTACCTCGAGCGCCCGCGCCATATCGAGATCCAGGTGTTCGGCGATACCCGCGGCAACGTGGTGCATCTTTTCGAGCGCGACTGCTCGGTGCAGCGCCGCCACCAGAAAGTGCTCGAAGAGGCTCCGGCGCCAGGCCTGGACGCCAAAAAACGCAACGAAATGGGAAAAGCGGCAGTGGCGGCGGCGCGCGCCATCCAATACACCGGCGCCGGCACGGTGGAGTTCATCGCCGAGCAGAGCGGGCACTTCTACTTCATGGAAATGAACACTCGATTGCAGGTCGAGCACCCGGTCACCGAGATGATCACCGGCCTCGATCTGGTGGAGTGGCAGCTGCGAGTGGCGGCCGGAGAAAATCTGCCGTTGAAGCAGGGCGAGCTGGCGATCTCCGGCCACGCCGTCGAGGCGCGCATCTACGCCGAAGACCCGGCGCGCGACTTCCTGCCGGCGACCGGGCGCATTGTCCATCTGGCTTTTCCGGAAGGAAATGCGAATACCAGGATCGATGCCGGCGTCGAGACTGGCGACGAGATCAGCCCGTGGTACGACCCGATGATCGCCAAGGTGATCGTGCACGGCGGCGACCGGCCCGAGGCGCTTGCGCGCCTGCGCGCGGCGCTGGCCGAGACGCAGATCGCGGGCCTCGCCACCAATGTCGAGTTCCTTGGGCGCCTCGTGGCGAGCCGCGCCTTCGCGGCGGCCGAGCTCGACACCGGCCTGATCGAGCGCAGCCGCGACGAACTGTTTTCCCGGCGAGAGACCAGCATCAGGCTGCTTGCCGCAGCCGCATTTGCCGAGCTGGCGGACGAGGAGCGCGAGGCTGAGCGCCGCGCCGCCGCTTCGAGTGACCCGCATTCGCCCTGGGACCGCGTCGACGGCTGGCGGCTCAACCAGGAGTCGCACCACGACTTCCACTTTCTCGACGGCGACGCCGAGCATCGGGTGCGCATCCGCTTCGGCGAGGCAGGCCTCGCACTGGAAATCGGCGGGCGCGCGTACGCGCTCGAAGGCAAGACGCTTGCCGACGGCCTGCTGCAGGTGCGGCTCGACGGCGCCTCGTTCCATGCGCGGGCGGTGCGCGCCGGGTCGGAGTGGCATGTCTTCTGCGACGGCGCCGCCCGACGGCTGTCGCTCAAGCCCGTCCTCGCCACTGCCACCGAGGACACGCGTGCGGGCTCGCTCGCCGCGCCGATGCCCGGCCGGATCGTCCAGGTGATGGCGAAGGCGGGTGCTCGGGTGGCGAAGGGCGACGCGCTTCTGGTGCTCGAGGCGATGAAGATGGAGCACACCATCACGGCGCCGGCAGACGGCGTGGTGAAGGAAATCCACTACGCCGCGGGCGACCAGGTGCTCGAGGGCGCGGAGCTCGTCAGCCTTGAATGACCGGGTGAAAATCGTCGAAGTCGGCCCGCGCGACGGCCTGCAGAACGAGCCGCGCGAAGTGCCCACTGCCGTGAAGGTGGAGCTGATCGAGCAGCTGGCAGACGCCGGGCTGCCGGCGGTCGAAGCGACGGCCTTCGTCTCGCCCAAGTGGATTCCGCAGATGGCGGACCACACCGAGGTGCTCGAGCGCATCCGCCGCAAGCCGGGGGTGTCCTATCCCGTGCTTACGCCCAACCTCAAGGGCTTCGAGGCGGCGCGCGCCGCCGGCGCCACCGAAGTCGCGGTGTTCGGCGCGGCCTCGGAGGCCTTCTCGAAGAAGAACATCAACTGCTCGATCGCGGAATCGATGGACCGCTTTCGCCCTTTGATAGAAATTGCTTTAAAGGAAAAGATCAAAGTCAGGGGATACGTCTCCTGTGTCCTGGGCTGCCCCTACCAAGGCGACGTGAAGCCCGCGGCGGTGGCCGCGGTTGCCGGCGCCCTGCATGACATGGGCTGCTACGAAGTGTCGCTCGGCGACACCATCGGCGTCGGCACGCCGGGCCGCACCAAGGCCATGATCGAGGCCTGCGCGCAGCGCGTACCGCTCGCGCAGCTCGCCGGCCACTACCACGACACCTATGGCCAGGCGCTGGCGAACATCTACGCCTCGCTGGAAGCCGGAATCCGGACCTTCGACGCCTCGGTGGCGGGCCTCGGCGGCTGCCCCTATGCCGCCGGCGCCTCGGGCAACGTCGCGACCGAGGACGTCGTGTACCTGCTGAACGGCCTCGGCCTGAAGAGCGGCGTCGATCTCGCGAAGCTGGTCGCCATTGGGCGCTGGATCTGCTCCGCGCTCGGCCGCGAGCCGTCCTCGAAGGTCAACAAGGCCTTCAAATGAAATCGCCTTGCATCAAGGTCTGCGAGATGAGCCCGGAGCACGGGCTCTGCACCGGCTGCGGGCGCACGCTCGACGAGATCGCGCGCTGGGGCGCCATGAACGACGCCGAGCGCGAATTGATTCTCTCCGTACTTGAAAAAAGAAAATCAGATATTGCCGAAATCGCCATGCCTCCCCTTGCCTGAGGCGAAGCGCGCCGCGCCCGCGGCGCCCTCGGCCTTGAACGCCGGCAGGCCGTTGTACCACTCCTTGCGCATCGCCTCGCGCAGCGAGAGCCCTTGCTGCGCGTAGGCCGAGCGCCGGTCGGCGCGCATGCAGGCCTGCGGGAAGCGCGCGATCTCGTGCGCCATCGCCTCGGCGAAGGCGCGCGAGCCGCCGTCGGCCACCACGTGCTCGCAGGCGCCGATGCGCAGCGCCTCCTCGGCCGGCACCTTGCGCCCGGTGAGGATGATCTCCATCGCGCGCCCCATGCCGACGATGCGCGGCAGGCGCACCGTACCGCCGTCGATCAGCGGCACGCCCCAGCGGCGGCAGTAGACGCCGAAGTAGGCGGATTTTTCCATTACCCGCACGTCGCACCACAGCGCCAGCTCGAAGCCGCCCGCCACGGCGGGGCCCCCCCAAGCGGGCCGCGCGGAATCGCCTTTCGGTCTTCCAGCGGATAGTCGATTTCGTGGATCGGCGTGGGATCCTTCATCAACGAGGCGCCGTACTTCAAATCCCAGCCGGCGCAGAACGATCCGCCCTCGCCCCACAGCACGGCGACCCTGGCATCCGGATCTTGATCAAAATCCTCAAATGCAGAGACCAGCGCGTCCGCGCTTTCCGGATCCATCGCATTGCGCGCCTGCGGCCGCGAATGAATTACCGTCCAAACCCCGCCTTTTTTCTCGACTCTCACCGCCATGACCGCCTCCGTTGACTGGTACTTCGATTTCGTCTCGCCGTACTCCTATCTCTGCCTGCACCGGCTAAAGCAGATTCCCGCGCCCATCGTATACAAGCCCGTGCTGTTCGCCGGCCTTCTGAACCACTGGGGCCAGAAAGGCCCGGCCGAGATTCCCGCCAAGCGGCGCTGGACCTACCGCTGGTGCGCCTGGCGGGCGCAGGAGCTCGGCGTGCCGTTTCGCTTCCCCGCCGCGCACCCCTTCAATCCGCTGCAGCACCTGCGCCTCGCGCTAGCCTGCGGCAGCCGGCCCGACGCGGTCAATCGCATTTTCGAGTGGGTATGGATGAGCGGCGAGAATGCGAATGACGAAATCCGCTTTGCCGCGCTTTGCAGGGAGTTGGAAGTCACTCCCGAACAGTTATCCCAAACGAAGGACGCATTGAGGAAAAACACCGAAGAGGCTGCTGCGCGCGGGGTCTTCGGCGTGCCCAGCTTCGTCGCTGATGGCGAGGTGTTCTGGGGCGCGGACGCCGTCGACTTCCTTAACGCCTTTCTCGCAGACCCGGCCACCGTGAAAAACGACGAGATGCGGCGCCTCGATGCCCTGCCCGTCGCCGCGGCCCGCACCCGTTAGCCTTCATCCGGGCGCGCGATCCAGCGGACTCGTCACGCCGCGCCCGCCTCTGATCTCCCGCGCCGCCGAGGCAGAACGAGAACTGCTACCGCTTTAAGCACTTTGTTGAATCCTTTTCGATCGAATGCCCCTCCCTGTCTATGATGCCCACCGTGATCGGGCAGATCGAGGTGATGAAATGTTTTACCGCAAGAACATGGGTTCCAAGGAAAGCTGGGCGCGGATGCTTGGCGGCGTGTTGATCGTGGCCTGCTCGCTCACCCAAATCGGTGTGACACCGCTTGGGCTGGGGCTGGCCGCCAGTGGCGCTTTCACGGTGCTGACGGGGCTGTTCGGCTTCTGCCCCGCTTGTTCCCTGGCCGGCCGCAAGCCGCTCGAAGGTCCGCAGTGATCCGGGTCGACGAGGCCGTGTTCGCCGCGGCCCAGGCCGGCGACCCGGCCGCCCTGGAGCGGATGCTGCGTGAACTGCAGCCCGACATCCGCCGCTACGCACGGCGCCAATGCCACCGCACGTCGGCCATTGAGGACGTGGTTCAGGAAGCGCTGATCGTGCTGTACCGCCGC
>WNFM01314898.1_pt1 | contig 158360 bp, 137 predicted proteins | sample 5400271 | NCBI WGS metagenome assembly WNFM01 (sample SAMN13153352, study PRJNA577476) | soil metagenome | isolation source: 60 cm saprolite on Douglas fir-dominated hillslope | place: USA:California | collected 2013-09-17
AGGCAAGCGCAGAGAAGCCTCGGTTCCATCAACGGCCCGATCAGCGCCGACGACCTCTTGGGCGAGATTTTCTCCCGCTTCTGCATCGGCAAGTGATGTTCCACGTGAAACACCCGGACATCGGCATTGCGCCGGCCCCGGATCAGGGGCCATGGCGTCGGGGCGATATCACGCTCCGTTCCACGTGGAACGGTGGGGAAAACGTGGCATTTCCCGTAGAATCCGATCCTTCCCCGCACGGCATTTTTCCTTCCTGAGCTGATGGACTTTCCGGACCGATTCGACGTGATCGTGGTGGGTGGCGGCCATGCCGGCACCGAGGCTGCGCTGGCGTCGGCGCGCGCTGGTGCGCGCACGCTGCTTCTCACCCATGCCCTCGAGACCCTCGGGCAGATGTCCTGCAATCCGTCCATCGGTGGCATCGGCAAGGGGCACCTGGTTCGCGAGGTCGATGCGCTCGGCGGGGCCATGGCGATCGCCGCAGACGAGGCCGGCATCCAATTTCGCACGCTCAACGCCAGCAAAGGTCCCGCGGTTCGTGCTACCCGGGCGCAGGCGGATCGCATCCTGTACCGGGCCGCCATCCGGCGGCGCCTGGAGTGCCAGGCCAATCTTTGCCTCTTCCAGTCTGCGGTAGATGACCTGGTGGTCGAGGGCGGGCGCGTCACAGGGGCCATAACCGCCGCCGGGCTGCGCTTCGATGCCCAAGCCGTTGTGCTGACCGCTGGGACGTTCCTAGGGGGCTTGGTTCACGTGGGCTTGGCGCGCTACCAGGCCGGGCGCGCGGGCGACCCGCCGTCGCTGTCCCTGGCCGCGCGCCTTCGCGAGCTCGACCTCCCGGTGGGGCGTCTCAAGACCGGAACCCCGCCGCGAATCGACGGACGTTCGATCGATTTCTCGAGGCTCGCCGAGCAGCCCGGCGATCGGCCCGAGCCGGTGTTCTCGTTCATGGGCTCGCAGGCCATGCACCCGCGCCAATTGAGCTGCTGGATCACGCACACCAACGAGGCGACCCACGAAATCATCCGCGGTGGACTCGACCGCTCGCCCATGTTCACCGGCGTGATCGAAGGCGTGGGCCCGCGCTATTGCCCGTCCATCGAGGACAAGATCCATCGGTTCGCCGGCAAGACGGGGCACCAGATCTTCCTCGAGCCCGAGGGCCTCGACACCCACGAGTTCTATCCCAACGGCATTTCCACGAGCCTGCCGTTCGACGTCCAGCAGGCGCTGGTGCATTCGATCGCCGGCCTCGAGCGCGCCCATATCCTGCGCCCCGGCTATGCGATCGAGTACGACTACTTCGACCCGCGCGGGCTCAAGGCCACTCTCGAGACGAAGGCGATCTCCGGTCTCTTCTTCGCGGGCCAGATCAACGGCACCACGGGCTACGAGGAAGCGGCCGCGCAAGGCCTGCTGGCGGGCCTGAACGCCTCGCTGCTCGCACGGGGCGAGGCGGGTTGGTGCCCGCGACGCGACGAGGCTTACCTTGGCGTGCTGGTCGACGACCTGGTCACGCGCGGCGTTTCCGAGCCCTACCGGATGTTCACCAGCCGAGCCGAATATCGGCTCCAGCTGCGCGAGGACAACGCCGATCTGCGCCTCACCGAAATCGGCCGCAGGCTCGGACTTGTCGGCGATGATCGCTGGCGGACCTTCAGCGAAAAGCGCGAGGGCATCGAGGGCGAGACCGCGCGCCTGAAGGCCACGTGGGCTCGACCCGCACAAATTGTCAAGCAAAATCAGATAGATGTGTTGGGGCAAGCCTTGGAGCGCGAGCAGTCCCTGTTCGAGCTTCTGCGCCGACCCGGCGTCTCCTACGGCGCGCTCAAGCCGTGGATGGACGCGGCAGCGGCCGAGGCCGGATCCGAGATTGCCGAGCAGGTGGAGATCGCCGCCAAGTACGCGGGTTACATCGAGCGCCAGCGCGACGAGGTCGAGCGCCAGCTCTCGCAGGAGCGCGTGCGCCTTCCGGCCGATCTCGACTACGCGACCGTGCGCGGGCTCTCGAAGGAGGTCACGCAGAAGCTGAACCAGCATCGTCCCGAAACCATCGGCCAGGCCTCGCGCGTCCAGGGCGTCACGCCCGCGGCGGTGTCGCTTCTCCTCGTCCATCTCAAGCGCCGCTCGCTCGCGGGCACCCCCCAAGAGAAACACGCATGAGCCTCGCAAAGCAGATCGCCGAGGGGCTCGCGGCGATGGGGCTCGATTTGCCGGCCGATTCGCGCGAGCGCCTCGAGCAACACCTGCGGCTCATCGAGAAATGGAATCGCGTGCACAACCTCACGGCGGTGCGCGAGACCGCACAGATGGTCGTGCTGCATCTGCTCGACAGTCTCTCGGTGCTTCCGCATCTCGAGAGCGCGCACACCGTGCTCGACGTCGGAACGGGGCCGGGACTTCCCGGCATTCCCATCGCGATCGCACGGCCCGAGGCGCGCGTGACGTTGCTCGACTCGAGCCACAAGAAGTGCGCGTTCCTCGAGCAGGCGAAGACCGAGCTCGGCCTCGCCAACGTCGAGGTGATCTGCGATCGCGTCGAGAATTGGAAGCCGGCGGAGAAGTTCGACGCGGTCGTGTCGCGCGCCTTTTCCGACCTCGCCGATTTCGTCGCCCAGGCGCAGCACCTGGTCGCGCCGGGCGGGCGGCTCATCGCCATGAAAGGCGTCTATCCGTTCGACGAGATCGCGCGCGTGCCCGCGACGCATCGCGTGGCGCGCGTGCTGGAGCTGCATGTGCCGACGCTCGATGCGAAGCGCCATCTCGTTTTCCTCGAGGCCGCTTGATGTCGCGCATCTTCGTGGTCGCGAACCAGAAGGGCGGCGTCGGCAAGACCTCCATCGCGGTGAACCTCTCGGCGAGCCTCGCGCACTACGGCAGGCGCGCGCTGCTGATCGACCTCGATCCGCAGGGCAACGCCACCACCGGCAGCGGCGTGGACAAGAGCAAGTGCGAGAAGACGGTGTACGGCGTGCTGCTCGGCGAGCACCCGATGCGCGACGCCATTCGGCCCTGCGAGGGCAATTACGACATCGTCGCATCCAATCGCGAGCTCGCCGGCGCCGAGGTCGAGCTCATCGCCATCGAGCGGCGCGAGTACCGGCTGCGCGACGCGCTCGCGCCGGCGGCGAAGGATTACGACTTCGTCGTGATCGATTGCCCGCCCGCGCTGAACATGCTCACGGTAAACGGCTTTACCGCGGCCGACGCGGTGATCATCCCGATGCAGTGCGAGTACTACGCGCTGGAAGGGCTCTCGGACCTGGTGGGGACGCTGCGCAAGGTGAAGCAGAACCTGAATCCGAAGATCGAGATCGAGGCGCTGGTGCGCACCATGTACGACCCGCGCAGCACGCTCACCGTGCAGGTCTCCGACGAGCTGAAGCGCCACTACGGCGAGAAGGTGTTCGACACCGTGATCCCGCGCAACATCCGCATCGCCGAGGCGCCGTCGTTCGGCAAGCCCGTCCTCTTGCACGATCCGGCCTCGAAGGGGGCCCTCGCGCACCTGCAGTTCGCTCGCGAGCTCCTGGAGCGTAATGGGTTCAGCGTCGCGGAGGCGGCATGACGGCGCGCCACAAGGGGCTCGGCCGCGGGCTCGATGCCCTCCTCGGCGGCACCACCCGGTCCCATGACCAGGAAACGCTCGCCCAGCTTCCGGTGTCGGCGCTTCGTCCCGGCAAGTACCAGCCGCGCACGCGCATGGACGAAGCCTCGCTCGCCGAGCTCGCCGAATCGATTCGCGCGCGCGGTGTGATCCAGCCCATCGTCGTTCGCCCGGTGAACGACTCGGAGTACGAGATCCTCGCCGGCGAGCGGCGCTGGCGCGCCGCCAAGATCGCCAATCTCGAGCGCATTCCCGCGGTAATCCGTGAAGTGCCCGACGAGGCCGCGCTCGGCATCGGGCTGATCGAGAACATCCAGCGCGAGGACCTGAATCCCATCGAGGAGGCTTCCGGCCTGAAGCGCCTCATCGACGAGTTCAGCCTCACGCACGAGGAGGTGGCGCGCGCCATCGGCCGCTCGCGCACCGGGGTCACCAACCTGCTGCGGCTTCTCGAGCTCGCCCCGGCCGTGCAGGCCCTGGTCCAGGACGGTTCCATCGACATGGGCCATGCGCGCGCGCTCCTCGCGCTTTCGAAGGCGCGCCAGCTCGAGCTCGCGCACCAGATCGTGGAGAAGGGCCTGTCGGTTCGCGATACCGAGCGCCTGGTGCAGGAGGCGAGCCACGCGCCCAAAGCCGGGCATCGCGCCGTTGCGCGCCTCGACCCCGATAGCCGCCGTCTGCAGGAAGAGCTCTCCGAGTCGCTCGGCGCCCAGGTGCGATTGAAGCCCAGGCGCGGCGGACGCGGCTCGCTCCTCATCGAATACGCGAGCCTCGACGAGTTACAGGGCCTCATCACGAAGTTGAAGCGCGCCTGACACTCCATGCTGCAGCGCGATGATTTTTGACGCTGGGGCCTCGCGGCCGATATAATTCAGCGCTTTTCGCTTCGCGGGCCCTCATGCAATTCCGACCGTTACCGAGGCCCATCCGCATCGTCTTGAAGTGGCAGGTAATAGCCACCGCAAGTCTCACGCTGGCCGCGGCGCTCCTCTGGGGAAAGAGCGGGGCCATATCCGCCGCCCTCGGGGGAGCCGTCAATATCGTGGCGGGCGGGGTATACGGTTGGCGGGCCGCGCAGGGAGAGGCGAGAACGGCCGGGGAGGCGTTGCGGGCGATATTCAGGGCGGAGGCGATCAAGGTCCTCCTGATATTCGCCGGGCTCCTGCTGGTGCTCGCGAATTACGGTGGCATCGTGCACGTTGCGTTCTTCGCGACCTTCGTGATCACGATAGGGGTATTCGCTGCGGCTATCTCCGTGCCGGATGCCGAAGAAAACAAAGCGCCCCGACCCGCTGGGGATAAATGAAGATCCGCCCACACGCATGAGCGCTCAGTACGAAAGCCCCTCCGAATACATCGGTCACCACCTCACGTTCTATACGAAGCAGGTAGGCGACGGTGCGTTCTGGACGCTCAACGTGGATACCCTCGTGGTGTCGTTCATCCTCGGCGTCATCGGGCTCGCTTTCTTCCGCTGGGTCGCGGCGGGAACGACTCTCGGGGTTCCGAACAAGACGCAAGCATTCGTCGAGTGGTTCTTTGAGTTCGTGACAGGTCAAGTGCGCGGCATTTACCACGGCGACCCCCACAAGTTTGTGGGTCCACTCGCATTCACGGTGATTGTGTGGGTAATCCTGCTGAACTCGATGGATTTCCTTCCCGCGGATCTGGTGACCTGGGTGATGGATCATCTCGGCTTCCACCATGGCTTTCGCGTAGTGCCGACGGCGGACGTGAACACCACATTCGCATTGGCCCTTACGGTCTGGGTGCTCATGATCTCGGCCGCCATCCAGTCCAAGGGAGTCGGCGGCTTCATTCACGAGCTGTTCTGTTCCCCGTTCGGCGCGCACCCCGTCCTGTGGCCGCTGAACCTCCTCTTCAACATCGTCGAATACATTTCCAAGCCGCTCTCCCATTCGCTGCGGCTGTTCGGAAACATGTATGCCGGCGAGATCATCTTCCTGCTGCTCTGGATGATGGCCACCGCGGGCCTCGGGTGGGCTGGCTTTGCTATCGGCCTCGCGTGGGTGTGGGCCATGTTCCACATCCTGATCGTCCTGCTGCAGGCCTACATCTTCATGATGCTCACCATCGTGTACGTCCAGATGGGCCACGAGAGCCACTAGCGGCGCGCCTCAAACTTCAACTCACCCGCAAGTCATCACCGAAAGGAAACCACAATGGATAAACTTCAAATGCTCGCCATGATCCAGGCCTACACGGGCGTGGGCATCGGCCTCATGATCGGCCTGGGAGCCCTGGGCGCGTGCGTCGGCGTGGGCATCATGTGCAGCCGCTTCCTCGAAGGCGCGGCTCGTCAGCCCGAGCTGATGCCCCAGCTGCAAGCCAAGGTGTTCCTGCTGCTCGGCCTCATCGACGCTTCGTTCATCATCGGAGTAGGCCTCGCGTTGTTCTTCGCGTTCGCCAACCCGCTGCTGAGCGTCGTCCGATAAGTCTCATTCATCCCAAGAGGGTCGCACCGTGAATATCAACCTCACGATGTTCGCGCAGGTCGTGCTGTTTGTGCTCTTCATTCTCGGGGCAAAGAAGTGGGCGTGGCCGATCATGCTCGCCCGCATCGAGGAGCGCCAGAAGCTGATCGCCGACGGACTCGCCGAAGGCGAGCGCGGCCGCTCTTCGCTCGCCGATGCGCAGAAGCAGACCGAAGTCCTGCTGCGCGAGGCCCGCACCCGCGCGCAGGAAATCGTAGTGGCCGCAGAGAAGGCGGCGAGCCAGCGCATCGAAGAGTCGAAGTCGCAAGCCAAGAGCGAGGGCGAGAGGCTGGTGACGGCGGCGAAAGCCTCCATCGAGCAGGAAGTGCAATCGGCCAAGCAGCAGCTGCGCGAGCAGGTCGCTGCACTGGCGGTGAGCGGTGCGGAGAAGATCCTGCGGCGAGAGGTGGACGCCAGGGCGCACGCCGACATGCTGAACCAGCTGAAGGCGCAGCTCTAGGCCATGGCCGAAACCGCAACCGTGGCGCGGCCCTATGCGGAAGCCGCGTTTCGCTCGGCGCTCGAGAAGAACGCGCTTTCCGAGGTCGCAGGGAGCCTCGCGCTCGTCGCCGCCGTGGCGCGCGACGACCAGATGCACTCGGTCCTGCTGAATCCCAAGGTGAACGCTCAGCAGAAGAAAGATCTGTTCGACGCCGCGGCCAGCGGCCGGCTGGACGAGATCACCAAGAGGCTCATCGCGCTCCTCGTCGACAACCATCGCGAAGTCCTGATCGGCTCCATCGCGGAGCAGTTCGAGGAGCTGAAGCACGAGCACGATAAAGTGCTGCGCGCACGCATCACCAGCGCGCAGCCGCTCTCCGATGAGCAGCGCAACGACCTGGTCGCCTCGCTCGAAAAGCGCTACGGCAGGAAAGTCGAAGCCGAGGTCGACGTGGACCCGCTGCTGCTGGGCGGGGCGCGCGTGCAGATCGGCGACCAGGTCATCAATGCTTCCGTGCGTGACGCCCTGGCCCAGATGGCCGCGGCGCTCACTCGTTAATTCGCCGGGTCGACCGACCGGGCCCAGGAGTCAATAGCAAATGCAGATCAATCCTTCCGAAATCAGCGAGCTCATCAAGTCGAAGATCCAGAACCTGCAGGTCGCCGCGGAGAAGCGCACCGAGGGCACCGTGATCTCCGTGACCGACGGCATCTGCCGCATCCACGGCCTGGCCGACGTGATGCAGGGCGAGATGCTGGAGTTCCCCGGCAACACCTTCGGCCTCGCGCTGAACCTCGAGCGCGACTCGGTGGGCGCGGTGGTGCTCGGTGCGTACGAGCACATCTCGGAAGGCGATACGGTGAAGGCCACCGGCCGCATCCTGGAGGTCCCGGTGGGCCCCGAGCTCATCGGCCGCGTGGTGAATTCCCTCGGCCTGCCGATCGACGGCAAGGGGCCGGTGAACGCGAAGATGACCGAGCCGATCGAGAAGGTGGCTCCCGGCGTGATCGCGCGCAAATCTGTTTCGCAGCCGGTGCAGACCGGCCTGAAGTCGATCGACGCGATGGTGCCCGTGGGTCGCGGCCAGCGCGAGCTCATCATCGGAGATCGCCAGACCGGCAAGACCGCGGTCGCCGTGGACGCGATCATCAACCAGAAGGGGAAGGACCTTTTCTGCGTCTACGTCGCCGTCGGCCAGAAGGCTTCGACCATCGCCAACGTGGTGCGCAAGCTCGAAGAGTCGGGCGCGATGGCCTATACCATCGTGGTCGCGGCCTCGGCCTCGGATCCGGCGGCAATGCAGTACATCGCCCCGTATTCGGGATGCACCATGGGCGAGTACTTCCGCGACCGCGGCCAGGACGCGCTCATCATCTACGACGACCTGACCAAGCAGGCGTGGGCCTATCGCCAGATCTCGCTCCTCTTGCGCCGCCCGCCGGGCCGCGAGGCGTATCCCGGCGACGTGTTCTATCTGCATAGCCGCCTCCTGGAGCGCGCCGCGCGCGTGAACGAGGAATACGTCGAGAAATTCACCAAGGGCGCGGTCAAGGGCAAGACCGGCTCCCTCACCGCGCTGCCGGTCATCGAGACGCAGGCGGGCGACGTTTCGGCGTTCGTGCCGACCAACGTGATCTCGATCACCGACGGCCAGATCTTCCTCGAGACCGACCTCTTCAACGCCGGCATCCGCCCCGCCATCAACGCGGGCATCTCGGTGTCGCGCGTGGGCGGCGCGGCGCAGACCAAGGTCATCAAGAAGCTGGGCGGCGGCGTGCGCCTGGCGCTCGCGCAGTATCGCGAGCTCGCGGCCTTCGCGCAGTTCGCATCCGACCTCGATGAGGCCACCAGGAAGCAGCTCGAGCGCGGCCGCATGGTGACCGAGCTCATGAAGCAGCCGCAGTACCAGCCGCTGCAGGTCTGGGAGATGGCGCTCGTTCTGTTCGCGGTCAACAACGGCTACTACGACGACATCCCGGTCGGAAAGGCGCTCGCCGCGGAGCGCGCCATGCGCGACCACGTGAAAGGCAAGTTCGGCGAGCTCGTCGATCGCATCGAGTCCACCAAGGACCTCACCAAGGACGACGAGGCGAAGCTGCACGAAGCCATCAGGGATTTCAAGAAGAATGCGACGTACTAGTTTGCGGATAGCGGGGCGCCTGTTGGTGCGGACGGTTCCCGCCGCTCAACAGGTCGTGGCAGAAAGCAAAGTCAAAGGCGCTTAAATGGCAGGCAGCAAAGAGATTCGGACCAAGATCAAGAGCGTGCAGAACACGCGCAAGATCACCAAGGCCATGGAGATGGTCGCCGCCTCGAAGATGAGGAAGGCCCAGGAGCGCATGCGCCACGCGCGCCCCTATGGCGACAAGATCCGCACCATCGCCGCGCACCTCGCGCACGCCAATACCGAGTACCACCACCCGTTCCTCATCCGCCGCGAGGGCGTGAAGGACGTGGGCGTGATCACGGTCACCTCCGACAAGGGCCTGTGCGGCGGGTTGAACACCAACGCACTGCGCCTCCTTCTGAACAAGGTGCGCGAGTGGCAGGGCGAGGGCCGCGGCGTGCTCCTCACCGCGATCGGCAACAAGGGCTTCGGCTTCATGCAGCGCTTCGGCGGCAACGTCGTCTCGCACGTGACCGGCATCGGCGACACGCCGCACATGGAACGCCTCATCGGCCCGCTGAAAGTGCAGATCGACGCGTTCTCAACGGGCAAGATCGGCGCGCTCTACATCGTCTACACGCGCTTCATCAACACGATGAAGCAGGAGCCGGTGATCGAGCAGCTCCTGCCGCTGCCGGCCGACCGCCTGCGCGACGACAAGGCGGCCTCCCGCAAGAACTGGGATTACCTGTACGAGCCCGACGCCCGCGCGGTCCTGGACCAGCTCCTCACGCGCTACGTCGAGCAGATCATCTATCAATCGGTCGCAGAGAACATCGCGAGCGAGCAATCGGCGCGCATGGTCGCCATGAAGAGCGCGAGCGACAACGCTTCCAGCGTGATCGACGACTTGACCCTGGTCTACAACAAGGCGCGGCAGGCGGCGATCACCAAGGAGCTGTCGGAAATCGTCGGCGGCGCGGCGGCCGTCTAAGAATCCATCGTTAGGACATTCAAACATGAGCACGACCCAGATGAGCGAAGGCAAGATCGTCCAGTGCATCGGAGCGGTGATCGACATCCAGTTTCCACGCGAAAGCATGCCGCACATATACGACGCGCTCACGCTCATCGAGGAGGGCAGCTCGTTCGCCGAGAAGGGCCTCACCTTCGAAGTCGAGCAGCAGCTGGGCGACGGCGTGGTGCGCACCATCGCGATGGGCTCCTCCGACGGGCTGCGCCGCGGCATGAAGGTGAAGAACACCGGCGGGCCGATCTCGGTGCCGGTCGGTCCGGCGACGCTGGGACGCGTGATGGACGTCCTCGGCCGCCCCATCGACGAGCGCGGCCCGGTGAACGCCGACGAGTACCGCTCGATCCACGCGGCCGCGCCCAAGTTCGACGAGCTCTCGCCTTCCGTCGAGCTCCTCGAGACCGGCATCAAGGTGATCGACCTGGTGGCGCCCTTCGCCAAGGGCGGCAAGGTCGGCCTCTTCGGGGGCGCGGGCGTGGGCAAGACCGTGAACATGCTCGAGCTCATCAACAACATCGCCAAGCAGCACTCGGGGCTGTCGGTGTTCGCCGGCGTGGGCGAGCGCACCCGCGAGGGCAACGACTTCTACCACGAGATGTCGGACGCGAAGGTGATCGTGCAGGAAGACCTCGGCCAGTCGAAGGTGGCGATGGTGTTCGGCCAGATGAACGAGCCCCCGGGCAACCGCCTGCGCGTGGCGTTGACCGGCCTCACCATGGCCGAGCGTTTCCGTGACGAAGGCCGCGACATCCTCTTCTTCGTCGACAACATCTACCGCTTCACGCTCGCCGGCACGGAAGTGTCGGCGCTCCTGGGCCGCATGCCTTCGGCGGTGGGCTACCAGCCGACGCTCGCCGAGGAGATGGGCCGCCTGCAGGAGCGCATCACTTCCACCAAGAAGGGCTCGATCACGTCGATTCAAGCGGTGTACGTGCCCGCGGACGACTTGACCGACCCGTCGCCGGCGACCACCTTCGGCCACCTGGACGCCACCGTGGTGCTCTCGCGCGACATCGCCTCCCTCGGCATCTACCCCGCGGTCGACCCGCTCGATTCGAACTCCCGCCAGGTCGACCCGAACGTGATCGGCGAAGAGCACTACAACACCACGCGCGCGGTTCAGGCGGTCCTGCAGCGCTACAAGGAATTGCGCGACATCATCGCCATCCTGGGCATGGACGAGCTCTCGCCCGAAGACAAGCTGGCCGTGGGTCGGGCGCGGAAGATCCAGCGCTTCCTGTCGCAGCCCTTCCACGTGGCCGAGGTGTTCACCGGCTCGCCCGGCAAGTACGTGACGCTCAAGGACACCATCAAGGGCTTCAACATGATCGTGAACGGCGAGTGCGATTCCCTCCCCGAGCAGGCCTTCTACATGGTCGGCGCCATCGAAGAGGCGTTCGACAAAGCGAAGACATTGCAGTAATGGCCAAGACCTTCCAGGTCGACATCGTCAGCGCCGAGCAGCAGATCTTCTCGGGCGCGGCCGAGATGGTGGTCGCGCCAGGCGAGGCGGGCGAGTTGGGGATCATGCCCGAGCATGCCCCCCTTCTCACGCGCATCAAGCCGGGAACGGTGCGCATCCGGCAGGCCGGCGGCGAGGAAGAAGTGATCTATGTTTCCGGGGGCATGATGGAAGTGCAGCCGGACCGGGTCACCGTGCTCGCGGACACCTCGGTTCGGGCCCACGACCTCGACGAAGCCAAGGCCATGGAAGCCATGAGGCTGGCGAAGGAAGCGCTCGCTGACCGATCCGGCGTGATGGATATCGCCAAGGCCCAAGCGCAGTTGGCCGAGTCCATCGCCCAGCTCGCCGCCATCGCCAAACTGCGTAAGACCCGCTAGAGTGCTAGAATCCCCTCAGTAGAAGGGGATCAAGAAACTCCTTTGATTAGAGGCGCAACACATCCGGGCAGGGGAAACCCTGCCCTTTTTGTTTTCTGGCCGCCCACTCGATGACCTCATCCGCTCTGCTGCAAGTCGTCGTGCTCGCCGCGGGGCAGGGCAAGCGCATGCACTCCGACCTTCCCAAGGTCATCCATCCCCTCGCCGGCCGCCCGCTTCTCGCCCACGTGATCGCCGCGGCGAATCGCCTCGAGCCCCGGCGCCTGTGCGTGGTCGTCGGTCACGGCGCGCAAGAGGTGCGTGAGCGACTGTCGGACGCCGGGATCGAGTGGGCCGTGCAGGAAGAGCAGTTGGGCACGGGCCACGCGGTGATGCAGGCGCTTGCCCATCTCGAGGAAGGCGGCACCGTGCTCGTGCTCTATGGCGATGTGCCGCTCATCGCACCGGCTACCCTGCGCTCGCTGGTCGATGCCGCCGCTGGGGGAAAGCTCGCGCTCCTCACGCAGCAGCTCGATCGCCCGAAGGGGTATGGGCGCATCGTGCGCGAAGGTGGGCGCGTGGTGCGCATCGTCGAGGAAAAGGACGCCGGCCCCGCAGAACGTGCCATCGGTGAAGTGAACACGGGCATCCTCGCCGCGCCGCGCGCCGGGCTCGCGCGATGGCTCGCCAGCCTCCGCAATGACAATGCGCAGGGCGAGTATTATCTGACCGACATCGTGGCCGCCGCGGTCGCCGACGGCGTCGCGATCGAGGTGCGCCATCCGGGCGCGCCGCACGAGTCGCTCGGCGTGAACAGCAAGGCCGAGCTCGCTTCCCTAGAGCGCAGATTCCAGATGAACGAAGCCGCCCGCCTCCTCGAGGCCGGGGTCACCCTCGCGGATCCCGCCCGCATCGACGTGCGCGGCGAGCTCGCGTGCGGGCGCGACGTGACGATCGACGTGAACTGCATCTTCGAAGGGCGCGTCACGCTCGGCGACGGCGTGAAGATCGGCGCGAATTGCATCCTGCGCGACGTGGCGATCGGCGCCGGCACCGAGGTGAAGCCCTTCTCGCTGGTGGAGGAAGCGTCCATCGGCGCCAACGCGCGCATCGGTCCGTATGCGCGCATCCGCCCCGGCGCCGAGCTCGGCGACGAGGTGCATATCGGTAATTTCGTCGAGGTGAAGGCCTCCAGCTTCGGGCGCGGCAGCAAGGCGAACCATCTGGCGTACGTGGGCGACTCGACCGTCGGCAGCGGCGTGAACATCGGCGCCGGCACGATCACCTGCAATTACGATGGCGCGAACAAGCATCGCACGGTGATCGAGGACGACGTGCACATCGGCTCCGACGTGCAGCTGGTCGCGCCGGTGACGATCGGCAAGGGCGCGACCATCGGCGCGGGCGCCACCATCGTGAAGGACGTTCCTCCCGGCGGCCTCACGCTCACCGAGGCGAAGCAGGTGACGAAGGCCTCCTGGCAACGCCCGCGCAGGAAGTAGCGGGGGCTGCTCCTAGCGGGAGGTGGCCACCACGGCGGGCGCCTTCACCGCGTTGAAATCGCTTACGGCGGTGCCGATAAGGAGCGCCAGCACCGTGAGCGCCATGACGCGCGCCATGACGCGGAACGGGTCGGTCTGCATCCAGGCGCATTCCTGCGCGGTGGGTCTGGGATCGTGGTCGCGAAGTTCCTCGAGCATTTAAGCCTCGTCATTTCCGCCTGATTGCGCCAGGCAGATGCAAGGCTACGCGGCGCTGGCCGCAGGCTCGATGGCATAACACATGACGCCAATGCCGAAAATTCCGCGGATTACTGTCGCGCGGCGTTGAGCGGCGAATATCTCACCACCGCGCTGGTGGTTTCTTGTTGATGGTGATGTGCCGGCTTTCCACCGTGATATATCCGCCCGCGGTGAGGTCGCGAAAGATGCGGCTCACCATATCGCGCGAGGCGCCGACGCGCTCGGCGATCTCCTGCTGCGTAAGTTTTTCCGGGATCTCGAGCTTGCCGTCCTTCTCGACCGCCATGTTGAGCAGCAGGCGGGCGACGCGCCCGTAGACGTCGAGGAGCGCCAGGTCCTTCACGCTGTTGGTGGCAAGCCGCGCGCGGTCGATGATCTTCGAGATCATGTCCAGCGCGAAGTCGGGGTTGTGGCGGATCGCCTCGCGAATCGGGTCGCGTCCCACCACCGAGAAGGTGGTCGTTTCCATGGTCATCACGGAGGCCGAACGCGGATTGCCGTCGAGCGCCATCTCGCCCACGTATTCGCCCGGGCCATGGGTGTCGAGGATCATCTCGTGGCCCTCGGTGTCGGACAGGAAGATCTTCACGCGGCCGGCGAGGACCACGAACACGGAGTCGCTCGAGTCGCCCTCCGTGATGAATACCGTGTTCTTCGGGTAACTGCGCAGCCGCCCCAATGCCGCGAGCTCCCTCACGAAGGGATCGGCGATGGCGCTCAGCTGTGCGAGGCTCGGTGACTCCCCTGTCATGTTTTTTCTCGGGGGGCGCGGAATGCAAGGAGCAAGTCTAGCATCCACCACGGTGCGCGTTAAGATGAGCTCCCATGACCGAATTCGACGACGGCGGACGCGGCGCTCAACGCGCGTTCGCAGTGCTGGCACTGGCCCTGGCCGGCCTCGCGTTCTCGATCACGCCCGTGGCCGGATCGTTGGAGGACAAGCTGCTCGACCGCGAATGGGGCGTGCTGCGCAAGCTCGCTCCCAAGCCCGCCCCCGACGACATCATCCTGGTCGGCATCGATGCGGCGACGGTCGAGGCGATCGCGGCGCCCCCCGGACTGTGGCACGAGCCCCTCGGGATGGCGCTCATCCGCATCGCCGCCGCCCGGCCGCGCGCCATCGGCCTCGATTACCCCCTCCCCGAGCGCTCTTTCGAATCGATCCGGCCGGGGTTGGACCGGGCGCTCTTCGCGGGTCTCGCCGCGGCCGCGCGCAGCGGGCCCTTTGTTGCCGCGCTCAACATCGATGCGCGCACGCGCTCGGCGCGGCGCATCCACACGCCGTTCCTCGCGGTTCTGGGAGAAGCGCGCCTGGGGATCGGCCTCCTGGCGCGCGATGGGGACGGTGTCACGCGCCGCTTTTCGCTGGTGCTGCCCACCGAGGACGGCGGCTTTCCGACCTTCGCGGGCCGCCTTTGCCGCGCGCTCGCGAAGGGCTGCAACGACGGGCTCATCGACTATTCCCTCGGGCCGGCGCTGCGCTATGTATCCCTGAAGCGCGTGCTCGAGGTGAAGGAGACGGACGTGCTCGAGCGCCTCTTCCGCGATCGCATCGTCCTGATCGGCGAGACCTCGCCGTATGCGGACCGCGTCGCGGTGCCGGTGAACCTCGCCGCGTGGGAGGTGGCGTCGAGCGACTCGCCGGCGATCGTCGTGCATGCGCAGTCGCTGCGCACGGCTCTCGCCGCCTCGCCGCAGGAGGCCTCGAGGCCGTTGGCGGTGCTGATGCTGGCGGTGGCCGCGCTCCTGTTCCTGGTTCGGGACTGGCGTGTCGCGGCGGCTGCCGCGGTGCTGGGCGCCGCCGCGGCCGTGGTGGGCGCCGTGGCGGCCCTGCGCGCCGGGCTCTACATAGCCATCGTGCCGCTCCTGGCCACCCTCGCCGCCGCCTGGCTGGCGCGTGCCGCGATCGCCTATCGCGCGCGCCTTCGCACCCCGGGCGCGCCGAATATTCGGCATTCCGCCTGAGCACTTTCCCGCTGCGCTGCAACAAGATCCCGCGCAGAATCGGTTCAGGTCGTGGGTTCCCTCCTCTCCTGCGGCCTGCTAGGCGACGTGAGGCCAAGAGCATGGCGCCTAACTTCTTACTCTCCCCGGTCCCCAGGCTGGGGAGAGCTTGTTTTTTGAGACAATACGATTCCCATCCCCGCCCTCGTTGCGAGGGAGCACCAGCCCATGTGCGGAATCGTCGGAGCCATCGCCAGCCGTGACGTCGTGCCTATCCTCACCGAAGGGCTGAAGCGACTCGAATATCGCGGCTACGACTCGGCGGGCATCGCGGTCCTCGATGGCGGCATCCGGCGTGTGCGCCGCGTGGGGCGCGTCGCGGAGATGGAGAGCGCGGCACGCGCCGAGGACCTGAAGGGAATCATCGGCATCGCGCACACGCGCTGGGCCACCCACGGCGGCGTGACCGAGCCCAACGCCCACCCGCACGTCTCGATGAACGAGATCGCGGTGGTCCACAACGGCATCGTCGAGAATCACGAGGAGCAGCGCGCGCGCCTGAGGGCCCTCGGCTACGGCTTCGAGTCGCAGACGGATACCGAGGTCGTCGCCCACCTCATCCACCACTACTTCAAGGCGAGCGGCGATCTTTTCGCCGCGACGCGCGAGGCGGCCGCGGACCTGCGCGGCGCCTATGCGATCGGCGTGGTCGCGCTCGACGATCCGCAGACCCTGACCGGAGCGCGCATGGGCTGCCCGCTGGTGGTGGGTTTGGGCGACGGCGAGAACTTCCTCGCTTCCGACCTCTCGGCGGTGATCGCCGAGACGCGCCGCGTGATCTACTTGGAGGACGGCGACGTGGTGGCGCTCAAGCGCTCGGGCGTCACCGTGGTCGATCGCGAGGGCCGCCCCGTGGAGCGCTGCGAGCACCTCTCGGAGCTCGACGCCGGCGCGGTCGACCTGGGCATCTATACCCATTACATGCAGAAGGAGATCCACGAGCAGCCGCGCGCGGTTTCGGACACGCTGGAAGGCGTGATCGATGCCGGCGTCGACATCGACGGCCTCTTCGGGGGTGGCGCGGAGCGCGTCTTGCGCGACGTGGACTCGGTGCTGGTGCTCGCCTCGGGAACCAGCTTCTACGCGGGGCTGGTCGCCCGCTACTGGATCGAGGCGATGGCGCAGGTGCCGTGCAACGTCGAGCTGGGTCATGAATACCGCTATCGCGAATCGATCCCCAACCCTCGCCAGCTCGTGGTGACGATCTCGCAGTCGGGCGAAACACTCGACACCATGGAGGCGTTGAAGCGCGCCAAGGAGCTCGGCCAGGCGCACACCCTTTCGATCTGCAACGTGCGCGAGAGCGCCATCTCGCGCGCCTCGCGCTTCGTGTTCTACACGCGCGCCGGCGCAGAAATCGGCGTGGCGTCGACCAAGGCGTTCACCACCCAGCTCTGCGCGCTCTTCACCCTCGCGCTCGCGCTCGCCAAGGCCCGGGGGCGCCTAGCGCCCCAGGCCGAGGCCGATGCCATCGCGCAGCTGCGCTTCGTGCCGGGCAGCATCCAGCACGCGTTGAACCTCGAGCCGCAGATCCAGGCGTGGTCCGAGCGCTTCGCCGAGCGCGAGCATGCGCTCTTCCTCGGGCGCGGCATCCACTATCCCGTGGCGCTCGAAGGCGCGCTCAAGCTGAAGGAAATCTCGTATATCCACGCCGAGGCCTATCCCGCGGGAGAGCTCAAGCACGGGCCGCTCGCGCTGGTCGACGCCTCGATGCCGGTGGTGGTGATCGCGCCCAACGACGCCCTCCTCGAGAAGGTGAAGTCGAACATGCAGGAGGTGCGCGCCCGCGGCGGCGAGCTCTACGTCTTCGCCGACCTCGACAGCCACTTCACCGAGAGCGAAGGCGTGCACGTGATCCGCACGCCGCGCCATTCGGGGCTGCTGTCACCGATCGTGCACGCGATCCCGGTGCAGCTCCTTGCGTATCATGCGGCGCTGCGGCGCGGCACCGACGTGGACAAGCCGCGCAACCTCGCCAAGGCCGTCACCGTCGAGTAGTGCGCTAAGCCGGCGCGGATTGCGCGGCCACCGGCGCCTCGCGAATCGGAAGGTTCACCAGCGCGGCGAGCGCTGCGAGCGCCATGTCGGCGTACCACATCCACTGGTAGTTGCCCGAGCGCTCGAACGCGAGCCCGCCCAGGTACGCGCCGAGGAAGCCGCCGATCTGGTGCGACAGGAGAGTCAGGCCGAAGAGCGTGGCGAGGTAGCGCACGCCGAAGAGCTTGCCGACGATCGCCGCGGTGGGCGGAACGGTCGCGAGCCAGGTGAGGCCGAGGCCCGCGGCGAAGATGTAGAAAGTGAGCGACGTCTTCGGCGCCATCAGGTACCAGCCGATGAGGAGCGAGCGCGAGCCGTACATCGCGGCGAGGATGTACTTGCTGCGATAGCGCGCGGTGCCGGAGCCCGCGAGGAGGCTGCCCGCGATGTTGGCCAGGCCGATGATCGCGAGCGACCAGCTCGCCACCGTGGGCGGCAGGCCGCACAGGTTCACTTCTTGCGGCAGGTGCGTGACCAGGAATGCGATGTGGAAGCCGCAGGTGAAGAAGCCCGCGTGCAGGAGCAGGTAGCTACGGTCGCTCATCGCGCCCTTCACCGTGGGCCACATGCCCTCCCCGGCCGCGGGCTTTTGCTTGGGAGGGCTCTTCGGCGCCACGGCACGCACCAGCGGCAGCGCCGCCAGCGTGATCACCGCGAGGGACCACATCGCACCCATCCAGCCCAACCCGGAAATCAAGCGCTGCGTGAGCGGCGCGAACACGAACTGCCCCAGCGAGCCGCCGGCGTTGATGATGCCCGCCGCCTTGCCACGCTCGTGGGGCGTGAGCTTCTGCGCGGCCGCGCCGATCAGCACCGAGAAGCTGCCGGCGCCCGAGCCGATGGCCGAGAGGATGCCGAGGGAGAAGATGAGTCCCGGGCCGGAGCTCATGAAGGGCGTGACGGCCGAGCCCAGCGCAAGCACCACCATCCCGGCGACGATCACTCTGCCGGGACCGTAGCGGTCGGCGACTGCGCCCGCGATGGGCTGGATCGCGCCCCAGGTGAACTGGCCCACGGCGAGCGCGAGGCTGATGGTCACGATGCCGAGCCCCGTGGTGCTGTTGAGCGGCGACACGAAGAGGCCGAGCGATTGCCGCGCTCCCATCGTCACCATCAGGATGGCCGCGGCCGCCAGGGTCACCACGACCGCTTCACGGTGCCATTTCGTCATTCGCATATGATATGATGATCATCATCTAAACTGCAACCCCCTTCGAAACCATGCGAGTGAACCGGGAGCAAGCGGCCGCGAGCCGCGAGAGGATCCTCGATGCCGCGGCGCGGCGCTTCCGCGAGCGCGGCCTGGATGGCATCGGCGTCGCCGACCTCATGAAGGACGCGGGCTTCACCCACGGCGGGTTCTACGCGCACTTCGATTCCAAGGAAGACCTGATGGCGCAGGCGTGCGCGCGCGCGCTCGACGGGTCGCTCGAGCGTTGGCGCCGGCTCTCCGGCGTGGCGCCGGACAAGGCGCTGCACGCGATCGCCGAGCACTATCTTTCCGAGCGCCACCTCGCCAATCCCGGCGCCGGCTGCACCCTCGCGGCATTGGGATCGGATCTCGCGCGCCACGGGCCGGGCGTGCGAGGCGTCGTGACCGCGCGCCTGAATGGGCTCATGGACATCCTCGCGCGCGCCATGCCCGGGCGCACGCGCGCGGCGCGCCGCAAGAAGGCGCTCGCGGCTTACGCGAGCCTGGTCGGCGCCGTGGTCCTCGCGCGCGCCGTGGACGATGCGCAATTCGCGCGCGAGATCCTGGGCGCGGTGTCCGACGACGTCACTTCAAGGGCTTGAGGCCGCTCGCCGGGGCGGGCGTGCCCGCCACGTTCATCACCATGCAGACGGTGACGAAGTAGCCCACGGTCGTGGTGAGATCGACGATACCCTGCTCGCCAAAGAGGCGGAGCGCGCGCGCGTACGTCGCATCCGACACGGCGTAGTCGCGCAGCAGCTCGGTCACGAAATCATGGATGAGGGCCTCGTCGTCCGCCATGACCGCGGGCCGCTTGCCCGCCTCCAGGGCATCGAGCGTCGCGCGCGCCACACCGGCCTTCAGCGCGAGCGGATGATGGATCACCCATTCGAAATCGTTGCGCACGTGGCGCGCGACGCTGAGGATCGCGAGCTCGTTCAATCGCTGCGGGATCGTATTGTCGAAGCGCAGGTACTCGCCCACGCGCTGCAGGCGCTCGAGGAGCTCGGGGCTGCGCAGGAGCGCGATGAATGGGCCCACCACCGCCTTGCGCGGCCCGGCGATGAGCGCCGCCGCCGCTTTCTTCTGGGAATCCTTCATCTTCGCTTCGTCGAGCGGCGCCATGCGATCGATCATGGAATCCTCGGCTGGAGGGGTGGGAGGGCCAATGCGAACGCGCTCGCCACGAGGGCGGCGCCGGCGATGACGAGGCCGGGCGTGAAGCCGCGGCCGCCCGCGGCGAGGAGGCTCACCACGGCGGGCCCGACCACCTGGCCCGCGGCGAAGGACGAGGTCATCGCCGCGATGAGGCGCCGCGCCGCGGGGCCGGCCACGCGCCGCGCCTCCTGCATCCCCGCCATCGTCACCACCATGAAGGTTCCTCCCACCAGCAGTGCCGAGGCGATGATGCCCGCGAGGCCCGGCACCGCCAGGGGAATCGTGACGCCGAGCGCCATCACGCCGTGTCCCGCGATCCACAGCGCGCGATCCGGGAGGCTCCCGCGCAAGGCGGCGGCCGCGAAGGTGCTCGCCGCGGCGGCGGCGCCGAAGAGGGGCCACGACCATCCGTACACCGCGGGATCCGGGAATGCGTCGCGCGCCATCGCGGCGAGGAATGTCGCCGGGATGATGTAGCCGAAGCCGAAGGCGCCGTAGCACGCGGCGAGGCGCAGGGTCTGCGCGTTCCATCCGTTGGCTTCGCGATCATCCCGTGGGGACGGCGCTTCTCCTTCGCCGAAACGATTCCAGATGAGGGCCGCGACCACGAGCGAAGCGGCGCCGAGCGCGATCCACGCCTGCGCGGCCGAACCGCCCGCGAGGAGCAGGACGACGCAAGCCGCGCCGGCGATCGCGATGCCCGCGCCCACGCCCGCGAAGAGGGTCGCACCCAGCCACGCGCCGCATCCCGGCGATTCGCGCGACTGGAACTGCGCGAGGCACCACGCCGATGCGAAGATGAGGACCCATGCGCTCGCCACCCCGGCGACGCCGCGCAGAACGAGCCACGCCCAGGGCGAACGCGTGAGGCCCATCGCCGCCGTGGAGATGCCGGTGGCCGCGAGGCCGGCGCGAATCGCGGCACGTGGGCTCCATCGCAGTCCCACCGCCGTGAGGCCGCCAATGAGATAGCCCACGTAGTTCGCCGAGGCGAGCCAGCCGCCCTGCGCCACGTCGATCGCGCCTTCCGCCTGCATCATCGGCAGGATCGGCGTGAACGCGAAGCGCCCGATCCCCATGGCCACCGCGAGGGCGGCGAATCCGGCGAGGGCGATGGCGGTGGCGCGCTGCTTCATGCCGCCAGATTGAGCCCGGTCGTGATATCTTGTAAAATGAATAAACAAGAACGCTACTATCTCTGCATGAGAACGCTAGACCTCGATGCCCTCCTCATCTTCCGCACCGTCGCGGAACAGGGCGGCATCACGCGCGCCGCGACCAAGCTGAACCGCGTGCAGTCCAACGTGACGACGCGCGTGAAGCAGCTCGAGGAGCGCCTCGGCACGCAGCTCTTCACGCGCACACGCAACCGCCTCACCCTCTCGCCCGAAGGCCGGCTCCTGCTCGCCTACGCCGACGAGCTGCTGCGCCTCGCGTCGGAAGCGCAGGCGGCGGTGAAGAGCGGCCGGCCGCGAGGCGTGTTTCGCATCGGCACGCTCGAGAGCACCGCCGCGGCGCGCCTTCCGGCCATCCTCGCGCGCTACCACCGGGCCTATCCGGAAGTCCAGATCGAGCTCGTCACCGGCACGAGCGGCGCGTTGGTGGCGCGCGTGCACGCCCTCGAGATCGAGGCGGCGTTCGTCGCGGAGCCGTTCACGGCCGCCGGCCTCGAGACCGAGCACGCGTTCGACGAGGAGCTGGTGGTGATCCAGCCGCGCAGCCGCCCGGCGATCCGCTCGCCCCACGACGTCTCCGGGCGCACCGTGATCGCCTTCTCCACCGGGTGCTCCTATCGCCGCCGCCTCGAGGAGTGGCTCGCAGGCGCGGGCGTGGTGCCGAGCCAGGTGATGGAGTTCGCGTCCTATCACGCGATCATCGCGTGCGTGGCCGCCGGCGCCGGCATCGCGGTGGTTCCCCGCTCGGTGTTGAAGGTGGCGAACGCGGAAAAGGCTGTCGTGATCGGAAAGCTTCCGCCGCGCACCGCACGCGCGCGCACGATGCTCGCCTGGCGAGCGGGCCATCGCTCCATCGCCCTCGAGGCGCTCGTGGCCGAGGTGCGACGCTAGTTCCACCGGACTAGGAAGCGTTGCCCCCTCCTACGCGGGAATCGGAGGGCGTCCAACAGACCCTATGCTCCAAAAAGGGGAGATTGGAACCCTCAGTGATCCAATTCCGGAAGGAAACATCATGACCATCATTTGGGCAATCATCATCGGCTTCCTCGTCGGTCTCGTCGCGAAGTTCCTGATGCCGGGCCGCGACCCGGGCGGCTTCATCGTCACCACCCTGCTGGGTATCGTCGGCGCTCTGGTGGCCACGTTTCTCGGCCAGGCCATGGGCATCTACGCGGCCGGGCAAACCGCCGGCTTCATCGGCGCCGTGATCGGCGCGATCGTGGTCCTGCTCGTGTACCACATGATCCGCGGCCGTCGCCCCGTGGTGTAGGCCTCAGAAGGATCGCGGCAGCTTGAGCACGTGCTCCGCGATATAGGCGAGGATGAGGTTGGTCGAGATCGGCGCGACTTGGTAGAGGCGCGTCTCGCGAAACTTCCTCTCCACGTCGTACTCCGCGGCGAAGCCGAAGCCCCCGTGAAACTGGAGGCAGGCTTCGCCGGCTTGCCATGAGGCCTTGGCGGCAAGGTACTTAGCCATGTTGGCTTCCGCCCCGCAGGGCTTTCCCGCATCGTAGAGCTCGCAGGCCGTGAAGCGCATGAGGTTCGCCGCTTCCACCTCGATATACGCCTCGGCGATGGGAAACTGCACGCCCTGGTTTTTCCCGATCGCGCGGCCGAACACCACCCGCTCGGACGCGTATTTCGTCACCTTGTCGAGAAACCAGTACGCGTCGCCCACGCATTCCGCGGCGATGATGGCGCGCTCGGCGTTGAGACCATCGAGGATGTACTTGAAGCCGCATCCCTCTTCGCCGATCAGGTTTTCCTCGGGAATTTCGAGATTGTCGAGGAAGAGCTCGTTGGTCTCGTGGTTCACCATATTGGCGATGGGGCGCACCTCCAGGCCCTTGCCGATGGCCTCGTGCAGGTCGACGAGGAAAATCGACATGCCATCGGACTTCCTGCGCGACTCGGCGAGCGGCGTTGTGCGCGCGAGGAGGATCATCAGGTCCGAGTGCTGCACGCGCGAGATCCAGACCTTGCGGCCGTTCACGACGTAACGCCCGCCCCTGCGCCGCGCGAAGGTCTTCAGCGCCGTGGTATCGGTGCCTGCGACAGCTTCGGTGACCGCCATCGACTGCAACCGCAGCTCGCCGCGCGCGATCTTCGGCAGGTACTTCGCCTTTTGCTCGGCCGAGCCGTGCCGCAGCAGCGTCCCCATGTTGTACATCTGGCCGTGGCAGGCGCCGGCATTGCCGCCCGCACGGTTGATCTCTTCCATGATGACCGAGGCCTCGCAGACGCCGAGGCCCGAGCCGCCGTATTCCTGGGGGATCAGGGCTGCGAGCCAGCCCGCCTTGGTGAGCGCCGTGACGAAGGCTTCCGGATAGCCGCGCTCGCGGTCGACCTCGCGGAAATACGGCGCGGGGAAATCCGCGCAGAGCGCGCGCACGCCCTCGCGAATCTCGACGTAGCGCCCGTCCGCCGACCCCATCGGCATCAGTCCGCGTACACCCCGGCCTTGCGGATCACCGGTTGCCACTTGTCGATCTCGGCGCGCAGCCAATCGCGCAACCCCGCCGGCGATTGTTTCGATTCCGGGACGACCTGGGCCCCGAGCTCGGCGAATTTGCTCGCGACGTCCGGATCGCGAAGCGCCGCGCGCAACGCGACATTCAGCCGCTCGAGGGCTTCCCTGGGCGTGCCCTTCGGCGCGTAGACCCCGTGCCACACGATCACCTCGAAGTCCTTGAGTCCCTGCTCGTCGAGAGTCGGCGCGTCCGGCAGCGCGTTGATGCGATGTTTGGTGGTGACGCCATAGAACTTGACCTTCTGCGCCTTGATCTGCGCAATGGTCTGCGTGGTCTGGTCGCACAGCATGTCGACCTGCCCGCCGAGAAGCGCGGTCATCGCCGGCGCCGTCCCCGAGAAGGGGATCGTGGTGAGCTCGACGCCGACCGCCTGCATGAAGAGCATTCCGCACAGATGCGAGACCGCGCCCAGGCCCGCGTTGGCGAGGTTGATCTTCTCCTTGTTCGCGCGCACATAGGCGATGAGCTCGCGCAGGCTATCGGGCTGAAAGTCCTTGCGCGCGAGGAGTGTCATCGGTACGTCGGCGACCTGCCCGATGTACTCGAAATCGGTGAGCGGGTTGTAGGGCAGCTTTCGATAAAGGCCGGTCGCCGTCGCCATGCCGTTGTGGTGGATGAAAATCGTGTAGCCGTCGGGCGTGGCCTTGGCCACGTAGTTCGCGGCGATGGTGCCGCCCGCGCCGAGCTTGTTCTCGATGACCACCGTCTGGCCGAGGTTCCTCGACATCGACGCCCCGAGCGTGCGCGCCACCACGTCGGTGGGCCCGCCGGCCGCGAACGGCACGATCATCGTGATGGGTCGCGAGGGATAGGTCTGCGCGTACGCGTCCAAAACCACCGCGCACGTCGCGAACGCGAACGCCACCCCGGCCGCCTTGCAGCGCTTCGTCATGGTTTTCCTCCTCCTGCGGGATCGATGCTACGCGTCTCGCCGATCTTCATCACGTCGAACTCGTCGCGCCGAAGCCCGGCCGCGGCTCGTTGCGATGCGAGCACCGCCGGCGGCTCGTCGAGGGGCTCGTCGGTGAGGTGCTCGAAGGTGCCCCAGTGCATGCCGATCGCGCGCGCGGCGCGAAGGTCGGCGCGCACCTGGATCGCTTCCGCGGGATCGATATGCATGGCCTTCATGAACCAGCGCGGCGCATAGGCGCCGATCGGGATGAACGCCAGGTCGAAGGGCCCGAGCCGCTCGCCGATGTCGCGGGCGTCCTGCGAGTAGCCCATGTCGCCCGCATGGATGATCTTCAACCCGCCGCCCTCGACCACCCAGCCGCCCCAGAGAGTCCGGTTGGTGTCCCAGAGAGTGCGCTTGCTCCAATGCTGCACCGGGACCAGCGTGAAGCGTAGCGGTCCCTCGGAATGGGATTGCCACCAGCCGAATTCCTCGACGCGTTCATCCGCTCGCTCGATGCCGAGCGCCTTGAACCAGGCTTTGAGGCCGAGGGGCACCAGGAAAAGCGGCCCCCCGCCGGGCTGGGCGGCGAGGCGCTTCACCGAATCGACGTCGAGATGGTCATAGTGGTTGTGCGAGACCAGCACGACGTCGATGCGTGGCAGCCCGGCCACGTCGATCGGCAGCGGCACGATGCGCCGCGGCCCGGCGAACTGCACCGGCGATGCGCGCTCGGAAAACTGCGGATCCATGAGGACGTTCATCCCGGCGAGCTGCACGAGAAAGGACGAGTGCCCGATCCAGGTCGCGCTGGGAGCGCCAGCGTTGGCGCGCAGCGCCGCCGCATCGGTCGTCACGTGCGGGATCTTCCAGCCCCCCGGCGGAGGCGCGGGCACGCCGTCCTTCATCTGCTCCCACTTCCAAAGCCAGAAGCTCTGGGGCGCGTCGTGGGGATAATTGTTGCGGAAACCCTGGGCCTCGGCAAAGAGGCTTGCGAAGACTCCGCACATCGCGCAGATCATAATGACGGCGAGTCTACCGCGGGCCATGGACGATTCGAGAATGGCTAGGGATTGAATCATGCCGGAAGAAGACGCGTGACGCTCTCGCCTCGCGCCACGACGGCCGTTCTCGTCATGCTGATGCTCGCCTACCTGGTGCCGGGCCTCGCGGGCCACGATCCCTGGAAACCCGACGAGCCGTACACGTTCGGCGCCGTGCTGGACATGGCGAAGAGCGGCGACCCCGTGGTGCCGACGGTGGGCGAGCAACCTTTCGTCGAGAAGCCACCGCTCTATTACTGGGCCGCGTGGGGGAGCGCGTCGCTTCTTTCGCCGCTGCTGCCCTTGCACGACGCCGCGCGCGTCGCGAGCTTCTTCTTCATGGCAGCGAGCCTTGGCGCCGTCGCGGCGGCGTCCCTCCTGCTATGGGGAGAAGGCGCGGCGAGCGTGGCGATACTGCTTTTCCTCGGCACCCTCGGCATCGAGGGGCACGCGCAGCGCATGCAGGTCGACCTCGCGCTGCTGCTGGGCTTTGCCCTCGCGGTGCTTGGCTTCGCGGGCTGTGCGCGCGCCAAGCGCTGGGGCGGCGCCGTCCTCGGGCTCGGTATCGGCGTGGGCTTTCTCGGCAAGGGCCTCTTCGCGCCCGCGGTGATCGGCCTCGCCGCGCTTCTCCTGCCTCTTTTCTTCGCGCAATGGCGCAGGCGCTCCTATCTCGTGCAGCTCGCCATTGCGCTCGCCGTGGCCCTTCCCGCGCTGACGCTCTGGCCGCTCGCCCTCCACCTGCGCTCCGACTCCCTCTTCAACGAGTGGCTCTGGACCAACAACCTCGGCCGGTTCGCCGGCTTCGCGGTGCCGCTCCTGGGTGCATCGAGCGAGCGCGGCGAATGGAGCCAGGGGCTCGCCTGGTTCCTCTTTCCCGCCTGGCTTTTCGCCCTTGGGGCGATCCTGCGCGAGGGCCGCCACGGCTGGCACCACGCGGCGCAGCAGGTGGGCTTCACCCTCACGCTGGTGGGCGCCCTGGCGCTCGCGGCGTCCGCTTCGATGCGCGCGGTCTATCTCCTGCCCCTGGTTCCGGGCCTCGTGCTGGCCGGCGTCGGCGCGGGGCGCGCGCGCGAAGGCGTGTACACGAAGGCCCTCGCGTTCCTTGGCGTAGTCGTCGCGGGCGCGGTGGCGCTCTTCATGTGGATGGTGTGGGCGCTGCTCCTCTGGCGCGGAAACTTGGGCGAGTGGGCTCCTCTTGCGCACGATCTGCCGCTTCCCTTCACGATGCCGCTTCAGCCTCTGGCGGTCGGCGCGGCGGCGGCGCTGACGCTCGGGTTCGTGGCGCTCGCCGCCGGCGCCAAACGCCTGCAAAACGCGAGCCTCACGCTGTGGGTCGCGGCCCTGGCGCTCGTGTGGGGGCTCGCGCATACGCTCTGGCTGCCGTGGCTCGACATGGCGAAAAGCTATCGTTCGGTATTCGATGAAGTGAAGAAACGCATGCCACCGGACGCCCGCTGCGTCGTGATGCATGGACTCGGCGAATCGGAGCGCGCGATGGTGGGGTACTACCTGGGCGTGGTGCCGCGCGCGCGCCATCTGCACGAAGAGGATTGCCGCGCCCTCATGTGGGAAGGAAATCTCCACAAGACCCGCGGCTGGCCATGGCCCGGGCAGTGGAAGCTCGTCTGGCGAGGGCACCGCCCCGGCGAGAGCGAGGAAGGCTTCGAGCTCTTCCTGCGCCCGGAGGCGCCGATCGCGGGCGAGGACTTCCTGGATCCCCGCCAGACCGGCGGAAGGTAAGGGGCAGGACCCCGGTAATCGCGCCTACGACGTGCCGCGGCGCTTGTAGAAATAATAATCGGCGTTATAGGCGACACGCGCCTCGTTGCCCACGTTGTCGGCGTTGCAGCCCGTCGCCGGCGCCATGCCGCCGTTCGTATTCACGCGCTGGATGCTGGTCACGCCGGCGAATTGGCCGGTGTCGCCCAATGGCAGCGCGCGCATCGTGGTCCACGGCAGGTTGTTGCCGCCTGCCGGCTGCATCGAACGCACGAAGCCCGACACGCTGCTGCGGTCGCTCGTCGACTCGACGAGATTGGGGGTCGCGAGGCGAGCCGCGGTGCGCGAGCCCTCATAGAGCGTGGCATCGGGCGCGACGAAGGACCACACGTAGGAGTCCGGCACGCTCAAGCCGAGCCGGCATTGGTAAACCTGGACGCCGTTTCCGGAGAGCACGAAAGCCGGCTCCTCGTCGAGGGAGACGCGCAACGCCGGGGCGAGGCCGGCAGGCTCCGAAATGGCGGCGATGGCGGGCAGCGCCAGCAAGGTGGCCGCGGCGAGACAGAGGTGCTTCAAGCCCATGACGATTCCTTCCACGGGGGAACGGGTTACCCGTGGGACGGTCCGCGCTCCCCCCGGTTCCTGCTACGCCATCGTCCATTCGGAGAGTAAAATCGCCTGTCACGCGCACACGCCTCGTCACCAATGCGGCTTTACATCAACGACGTCGCCGTTCGCGACGGATTCCAGATCGAGAAGGCCTTCATCCCGACCGCCACCAAGGTCGAGGTGATCAACCAGCTTTCGCGCACCGGCTTGCACAAGATCGAGGTAACGTCGTTCGTCTCCGCGAAGGCGGTGCCCGCGCTCGCCGACGCCGACGATGTCCTCGCGCGCATCGACCGAGTTCCCGGCGTGACCTATGTCGCGCTCGTGCCGAACATCCGCGGCGTGCGCAACGCGGCGGCCGGCGCCAGGAAACCCGATGAGCTGAACGCCGTGGTGTCGGCCTCGGAGACGCATAACCGCGCCAACATCAATCGCACGCACGCGCAGTCCATCGAGGAGCTGCCCACGATGGTGAAGGTCGCCCACGGCGCGGGCATGAAGATCACCGTCAGCCTTTCGACGACTTTCGGATGCCCTTTCGAAGGGCGCGTGCACGAGGATGTCGTGCTCGATTTCGTCGGCCGCTTTCGCGACGCGGGCTTCGACGGCGTTTCCCTCGCCGACACCACCGGCATGGCGAATCCGCGCCAGGTAAGCGAGCTCACGCGCAAGGTGCTGGAGATGTTTCCTCCCCCCCACGAGACGTACTACACGCTGCATTTCCACAACACCCGCGGCATGGGGCTCGCCAACGTGGTGGCGGGAATCGAGGCGGGCGTGCGCTCCTTCGACGGCTCGGTCTCCGGGCTCGGCGGCTGCCCCTTCGCGCCCGGAGCCACCGGCAACATCTGCGCCGAGGACATGCGCGTGGACTTGGCCAAGCTCCTCGCCGTCGCGCGCCGCATTCCCGCCGTTGTCGGACACGAAGTCCCCGGGCAGGTCATGAAGGCCGGCCAGACGCTCGAGCTGCACGATCCCCCCGAATTCCTGAGGCCCTGAACGATGAAAAGACTGCTCACGCTCGCTCTTGCCGCGAGCGCATGGACCGCACATGCGGCCGATTTCTCCGCCGTCGGCGCGCTCTCGCAGGATGAGTTCCTGCGCCTGTCGCGCGACCTGGGGGCGGCGATGTCGTACAAGGGTGTCACGCCCGCGACCCCGCTCGGCGCCCTCGGATTCGACGTGGGCGTCGAGGTGACCGACACCAAGCTCGAGAGCTCCGAGGCTTTCGCGCGCGCCGGCGCGGGCAGCCGCTCGCACCTCGTGATTCCGAAGCTGCACGTGTACAAGGGTCTGTTCGGCGGCCTGGACGTGGGGGCATTCATCGCGGGCTCGCCGGAAGTGGGCGCCACGGTGTTCGGCGCGGACCTGCGCTACGCGATTCTCGATGACGGTCTCGCCACGCCCGCGCTCGGCCTTCGGCTCTCGGGCACCAAGGCGAGCGGGCTGGGCGACATGAGCCTCGCCACCATCGCGCTCGACGTGATGGCCTCGAAGAAGTTCACCGCCCTCACGCCCTACGTGGGCGCGGGCTCGGTGCGCGTGCTGTCGAGCGCCGGTGGCACGCTTCTCGACGAGGTGCGCTTCAACAAGGGCCGCGTCTTCGGCGGCGTCAACGTGAACCTGATCGGCGTGAACCTCGCGCTGGAAGCCGAGAAGATGGGCGCCAATACGTCGCTGTCGGCCAAGGTCGGTTTGCGTTTCTGAACTCACCACGCAAAGGACGGATGACATGAAGATGAGAGCGATCATGCGGCGCGTGGGCGCCGCGCTCGTCGCGGCGAGCCTCGCGGCCGGCGCGTGGGCCCAGGCTCCCGAGAAGAAGAAGATCACCATCGCGGTCGGAGGCAAGAGCCTGTTCTACTACCTGCCGCTCACGGTGGCCGAGCGCAAGGGCTACTTCAAGGACGAGGGGCTCGAGGTCGAGATCCCCGATTTCGCGGGCGGCGCGCGCGCGTTGCAGGCCCTCGTGGGCGGCAGCGCCGACATGGTGTCGGGTGCCTACGAGCACACCATCAACATGGCCGCGAAGAAGCAGCCGATCAAGGCCGTGGTGCTGCAGGCGAAATACAGCTCCATCGCGCTGGTGATGTCGAAGGAGAAGGCCGCCAGGTATCACGGCGGCAAGGACCTGAAGGGCATGAAGATCGGCGTGACCGCCCCGGGCTCGTCCACCAACATGTTCGTGAACAACCTCCTCGCCAAGGATGGCCTCAAGCCCGCCGAGGTCTCGATCGTCGGCGTAGGCACCGGGGCGGGCGCGGTCGCCGCCATGGAGAAGGGCGAGATCGACGCCATCGCCAACCTCGACCCGGTCCTCACGCAGCTCGAGTCCACGGGCAAGTTCGTCGCGGTGGCCGACAGCCGCACCGAGAAGGGCATGAAGGATATCTACGGCGGCGACTATCACGCCTCGGTGATCTACATCACCGAGGAGTTCATCCGCAAGAACCCCGATACCGTGCAGGCCGTGGTGAACGCCATGGTGCGCGCCGACCAATGGATCGCGAAGGCGACGCCGCAGCAGATCGTCGACCTCATGCCCGCCGAATACAAGGCGGGCAACCCTTCGCTCTACAAGGAGGCGCTGCTGAAGAACATGATCGGCTTCTCCGAGACGGGCGAGATGTCGATGAAAGCCGCGGAGAACGTCTACAAGGTGCTCGCCAAGTTCGAGCCGTCGGTGATCGCCGCGGGCAAGATCGATCTGAACACCACCTTCGACAACTCGTTCGTGAAGAAGGCGCACGCGAAGTACCGGTAGAGCGCATGTTGAGCGGCGATCGTCCGCTCCAACATGCGCCTTGATGCCCGCCCTATGACCGCTGCCGTTGAATTCGACCGCATCACCTGCGCCTTCGCCACCGCCGGCGGGGAGGGCAAGGCGTATACGGCCGTGAAGGACGTGACGCTGTGCGTCGCCCAGGGCGAGTTCGTCTCGGTGGTGGGCCCGACCGGTTGCGGCAAGTCGACATTGCTGAATGTCGCGGCGGGCCTGCTCAAGCCGAGCGCGGGCGCAATGCGCATCTTCGGCGAGCCCCTTTCCGGCATCAACCGGCGCGCCGGCTACATGTTCCAGTCCGAGGCGCTGATGCCGTGGCGCAGCGCCCTCGGCAACGTCACCGCCGGGCTCGAATTTCGTGGCGTTGGCGCGCACGACGCGCGCCGCCAGGGCGAGGAGTGGCTCACGCGTGTCGGCCTCACCGGTTTCGGCGACCGCTACCCGCACCAGCTCTCCGGCGGAATGAGGAAGCGCACGGCGCTCGCGCAGATGCTGATCCTCGACCCGAAAATCCTGCTCATGGACGAGCCGTTCTCCGCGCTCGACATCCAGACGCGCCAGCTCATGGAGAACGAGCTCCTCGAGCTGTGGAGCGCGAACCGCAAGAGCGTGATCTTCATCACCCACGACTTGGAGGAGGCGATCTCGCTCTCCGACCGCGTCGTGGTGCTCTCCGCGGGCCCGGCGACGCGTCCCATCGGGGACTTCGCCATCGACCTGCCGCGCCCGCGCGACGTGCAGGAGATCCGCATGTCGCCGCGCTTCATCGAGCTGCACGACCGCATCTGGCACTCGATGAAGGCGGAGGTGCTGAAGGGGTATGCGCAGACCCGCAACCGGGTGGCGGCGTGAAGCGCTCCACACTGCGCCTCACCCAGCTCGGCATGCTGGTCGCGATCTTCGTCGTGTGGCAGGCGTTGTCGCAGCCCGATTTGCTGCCGCCTTTCGTATGGGACAACCCCAACCGCGCGGCGTTCTTCTTCGGCGAGCCGGTCAAGATCTTCCAGGCGATCTGGGTGTGGTTTTCGGAAGGCGCGATCTACAAGCACCTGTGGGTGACTCTCGAGGAGACGGTGCTCGCCTTCGTCATCGGATCGGTGCTGGGACTCGCCGTCGGGCTTTGGCTGGGGCTCTCGCCCACTGCGTCGGCGTTGTTCGATCCCTACATCACCGCGATGAACGCGATGCCGCGCGTGGTGCTGGCACCGATCTTCATGGTGTGGTTCGGCCTGGGCATCTGGTCGAAGGTGGCGCTCGGCGTGACGCTCGTGTTCTTCATTGTGTTCTTCAACGTCTACCAGGGCGTGAGGGAAGTCAGCCCCGTCGTCCTGAACAACACCGTGATGCTCGGCGCGAACAGGAAGCAGCTGCTGCGCTACGTGTATCTGCCGTCGGCCACCTCGTGGGTGTTCTCCAGCCTGCATACCGCGGTCGGCATGGCGTTCGTCGGCGCCGTCGTGGGCGAGTACCTCGGCTCGGCGAATGGCATCGGCTATCTCATCCAGCAGGCGGAGGGCGCCTTCGACATCAACACGGTGTTCGCGGGAATCCTCGTCCTCACCGCGTTCGCGCTGGTCCTCGACTTCGCCGTCGCGAAGGTGGAGATGCGCCTGCTCGTGTGGCGTCCCACGCAAAGCGAAACGGAGCAGCTATGAGCCACGATTGGAAGCACCATGGCGTGCGCGTGGTCCACGCGCACGAGCTCGATCCCAACGTCGCGCAGACGCAAGGCATGTCGCGCGCCGCCGCCATCAACTTCGCGCGTGTGGGGGCCGAGAAGATCTGGGCGGGCACGGTGAGCATCCTGCCGAACGCGAAGACCGGCGCGCATCATCATGGGCCGCTGGAGAGCGTGATCTACGTGGTCAAGGGCAGGGCGCGCATGCGCTGGGGCGAGCGCCTCGAATTCACCGCCGAAGCGGGGCCGGGCGACTTCATCTGGGTGCCGCCTTTCGTGCCGCACCAGGAGATGAACGCCAGCCCCGACGAGCCGCTGCAGTGCGTTCTCCTGAGGAGCGGCCAGGAGCCGGTGGTGGTCAATCTCGATATCGCCGCGGCGGAAAGGCCGGAGGACGTTTTCTGGGTGGACAACATCCACCCGCTTCCCGAGAAGGGCTGCTGAGCTAGTCCCTGCGCGGCTTGCGACCGGCACGCGCGAACATGCGGTCGTAGAGGGCGTTCGGAAGCACGCGCAGGATGCGCCCGACGATCGCCATCTGCCACGGGACCACCGCGAAGCTGTTGCCGGCATCGATCGCGCGCGCGATGCGCCGCGCGGCATCGCCGGCGTCGATGATGAAGGGCATGGGATAAGGGTTCTTCGCGGTCATCGGCGTGGCGATGAAGCCCGGGCAGACGGTCGACACCTTCACGCCCGATGCTCGCATCTCCAGGCGCAGCGCTTCTAGGTAGGCGATCGCCGCGGCCTTCGAGGCGCTGTAGCCGGAAGAGCCCGGCAATCCGCGGAATCCCGCGACGGAGGCGATGCCCGCGAGCGTTCCGCCGCCGCGCGCGCGCATCGGCTCGACGAACGGATGGAAGGTGTTCACCAGGCCGACCACGTTCACGTCGAGGATGTCGCGGAAGCTCGCCGAGTCGCGGGCGATCTCGGTGAGCGTGCCGTAGGAGACGCCGGCGTTGGCTATCACCACGTCGGGCACGCCATGGCGCGCCATGAACTCATCGCCCGCCGCTTTCAACGCGGCGTTGTCGCGCACGTCGGCTGCGAAGATTTCCGCCGGGACGCCGAGCGAATCCCGCAGCGTGCGCAGCAGATCGCCGCGCCTAGCGACCAGGCCCAGGGTCGCCCCCCGGCTCGCGTAGTGGCGCGCGAGCGCCTCACCGATGCCGCTCGAGGCGCCGGTGAGGAAGACCTTCATCGCGTCAGGTCTTTTCCTTGCGCACCACGGCGATCATCTGGTCGATGGTGGGGAAGATCTTTTCGTTGCCGCCGGCCTGCTCGCCGGACGTCACGTACTTGCCGTTCACGACGAAGCGCGGGACGCTATCGACCTTGTAGCCCTGCGTGAGCTGGCGCGCACGCGCCACCTTGGTCGAGACGCTGAAGGACTTCTCGACCTCCGCGAATTTCGCGGGATCGATGCCGTTCGCCTTGAGCCATTCGTCGCGCTTGGCCTTGCTGTTGAGGTTCACGTTCTGCTTGTGGATCGCGTCGAAGACCTTGGCGTGGAACGGGTCGAGCAGGCCCATGGCTTCCAGCGTGTAGTACATCGACACCATCGGCCCCCAGCTCTCGCTCGGGTACGCGGGCACGCGCTTGAAGACCACATCCTTGGGCATGGTCTTCAGCCACGCATTCACGGCGGGTTCCATGGAATAGCAGTGAGGGCATCCGTACCAGAAGAACTCGACCACCTCGATCTTGCCCGGGCTGTCGGTGGGCTGAGGCGGATTGAGGGGCGCGTACGGGGCGAGCTGGGCGAAGGCGCCCGCGGCGCAGAAAGCGAACACGGCCGCAGCGAGGGAAAACGCTTTGCGCAGAAACATGAATGATCCTTTTTACTGGGGCTTGGCTTCGTCGTTGGTGCGGATGATGGCCGCGCCCACGCCGCTCTGGGACAACGCGCTCTTGATGCGGTTCGCATCGTCGAGGCTCTGATAGGGGCCGAGGCGAACCCGATACAACGTCCCCTTGTCGGGAATGTTGACCGCGCGAACCGTGGCCTCCAGACCGGTAAACGCAATCTTGGCCTTTAGGTTGTCAGCTTCCTTCTCTTCGGAGAAGGCACCCGCCTGCAGCCAGTAAACCTCGCCGGAGTGCGGTTTGGGCGAGGAAGGCGAGGATCCCGGCTTGGCCGGCGCGGCCGCGGCCTTCGCGGCGGCCTTCGCTTCCTTGTCGCTCACTTCCTTGTCGCCGGGGAGGATCTGGTAGAACTCGAAGCGCGGGCGCTCCGAGGTCTTCGCGGGCGGCGCCTTGGCGCTCTTCGCCTCCTCGGCGGACTTGGCGGCCTTGGCGGCCTCCTCGGCGGCCTTCGCGGCGGAGGCCGGCGCGGGCGGCTGCGCCGGCGCGATCTTGGGCGTGGGTTCGACCGTCTTGCCTTTCTCGACGAACGGGTTGGAGAGCCGGTTCAGCCACAGCGCGACCGCGAGCGAGATCACGATGCCGAGCAGGAGGCCGATGATCACTCCCAGCAACAGCGGGTGATTCAGGCGGCTATCGGCGCGCGGCGCCGGAGAATCCTTGTAGTCCTTGGCCATTCACATTCTCTCGGGAGCGCTCACGCCCAGGACGGCGAGGCCGTTGGCGAGAACTTGTCGGGTCGCGGCGACGAGTGCCAGCCGCGCCTTCTTCAACGCTTCGTCCTCGACCAGGAAGCGCTCGGCATTGTAGTAGGTATGCAGGCGTGCCGCCACGTCGTCGTGCAGGTAATGGGTGATGAGATGCGGCGAGAATTCCGCGGCGGCGCGCGCCATCACCTCGGGAAATTCCGCGAGCTCTTGCGCGAGCGCGGCCTCGTAGGGCGAGGCGAGGGGTGCCAGGTCCGCGCCGTGCAGGGCGCCCACGTCGCCGCCCCATTCGCGCAGCACGCTGGACAGGCGCGCGTGCGCATACTGCACGTAATACACCGGGTTGTCGTCGGTCTGGCTCTTCGCCACGTCGATGTCGAAGACGAGCTGCGAGTCGATGCGCCGCATCATGAAGAAATAGCGCACCGCGTCGCGCCCGACTTCGTCGATCAGGTCGCGCACCGTCACGTAGGAACCCGCGCGCTTGGAGATCTTCATCTCCTCGCCGCCCTTCATGACGGTGACCATCTGGTGCAGCACGTAGTCGGGATAGCCCTTGGGGATGCCGGCGTCGAGCGCCTGCAGCCCGGCGCGCACGCGCGTCACGGTCGAGTGGTGATCCGCGCCCTGCACGTTCACCGCCGCGCGGAAGCCGCGCCGGAACTTGGCGAGGTGGTAGGCGACGTCGGGCACGAAGTACGTGTAGGTGCCGTCGGACTTGCGCATCACGCGGTCCTTGTCGTCGCCGAAGTCCGTGGTGCGCAGCCACAGCGCGCCCGCCGCCTCGTAGGTGTGGCCCGCCTTCTCGAGCATGCGCACCGTCTCCTCGACCTTGCCGTCGGTATAGAGCGAGCTCTCGAGGAAATACGAATCGAACTTCACGCCGAAGGCGACGAGGTCGATGTCCTGCTCGTTCCTCAGGGACGCGACCGCGAACTGCCGGATCTGCTCGAGGTTCTCGCCCGCCGCGTCGCCGAAATGCGCGGCGACATACTCGCGCGCGATCTCGCGGATGTAGTCGCCCAGGTAGCCGTCCTTGGGCATCTCGACCGCCGCGCCGCGCGCCTGCCGCACACGCGCCTGCACGGAGAGCGCGAGGTTGGCGATCTGGTTGCCGGAGTCGTTGTAGTAGAACTCGCGCGTCACCTGCCAGCCCTGCCATTCGAGGAGCGAGGAGACCGCGTCGCCGAGCGCCGCCTGGCGGCCGTGGCCCACGTGCAGCGGCCCCGTGGGATTGGCCGACACGAACTCCACCATGATCTTTCGATCCGCGCCCGCGGTGCCGCGCCCGAATGCCGCGCCCGCGCGCAGGATCTCGCCCACCACCACGAAGCGCGAGGCGCAGGCGAGCGTGAAGTTGATGAAGCCGGGGCCCGCGATCTCGGTGCGCGCGATGTCGGAATTGGGAGCGAGCGCGGCGAGGATCGCCTCGGCCGCCTCGCGCGGCTTCCTGCCGACGCGCTTGGCGAGCTGCAGGGCGACGTTGGTCGCGAAGTCGCCATGATCGGCGTTCTTCGGCCGGTCGAGCTCGACCACGGCGTCGCTGTCGGGAAAGGCCTTGCGCACGGCGTCCTGGACCAGGGCGGCGAGGCGCGCTTTCGAATCGTGGGAAGACACTAGCGGGAGGGGGAATCCAAACCCCACATTATACGGGCCGGGGTGGCGATCCCTCCTTCACACCTCCTGCGGATCCACGTCGAGGGACCAGCGCACGGCGCGCACGCCCTTCGCCGTGAGCTCGGCCTTCCACGCCTGCAGGAAGGGCTGCAAGGCGGCGCGCGATTTCGCGCGCACCAGAAGCTGCGCGCGCTCGAAACCCGCCTTGCGCTCGAGGGGCGCGGGCACCGGGTCGAAGACTTCGATGACCTCAGGCGCGGTGCGCGCCGCGATTTTCTTGGCGATGCGCGCCGCGAGCTTGAGGAAGGCGCTGGCCTCGCCCGGCTTTTTCGACTCCGCGCGCAGCAGCGCGAGGTGCGAGAAGGGAGGGAATCCCGCGAGGCGCCGCTCCTCGAGCGCGTCCACCGCGAAGCGCGCGAAGTCCTGTCGCGCCACCGCGGCATAGAGAGCGTGGCCGGGAAAGTCCGTCTGGATCAGCACTTCTCCCGGCAGTTCGGCGCGCCCCGCGCGTCCCGACACCTGCACGAGCTGCGCGAAGAGCCTTTCGGCGGCGCGGAAATCGGCGCTGAAGAGCGCGCTGTCGCTATCGAGCACGCCCACCAGGGTGAGATTCGGATAATCGTGGCCCTTGGCGAGAATCTGCGTGCCGACGAGGATGTCGATCTCGCCCTTGCGTACCTTCTCGAGCACCCCGCGCAGCGAGCCCTTGCGCGTGGTGGAGTCGCGGTCGACGCGCGCGATGCGCGCCCCGGGAAAGATCGCGCGCAGCGTGTCCTCGACGCGTTGCGTTCCGTGACCCACCGGCGCGAGGTCGGCCGACCCGCAGCTTGGGCATGCCGCCGGGATTTTCTCGCGATGGCCGCAGTGGTGGCAGCGCATCTCGCGTGCGGCGAGGTGCATCACCAGGTTCGCGCTGCAGCGCCGGCACGTCGAGTGCCACGCGCACGCACGGCAGAAGAGCACCGGGGAGAAGCCGCGGCGGTTGAGAAAGATGAGCGACTGCTCCTTGCGTGCGAGGCGCGCGCGGATCGCGGCGACGAGCGCGAAGCTGAAGCCGTCCTGCGGCCGGTCGGCGCGCGTGTCGACCGTACGCACCGTGGGCATCGCAGCGCCGCTTGCCGCGCGCAGGCGCAGCTCGGCGAGCGCGTAGCGGCCATCGCGGGCGTTGGCGTAGCTCTCGAGCGAAGGAGTGGCCGAGCCCAGCACCACGGGTATTCCCAGGCGCTGCGCACGGCGCACCGCGGTGTCCCGCGCCGAATAGCGCAACCCTTCCTGCTGCTTGTACGAAGGATCGTGCTCCTCGTCCACGATGATGAGCCCCAGGTCGCGAAACGGCATCAGCACCGCGAGCCGCGTGCCGAGCACGATGTGCGCCGCCCCCGATTGCGCGGCGAGCCAGGCGCTAGCGCGCTCGCCCTCGTTGAGGTGGCTATGGGCGGCCGCGAGCCTCGCGCCGCGAAAGCGGCTCGCGACGTGCTGCTCGAATTGCGGAGTGAGCCCGATCTCGGGCACCAGGAACAGGGCCTGGCGGCCGCGCGCCAGCGCGCCCGCGATGAGGCGCAGGTACACCTCGGTCTTGCCGCTGCCGGTCACGCCTTGCAGGAGCACCGGATGGAATGCATCGGGCTTTGCGAGCCCCAGCGCGATCGCGGCTTCCTGCTCCGGCGCGAGCGCGAAAGTCTCGACAAAGCGCGGAGCTTCGCTCGAAGCCGGCGCCGGCGCGGCGAGCGGGCGCCGGCTTACTTGCCGCAGCCGCGGGGGCAGCGCCGCGCCCAGGACCTCGCCCAAGGGACGCTGGTAGTAGCGCGCGCAGAATTCGAGGAGCTCGAGCTCGGCCGGGCCCAACGGCGGCACGTCGTGGACGATGGATTCGATCGCGCGCAGGCGCGCCGCCGGGACCGCGCTCGAGTTCGCCAGACCCACCACCACGCCGACCCTTCGTGAACGACCGAACGGAACTACGACGAGGCTTCCCAGGGGCACTTCGGTGCCTTCCTCGACGCGGAAATCGAACGCGTCGTCGAGCGGCACGTCGAGGGCGATCCGGGCGATTTTCAAGAGGGGAAAGCAGGCCTTAAAAGCCTGTGGATAAGTCTGTGAATACGTCGGCGGAAACCGCTCGGCAGCTGCGCATCCGCGGCCAAGCAACACGTACCCAGGTACAGAATATATCTGTAAGGCCTTGAGCAGAAAAGCATTTCAGCAACTGTCCTACAGGCGAGCAAAAAATGCTGCGGGGATTCGCGAGAACTGCGGATGTGTGAATAAGCAATCACATCGTGGCAAATATATTTCTTGACACGGTCTAGCCCGCGTGGGCCCCGAGGGAGCGCGAATGGACCGCCTCCACGAGTGCGGCGACGCGATCGGGCGAGGTGTGCTGGGAAACCCCGTGGCCCAGGTTGAAAACGTGCCCGGGACCGAGGCCGTACGAGTCCAGGACGCGCTGCACCTCGACTTCGATGGCCGCCGGCGGCGCGAAGAGCGCCATGGGATCGAGGTTGCCCTGCAGCGCGACATCCTTGCCGACGCGGTGCCGTGCCGCACCCAGAGGGGTCTGCCAATCGATGCCGAGGGCGTCCGCGCCGCTCGCGGCCATCGCTTCCAGCCAAGCTCCACCGCCCTTAGTGAACAGGATGCGCGGCACGATGCGCCCTTCGCTCAGGCGCGTGATCCCGGCGAGGACCTGCTTCGAATAGGCGAGGGAGAACTCGTGGAACGCGGCGTCGGCGAGGACCCCGCCCCAGGTGTCGAAGATCATCACGGCCTGCGCGCCCGCGGCGATCTGCGCGTTGAGGTAGTCGGTCACGGCGCGCGCATTCACGGCGAGGATGCGATGCAGCAGCTCGGGCCGGCCGTAGAGCAGGGACTTCACGCGCCGGAAGTCGTCGCTGCCGCCGCCCTCGACCATGTAGCAGGCGAGCGTGAACGGGCTTCCGGAAAAGCCGATCAGCGGGACGCTCCCGCGAAGCTCCTTGCGCGTGAGGGCGATGGCATCGAAAACATAGCGAAGCCTGTCGAGGTCCGGCGCGGCCAGCGCCGCGATCTCGCGTGCTTCGCGCAGCGGACGCTCGAACTTCGGTCCCTCGCCTTCGACGAAATGCAGGCCCAGGCCCATGGCGTCGGGCACCGTCAGAATATCGGAGAAGATGATCGCGGCGTCGAGGGGAAAGCGCCGCAGCGGCTGCAGCGTGACCTCGCAGGCGAGCTCCGGGGTCTTCGCGAGCGCGAGGAAGCTTCCCGCCTTGCGGCGCGTCTCGTTGTATTCGGGAAGGTAGCGGCCCGCCTGCCGCATGATCCACACCGGCGTATAGGGCGTGGGCTCGCGCATCAACGCGCGCAGGAATGTGTCGTTCGGCATCGCCCGCGATTTTCTCACAAGCGACGATCCAGGAAGTCCCGGATGGTCGCGGCATAGCGTGGATCGAGATCGATGTCGTTGTGGCCGAAGCCCTCGAAGGTTGCGCGCTCCACCGCGCCCGCCCATAGCGAGGCGAGCCGTTGCGAATGCCGCGCAGGAATCAGCGTATCGGCGCTTCCCATGAGGATCAACGCCGGCATGCGCAGAGCCGGTGCGCGCGCCGCGGAGTCGAACGGATGGCGCAGCAGCCATGCGACCGGGAGCCAGGGGTACATTTCGCGCGCGACGTCGAGCGCGCTCGCGAAAGGCGAGGTGAGGACGACGCAGCGCGCCGGGCGTGCCGCGGCCACCTGCACCGCGACGCCGGTGCCGAGGCTCACTCCGTGAAGCGCGATGCGCGATGCATCGAGGTCGAGCCGGTGCGCCGCCCAGTCGAAGAGCTCGATGCCGTCGCTCGCGAGCGCGGCCTCGCCCGGCCGCCCCTGGCTGTCACCATAGCCGCGATAATTCACGAGCAGCACGGCGCGCTCGCCATAGGTCGCGGCAACGGAGGGCGCGAACGACGTCACCTCCTGCGCGTTGCCGCCGAAGAAAATGACGAGCGGCGGGTTCGCGGCGGCGGGCGTGAGGAGAATGCCGGCGAGGCGCGTCCCGTCGCGAGCCTGCACCGAAACCTCTTCGCTGCGCCACCCGGCAGGGGGCGGCGCGCGCGGCGCCGCGGCTTGCGGATAGAAGATGAGGCTCTCCTGCGCGAGCCACACCAGGGCCGTGACGGCGACGTATCCGACCACGGCTGCCAACAGCAGGAATTTCAGGGCGGCGAAGGGAGCCTCAGCGCGGCAGCTCGGAGCCGCCCATGAGGAATGCGTCGATCTCGCGCGCGCACTGGCGGCCCTCGCGGATCGCCCACACCACGAGCGACTGGCCGCGGCGCATGTCGCCGGCGGCGAAGACCTTCGGCACGGAGGTCGCGTAGCTGCCGGCGCCTTCGGTGGTCGCCTTCACGTTGCCGCGCGCGTCCTTGGCCACGCCGAGCTCGTCGATCATGCCTTCATGCACCGGATGCACATAGCCCATCGCGAGGAGCACGAGCTCGGCGGGAATGGTGAACTGCGTGCCGGGCACTTCCTTCATTGCCATCGCGCCCTTGTCGTCCTTCACCCACTCGACGTGGCAGGCGGTGAGGCTCTTCACCTTGCCGCCCTCGCCTTCGAAGCGCTTGGTGGCCACCGCGAAGTCGCGCTCCGCGCCTTCCTCGTGAGACGACGAGGTGCGCAGCTTGAGCGGCCAGTACGGCCAGGTGAGCGGCTTGTTCTCCTGTTCCGGGGGCTGCGCCATGAGCTCGAAGTTCACCACCGAGGCCGCGCCCTGGCGAATCGAGGTGCCGATGCAATCGCTGCCGGTATCGCCGCCGCCGATCACGACCACGTGCTTGCCGGTGGCGACGATCTGGCTGGGCACCTCGTCGCCCGCGACCTTCCTGTTCTGCAGCGGCAGGAACTGCATCGCGAAATGGATTCCGCCGAGCTCGCGTCCCGGCACGGGCAGCTCGCGCGGCTTTTCGGACCCGCCGGTGAGCGCGACCGCGTCGAAGCCGGCGAGAAGCTCGCGCGCCGGCATCGTCACGCCGATGTGAACGCCGGGGCGGAAGGCGACTCCTTCGAGCGTCATCTGCTCCACGCGCCGGTCGATGAGGTGCTTTTCCATCTTGAAGTCGGGAATGCCGTAGCGCAGGAGCCCGCCGATGCGGTCGCTCTTTTCGAAAAGCGTCACGTCGTGGCCGGCGCGCGCGAGCTGCTGAGCGCAGGCCATCCCCGCGGGGCCCGAGCCCACCACCGCGACTTGCCTGCCGGTTTTGCGCTGCGCCACCTGCGGGCCGACCCAGCCCTCGCCATAGCCCTTGTCGATGATCGCCTGCTCGATCGACTTGATCGCGACGGGGTTGTCGTTGATGTTGAGCACGCAGGCGGCCTCGCAGGGCGCGGGGCACACGCGGCCGGTGAATTCCGGAAAGTTGTTGGTCGAGTGCAGCACGGCGAGCGCATCGCGCCAGTTGTTGCGGTAGACGAGGTCGTTCCAGTCGGGAATGACGTTGTTCACCGGGCAGCCGGTCTGGCAGAACGGGATGCCGCAATCCATGCAGCGCGCGCCCTGGCGGCTCATCTCCTCGTCGGGCAACGGGCGGATGAACTCCTTGTAGAACTTGATGCGCTCCGGCACCGGGGTATAGGGCCGGTCGCGCCGCTCGATCTCGATGAAGCCGGTGATCTTTCCCATCTAGTCGTTCGCCCTCACCTCGGCGCGCGGCGCCGGCTCGCGCTCGCGCCGCGCCTGCTCCTCGGCCATCTCGCCCAGAGCGCGGCGATATTCGAGCGGCATCACCTTCACGAACTTCGGCAGGTACGCGGCCCAGTTCTCGAGCACGCGGCGCGCGCGCTCGCTGCCGGTGTAGAGGAGGTGCCTCTGGATGAGGCTCTTCAAGGTGGCGTCGTCGTGGCCGGCGACGTGGTCGATCTTCACCTTGCCGTGCGTCTCGAGCTCGCCGCCGGCGCCATCAGCCGCGGCCGCGCTCTCCTCCTCCGGGATGGGCTCGAGCTCCACCATCGCGAGGTTGCAGCGTTGGGTGAAATCGCCTTCCTCGTCGAGCACGTAGGCGATGCCGCCCGACATGCCGGCGGCGAAGTTGCGCCCGGCCGTGCCGAGCACGACCACGGTGCCGCCCGTCATGTATTCGCAGCCGTGGTCACCCACGCCCTCGACCACCGCCGTGGCGCCGGAATTGCGCACGCAGAAGCGCTCGCCCGCCACGCCGCGGAAATAGGCCTCGCCGCTGATCGCCCCGTACATCACCGTATTGCCGACGATGATGTTCTCCTCGGGAATGATCGGGCAGCTCTTCGGCGGGTAGATCACGATGCGCCCGCCGGACAACCCCTTGCCGACGTAGTCGTTGGCGTCGCCCTCGAGCTCGAGGGTCAGGCCGTGCGCGGCGAAGGCGCCGAAGCTCTGGCCCGCCGACCATAGCGCGTCGCGACCTGGCCGGAGAGCATCGCGCCCACCGTGCGGTTCCTGTTGAAGATGCGGCTCTCGATCTGCACCGGGCGCTTCGCGTTCAACGCGGGAGCCGCCTTGGCGATGAGCTCGTGGTCGAGGGCCCCGGCGAGGCCGTGGTCCTGCGATTCGCACTGGCGGATCGCGACTCCCGGGGGTACCCGCGGACTGTAGAAGAGCTTCGAGAAGTCCAGGCCCTTCGCCTTCCAATGTTCCACGCCGGGGCGCGCGTCGAGGAGATCGACGCGCCCGACCAGGTCCTCGAACTTGCGCACGCCGAGCTTGGCCATCCACTCGCGCACTTCCTCGGCGATGAAGAAGAAATAGTTGATGACGTGCTCGGGCTTGCCTTCGAATTTCTTGATGAGCTCCGGATCCTGCGTCGCGATGCCGACCGGGCAGGTGTTCAAATGGCATTTGCGCATCATGATGCAGCCCTGCACCACGAGCGGCGCCGTGGCGAAGCCGAACTCGTCGGCGCCGAGGAGCGCGCCGATCACGACGTCGCGCCCGGTCTTCATCTGCCCGTCGGCCTGCACGGCGATGCGCCCACGCAGCTTGTTCAGCACCAGCGTCTGCTGCGTTTCCGCGAGGCCGATCTCCCAGGGGCTGCCGGCGTATTTCACCGACGAGAGCGGCGAGGCGCCGGTGCCGCCGTCGTGGCCCGAGATCGTCACGTGGTCGGCCTTCGCCTTGGCCACGCCCGCGGCGACCGTGCCCACGCCGATCTCACTCACCAGCTTCACCGAGACGCGCGCGGCGGGATTCACGTTCTTCAGGTCGTGGATCAGCTGCGCGAGGTCCTCGATCGAGTAGATGTCGTGGTGCGGCGGCGGCGAGATGAGGCCCACGCCCGGCACCGTATGGCGCACCTTCGCGATGTACTTCGAGACCTTGTGGCCGGGGAGCTGCCCGCCCTCGCCGGGCTTGGCGCCCTGCGCCATCTTGATCTGCAGGTCGTCGGCGTTCACCAGATATTCGGTGGTGACGCCGAAGCGCCCGGCCGCCACCTGCTTGATGGCCGAGCGCATCGAGTCGCCGTTGGCAAGCGGCACGTAGCGGATCGGATCCTCGCCGCCCTCGCCGGTGTTGGACTTGCCGCCGATGCGGTTCATGGCGATGGCGAGCGTCGAGTGCGCCTCGTGCGAGATCGAGCCGAGCGACATGGCTCCGGTGGCGAAGCGCTTCACGATCTCGTTGGCGGGCTCGACCTCGGCGAGCGCCACCGGCGTGGCCGCCGCCTTCAGCCGGAAGAGCCCGCGCAGCGTGAGGAGCTTCTCGCTCTGCTCGTCGATGAGACGCGAGTATTCCTTGAACGTGGCGAAGTTGCCGGCGCGCGTGGCGTGCTGCAGCTTCGCGATCGAGTCGGGCGTCCACATGTGCGCCTCGCCGCGGACGCGGTAGGCGTACTCCCCGCCCGTGTCAAGCTGGTCGCGGTAGAGCGGCGCATCGGAGTAGGCGAGGCGATGCAGGCGCACCGCCTCCTCGGCGATTTGCGTGAGCCCCACGCCTTCGACCGCGCTCGGCGTGCCGCTGAAATACTTGTCGACGAAGGGCGTGGCGAGCCCCACCGCCTCGAAGATCTGCGCGCCGCAATAGGACTGGTAGGTGGAGATGCCCATCTTCGACATCACCTTGAGGAGCCCCTTGCCCACCGCCTTGATGTAGCGCTTGACGATCTCCTTCTCGTCCACCTTCTGCGGCAGGCCGTCGCGGATGTCGATGAGCGTGGCGAACGCGAGGTTGGGATGGATCGCCTCGGCGCCGAAGCCGGCGAGGCATGCGAAGTGATGGACCTCGCGCGCGCTGCCGGTTTCGATCACCAGGCCGCAGCGCGTGCGCAATCCGGCGCGCACCAGGTTGTGATGCACCGCGGCGGTGGCGAGGAGCGCCGGGATCGGGATCAACGCCGCGGACAGGTCGCGGTCCGTGAGGATGATGATGTTGGTGCCCTTGCGAACCGCATCCTCGGCGTCGGCGCACAGCTGCGCGAGCGCGGGCTCCATGCCGTCCACGCCCCATTCGGCGGCATAGCACATGGTGAGGATCTCGCTCTTGAAGTGGCCTTGCGTGAAGGTCGAGGCGCGGCGCAGCTTCTCCATGTCCTCGAAGGTGAGGATGGGTTGCGACACTTCGAGGCGCATGACCGGCTCGGTCTGGTCGGGCGAGAGCAGATTCGGGCGCGGGCCGATGAACGACACGAGCGACATCACCAGCTGCTCGCGGATCGGATCGATCGGCGGATTGGTCACCTGCGCGAAGAGCTGGCGGAAATAGGCGTAGAGCGGCCGCGCGCGGTTCGAGAGCACCGCGAGCGGCGTGTCGTCGCCCATGGAGCCGATCGCCTCCTCGCCGGCGACCGCCATCGGCGTCATCAGCATGCGCAGGTCTTCCTGCGTGTAGCCGAAGGCCTGTTGCCGGTCGAGGAGCTTGTCGGTGTCCGGCGTTGGGATTTCCCACGGCGTGGCAATGTCCTCGAGGCGGATCTGCGTGCGGTCCAGCCAGTCCTGGTACGGGCGCTGCGCGGCGAGGTCGCGCTTCAGCTCCTCGTCGGAGACGATGCGGCCGTGCTCGATGTCGACCAGCAGCATCTTGCCCGGCTGCAAGCGCCACTTCTTGATGATCTTTTCCTGCGGGATGTCGAGCACACCCATCTCCGAGGACATCACGATGAGGTCGTCGTCGGTGATGAAGTAGCGCGCGGGCCTCAGCCCGTTGCGGTCGAGCGTCGCGCCGATGAACTTGCCGTCGGTGAAGGCGACCGCGGCGGGTCCGTCCCACGGCTCCATCAACGCGGCGTGGTATTCGTAGAAGGCGCGGCGCTTCGCGTCCATCAGCGGGTTGCCGGCCCACGCCTCCGGAATCATCAGCATCATCGCGTGGGCGATCGGATACCCGCCCATCACCAGGAGCTCGAGCGCGTTGTCGAAGGAGGCCGAGTCCGACTGGCCGTCGTAGATGAGCGGCCAGATCTTGTCGAGGTCCTCGCCGAGGAGCTTGGAGTGGATGGTCGCCTGGCGCGAGCGGATCCAGTTCAAATTTCCCTGCAGCGTGTTGATCTCGCCGTTGTGCGCGATGTAGCGGAACGGATGCGCGAGGTCCCACGTCGGAAACGTATTGGTGGAGAAGCGCTGGTGCGCGAGGCACAGCGCCGAGACGAGGCGCTTGTCGGTGAGGTCGAGGAAAAACGCTCCAACCTGCTCGGCGAGCAGCATCCCCTTGTAGACGATGGTGCGATGGGAGAACGACGGCACGTAGAAGTCGCCGGCGTTGGCAAGGCCGAGGGCGCGGATCGCGTGGCCCAGGCTCTTCCTGATGATGTAGAGCTTGCGCTCGAAGGCATCGCGGTCGAGCTGACCGCGGCCCGCGCCGACGAACACCTGGCGGATCACCGGCATCGTATTGCGCGCCGTTTCGCCGAGCGAGCGGTCGTCTATCGGCACCTCGCGCCAGCCGAGGAGCGACTGTCCCTCGTTCGCGATGGCGCGCTCGATCTCGCGCACGCACGCCGCGCGCGCGGCCGGATTGCGCGGCAGGAACACCATGCCCACGCCGTAGGCGCCCGCCTTGGGCAGCTTCACGTTCTGCTTCGCCATCTCCTCGCGGAAGAAGGCGTCGGGGATCTGCACCAGCAGGCCCGCTCCGTCGCCGTGCAGCGGGTCCGCGCCCGTGGCACCGCGATGGCGCAGGTTGTTCAGGATCGTGAGGCCCTTCACGACGATATCGTGGGACTTGCGGCCCTTGATGTGCGCAACGAAGCCCACGCCGCAGGCGTCGTGCTCCCGGCGCGGGTCGTAGAGTCCCTGTTTCGGCGGGAAGCCCGCGATCGACGAATCCATGATGGGCACCTCAAACGCAATGGTAGCCGCGTTCTCCCGCAGCTCGGGAGGCGCGAATGTGGGGCTTTGCGGGCTTTTGGCGCCGGCCGCGGGCTGCCGAGGGGATTGCGGCGCGGCTTGTGGCCGTCGCAGCCCCCATGACCGCCGAAATGGGAGCGGACAGGCAGGAATCGGGCGAAACCGGATCATCGTAGCGTAGCCTTCGCTGCACTGCAATATAAATGCCTTGGAAAGCCTCGAGGCATGCCGCCGCGCCCGCAGCCGCCATTTGCGTATGATTCGGATGACCGCGTCCCGGGGCCCATCGGGCGCCATCGAAAAAAATACAGGGAACCCCTTTTCGTGATCCGTTTCGCACCAGGCCTCGCCGATCGGCTCGCCCGCCTTGCCCTAGCACTCCTCGCAACCGCAGCCGTGTCGTCGTGCGGCAGCGGCGCGGTTTCCGGATCCGCGCCGGTGAACGATCCGGCGCGCATCACGATCCTTCCGGCCACCGCGACCGCCTTCTCGGGGCTACCCACCACATTCGTGATTTCCGGCGGTACCGGCTCCTACATCGTGAGCTCGAGCAACCAAGCGATCGTGCAGGTCGCCGGCAGCCTTGCCGGCAACACGCTCACCATCATTCCCAACCCGGTGATCGTCGACACCACGGTGACCCTCACCGTGCGCGACACCGGTAGCACGCCGACCGTGCAGGCGACGGTCACGGTGCGCCCCGGCACCGTGAGCAACAGCATCACGATCACGCCTTCGAGCACGCAGGCCGCGGCTTGCGCGCCCGCGCTCTGCTCGGGCGGCGATGCCGTGGTGTCGGCGACGATCTCCCAGGGCGGCATCCCGCTCGCCGCGCGCGGCGTGCGCTTCGAGGTCGTGTCGGGCGATTTCCGCTTCATCAACACCGATCCCGCGAGCGGCGTCGAGACGCTTTCCACCAGCATCTCGGTCGTGAGCGACGAGACCGGCAAGGCGAGCGCGCGCTTGCGTGCTACCGCGGGCGCCGCGAACCAGACGGCCCTCCTGCAAGTGACGGACGTCGGCACCGGCGCGTTCCAGCGCACGAGCTTCCTCATCTCGCAGTCGACCGGATCGAGCCCGGGATTCTTCGTCACGCCGACGCAGATCACTTTCCAGGGCATTCGCGTGAACGAGTGCGCAACCGGTATCAGCGCGAATGTCTTCGTGTTCGGCGGCGCCCCGCCCTATACCGTGTCGAGCACCAGCTCGGCCTTCATCATCTCGCGCGACTTCATCTCTTTCAGCGGCGGCAGCTACACGGTCACGCCGAACGGGGAATGCGTCGGAGTTCCGGGCGCGCCGATCATCGTGCGCGACGCGTCGGGCAATACCGCGACCACGACGGTCGCGAACATTCCTGGAACGCAGGCCACGCCCGCGCTCGCGGTCACACCCAGCACGGTGACGCTTTCGAGCTGCACAGGCTCCGCAAATGTAACGGTGGCTGGAGGCCGCCAGAGCAATTACTTCGTAAGCTCGGGCAGTGATTCTCTAATCGCGACCGTTTCCGGAAATACCGTGACGATTACGCGAAGAAGTCCGTCGCCTGCGTCGACGGGACCCCTGACCGTTGGAATCTCGGACGGTACAACTGTCGTAAACGTGACCGTGAATCTCACAGGTAGCGGCGCGGGAACCTGTCCGTCCCCGGGTTTGGCTGCGACGCCCCAAGCCGTCGCGTTGAGCGATTGTTCGGGCGTGGCCCAAGTGACCCTATCCGGGGGCGCTGGTGCCTATAGCGTCGCTTCGAGCAACTCCAGCGTAATCGCTACGGTCAGCGGGAATATTGTATCCATCAGGCGGGCCAATCCGTCGGGGGCGTTTACAGGAGCCACAGTGACGGCCACTGATGGCACCTCTAGCGTACCGATCACCGTTACCGGATCGGGTGCAGGAGCAAATGCGTGTCCGACATCGTCGGCATTTACAGCGAGCTCGAGCACCGTTACGTTGAATGACTGCACGGGGGCGGCGCAGGTCGTGCTATCCGGCGGATCCGGCACATACAGCGCCGCTTCGGGCAACACCGGTATGACCGCCACAGTCAGCGGGAATATCTTGTCGATCAAGCGCACTGTTCCATCGGGACCTTTCACCGGCGGGAATGTGACAGCCAGCGATGGTTTCTCGAATATATCGATAACGGTTAATTGGGGAGGCGCGAGCCCAGGTACGTGTCCATGAGGCGATTGGCGCGTTTGAGAGGCCTGTTCCAGTCACAAGTTGTTATGCTGCACTGCAGCATGCCCGAACTGGCAAAAACACCCCTTGCATCAAACTGCAAGTTGCGCTTTAATAATCTTCGATAACCCGCTGAGTTTCTAAGACAAGTGTTTGGCGGGATCCCAACAAAGGGGACGATATCGTGAAATTCCAAACTTTCGTGAGCTACGCGCTTGCGCTGGCCGCATCGCTGCTGCTGGCATCCTGCGGCGGTGGAGGCGCTACCGGCACGCCGAACGTGGGCGGTGCGGTGACACTCCTCCCCACAGGGGCCACTTTTTACGCGGGCGTACCCGCGACCATGACGCTCTCGGGCGGACGCAAGCCGTACGCGCTCACGTCGAGCGAGCCGGGGGTCCTGCCGGTTCCCTCGAGCGTGGACAGCTTCAGCTTCGACGTCGTCCCCAACCAGCCCGGCGTCATCGACTCCGGCCTTCCGGCCAACGCATTGCCGGTGCGCACGGTGACGCTCACGGTGCGCGATTCCACCGGGGGAAGCGCCACGTCGACCATCAAGGTGGCGCAGAACTTCCTCACCGGCTACAACCTCGCCTTCGTGACGAGCACCTGCGCGGCGCCCGCTGGCGCCACGACGGTCACGCCCTGCGCGGGCGGCGACACCGCGGTGCAGCTTGCGGCGGTGTTCAACGGCAACCTGCACGGCAACGAGACCTTCAGGCTCGAAGTGGTCCGCGGCCAGTTCGCTTTCTATACGCCGAACTCGTCCACGGGCGTCATTTCCAATTCCTACACGACCACCTCGGACCACGAAGGCAAGATCACCGCCATCATCCGCGTGCCAACCGGCGTGCCGCCGCAGATCGCGATCGTGCGCGTGGTCCACGTCGCCTCGGGCGCGTCGACGGAGCATTTGTTCACGATCGCCGGTGGCAACACCACGCTCGTCCTCACCGCCATTCCGGCCACCATCACCTTCACCGGCGCGGACAGCACGAGCTGCGGCACGGGCCAGTCGGACTTCTTCGTCTTCGACGGCGTTCCGCCTTACTCGGCGGTAAGCGCCAACAGCGGGATCGGCGTGTCGCCGACCAGCTCGAGCACCCAGCCGGGCCGCTTCACGGTGACGATCGCCAACGGGTCGGTCTGCGCCGACGCCGCGCCGGTCATCGTGACCGATGCGCTCGGCAACCGCGTGGTGGTCACGGTCTCGTCGGTCCACGGCTCGACCACGCCGCCTCCGGCGCCGACTCTTGCCGTGGCGCCCAACGCGATCACGCTGGCGTGCGGCACCTCCGGCTCGGTGGCCGTCGTCGGCGGGACGGGAGTCTACAACGTGACTTCGAGCCATCCGCGCGTGACCGCGACCGTATCGGGCCAAACGGTCACGATCACTCGCGCCGCCGGCGATGGCGCGGCCGTCTTCCCGACCACGGGCACGATCAGCATCACCGACGGCGCCTCCATCGTCACGGTCGTCGCGACGGTTCCGGCGAACTGCCCATAGCCGCTGCGACAGCAGGTCTCGACGGGCATCCCGCAAGGGATGCCCGTTTTCATTCGCGGAGTCATCGATGAGCGTCGCGCGAATCGAAAGGGCGGTGATCTCGGGAGCGGGTGGATTCGTCGGCCGCTCGCTCGCCTCGCTGGTGGAGGCGACAACCACGCAGGTGCACCTTGGCGAGCCCGACTGGATGGAACAGGTGCGCGCCGCCGATTATGCCGGCGCGATCGTCTTCCACCTCGCCGCACGGGTGCACCGCGCGGGATCGGACACCGATGCCTCCTATTGGCACGACAACGTCGAGAAGACACGGGCCTTCGCGAGCGCCGCGGCCGCCGGCGGCGCGCGGCGCTTCGTCCTGCTGAGTTCGGTCAAGGTGAACGGCGAGGAGACTTCGCAGCGTGCCTACCGCAGCGCCGATGTTCCTGCTCCCCGGGATGCCTACGGCAGGTCGAAGTGGGAGGCGGAAAAATCGCTCGCGCAGATTCCGGGCCTGGAGTTCGTGATCGTGCGCTCTCCGCTCGTCTACGGCGCCGGCGTGAAGGGAAACCTGCTCGCCCTCTTGCGGCTGGCCGACTCCGGCGTGCCGCTTCCCTTCGGCGCCATCGACAATCGCCGCTCGTTCGTTCATGTGGACGATCTCGCGCGCCTGCTCATCGAATGCGGCCGGCATCCGCGCGCGGCGGCAGGCGTGTTCATGGCCGCGCATCCGGACCGCGCGTCGACCCCGCGGATCGTCGGCGCGATGCGCGCTCTCCTCGGCAGGCCGCGGCGTCTGGTGGCGATTCCCCCGGTCGTCCTCGAGGCCGCCGCCGCGTTGGTGGGGCAGTCCGCGCGCGTCCGGCGTCTCACCCGCTCGCTCGAGGTGGATGCGCTGGAGACGCAGCAGGCGTTGAACTGGATCGCCCAGATCAGTTTCGAGACCGGCGTCGAGGACATCGTGCGCACCTACCGGGAATCGCTCGCGTGAGCTGGGCCTGGGCGCTCGCCACGTTCGTGCCGGCCCTCGCGGCGTTCGCGGCGATCGCCCTGCTGCGCCGATCGCGCTGGGCGGCGCTCCTCGCCGACACGCCGAACGAGCGCTCGCTGCATTCGGTGCCCACGCCCCGGGTCGGCGGGCTGGGGCTGATGGCGGGCGCGCTCCCGGTGGGCGCGCTATTCGCCGACGGCCCCCTGAGCGTCCTTTTCGCCTGCGCGGGGTTGCTCGCGCTCGTTTCGTTCGCCGACGATCGGCAGAGCTTGCCGATCGAAGTGCGCCTCCCCGCGCACCTGGCTGCGGCGAGCATGGCGGTGCTGGCGATTGCCGCGCCGGGGGCGGGACATCCCGGGCTCGGGGCTGTCGAAGCCACGGTCGCGGTGGCGGCCCTGGTATGGATGACCAACCTCTTCAACTTCATGGACGGCTCCGATGGCCTGGCGGGCGGCATGGGCTCGATCGGGTTCGCGGCCCTGAGCGCCGCGGCCGCCGGCGCGGGGGCGATGCCGCTCGCGCTGGGCGCGGCCGCGATCGCGGCGGCGAGCCTCGGATTCCTCGCGCACAATTTCCCCCCGGCACGTGTCTTTCTCGGCGACGCGGGCTCGGTGCCGCTCGGCTTTCTCGGCGGCGCCCTGGGGCTGTACGGGATGCTGTCGGGCGCATGGCCATGGTGGTTCCCCCTGGTGGTGTTCTCGCCCTTCATCGCCGACGCGACCGTGACGTTGCTGCGTCGCGCGCTGCGCGGCGAACGATTCTGGCGCGCCCACCGAAGCCACTATTACCAGCGCCTCGTGCTCGCCGGCTGGACGCGGCGCGGGCTCGCGCTGTCGGGATATGCGTTGATGCTGGCTGCCGCCGCGAGCGCGCTCCTCGGGTTGCGCGCGGAAGTGAAAACCCAATTCGGTATAATTCTCGTTTGGGCAGGCGCGTATGCGCTACTCTTCGTCGCGGTCGAACGGCGCGCGCGCGGCTTGGTCCCCACCCCGCGGGCTTTCGGTCAAGAACAATAAGAGGATGGGAACGGCGCAATGGCGTTTCATAGCCGGCTAGGAGCAGCAATGAAATCCCTGGAGCCCGATGCCCGCGCGTTGGCCGCGGCCCTGTACGACGGGCTTGCCCTTTGCCTCGCGTTCTTCGCGGCGAGCGCCCTTCTCGAGGTGGATGGCCTGCCCGCGGACGACGCGCGAACGCTGCTCGCGGTGTTCGCGATCGCGGTCCCGATCCAGCTCGCGATCAATTTCCTGTTCGGGATCTACCAGGGCATCTGGCGCTACACGAGCCTGCCGGACATCCAGCGAATCGTGTTTTCGGTGCTGTGCGGCGCGGTGTCGATCTCAATGGCCCTCTATACGTTCGGCCTCGATGCGCGTTTCGGTTACCGCGAATACATCCTCTACCCGCTCTTCCTGATCGCGCTGATGGCGACCAGCCGCATGGCGTTTCGCTCCTTCAAGGAGTGGTCCCTTTACGGGCGCGGCGGCGAGCAGGGGGCGCCGGTGATCATCCTCGGCGCCGGCGACGCCGCGATCGGCCTGGTGAAGGAGCTTTCGCGCAGCCACGAATGGCGCGTCGTCGGCTTTCTCGACGATGACGAGAAAAAGCGCGGGCGCCTCGTTCACGGCGTGCGCGTGCTGGGGCCGCTGGAGGAGCTGCAACGCCTTGCGCAGCGCCTGAAGCTTCGCCACGCGATCATCGCCATGCCGTCCGTCTCCTACCAGACGCGCCGACGCGTGGTCGAGATCTGCAAGCGCGCGCGCGTGTCGGTGATGACGGTGCCTACCCTGAACAACGTGCTCGCCGGCAAGGGCTCGCCCGCTCGGATCCGCAAGGTCGCGGTCGAGGACCTGATGAAGCGCGACACGGTGACGCTCGACGACGCGGGACTGCATACGCTGCTCACCGGGCAGGTGGTGATGGTCACCGGCGCCGGCGGCTCCATCGGCTCGGAGCTTTGCCGGCAAATCGCCGCCTTCCAGCCTTCGATGCTCGTGCTCTTCGAGATGAACGAGTACGCCATGTACCGGGTGGACGAGCAGCTGCGCGAGCTCTTCCCGGAGATTCCCGTGGCGAGCGTGGTGGGCGACATCAAGAACGCGCGCCGCGTGAACCAGGTGATGCACCAGTATTCGCCCGCGCTGGTGTTCCACGCGGCGGCCTACAAGCATGTGCCCCTGATGGAAGAGGCGAATGCGTGGGAGGCGGTGCGCAACAACGTGCTCGGCACCTACGTGGTAGCGCGCGCCGCCATCGACTGCGCCGTGAAGCGCTTCGTGTTCATCTCCACCGACAAGGCGGTGAACCCGACCAACGTAATGGGCGCCACCAAGCGCCTCGCGGAGATGGTGTGCCAGGGCCTGCAGGCGGAAGCCGGCGCCACCACCCGCTTCGAGATGGTCCGCTTCGGCAATGTCCTGGGAAGCGCCGGCAGCGTGATCCCGAAATTCCAGGAGCAGATCGACAAGGGCGGGCCGGTCACGGTGACGCACCCGGAGATGGTCCGCTATTTCATGTCGATCCCGGAGGCCGCGCAGCTCGTGCTGCAGGCCGGCTGCATGGGGCTCGGCGGCGAGATCTTCGTGATGGACATGGGCGAGCCGGTGAAGATCGTCGACCTCGCGCGCGACATGATCCGGCTCTCGGAGCTCTCGGAGAACGAGATCCGCATCGTCTATACCGGCCTTCGCCCCGGCGAGAAGCTTTTCGAGGAGCTCCTCGCCGACGACGAGCACACGCGGCCCACGCCGCACCCGAAGCTGCGCATCGCCAAGGCGCGCGAGGTCGACCATCGCTGGATCGCGGGGCTCCTCGAGTGGCTCGACCAGGACCGCATTCCCAACGATTCCGAAGTGCGCCGCGACCTCAAGCGCTGGGTGCCCGAGTTCCAGTCGCAGGTGCGACCGCGCCTGACCGCGATCCCGAACGCGAAGACGGGCTAGCGTTTGTCCGGCAGGCGCGCCGCCAACCCGAGCAGCATTCCCGCGATCCCCCAGAACACGAGCGAGCTCGGACGGAAGAAGAAGTCGTCGGTGAGGTTCTTGGTGAAGTAGCCGGCGAGCAACGCGGCGCCGACGATCGCGAGCGGCGCGCCGCCCTCCCGCTTGCGAGCCGCCGCGAATGCGGCCAGCAGCGTGGCCATCATCAGTACGAAGGCGAACACGCCCGGCGCCCCCATCTGCAGCTCGACGTCGAGGACCACGTTGTGCCCGTGGTTGTACGGCTGGCCCAGCTTCGCGTTCTCGAGCGCGGCGCTGATCTGCTTTCCGATGATCTCGCGCCCATAGCCGTAGCCCAGCCACGGCCGCTCGAGCGCGAAGCTGGAGGCGATCTTCCAGATAAGGGGGCGCTCGTCCAGCGAGAACGCATCCATGGTGCTCGCGGCGCGCGGGTAATAGCGAAGTTTGTACTCGGTGGCGACCACCATCAGCGCGGGCAGGAGCACGAGAGCGGCGATGAGCGCACGGCGCGCGGCGATGCGCCCCGGGTAATGCGCCGGCGTCTCGATCCAGAACGCGGCGAAGGCGACTACCGCCGAGACCATCAACGCGACCCAGAGCATGCGGCTATCCCCCGCGATTCCCGCCACGATCAGCACGGCTGCCGCCGCCAGCGTGACTCGAATCCCGCGTGCCAGGCCTACCGGCCCGGACCACGCTAGAAGCACGAGCAATGGTGCGAGCAATACCATCTGCGTCGAGTACGGCCCCGGCCCCATGCTCACGTTGCGCGCCCATTGGGAGCCGGGCAGCAGGAAGCGCAACCATTCACCGATCCCCAGCACGAAGGCGCCGAGAAAAAGCATCGCGATGAACAGATGCAGCTCGCGGCTCGTACGCGTCGCCCCGAAAAGCACGAGGAAGGCCAGCGCGCCATAGACGATCTCCCGGCGCAGCTCCGCGAGCGTGTATCCCGGGTCGATGCTCCACGCGAGCGAGACGACGCACAACGTGATCCACGCAAGCGTCGCCCACGCGAAAGCGCGCGGGATGCGCGCGAGGGCTGACGGCCGCGCGCCTTGCCACGCCTCCCACGCGAGCGCTGCGGCTCCCGCCAAGAGGAAGAACACCCGCCATCCCGCGGAAGACGGAAAGGGAGAGACGAGGAGGAAGGCTGCAGCGCTCGCGACGACTACGCGCTGCGCGCCGCTTGCCTGGCGGATGAGCGGCATCGAATGTTTTTTGGCGCGCCCGACACGATTCGAACGTGCGACCCCTGCCTTCGGAGGGCAGTACTCTAATCCAGCTGAGCTACGGGCGCGTATGTACCGGATTCTAAATGAATCCCCGGGTCCGCGCAGCGGAAGAGGCTATAATTCCGGGTTCATTTTCCACGTGACGAGCGCGAATTACCGAGGAAGACATGTCCGATCCCCACCACCACGATCCCATCGAGGACAACATCGACACGCACCCCGTGAAGCTCGCGATCGGGGTCGTCATCGGTGCCGCCGCGCTCATCGTCGGCATCCTCCTCCTCGCGCAATTCGCGGTGGGTTCCTACGGCGCGCGCTCGCTCAAGGATGATCCGGCCATGTCGCCCGCCGCGGTCGCCAAGCGTCTCGCGCCGGTCGCCTCGGTCACTATCGACCCCAACGCGGTCGTGGCCACCGCCGCGTCGGCCGGCGCCACGCCCGCCATGGCGGCGGTGTCGATTCCTGCCGCTCCTTCCAAGAGCGCGCCCGCCGGCGCTGCGGGCAAGTCGACCTACGACTCCGTCTGCACCGTCTGCCACGGGGCGGGCGTGGCGGGCGCGCCGAAATTCGGCGACAAGGCCGCGTGGGCGCCGCGCATCAAGACCGGTCTCGACGCGCTGCACGCGAGCGCGCTGAAGGGCAAGGGCGCGATGCCCGCCAAGGGCGGCAACCCCGCGCTTTCCGACGCCGACGTGAAGGCCGCCGTCGACTACATGGTCGCCGCGGCAAAGTAAGCTGGCCACCTACGCGATCGGCGACCTGCAGGGGTGCTACGAGCCCCTCGCGAGGCTCGTCGACTCGCTCACGTTCGATCCGGGACGCGATCGCCTCTGGTTCGTCGGCGATCTGGTGAACCGCGGTCCGGACTCGCTCGCGTGCCTACGCTACGTGAAGTCGCTCGGCGAGGCGGCCGTCACAGTCTTCGGCAACCATGATTTCCATCTCCTGTGCGTCGCCGAAGGCGTCGAGAAGCGCCGCAAGCGCGACACGCTCGATGACATTCTCGCCGCGCCCGACCGCGACCAGCTCCTCGCCTGGCTTCGGCATCGTCCGCTGCTGCACGCCGAGGCGGGATTCGTCCTTGTGCATGCGGGGCTATTGCCGCAATGGACGGTGGCCAAGGCGCGCGCCCTGGCGGGCGAAGTCGAGGCGCGCCTGCGCGGGCCCGATTATCGAAGCTTCCTCGAACGCATGTACGGCGACGAGCCCGACCGCTGGAGCGACGATCTGCACGGGATCGACCGGCTGCGCGTGATCGTGAACGCGATGACGCGCCTGCGCGCGTGCGCGGCTGACGGCTCCATGGTTCTCGAGTTCAAGGGCGAGCTGGGCGACGCGCACGACGCATTCACGCCCTGGTTCGACATGCCGCAGCGCATGAGCCGCGATCACACCGTGGTATTTGGCCATTGGTCCGCGTGGGGCCTAGAGATGCGCGCCGACCTCCTCGGCCTCGACAGCGGCTGCGTGTGGGGACGCAGCCTCTCGGCGGTTCGCCTCAGCGACCGGAAGCTCTTCCAGGTGGCGTGCCCGGGCTCTCCAAACCGAGAAGAATAGCGATACGCTCGCGTGCGGCGAGGCTCGCGTCGCGGCGGGTTCCCGCCCCGGTGTCGACGGCTTCGGCGAAGGTCACCGTCGCCACGACGTCCTTCTGACGGATGATGAGCGCGAGCGATTCCATGAAGCTGCGATCGCCGGCGAACGACACCGCGCGGCAAAGCTCGCCCTCGGGCGTCTCGTAGCGTATTGCCGCCGGATGCACGTGCGCGCGGTTCGCCACGGCGCTCGCGAAGAGCGCGCTGTGGAACTTGAGCAGCGTGTCGCCCTGGGTCGTGATGCCCTCGGGGAAAAGCCCGACGCAATCGCGCTCTCCGAGCGCCGCGCGCACGCGCTCGTTGATGCGCGCGGTATCGCGCCACTCCCCGCGCCGGATGAAGAGGGTGCCGGCCTTGTCGGCGATCCAACCCGCGATCGGCCAGTCGCGGATCTCGCCCTTCGCGATGAAGCGCGTCGGGCACGCGCTCGAGATGAGAAAGATGTCGAGCCACGAGATGTGGTTCGCCGCGATCATCGCACCCTGCGCGGCGGCCGCCGGCACGCGGCCTTGCACGCGCGTGCCGATGCCGAGGATGCGCAGCAGCTTCGCCGACCACCAACGCATCAGGCGGCGGCGGCGCTCGGCGTCGATGCGTGGGTAGGCCAGGCGCAGCAGCAGCGCGGCCACCCCGGCGTGGCACAGCATGCGGGCCCAGCGGATGCAGCGAAGCGCGCGACCCGCCTCGTTAATGCGTGACCCGCGTCGTGCCGCGCCCGGAAAGGATGCGCACGCGGTCGCCGGCGCGGAACGGCTCGTCGGCTTCCTGCACGATGGCGATGTACTTGCCGGCGTCGAGCAGCACCGTCACCTCGAGCCCGCGGCGCTCGTTGGCGGATTTCTCGATGTTCTGCCCGATGATGCCTCCCAGGATCGCGCCGCCGATGGCGCCCGCGATCTGGCCGTTGCCTCCGCCCACGTTGCTGCCGGCGAGGCCGCCCAGCACCGCTCCGCCCGCGGTGCCGACGCCGGTCTCACGCGGATCGATGCGCACCTCGCGCACCGACTCGACGACTCCGAAGCGCACCGACTGCTCACCGCGCGCCTCATAGCTGCGGTAGTCCGCGCTGCCGCCGTGATATGCGCAGCCGCCCAGCGCGAGGAAGCCCAGCGCCGCGGCGACGACCCATCTCATGTTCTTCATTCCGATCTCCTTCTCAAAGCGTCTCCGCGAAAGCCTCGCGGAAGCGTCGTGCGATGACGTCGCGCGCGGGGCGGTGGTTCTGGCCGCCGCGGTGCGCGATCTTTATCGAGCCCATCACCGAGGCGAGGCGCGCCGACTTCTCCCAGCCCCACTTACGTGCCATACCGTACAGCAGTCCGGCGCGGTAGGCATCGCCGCAGCCGGTGGGATCGACGAGGGCTTCGGCGGCGACCGCCGGGATGTCCAGCTTGCTTCCCGCGGTGTACACGCTCGAGCCCTCTGCTCCGCGCGTCACCACCACCGCCTCCATCATGGCGGCCATCTCGGCCACGCTCCTGCCCGTCTTCTGCTCGACAACGCGCGCCTCGTAATCGTTCACGGCGAGCGCGCTCGCCCCCGCCATGAGATCGAGCAGCTCCGGCCCGGAAAACATCGGCAGGCCCTGGCCCGGGTCGAACACGTAACGAATCTTTGCGGCGGCGAAATCGTGGGCGTGCTCGATCATGCCCTGGCGCCCGTCGGGCGACACGATGCCGAGCGTGGCGCCGTTCGCGTCGGCCACGCGGTTCAGGTGCGAGAGCGACATCGCCCCCGGGTGGAAGGCCGTGATCTGGTTGTCGTCGACGTCGGTGGTGATGAAGGCCTGCGCGGTGAACTGGTCGTCGAGGCGGCGCACGTGCCGATCGCAGATGCCGAGCTCCTCGAAGCGCGTCGCGTACGGGCCGAAATCATGGCCGGCGGTGGCCATGATGAGAGGGTCATCGCCGAGGAGCTTCAGGTTGTAGGCGATGTTGCCCGCCGTGCCCCCGAATTCGCGGCGCAACTCCGGGACCATGAACGCCACGTTGAGGATGTGGATCTTGTCGGCCAGGATGTGTTTCTTGAATTGGTCCGGAAACACCATGATGGTGTCGTAGGCCAGGGAACCGCAGACTAGGATGGTCATGGGGGCGATTATATCGAGGCGAGGAAGCGCTCACCTCATGTGACGCGCGGCGCAAAACGCCCGACGGGCGGCATTGACCGTTTCAACGGTAACAGTGAAAGTGAGCGTGCTGAATCGGGTTTCAGGCCGGCGGTCACATGACCGGCCGAATGTGATCCCTGTCCGGCGCACGGTTTCTGAAACAGGGCAAACCCATCGAAAGGTGGGGACGCAAAATCTCCGGTCTAACGGGCCAGCCGCCCTACGACAGCGGGATTGCCAGAAAGGCGGTGCAGCATGGCGCTATCTCCATCGGGCAACGTGGTCGCTCTCGGCGATCATCCACGCGCGAAGGCGCGCCCCACTCCCAGGGAATCCTCCGACATGCTCGTGGGTTGCCGCGAGCTCGCTCTGAAACGCATGACGAGCGCTCTGGCCGGTATGCTCGACCGGGTCGAGGACGACCTTTTCGAGCTCGCCAACAAGGCGACCGACCGCGATGCGCAGAACCTGTACCTCGACGCGCGTACGCAAGCGCGCGAAAACCGCGCGGCCATCGAGGGAGCCTTCGGCCGCAATTTCGTCGACTTCTTCAACAGCAAGGTGCGTGGCGACGCCGCGACGAGCGCGACGCGCGCCCCGGACGGCGAGCTCTCCCTGGTGGGCGACGAGGATCTCGACGAGCGCCTCGCGGTACGCGAGATGTCGCGCCGGCTTGGCGCCACCTGCGAGGGCGAGCTCATGGCCTTGAGCCAGCGCATGGGGTTCCTTCTCGAGAAGCCCGAGCTCGACGATGACGCCAATCCGATCAGCCCCGCCACCGTCTGCGCCGCGCTGAAGGATGCATGCGACCAGATCCAGTCAGGCTTCAAGGTACGCATGCTCCTGCTGCAGCGTCTCGAGAAATACGCGGGCACCGAGATGCAGACCATCTACCACGATCTGAATTCGCATCTCGTCGAGCGCCGCATCCTGCCGGAAGTTCGCGCGGGCGTTCCCCGCGCCGCGGCGAACGCGGGCAAGCGCGGCACCAAGGCGCCCGCCAAGCCGGCGCCGAAGCCGGGTGCAAGCGCCGCGCCCGGCAACGCCAAGATTCCCGAAGGCGACCTTTTCGCCGCGCTCGCGCAACTGCTCAATCCGCCGGCGGCTGCCGCGCCGGGAGGCGGCGTTGCCGGCGCCGCCGGCGCGCTCGCCTCCTGGCCGCTGGCTCCGGGCGCGCAGGGCGGCGCGCCCACCGTGCCGCAATCCTTCGTTTCCGAGCTCACGCGCCTGCATCGCGAGGCGGCACCGGAGGGCGCCGGCGATGCGGTGCTCATGAATGTGGTGAAGCGCATCCGCGCGGCACCCCAGAGCGCATCGCTCGGCACGGTCGACGCCATGACTATCGACATCGTGGCGATGCTGTTCGACTACATTTTCGAGGACCGCCACATTCCGGCGAGCGTGAAGGCTCTCCTCGGCCGCCTGCAGATTCCCACGCTCAAGGTAGCGCTCCTCGATCGCAGCTTCTTCTCGTCGAAAGCGCACCCCGCGCGGCGCCTGCTCGACCTCCTCGGGCAGGCATCCATGGGCCTCACGGAGGGCAGTCCGCGCGAAGGGCCCGCGGTCGCGTTGATCGAGAGCGTGGTCGAGCGCGTGCTTGCCGAATTCGAGACCGACGTCGCGCTCTTCGAGGCGATGGCCGGACGCGTCGCCGCCTTCATCGATGAGCAGAAGGCGACCGAGGGTGAAATCGTCGAGCGCTCCGCGCGCTTGATCGAGGAACGCGAGCGCGAGGAGATCGCGCGACTCGTGGCCGAAGAAGAAGTGCATCGCCGCCTCGAGTCGCGTGCCTGGGTGCCTCCCGCGGTGCGCGAGATGCTGCTCGAGACGTGGGTGCGCGCGCTCGCGCGCGTGCAGCGCTCCGAGGGCGAGGGCTCCGCGCCGTGGCAGTCGCTGTTGCGCGGGATGGAAGACCTACTATGGAGCGTCGAGCCCAAGGTCACGCCCGAAGACAGGAAACGCCTCATCACGATGCTGCCGGGGATGCTGCGGACCCTTCACGATGGCCTGGAGCGCGGCGAGCTCACGCAGGAGCGCAGCAACGCGTTCCTGGGGACCCTGGTCGACTGCCACGCGATGGCGGTGAAGGCGGGAATTCGCGGCCTCGCCGCGCTGCCCGAGCCCGCCGTGCCGGCACCGGCGCAGGATCCCGCCATCGAGCGCGCCATGGTTCCCGCGGGCAACATCCAGGTCGAGGAGATTCGCCTGCGCGCCCCGCGCGGCGCGGGTGCGGCACGCAACGTCTTCACGCGAACCGGCATCTGGACCAACCTGCAGCGCGGCACGTGGGTGGAGTTCGTGCGAACCGACGGCCCCGACACGCGCGCACGCCTCACCTGGATCAGCCCCAACAAGGGCGTGTATCTGTTCACCAACCCGCTCGCGCCGAACGCGGCGGTATCGATCTCGCCCGAGGCGCTCGCCGAGCAGATGCGCCTGGGCGAAGCGAGGATCATCAACGATGCGTCCATCGTCGACCGTGCGGTGGACTCGATGCTCACCGACTTGCGCGCAGAGGCTCCGCAGTGAGCCCCGCCGTCAGGGGTAGAAGAGCAGCAGCTCGTACCCGGTCGCCTTGATGCGCGGGGTCTCGAGGCGAAGCTGGATCGACATCTCCGCGCCCGGCGCGATGGTGTCCGCGCCGCTCGCCGGGCGTCCCAGGTAATCGGTGGGGCGCAACACGCGCCGGATCGCGGCTTGCCCGGTGACGTCGGTGAGGGTGAGCTCGAGGTGCGGATACTCCTGGGCCACGCTCGCGAGGTTGCGGATGCGCGCCCCGAGCGCAATCTCGCTCGGGCGGCCCGGCACTTCGAGCAGCTCCGAATCCTCGAGCTTGAGCAGGCCGTCGTCTCGCGACCACGAGATCGTGCATTTCGCGACGCCGCAAACCGATTCGAGGTAAGGACGAAGCACGGGATAGCGTTGCGCGAGCGGGCTGCGGTACGCGTACGCAAGCTCCGCGGCCAGGATGAGCGCGAGCAGCGCCGCGCCGAATGCCCACGCGCGCGCCGGCGGCCGTGCCCGAGGCAATGGCGGCAGTGTGAGGTCGCCGCGCCCCGGGTGTGGGCCGGTTCGCACCGAGCGCGCCGCGGTCGCGGGCACCGGGACCGGCTCCTCGAACGCGGGTAGCGACCCGCCCTGGGCCGCAAAGGGCGCGGGTTCCAGCGTCTCGATGTCGGGAAGTTCCTCGAAGGGGAGCGCTTCCACCGGGACTCTCGGCCCCGCGGCGCGCTCCGCCGCCTCGCGCGCCGCGAGCAGGCGCGCACCCGTGTCGTCGTCGGGAAAGCGCTCGAGCGCCTGGAAGCCATTGAAGACGCTGCGGCAGCGTCCGCAGCGCACTTGGCCCTGCTTTGCGTTCAGCTGCTGCGGCGTGACGCGAAAGCGCGCGCTGCAGTGGGTGCATGTGGTGATGAGCATGGGCTTAAGGCGCGCGCGTCCCGGCGAGGAGCACCCAGCCCGACTCGCGCGCGGCGATTTCGAGCCTGGCCCACGGTGCGTAGGCGAGCGCCACGTCGCGCGCCTGCTCGTCGAGGATTCCCGAAAGCGCGATCAGCCCGCCCGGCAGTGTGTGTGACGCGAGAATCGGCGCTAGCATTCGCAAGGGGTTGGCGAGGATGTTGGCCACCGTGATCCTGAAGGCGCCGGCGACCGCGCTTTGCGCGTCCGTCACCTCCAGCGCCACGGCGTTGCGCTGGGAATTGTAGCGTGCCGCCTCGAGCGCGAGCGGGTCGATGTCGGTCGCCATGGCGCGCGTGGCGCCGAGCTTGAGCGCCGCGATGCCGAGGATCCCCGAGCCGCACCCATAGTCGAGCACGCTGTCGGCCGCCCGCACGTTGGCCTCGAGCCAGGCGAGGCAAAGGCGCGTGGTCGGATGGCTGCCGGTGCCGAACGCGGCGCCCGGATCAAGAACGATGTTGACGCAGTCCGGCTCGGGCGGCTCGTGCCAGGTGGGAACGATCCACAGGCGCTCGCCCGCGCGGATCGGCACGAACTGGCGCTGGGTCTCGGCGACCCAGTCGGCGTCCTCCAGGCGATCTACCGATGCGGCGGTGAGAGAATGGGCCCCGCTCGCGGCAAGCGCGGCATCGAGGGCTTGCGAGACCTCTACATCGACTCCGAAGAGAGCTCGCAGCCGGGCGCGCGGCCACATCCCACTCTGGCTGCCGGGTTCGCCGAAGACCGCGCGCTCGGCGGGCGTCCCGGCATCGGCGTCGGAAATCTCGGTGGAGACGGCGCCCTCGTCCTCGAGCGCCTGAGCCAGGGCTTCGGCCTGCGTCCCCTCCACCACGAGATCGACACGCTGCCACGTCATCGAGGCTCAGACCTCATGTCGTGAGCCATCAAGGTTGCTGCGGGCACGTCGCGCTCGAATGGGGGCAGACCCTAGATGGATTTCAACGCCGCGATCTTTTCCTCGAGGTAATGGATGCTCACGCCCCCGCGGATGAAGGCGGCGTCGTTCATGAGCTCCTGGTGCAGCGCGATGTTGGTCTGGATCCCCTCGATCACCATCTCCGAGAGCGCCACGCGCATGCGCGCGATCGCCTGTTCACGCGTGTCGCCGTAGGCGATCAGCTTGCCGATGAGCGAATCGTAATGCGGCGGCACATAGTAATTGGCGTAGCAGTGGGAGTCGTAGCGGATGCCCGGCCCGCCCGCCACGTGGTATTGGGTGATGCGTCCGGGCGAAGGCACGAACGTGTAGGGGTTCTCCGCGTTGATGCGGCACTCGATCGCGTGGCCCTTCTTCACGATGTCCTTCTGGCGGTACTTGAGCTTCATGCCCGCCGCCACGCGGATCTGCTCCTGCACGATGTCCACGCCGGTGATGAGCTCGGTCACCGGATGCTCCACCTGCACGCGGGTATTCATCTCGATGAAGAAGAATTCGTCCTTCTCGAAGAGGAACTCGAAGGTGCCGGCTCCGCGGTAGCCCATCTTGCGGCACGCCTCCGCGCACTTCTCGCCGATGCGCTCGATGAGGCGCGCCTTCACCAGCGGCGCCGGGCCCTCCTCGATGATCTTCTGGTGGCGTCGCTGCATCGAGCAGTCGCGCTCGCCCAGGTAGATCGCCTGCTTGTGCTCGTCGGCGAGCACCTGGATCTCGATGTGGCGCGGGTTCTCGAGGAACTTCTCGAGGTACACCATCGGATTGTTGAACGCGTTCTGCGCCTCGGTCTTGGTCATCGTGACCGCGTTCACCAGCGCGGCTTCGGTGTGGACGACGCGCATGCCGCGCCCGCCGCCCCCGCCGGCCGCTTTGATGATGACCGGATAGCCCACCTCCGCAGCCAGCCTGCGGATCTCCTTCGGGTCGTCGGGGAGCGATCCCTCGGAACCCGGCACGCACGGGATCCCCGCCTTCTTCATGGTGAGCTTCGCCTGGATCTTGTCGCCCATGGTGCGGATCGACTCGGCGCGCGGGCCGATGAAGACGAAGCCCGAATTCTCGACGCGCTCGGCAAAATCGGCGTTCTCGGAGAGGAAGCCGTAGCCGGGATGGATCGCCTGGGCGTCGGTGACTTCCGCGGCGCTGATGATGGCCGGGATGTTGAGGTAGCTGTCGCGCGAGGGCGCCGGGCCGATGCATACCGACTCGTCGGCGAGCATCACGTACTTTGCGTCCGCGTCGGCTTCCGAGTGGACCGCGACCGTCTTGATGCCCATCTCGCGGCAGGCGCGCTGGATGCGCAGCGCGATCTCGCCCCGATTGGCAATCAGGATCTTTTCGAACATGGTGCGTGCGGCTCTATTCGATCAGGAAGAGCGGCTGGCCATATTCCACCGGCTGCCCGTTCTCGACGAGGATCGCCTTGATCGTGCCGGAAGCGTCGGATTCGATCTCGTTCAGCAGCTTCATGGCCTCGATGATGCAAAGCGTCTGCCCCTTCGTGACCGACTGCCCGATCTCCACGAAGGAGGGTGCGCCCGGCGAGGGCGCGCGGTAGAACGTCCCCACCATCGGCGACTTCAGCTGATGTCCCTTGGGTTCCGCCGGGGCTTCGACGGGGGCCGCCGCGGCCGCGTTCGGCAAGGCGGGTGCGCCGTAGGCCATGGGCTGCATCTGGGGAGACATCATCACGGCGGGCCCGGGCGCCGATTGGCGCGTGATGCGCACCTTCTCCTCGCCTTCGGTGATCTCGATCTCGCCGATCCCGGATTCCTGGACGAGGTCGATCAGCTTCTTCAGCTTGCGCAGGTCCATCAGGGGGTCCGCGACAAGGTCCGCGCCGCCGCTTCCAGGGCGAGCTCATATCCCATCGGCCCCAGGCCGGCGATCACGCCCGCCGCCAGGTCGGAGAAGTATGAGTGCCGGCGAAACTCCTCGCGCGCATGGATATTGGACAAGTGCACCTCGATGAATGGAATGCGAACTGCCGCCAGGGCGTCGCGCAGCGCTACGCTCGTATGGGTAAAAGCTGCAGGATTAATGATGATGTATGCAGTTTCGTCGCTTTTCGCTGCGTGAACCCGCTCGATGAGCGGCGCTTCGGCGTTGCTTTGGAAGGTCGAGACCTCCACCCCCAGGCGGTGCCCCTGCTCGGCCAGGCGTCGGTTGATGGTATCGAGGGTGTCTTTCCCATAGTGTGGGGTCTCGCGGTCCCCGAGCAGGTTCAAATTGGGGCCGTTGAGGACGAGGATCTTGGGCATGGGCGGCGAGTTTGCCGCAACTCAAAGCACGATGTCCAGTTTTGGCCGAACTTTGGCGCACCTGCTTCAGGAAGACGTTGCCTCGGGCACGAAATAAGCTTTACCCAGGGAAAGCCGGGAACGCGGGCACCACAAAGCCGGGAGTTAGGCGACGATTCAGTCAGTTCGACGACAATCTTGAAAGGCGAGACTCAAGCAAAGTCTCAGTGTAAGGGCCCACTCTGGCTTCCAGGATGTTCCCCTGACGATCGACGAGGACGGTGAAGGGAAGGGCCCCGAGACGATTGCCGAGCCGTCGGGAAAAGGCGCCGATGTCGTCCCCACCGACCCACAGCGGATAGTTGATTCCGAGATCCCGTCCGAATCGCGCCACGCGCGCGGGCTCTTCGTCGGACAGGCCGATGAACTGTACCCCGCGCTGGGCCCAGCGCGCCTGCAAACGGGTGAACGCGGGCATCTCCTCGCGGCAAGGCGCGCACCATGTCGCCCAGAAATTCACCACCAGCACCTTGCCCTGGAAGCGTCCGAGGGATTGCGCCACCCCCGCGGTATCGGCGAACGAGGCGGCGAAAAAGGCGCTGGGTGCCATCTCCGGGGCGCTGGTCGAGGGATCGCGCGGGCGCGATCCGAGCCACAGCAGGGCGCCGGCGGCGATGGCGATGGCACCGACTGCCAGATAAACGCGCCGAGCGCTCAAGCGCGCACCGGCGTCGTTTCCTCTTCCACCCAGCGCAGGTATTCTGCCAGGCCCAGATCGACCGGCCAGGCGATGATCTCCGGAATCGAATAGGGATGCCTCTTGCGAATCGCCGCCTCGAGCTCGATGTAGCGCTCATGGGTGGACTTGATGAGAAGCGGATATTCTGTGGCCGACTCCTGGCGGCCCTCCCAGCGGTAGAACGAGGTGACGGGCGCCAGAACGTTCACGCAGGCGGCCAGTCGTAGCTGCACCAGTTCGCCGGCAAGGTTGAACGCGGTCCCGGAGTCGGGTAGGTTTGTCAGCACCGCGATGACGGTCACAGGGCCCTCGGCGGCTCTAGTTCTTCGATGGAGATGGGTGCAAGCGATGCGGCTTCTGCTGCTGGTGATTTTACTGGGTTTCCCGCTTCTCGAAGCCGTGGTGCTCGTGCGCCTTGCGGAAACGCTCGGTTGGTGGGTCCTCGCCTGGATGGTGCTCGCGGCGTGCGCGGGCATGGCCCTCATCAAGGAAGCGCGCTTCGCCATGCTCGCGCGGCTCGCCGCGGGCCTCGCCAAGGGCGAGTTCTCGATCGTGGCGCTCACCGACAGCGCCCGCACCGTGGTGGCGGGGCTCTTCCTCATCTTTCCCGGTGTCGTCTCGGATCTCATTGCCCTCACCCTCCTTCTCCTTCCCGGGCCGCGCCTCGTCTCCGACACGGCCTCGCGCCGCGAAGCCGAAGGCTCGATCATCGAAGGCGAATTGCGCCGCACGCGTTGAAATTGCCCGAGTCTCCGTCCCCCGGCCGCCAGGTGCGCCTCGAGCCGAGCGGGCACGCGTTCGTGGTCGAGCCCGGCGAGACCATCCTCGCCGCGGCGCTGCGCCAGGGAATAGGCCTTCCCTACGGCTGCCGCAATGGCGCCTGCGGCGCCTGCAAAGGCGTGCTGCGCTCGGGCGAGCTCTCCTACGACGAGTACCAGGAGCGCGCGCTTCACGACTCGGAACGCGCCCTGGGCAAGGCGCTCACTTGCTGCACGCACCCCGTCACCGACGTCGTCTTCGAGGTGCGCGAGCTCTCCGGCGCGAAGGACCTCGCGATCCGTACCCTGCCGGCGCGCGTGGAGAAGGTGGAGAAGCCCGCTGAGGACGTGGCGGTCCTCTACCTGAAGCTGCCGACCGGGGAGCGCCTGCAGTTCCTCGCGGGGCAATACATCGACATCCTGCTGAAGAGCGGCAAGCGGCGCAGCTTCTCGATGGCCAACGCGCCGCACAACGACCAGCTGATCGAGCTTCACGTGCGCAAGTCCCCGGGCGGAGCCTTCTCGAGCTTCGTATTCGAGGAGATGAAGGAGCGCGCCATCCTGCGCTTCGAGGGGCCGCTCGGCACCTTCTACCTGCGCGAGGATTCAGACAAGCCGATGATCTTCGTGGCCGGCGGCACGGGTTTCGCGCCCATCAAGGCGATCGTCGAGCACGCGTTCCATCACGGCGAGGATCGTCCCATCGTTCTCTACTGGGGCGTGCGGTCGCTGCGCGATCTCTACATGCCGGACCTGCCGATCGCCTGGCAGCGCGAGCATCCGAACTTCACCTACATCCCCGTGCTCTCCGATCCGCTTCGCGAAGACCGGTGGCAGGGGCGCGGGGGCTTCGTCCACCAGGCGGTGCTCGACGATTTCCCGGACCTTTCGGGCTACCAGGTCTACGCATGCGGCGCGGCGGCGATGACCGATCTCGCGAGGAAGACCTTCGTCGAGGAGCGCGCCCTTCCCGAGGACGAGTTCTACTGCGACGCCTTCACGCCTTCGGTGGATCCGAAGAAGTAAGGCGCGCGGCCTCGCGATCGCGCAGCACCTTGCGCTGCACCTTTCCCGTAGTGGTCATCGGCAGCTCGCCGACGAATTCGATCTCGCGCGGCTGCTGATGCGGCGCGAGGTGCCTCTTCACGTGCTCGCGAAGGCAATCCTTGAGCGCCTCCGAGGGCGCGTGGCCGGGCGCGAGCAGCACGAACGCCTTCACCACCGAGCCGCGCGTCGCGTCGGGGCTGGGTACCACCGCGGAATTGGCGACCGCGGGGTGCTTCACCAGGCAGTTCTCGATCTCCGTGGGTCCCACGCGATAGCCCGACACCTTGAAGATGTCGTCGGCTCGACCGTGGTACCAGAGGTATCCGTCGGCGTCGCGCATGGCCTGGTCGCCGGTGCGGCACCAGTCGCCGGTGTACTTCTCCGCGGTCGCTTGCGGGTTGTTCCAGTATTCGAGGAAGAACACCGGGTCCGGTGATCCGTCGGTGCCCGTGCGGTTCAGCGCCACGTCGCCGACCGCGCCTTCGGCGACCTCGTGCCCGGCCTCGTCGATCACCGCAATGCGATGGCCCGGGTACGGCCGACCCATCGAGCCGGGCTTCACCGGCCAATGCGTGTGCGAGTTGCCGACGATGTAGTTCATCTCGGTCTGCCCGAAGATCTCGTTGGCGGTGACGCCCAGCTCGTCCCGGCACCAGTGGAAGAGCGCGGGCCCAAGCGCCTCGCCCCCGGACATGAGCGTGCGCAGCACGAGGTCGAACTTCGCGCGCGGCTTGGGATACGCCTTCATCATCATCTTGAGCGCGGTCGGGAAGAGGAAGGTGTTGCGCACCGCATACTTCTCGAGCAGACGGAAGGCCGTCTCCGCGATGAAGCGACCGCGATAGCCGAGGATGGCCCGCCCGTGATAGAGCGTGGGCATGAGCGCGTCCCAGAGCCCGCCGGTCCACGCCCAGTCGGCCGGCGACCAGAAGAAGTCGCCCGGCTGGGGAAAGTCGTCGTGCGAATGCTCGAAGCCGGGCAGGTTGCCGATGAGCGCGCAGTGCGGCAGCAACGCCCCCTTCGGCGGCCCGGTGGTCCCGCTCGTGTAGATGATGGCGGCGGGATCGCGCGCGCCGGTGTCGGCGGGCTCGAAGTGGCGCGCGGCCGTCGCGAGCGTGGCATCCCAGTCGAGCACGCGCGCGCCCTTCGCACCCGCGCATCCGATCACGTGCGCGAGGCGCGGGAGCCCGTCGCGCACGCTTTCCAGGGCGGGGAGCGTGCCGCCGTCGGCGATCGCCACGCGCGCGCCGCTGTCGGCGAGACGATACTCGAGCGCGTCGCGCCCGAACAGGAACGAGAGCGGAACCGCGACCGCGCCCATCTGGAAGATGGCGAGGTAGGCGACGATCGTCTCCGGGCGCTGCGGCAGAATGAGGGCCACGCGATCGCCGCGCGCCACGCCCAGCGCGGTGAGCGCGTTCGACAGGCGATCGGCGGCCTGCTGCAGGTCCCAGTAGCTCCACGCCTGCGTCTCGCCCGACTCATCCTCCCATTGCAGCGCGAGGCGATGGCGCTCGCCCGACCAGCGGCGGCACGCCCATGCGGCGATGTTGAAGTCCGCGGGGACTTTCCAGCGGAACGCGGCGACGATCTCTCGATGGCGATCGGCCACGGGGCGTCGTCAGCGGACGAGCGCCGCCTCGATGTCGGCGAACGAGTGCGCCACCTCGAAGGTCTGCAGCTCGACACCGAGCTGGCGGGCCAGCTGGGAGGTCGAGAAGAGCCCGCGAATGCGCCGCCCGCCGTCCTCGGCCACCATGAGGTGCTTGCGGCCCACGGACTTGAGCGTGGCCACGATGTGCCCCACGCGCATCTGCGCCACTTCGAGGAGCGGCAACGCTTCGAGCATCGAGGCGGGGGTCATGATGTCTTCCACCAGGACCTCGGCATGAGAGATGCCGCGCGCCTGCATGAAGCGGATCGGCTTTTCGCCGAGGAGGTCGGTGGCGGTGATGACGCCCGCCACTGCGGCGGCGGCGTCGAGGACGAAGAGCAGGCGCACCCCGCGCCGGATCATCTGCGCGTGCGCCGCGTCGATGGTCTCCTCGGGGCGCGTGGTGGCCGCGGAGACTTCGCGCAGATCGGTCATCACCGAGAACGCCGGATCGTCCAGCGTGACGCGGCCGGGCGCCATCGGCTCGGCGACGCGTGCTCCGGGCTCGAGGAGCGCCAGGGTGAGGGGCGAGTATTGGCGCATGGTTGCCTCCTTGGGTTCAGCCCGCCAGCTCGGCGCTGCGGCGGAAATGCAGGACCGCTTCCTGCGGCTTGCCGAGACGCTCCATGAGCGCGGCGAGCGTCATGTGGCCGTCGTGCGTCGGCTCGAGCGCGAGACTCGCCTCGATGTAGCTCTGCGCCTTGCCCCACAGCTCCTGGCGCATGCACAGCTTGCCGAGCGCGAGCAGCAGCGCCGGGTCGCGCGCGTGAACGCGCAGCCACTTTTCGGCGCGCTCGATCTGCGGCAGCGCGTCGGTGCCGGCGGCTTCTGCGTAGAGCGCGACCAGCGTCGAGCTCCACTCGCGCTCGAGCGCCTGCTCGATGATGGCCTGCGCCTCGGCGTTGCCCCCGAGCGCGAGATGGTAGCGCGCGGCGGTCGCCGCGACCGCGGGATCGGCGCGCATATCCGCCGGCAGCGTCTTCCAGTAGCTGCCCAGCGCCGCTGCATCCTGCGCCTTGCGGTTCAGGTTTCCGAGGTGCGCGGCACGCCGTGCGGTGGCGGCTTCTGCTGGGCCGAGCCCGCCCAGCTTCACCAGCGCCGTGACCGTGGAAAGCACTTCGTCCCAGTTGCGCATCGCCTGCTCCGCCTCGAGCTTCAGGCGCAGCAGGCGCAGGTTGCGCGCATCGCGCGCGGACAGGTCGTTCAGGACCGCGAGGGCTTCCTGGTAGCGCTGCTGCGACACGAGGAGGTCGGCGAGCGTGGTGAGGCGGGCCTGATCGACGTCGGGCGCCGAACCCTTGGCGTGGTCGAGGAACTGCTCGCGCTCGCTGAAGCGGCCGAGCTCGTGGGCGCTCCTCGCCGCGATGATCGCCGCGACGCCCTTGGTCTCGTCGCCGGTGAGGGCCGCCGCGGCGCTTTTCTCCGCCGACGCGTAGCGCCCCTGGAAGAACGCGAGCAGCGCGTCGTTCAGCGCCTGGCGCAGCTTCGAATGCTGGCGCTCCTCGCGGTAAGCGCGCACGCGCGCGGGAATGGCCGCGAGGGTCGCGATGAAATGCGCGAGCGTGTAGAACGCAAGGTACCCCGCCAGCACCAGGAATACCAGGAGGTTCAGCGACAGCTCGATGCGATAAGGCGCCGATACGATGACCACGTAACCGGTCGAATGGCGAGCGAAGAGCGCGACTCCTACCGCGACCACCGCGAGGATGACGGCCCACAGGGCGAAGCGCATGGCCTAGCGCTTTTCCCGGGCCGCGCGGGCGGTGCGCACCGCGGCGAGGCTCGTGTTGATGTCGGGCACGCCGATCGCCACGGGGCTCTCGGAGATCTGCTTCAACGTGGCGAGCGCCGTGACGGTGGGCTTCGCCTTCGGGTCGAAGAAGCGGGTGATCCACGCCTGCGTCGCCTTCAGATCCTCGCGGAACGACGGCTCGTCGCGCGCGAGGAGCGCTACGCGCGCCGAAAGCAGGCGCAGCTTCAGGTTCTCGCGCAGGAAGTAGGTTTGCGCCGGGGAAAGGAGCGGCGCCTCGGTGGTCTCCAGGTCGCGGATTCGCACCAGGCCCTTCATCTCTTCCCAGAAATCGCGCGCCGCGCGCTGGATCGCGCCCTGCTCCTCCGCGTAGCGCGCGCGCGCGGCAATGCGCACCGGGGGCGTCTCGGCGACGAGCAGCGGCAGCGCCTCCGACTGCGCGATGAGGCCGTCCAGCTTCACCGCGATGCCTACCGTGTCGGCCTGCGGAACCGCCTTCAATCGGTCCATGTCCTGGGTGATGGCGCGCCGCAGCGGCGTCGCGGCGAGCTTGTCGGCGCGCGCGAGCCGCTGATCGGCGGCCTGCAGCGCCGCGAGCGCTCCGCGCACGTTGCCGGCGAGCTGCAGCTGCTGGCTCGCGAGCACCAGCATCTGCTCGACCTCGGAGAGCACGCGGTCGTCGGCGCTGCGCGAGAGCTCGCGATACATTTCCTCGAGCGCGACGCGCTGCTCCTGGGTGTCGGCAACGCGCGCTTCCAGCTCCGCGATGCGCGACTGCGCGTCCTTGAGCGAGGCCTGCGATTGCGCGAGCGAGCTCCTCGCCTGGGCGGCGGCGGCGCCGAGCTCGGCCAAGCGCCCACCCGCGGTCGATTCCATCGCGTTCACCGCCTGGCGCGTGTCCCACGCGAGCCATCCCGCCGCGCACACGGCGAGGAGGGCGGCGGCGCCGGTCAGGCGCGCCCCGGTATCGCGCGCCGCCCTGGGCGGCGCCGACTTCACGGCGGCAACGGCGAGCGGCGCGGGGTCGCTCATGGCGTGACGCGCGCCTGGGTCAACGCGTCGATGAGCCCCGCGGACCCGTGCGCGGCGATCGTCACGCGCGCGAAGCGCCGCGCTTCGCGATGGGTTCCCACGGCGACATGGGGCACCACGAGAGTCACGGCGGCGAGGTGTTGCGCGGGCGCGGGCCCGATCATGGCGATGAAGTTCTCCAGCGTCTCGGCGCTCAGCACGCTCACCGCGTGCACTTCCCCTCGTGCAAGCGCCGCGATCACGGCAGAGGGATCCGAATCCGGGCGTACCCGCCGATAGCACTCGGCGTATTCCACGCGGGCGCCGCGTGCCTCGAGCGATTCCTTCAAATGCTCGCGCCCGCCTTCGCCGCGGAAGACGACGATATTCTGCCCTTTCACGACCTGCAGCGGGGCGAGGCCGAGGAGCGCCTCGCTGTCGTGCCGCTCCGCGGGTGAGATCACCGGTCCCAGCCCCGAGTTCCTCAGGGATTCGGCGGTGGCCGCGCCGATCGCCGCGAGGTGCAGGCGCGCGGGCCACGGCCCGTGGCGGCGTGCCGCGGCGAGGCCCTTCTCGGCGGCGTTCGCGCTCACGAATATGGCCATGTCGAAGCGCGCGAGGTCGGCGAGGAGTTTTTCCAACGCGGGCGTGGGTTGAAGGTCCTCGATGGCGAGGGCGGGAAGGAGCCACACCCGGGCGCCCTCGGCGGCGAGCGGGGCGCCGAGCGCTTCGGCGGCGGCGCGCGGGCGCGTGAGCACGACTCCGACGCCGTCGAGGCGGCCGCGGCTCATGCGCTCACCCGCGCGAGGCTCTTCAGGATCTCGCGCCCGCCGGCGGCGAGGAGCCTCTCGCCCAGCTCGGCGCCCAGGCGCCCGGCCTCGTCGCAACGCCCGGAAACGCGCGCGCGCACCACACGCGTGCCGTCGGGCATGCCGATGAATCCTTCCAGCATGACGCTGCCCGCGTCGACGCGCGCAAGGGCTCCCACCGGCACTTCGCAGCTGCCCTCGACCACGAGCCCCAGGGCGCGCTCGGCACGCGCGGCGCAAGCGGTTTCGGCCAGTTCGAAATCCGCGAGCAGGCGGGCGATGTCGGAGCGCTCGCGCCGGTACTCGATGGCGAGGATGCCCTGGCCGATCGCGGGAATCGTCTCGTCGAGGGCGGCGCGTACCCGCGCATCCAGGCCGAGGCGCTTCAAGCCCGCGACGGCGAGGATGATGGCGTCGTAGTCGCCGGCATCGAGCTTGGCTAGGCGCGTGTTCACGTTGCCGCGCAGCGCGCGCAAGGCGAGCCGCGGATGGAGCGCGCGCAGCTGGCATTCGCGGCGCATGCTCGAGGTGCCGACCACGGCGCCGACGGGCAGGGCGGCGAGCGAGGCGTAACGGTTCGAGACCAACGCGTCGCGCGGATCCTCCCGCGCCCCGAAGGTGGTGAGCGCGAAGGCTTCCGGGACCTGCATCGGCACGTCCTTCAGGGAGTGCACGGCGATGTCGGCGCGGCCTTCGTCGAGGGCGATTTCCAGCTCCTTCACGAAGAGCCCCTTGCCGCCCACCTGCGCGAGCGGCCGGTCGACAACCTGGTCGCCGCGCGTGGTCATGCCGACGGTCTGCACCTCGAGCCCGGCGTGGCGCTCGCGCAGGACGGCCTCGACCATCGCGGTCTGGCGCAGGGCGAGCCGGCTTTCACGCGTGGCGATGCGTAAGGATCGTGGGATCGCGCTCATGAGAGGGTCAAGCGTACTACAGTAAGATTGTCCTTTCCGCACGCAACTTGTCGTCTAGCCGCGGGATCGAACCGCCATGAATCCGCGCCTGCGCGAAATACCCTACAACTACACGTCGTTCTCGGACCGCGAGATCGTCATCCGCCTGCTGGGCGAGGATGCCTGGCATGCGCTGGAGGATCTGCGCGAGCAGCGCGTCACGGGGCGCTCGGCGCGCATGCTCTACGAGGTGCTGGGCGACATCTGGGTGGTGAAGCGCAATCCCTATCTCCAGGACGACCTCCTCGACAGCCCGCGGCGGCTCAACATGCTGGTGGACGCGATGCGGCATCGATTGAACGAGATCGACAAGAGGAGGAGCGACAAGACCGAGCGCGACCGCGTCGCCGACCTCCTGGATGCCGCGCGCACCGCGGTGCAGGCCTTCGAGAACGAGTTCGCCGAGACGCGCAGCTTGAGGCGCAAGGTGACGCGCCGGCTATCCGCCATCACGCGCAGGGACAACATCCAGTTCGACGGCATGGCGCGCGTCTCGCACGTGACCGACGCCACCGACTGGCGCGTCGAGTATCCGTTCGTGGTCGTGAATCCCGATACCGAGGAGGAGTGCGCGCCGATCGTGAAAGCCTTGATCGACCTCGGGCTCACCATCATCCCGCGCGGCGGCGGCACGGGGTACACGGGCGGCGCGATCCCGCTCGACCGGCTTTCCGCGGTGGTGAACACCGAGAAGCTCGATACCGTCGGCGCGATCGAAACGCGTGTGCTGCCGGGCCTGACCGAACCGTGCCCGGTGATCCGCTGCGGTGCCGGTGTCGTCACCAAGCGCGTCATGGAGGCGGCCGAGGCCGCGGGCCTCGTGTTCGCGGTCGACCCCACCTCGGCGGATGCCTCGTGCATCGGCGGCAACGTCGCGATGAACGCCGGCGGCAAGAAGGCGGTGCTGTGGGGCACCGCGCTCGACAACCTCGCCTCCTGGCGCATGGTGACTGCCGATGCCGAATGGATCGAGGTCGAGCGCCTCGGGCACAACCGCGGCCGCATCCACGACGCGCCGCTCGCGCGCTTCCAGATCCGCTATTACGAGGCCGACGGCAAGACGCTGAAGCGCGAGGAGACCCTCGAAGTCGAGGGCAGGCGCCTGCGCAAGGAGGGCCTCGGCAAGGACGTGACCGACAAGTGGCTCGCGGGCGTGCCTGGCGTGCAGAAGGAAGGCTGCGACGGCCTCATCACGTCGGCGGCATTCATCCTGCACCGCATGCCGAAGCATGTGCGCACCGTGTGCCTCGAGTTTTTCGGCGACGTGAAGAAGGCGGTGCCGTCGATCGTCGAGATCAAGAACTATCTCGACAGGCACCCGAAAGCAATCCTCGCCGGCCTGGAGCACCTCGACGAGCGCTACGTGAAGGCGGTCGGCTACGCCACCAAGGCGAAGAGTCGCGGGCGCCCGCGCATGATCCTGCTGGGCGACATCGTGAGCGATGATGAGAACGCCGCCGCCGAGGCCGCGTCCCACGTGGTGCGCATCGCCAACGCGCGCGACGGCGAGGGCTTCGTCGCGGTCACGCCGGAGCAGAGGAAGCGCTTCTGGCTCGATCGCGCGCGCACCGCCGCCATCTCCAAGCACACCAACGCGTTCAAGATCAACGAGGACGTGGTGATCCCGCTGGATCGCCTCGGCGACTACACCGAGGGCATCGAGCGCATCAACATCGAGTTCTCGGTCGCCAACAAGCTGGTCCTGGTGGAACAGCTGAAGGAGCTCTTCGCGAGGCAGCTGCCGGTCTACGCGGACTCCAAGGTGGGCCGCGCCGAGCTCTTCGGCGATCGACCCGCGCAGGCCGTGGAGCTCCTCGACAAGGTCGCGCGGCGCTGGAGCTTCATCCTCGCCCACCTCGACCGCTTCGCGCACGAGGTGCGTACCGACCTCGAGGGCCTGGGCCTCGAGGCCGAGGCCATCGGTCACGATCCCGAGGCCACGTTGTTTTCCCGCGTGCAGCTGCACCGGATGGTGATCTCGTGGAAGCGGGAGCTCCTCGAGCCGCTGCGCCGCATCTTCGCGGGGCGCGACTTCGAGCCGATGATGGCGGCGATCGACGCGGTGCACACCGAGGTGCTGCGCGGGCGCGTGTTCGTCGCGCTGCACATGCACGCGGGCGACGGCAACGTGCATACCAACATCCCGGTCAACTCCGACAACTACGAGATGCTGCAGCAGGCCAACGCCGCGGTGGCGCGCATCATGCAGTTCGCGCGCGACCTGGGCGGCGTGATCTCCGGCGAGCACGGCATCGGGCTTACCAAGATCGAGTACCTCACGCCGGAGGAGCTCAGGCCCTTCGCCGAATACAAGAAGCGCGTCGATCCCGAGGGCCACTTCAACCGCGGCAAGCTCCTCGAGGGCGCGGACCTGCGCCACGCGTACACGCCGTCCTTCGCGCTCATCGGCCACGAGTCGCTCATCCTCGAGCAGAACGACATCGGCGCCATCGCCGACTCGGTGAAGGACTGCCTGCGCTGCGGCAAGTGCAAGCCCGTGTGCACCACGCACGTGCCGCGCGCCAATCTCCTCTACAGCCCGAGGAACAAGATCCTCGCGCTGGGGCTTCTCACCGAGGCGTTCCTCTACGAGGAGCAGACGCGCCGCGGCGTCTCCATCCGCCACTTCGACGAGTACGGCGACGTCGCCGACCACTGCACCGTGTGCCACAAATGCGAGTCGCCGTGTCCCGTGGACATCGATTTCGGCGATGTGTCGATCGCGATGAGGAACCTCCTCGCCAAGCTGAGGAAGCGCCGCCCCAACATCGGCACCTGGGCCGCGATGCAATTCCTCAACGCCAAGGATCCGGTGAAGGTCAAGATCATCAAGGGCGTGATGATCGACTTCGGCTTCCGCGCGCAGCGCTTCGCCAACAAGGTGTGGGGGCGCACGCCGTTCGTGCAGGCGAAGGTGAAGCATCCGCCCGCCACCGTCGGCAAGGCTTCGCTGAAGGCGCAGGTGATCCACTTCATCAACAAGCCGATGCCGGGCGGGCTGCCGAAGAAGACGGCGCGCGCGCTCCTCGACGTCGAGGACGAGGCGATGGTGCCGATCATCCGCGACCCGGCGAAGATGAACGAGGACTCCGAGGCGGTGTTCTATTTCCCCGGCTGCGGCTCGGAGCGTCTCTTCGGCCAGGTGGGCCTCGCCACCCAGGCGCTGCTCTACCACGTGGGGAGCCTGTGCGTGCTGCCGCCCGGGTACCTGTGCTGCGGCTATCCGCAGACCGCCGCGGGGCGCGCCGACAAGGGCGAGCAGATCACTGTGGCCAACCGCGTGCTCTTCCACCGCGTCGCCAACACGCTCAACTACCTCGACATCAAGACCGTGGTGGTCTCGTGCGGCACGTGCATGGACCAGCTGCAGAAGTACGAATTCGACAAGATCTTCCCCGGCTGCAGGCTGCTGGACATCCACGAGTACCTGATGGAGAAGAACCTGAAGCTCGAGGGCGTGCAGGGCGTGCGCTACATGTACCACGATCCCTGCCACACGCCGATGAAGACCTACGAGCCCTTGAAGGTCGTGAACCAGCTCATGGGGCAGAAGGTGGACCTGAACGATCGCTGCTGCGGCGAATCGGGCACTTTCGCAGCCACGCGTCCCGACATCGCCACGCAGGTGCGCCACCGCAAGGAGGAGGAGATGAGGAAGGGCGCGGCGAAGGTTCGCGCCGACGGCTTCACGGGCGAAGTGAAGGTCCTGACTTCCTGCCCGTCGTGCCTGCAGGGCCTCGCGCGCTATGACCCCGATTCCGGCACGAGCGCCGACTACATCGTGGTCGAGATGGCCAAGCACCTCCTGGGCGATGGCTGGATGAAGGATTTCGTCGAGAAGGCCAACCACGGCGGCATCGAGCGCGTTCTTCTGTAGACTTTTTCGATGGCACGGACCCGACCATGCGTCGCCTGATCACGACATTTCTCGTCGCCCTCGCCGCGGGCGGCTGCGCCTATGGCCCGCCGGTGCGCCTGGCCGCGCCCCCGCCGGGCGCCGCCGGCTATCCCATGGATCCCGCCGCCGGCAGGGAAAACGAAAAGGACGAGGACGACGAGGGGGTGGACGGCGGACGTGAGCGCGCGGCGCTGATCTCCGCCGAATACAACCTGCGCATGGAGGCCGACGAGAACGGCCCGCCCACGGTGGCGCAGATCCTGCGCGCCAACGGGGAGCGCAAAGTGCTCCTCGCGGCTCCCGCCGCTCGCGAAAAATCGGCCGGCCTGCAGCCGTCCCAGTGGCAGGCCTTGGGGCCCTCCAACGTCGGCGGGCGCGTGCGCGCCATCGCGTTCGATCCGCGCAACTCCTCGCGCATTCTCGCAGGCACCGCATCGGGGGGGCTCTGGATCTCGCCCGACGGCGGGATCACGTGGCACGCCAGCCAGGACTTCCTGCCCAACCTCTCGGTGACGACGATCGTGTTCGATCCTGTCGATCCCGACCTGGTGTACCTGGGAACCGGCGAAGCGAGCGGCGGCCTGGTCGGGGTGGGCGCATTCAAGTCCACCGACGCCGGCAACACCTGGCAATACCTCGCGTCGACCAATGCCGACGCGAACGCGGACTGGCGCTTCGTGAACCGCCTCGCGGCCCACCCGACGCAATCCGGCGTGCTGCTCGCGGCGCTCACCAACAACAGCCGCACCTCCGGCGCGGTCTATCGCTCCGTCGACGGCGGCGCCAACTGGACGCGCGCCTCGACCGCGAAGGCGCTCGACATCTCCTTCGATCCGCACAACCCGGCGAACGCCGCCGCCGGCCTGGACGACGGCAGCGTGCTCTATTCGCGCGATGCGGGCGTCACCTGGACGCACAGCGCGAAGCTCGTCGCTTCGCCTTCGGGTCGCAACAACACCGCCCGCATCGAGATCGTCTACTCGCGCTCGCAGGTCGGCCTCGCCTACGCTTCGGTCGACAACAACAGCGGGGAGGTCTGGCGCTCCAACGACGCCGGGGGCAACTGGCAGCAGCTCTCCACTCCCGCGCACCTGGGCGGCCAGGGCGACTATGCCAATGCCATCTGGGTCGACCCCACCGACGCCAACCACGTCATCACCGCGGGCCTCGACATCTACCAGTCTCGCGACGGTGGCGCTTCCTTCACCAAGGTGAGCGACTGGCGCCAGGCGCCAGTCTCTGCGCACGCGGACCACCACGCGCTGGTATCGCCACCCAATTTCGGCGCCTCGAGCCCGGTGCTCTACAACGGTGACGACGGCGGCATCTATCGCGCGGCGAACATCTACTCGGTGGCGTCCACCGGCTGGTCCAACATGAACAGCGGCCTCGCCGTGACGCAGTTCTACAGCGGCGCGGGTCGCGCGGCGGCCGGCGGGCGCATCATCGGAGGCACCCAGGACAACGGCTCGCTGCAGCTCGCGGGCGGCCTTTGGCGCGCATACCGCGGCGGCGACGGCGGCTTCTCCGCGGTCGATCCCGCCAATGACCAGGTGTTCTACGGCGAGTACGTGTACCTCGCGCTGCACCGCTCGATGAACGGCGGGCAGTCGTCGAGCTATATCTGCGACGGCATCACCGAGGGGCTGCCCGCGGAGGAAGCGGGCAACGACTACTGCGGCGCCATCGGCACCAAGAAGGCGAACTTCATCGCGCCTTTCGTCCTCGACCCCAACAATTCCAACCGCCTCCTGGGCGGCGCCGCGTCGCTTTGGCTCACCGAGAACGCGCGCGCGACGCCGGTCACATGGCGCACCATCAAGAATCCTTCGCCCACGACCGACAACTTCATCAACGCCATCGCGGTGGCCGAGGGCAATTCCAACATCATCTGGGTGGGCCACAACAACGGCGAGATCTACCGCACGCTGGACGGCGCGGGCTCCGCGCCCGCGTGGACGCGCATGGCGCAGGGCGTGATCCCGCTGCGCGCGGTGAACCGCATCGTGGTCGACCGCGACAATCCCAACCACGTGATGATCGCGCTCACCGGCTTCGTCGCCAACAACCTTTGGCAGACGACCGACGGCGGCGCCACCTGGGTCTCGGTCACCGGCAACCTCCCGCAGGCGCCGGTGTTCGACGTGAAGCGCCATTCCGCCCATCCCGCGTGGCTCTACACGGCGACTTCGGTCGGCGTCTTCACCAGCGAGGACGGCGGCAACAATTGGTCGACCACCAACGAGGGCCCGGCCAACATCCGTGTGCGCGAGCTCTTCTGGATCGACGACAACACGCTCGGCGCCGCCACCTTCGGGCGCGGCATGTTCAAGGTCGCGTTGAACGCGAGCGGAGCGCCCAACTACCAGGATCTCTGGTGGGGCGGCACCCAGGAGAATGGCTGGGGCATGAGCATCACCCAGCATGGCTCGATCATCTTCGGGGCCATGTACGTCTACGACGCCGAGGGCCGGCCGCTGTGGGCGGTGCTGCCGGGAGGCACGTGGAACGCCAACTTCACCACGTTCACCGGCTCCCTCTACATCCCCTCGGGTTCCTGGTTCGGCGCCTACGACGTGTCGCGCTTCGCCGCGAACGCGGCGGTGGGAAGCGCCACGCTTACCTTTACCAGCGCGAGAACGGCCACGCTCGCGTACACGATCAACGGCGCCTCGGGGACCAAGGCGATCGAGCGCCAGCCCTTCGGCGTCGCCGATTCGACCGCCGTGGGCTCCTATGGTGATCTCTGGTGGGGCGGCGGCGCGCAGAACGGCTGGGGCGTGGCGATCAGCCAGCAGTACCGCACGCTTTTCTCGGTTTGGTACACCTATGACACTCTCGGCCGGACCGTGTGGTACGTGATTCCGGGCGGCGCGTGGACCGCGGCCAATGTCTTCACCGGCGCCGCCTACCGCACTACCGGCTCGCCGTGGGCCGGCGCCGCATACAATCCCGCGGCGCTCTCCGCGCAGCCCGTCGGCACGGTGACTTTCACCTTCACCGACATCAACACCGGCGTCATGAGCTACACCATCGACGGCGTCTCGGGCTCGAAGCCGATTTCGAGGCAGCCGTTTTGAGCGCGGCCTGCGAATTCTGCGCGAGCCCCGGCGGGGCCGTGCTCTGGCAGAATGACCTGTGCCGCGTAGTCCGGGTGGATGAGCCGGCTTACCCCGGCTTCTGCCGGGTGATCCTCAAGCGGCACGCGCGGGAGATGGGCGACCTCGGGGAGGGCGAGCGCAATGGCCTCATGGCGGTGGTATTCGCGGTCGAGGCCGCGGTGCGTGAAACGATGAAGCCGCACAAGATGAACCTGGCGAGCCTCGGCAATATGACGCCGCACGTGCATTGGCATGTGGTGCCGCGCTTCGAGGACGACCGCCATTTTCCCAACCCGATCTGGGCCGCCCCGCAACGTGAAAGCGGCGTTCCCCCGGAGCGCGCCAGGCGCTCCGAAGCGCTCGCGGCGGCCATCGTCGCGCGACTGGGCAAGTAGCCATGGCCTCGCTCACGCCGCCCCCCGCCAAGGCGCTGCCGTTCGGCGATGCGCGCGGCTGCAAGGAGTGGCTGAACGCGCTGCCGCTCACCAACATTCCCCAGGCGCAGGCGCTGGTGCTGGAATCGCTGCACGCGATGAATGTCGCGGACATGGACGGCCTCGAGCGCCTGAAGTGCCTCGAGCTCATGCGCGACAAGGTCGCCTTCCTGCAGGGCGAGCAGCGCGCGCGTTATTTCGGCAAGACGCTTCCCCTGTCGGTGAACGACAGCAACGCCTGGACCACGGGGCGCACGCTCCTCGAGGAGATGGAGGCCGGCTATCGCCTTTGTCTCGCCGCCGCGACGACGCAGGGCGGGGAGATCGCGCGACACGCGGGGCTCGTCTCGCAGCGCATCATCCGCTACATCGGCACTCAGATGCTCTTCCACGCCCTGGTGTACCGGCGCTTCGACCCGCAGCTCTGGACGCGACTGCACCAGCAGTACCTCGATGCCGAGGCCACGGGCGTGGCCGCCGAGCGCGTCAAGGACTCCCTCGAGGGCGAAGGCGGCGAGTCGAGCGCGGCCGAAACCTACGTGCAGATGGTGCTCATCCAGGCGGCGTTCCTCTCCGAGATGACGGCGCCGCAGATGGACTTCGCCGACGCGCTCCTCAAGCTCTGGGCACGCAAGGTGCAGGTTCTCAAGGATTCGCCCGAGACTACGCGCGGCGCGCTCGACCCGCTCGTGGTCGATCTCGCCAAGCCCATCGGCGCGCGCCCCCAGCCGCGCGGCGCGGTGCAGCCCACGCAGCGCGTGCTCGACATCGACCAGCTCTCGCGCAGCATGAGGAAGCGCATCCACGGCCTCGCGAATGGCGAGGACCTCGCCACGCTGGGATTGCCCGCGCAGGCGAGCGCGATCGACGCCCATACGGAGCTGCAGCGCCTGCACAAGCTCTGGTGCGAGGGCGCTCCGCCGCGCCCGGCTGCGAAGCCCGCGTCGCAGCCCGCCGCGGGGCTGGTGTTCGGCCTGGGGGAAATCCATTTCTTCGTGAGCGGCGGCAAGGCCTTCGAGCAACCCGACAGGAAGCGCGAGATGACGCGCCAGGAAAAGCAGGACATCGAGGTGTTCGGGCGCGTGCGCGAGCAGACGCAAAACAGGATGGCCGGCGAGGTCAACTTCACCGTGGAGCCGTGGGCCCTGGTGGACGAGATGTTGGGTGCGGTGCGCGTGCTGCGCCCGGCGACCGCCTCGCGCGGCATCGCCATCGGGCGCCTCGTGGGGCTGCGCACCGGCGACACGGGGCCCTTCTATCTCGGCTATCTCAGCGAGCTCACCCACGAGACCGACGGTCGCATCATCGCGACCATCACCGTCTTTCCCGGCAAGCCCGAGCCGATCGCGGCGCGCGCGGGCGACGCCCGCAACCGCGCCAACGCGCAGTGGGTGCAGGCCTTCCGGCTCCCCGGCCTCGAGAAGCTGAAGATCCCCGAATCGCTCGTCGTGCCGGGCAGCATGAGCTCACGGGGCCGCGGGATCGAGATCTGGACCGAGGGCGCGAAAGAATCCACCGTCGAGGGCATGCTCTACCACGGCTCCGACTTCGATCGCGTCACCACCTTCTAGCTTCACCGCGAGGAGCGTGCGCGCCGCGCCGAGAAGTACCAGCTTTCCGTGAGCGCATACAGGACGCGCGCCGCGGCGAGCGACATCGCGAGCGATCCCGCCAGGAACACGGCCGCGAACTCCCAACGCGAGCTGCCCGCAATCCATGCTGAGACGACCCCGCCCCAGTAGTGCACCACGATGTAATGGATGAGGAAGAACGAGTAGGAGTAGCGCCCGAGCCAGCGCATCACGGGCTGTTCGAGGAGCCGCGCAAGCATCGAGTCGGCATCGCACGCCTTCAGCACCAGGAGAGCGCAGGCGATCGCCGAAGCGGGGTAGTACGCCGGATGGGTATTGGGGAGAACGCCGGTCTTCACGCCGAGCGTGAACGCGGCCCATGCGGTGAGGACGAGGGCGAGCGGCACGCGCTGCGCGGCCGCGCGGCGCGCCTCGTCGTCGAGCATCCCGAGCGCGATGCCGGGAATGAAGAGCGCGAAATAAGCGAGGTAGATGGCGCGCTCGGCGCCGAGGATCGCGCACAGCGCGACCCATGCGAAGAAGAGCGCGGCGAGGAATGCAAGCCGGTAGGCGAGGCTCCCAGCGCGCCCCGCCCCCCACGCGAGCGCGATCACCGGCACCGCGAGATAGAAGCCGGCCTCGTAGCTCAACGACCACGTCACCGGGTTGATTGCGTGGATGCCGAGCGGGAAGAAGCCCTGCAGCAGGGCGAGGTTCGCCGCGCCCTCGCCGAGCTCCACGGAGCGCTGCATCGTGAAGTACACGACCAGCGCCACGACCACGAGGCTGGCGAGATAGGGCGGATAGATGCGCAGCATCCGCCGCGCCATGAAGCGCGGGGCGCCCGGCCAGCGGCGTACCGCGATGTCCGCCATGAGGAGCCCCGAGAGCACGAAGAAGAGGTCCACGCCATAGTTGGAGTGGAAGAGGAACACGAGCGCGGCGAGGCTCACGCTCGACGCATCGGCAACGTAGAGGTGCTCGATGTCGGCGACCCCGTAAAGCTTGCCGGTGAGGTAGCCGACAGCGTGGGTGAGGAACACCAGCATCGCGGCGTGGCCGCGCAAACCCTCGAGGGCGGCGAGCCTCTCGCCGGGCTTCATCGCTCGAGCGTGTCGAGCAAGTCCTTCGCGGCGTTGCGTCCGGTCTGCTCCGCGATCTCCACGATGCAGGTGGGGCTGGTCACGTTGATCTCCGTCAACGAGTCGCCGATCACGTCGAGCCCGGCGAAGGCGATGCCGGCGCGCACCAGGTCGCGGCCTACCGTTTCCCCGATCTCGCGGTCGCGCTCCGAGATCGGCTGCGCCACGCCCTTGCCGCCGGCGGCGAGGTTGCCGCGCGTCTCGCCCGCCTTCGGGATGCGCGCGAGGCAATGGGAGAAGGGCTTGCCGTCGATCACCAGCACGCGCTTGTCGCCCTGCGCGATCTCAGGGATGAAGCGCTGCGCCATCACCGTGCGCACGCCCATGTCGGTGATGGCTTCCACGATCACGTTGCGGTTCACGTCGTCGGCCTTCACGCGGAAGACCATGGTGCCGCCCATGCCGTCCAGCTTCTTCACGACGACATCGCGGTGCGCGTCGATGAAGGCGTGGATGCGCGCCATGTCGGAGGCGACCAGCGTGGCCGGCGAGAGCGCGGGATAGGCGAGGATCGCGAGCTTCTCGTTCCAGTCGCGGAGCGCCCGCGGGCGGTTCAGCACGCGCGCGCCCTCGCCTTCGACGCGGTCGAGGAGGAGGGTCGCGTTGTAGTACTCGAGGTCGAAGGGCGGGTCCTTCCTCATCAGCACGATGTCGAAGTCCGCCAGGCGCGCGTCGCGTGCGTCTTCGGCGCGGTACCACGCCCGGTCGTCGTCGCTCACAGTGAGGCGGCGCACCGAGGCGCGCACCGCGCCTTCCAGAAGGAACATCGAGCGCGCCTCGAGGGCGTGCACCTCGTGCCCGCGACGCGCAGCCTCGCGCATCATCGCGATGCTGGAATCCTTGTAGGCCTTGAGCTTGTCCAGCGGGTCCAGCACGAACGCGAGCTTCATGCGTTCGCCGCCCGCGCCTCCGGCGCGGACTCGCGCTCGACCAGCTCCTCGATCTCGATCGCCGCCGCGAGATTGGCGAGGCGCGCTACGACCCCGTAGGTGTAGAAGCGGTTGGGCGGATCCCCGGGCTTGCCGGCGCAGTCCGGCGTGTGGCAGTTGGTCTCGAATGCGAGCGGCACGAACTTGGCGCCCGGCGAGTTCAGGTTCTCGTCGATGCCGCGCTCGGTGTGCACGCGATAGAAGCCGCCCACGACGAACGGGTCCATCATGTAGACGACCGGCTCGGCCACCGCGCCCTGCACGCTCTCGAAGGTGTACACGCCCTCCTGGATCAGCACTTCCTGCACGGCGAGGCCTTCCTTGATCACCGACATCTTGTTGCGCGTCTTGCGGTTCAGGTTTCTCACGTCGTCGACGCTCTTCACCGTCATGATGCCCATGCCGTAGGTGCCGGCGTCGGCCTTCACGATGCAGAACGGCTGCTCGGTGATGCCGTAATGGGCGTACTTCTCGCGCACCTCGTTCAGCACGAACTCGACGTTGGCGGCGAGGCAGTCCTCGCCCTCCTTCTCGGCGAAGTTCACCTTGCCGCACTGGCTGAAGATCGGGTTCACGACCCAGGAATCGATGCCGATCAGCTTGGCGAAGTCCTCGGCGACGCGGTCGTAGACGTGGAAGTGGTGCGACTTCCTGCGCGTGGTCCATCCCGACGCGAGCGGGGGCACCACCGGCTGCTCGATGCCGCGCAGGATCGCCGGGACGCCCGCCGAAAGGTCGTTGTTGAGGAGGATCGCGCAGGGATCGAAGCCTTCGACGCCGACGCGATTGCCGCGGCGCTGCAGCGGCTCGAGGAGGAGCTTCTCGCCCGACGCGGTCTCGACTTCCATCGGGGCGGCGAGATCGGCGATGAGACTTCCGATGCGCACCTGGAAGCCCGCGCCCTCGAGGATGCGGCGCAGCACGGCGACGTTCTGCAGGTAGTGCAGGTTCCTCGTGTGGTTCTCGGGAATCAGCAGGAAGCGGCGCGAGTCGGGGCAGATGCGTTGCACCGCCGACATGGCGGCGTGCACGCAAAGCGGCAGGAACTCCGGATTGAGATTATTGAAGCCGCCGGGAAAGAGGTTGGTGTCCACCGGCGCCAGCTTGAAGCCGCTGTTGCGCAGGTCCACGGAGGCATAGAAGGGCACCTCGTGCTCGAGCCACTGGGTGCGGAACCAGCGCTCGATCTCCGGACGCTGGTCGAGGACGATGCGCTCGAGCTCCTGCAAGGGGCCGGTGAGCGACGTGGTGAGGTGAGGGACCATGAGCGCAGATGTGCGGCGCGCTTCGGAAGTTGCGCGCGGGAAGACCAGTTTACACGCTTCGCAATGCTAGAATTCCAGGTCACCCGCAGCCCATTTTCGGGGCAAGGATACGAGCGATGACCCCGGGGCAATCGATCGCGGCGACGGTGTCGCTGCTGGCCGCTTCCAACCTTTTCATGACGTTCGCGTGGTATGGGCACCTGAAGCACCTGCAGGCGCTCCCGTGGTATGTGGCCGCGCTCGTGAGCTGGGGGATAGCGCTCTTCGAGTACCTGCTGCAGGTGCCCGCCAACCGAATCGGCTTTGCGGGCGGCATCACCCTCGCGCAGCTGAAGATCATGCAGGAGGTGATAACGCTCGCGATCTTCGTGCCCTTCGCCATGCTCTACATGGGGGAGGGGCTCAAGTGGAATTACCTGTGGGCGGCGCTGTGCATGATGGGCGCGGTCTACTTCATCTTCGAAGCGTAGCAATGCACCTTCACATTCTCGGCATCTGCGGGACCTTCATGGGCGGCCTCGCCAAGATCGCGGCCGAGCGCGGCCACGTCGTGACCGGCTGCGACGCGCACGTCTACCCGCCCATGAGCGAGCAGCTGCGCGGCCTGGGAATCGAGCTCCACGAGGGCTACGACGCCGCCCAGCTCGACCTCTACAAAGCCGACCTGTGCGTGGTCGGCAACGCCATGGTGCGCGGCATGCCGGTGGTCGAGGAGATGCTCGACCGCGGCCTCGCCTACAGCTCCGGCCCGCAGTGGCTCTCGGAAAACGTCCTGCAGGGCAAGTGGGTGATTGCGGTCGCGGGCACGCACGGCAAGTCCACGACCGCCTCGATGGTCGCGTGGATACTCGCCAACGCGGGCCTCGATCCCGGCTTCCTCATCGGCGGCATCGCGCGCAACTTCCACGTCTCCGCGCTCGCCACCGATTCGCCGTTCTTCGTGATCGAGGCCGATGAGTACGACACGGCGTTTTTCGACAAGCGCTCGAAATTCGTCTGGTACCGCCCGCGCACGGCGATCCTCAACAATCTCGAGCTCGACCACGCCGACATCTTTCCCGACCTGGCGGCGATCGAGACGCAGTTCCACCACCTGGTGCGCATCGTGCCTGCCAACGGCCTCCTGGTGGCCAATGGCGCCGTGCCCGCCATCGATCGCGTGATCGAGCGCGGCTGCTGGACCGCGGTGGAGCGCTTCGGGGCGGGGCATGCATGGAGCGTGGGAGCCGTGGCGGCGGACGACTCCTTCGAGGTCCTGCTGCACGGGGAGAAGCAGGGCACGGTGCGCTGGGACCTGATGGGCGACCACAACCGCATGAACGCGCTCGCCGCGCTCGCCGCCGCGAGGAACGCCGGCGTGCCGGTCGCGCAGGGCATCGCCGCGCTCGACCGCTTCCAGGGCGTGAAACGGCGCATGGAAGTGCGCGGCGTCGTGAACGGCGTCACGGTCTACGACGACTTCGCGCACCACCCCACCGCGTTCGAGGCCACCATCGCGGGCTTGCGCCGTCGCGTCGGAAGCGGGCGCATCGTCGCGGTCTTCGAGCCGCGCTCCAACACCATGAAGCTGGGCACCATGCAGGGTGTCCTCGCGGCGAGCCTCGCGGGCGCCGACCTCGTCTACTGCTACGCGAAGGGTCTCGGCTGGGATCCCGCGAAAGCGCTGGCGCCGCTCGCCACGCGCGCGGCGATCTACCATGACGTCGAGCCCATGGTCGAAGCGCTGGCGCACGTCGTGCGGCCCGGCGATCACGTGCTCGTGATGTCGAACGGCGGCTTCGGCGGCGTGCACGCGAAGCTGCTGCAGCGCCTCGACTCCCAACACCAGGACGCGGCCGAATGAAGAGCTACGCTTACAGGATTCTCAATGTCTTCGCGCGCGAAGGCCGCCTCAGCGGCAATCCCCTCTGCGTCTTCGAGGATGGCCGCGGACTCGACGACGCCACCCTGCAGGCGCTCGCCCGGCAGTTCAACCTTTCCGAGACCACCTTCATTCTCCCGTCGCAGAGGGCGGCGGCGCGCGTGCGCATCTTCACGCCCGTCTACGAGATGCCCTTCGCGGGCCATCCCACCCTCGGCACCGCGCACGTGGTGCGCTCGCTCAAAGGCGGCGGCGACACGCTCGCGCTCGAGATGAAGGCCGGCATCATCCCGGTGAATGCGAAGGTCGACCGCTGGACGCTCTCGGCCAACCCGCCGCGCGCGCGCGCGCCCGAGCAGTCGAGCGCCGAGCTCGCGGCGATCCTCGGGTTGAGCGCGGCCGACATCGGCGAGCGCTCGCTCTGGGTGAACGCGGGCAAGGAGCAGCTCGTGGTCCCGGTGAGGAGCGCCGAGGCGGTGCGCCGGGCCAAGCCCGCGGCCGACGCCTTCATGCGCCTGGAGAGCGAGGACGGGCATAGCATGGCCTACGTCTTCCACGACGCGGGCGATGCCGTCGAGGCGCGCTTCTTCTTTCCCAGCGGTCCCGCGATCGTCGAGGACCCGGCGACCGGCTCCGCATGCGCCAATCTCGGCGGATGGTTCGCCACGCTCGATCCGGGCAAGGACATCGAGCGCACTGTGTCGCAGGGAGAGGCGGTCAAACGGCCTTCCACGCTATTTCTCACCGTGACTTCCGGTGGAAAGGGCCCGCAGATTTTCGTGGGCGGCAACGTGATCGAGCTGGGCCGCGGCAGCGTGAACCTCTGAGTGAAGACGCTCGTCTATCTGCACGGATTCGTGAGCTCCCCGCAGTCGAAGAAGGCCGTGATGCTCGGCGACTATCTCGCCAACTGCGTGAGCGGGGTCGAGTACCGGGTGCCGCCGCTGCACCATCGGCCGAGCGTGGCGCTGGCGCAGGCGATGGCCGCGTGCCACGGGATCGCGGCGGGGGATCTCACCCTCGTCGGCAGCTCGCTCGGAGGTTTCTACGCGACCGTCGCCGCCGAGCGCCTCGCCTGCCGCGCGGCCCTTCTCAATCCCGCGGTGCGTCCGCACACGCATTTCGATCGCTATCTCGGAGCGCAGCGCAATCCCTACACCGGCGAGGAGTTCGTGCTGGGCCCCGAGCACATCGCGGACCTCGAGGCGATGCAGCCGGCGGGCATCACGCGCCCCGAGCGCTATTGGCTTTTCGTCGAGACGGGTGACGTGGTCCTCGATTACCGCGAGGCGGTCGATTTCTACGCCGGAGCGCTGGCTACGGTGGTGCGCGGCGGGGACCACACGCTCGCGTCCTTTCCCGAGCACGTGCCCGAGCTGGTCGAGTGGGCGAAGTCGTGAAGCAGGTCCTGTTCGAGGAAGACGGCGCGTTCCGCGTCGGCACCATCCTCTCGGAAGCCGGGGCCTCCTTCCAGGTCGAAGCGGCGCACGGCAAGCGCTCCAAGGTGAAGGCGGCTTCCATCCTGCTGCGCTTCGACGGCCAGGCGCTCGCCGGGTTCATGCCCGAGGCGCAGCGCCTCGCCGAGCCCATCGACCCGAAATTCCTCTGGGAGGTGTGCGGCGGCGCCGAGTTCGCCTTCGATGCGCTCGCGCGCGACTACTTCGGGCGCGCTCCCTCGCCCCAGGAAGCGGCGGCGGTGGCGCTCGCGCTGCATTGGCACCCGATGTACTTTTACAAGCGCGGCAAAGGCCGCTACCAGGGCGCGCCCGAGGACAATCTCAAGGCCGCGCTGGCCGGCGCCGAGAAGAAGCGCCGCCAGCAGGAGCAGGTGGACGCGTGGGCCGGGGAGCTCGCCGCGGGCCGCGTGCCCGAGCCGCTCGCGGCGAAGCTCGACGGCCTCCTCTTCAAGCCCGACAAGATGTCGCTCGAGTGGCGCGCGCTCGACCAGGCCGCCAGCGCGCTCGGCATGGCGCCGCAGCGCGCGCTCGCCGCCGCGGGCGCGCTCGGCGGGCCGGAGGATTACTTCCTGCGCCGCTTCGCCTTCGAGTTCTTCCCGCACGGCACGGGCTTCGCGCCGGTTGCGTCGTCAAGCGCGCCGCAAGGGCTCGGCGCGGCGAGCGGGGAGGCCTTCTCCATCGACGACGCGGACACCACCGAGATCGACGACGCGTTCTCGGTGGAGCGCCTTCCCGACGGGCGCCTGCGCGTGGGCGTGCATATCGCCGCGCCCGCGCTCGGCTTCGCCCGCGACCATCCGCTCGAGGCGATCGCGCGCGAGCGCCTTTCCACCGTCTACTTTCCGGGCGGCAAGATCACGATGCTGCCCGCGGAGGCGGTCGACGTCTCCACCCTCGCGCAGGGCCGGCGCGTGGCCGCCGCCTCGCTCTATCTGGTGGTGGACCCGGTGAGCATGGAGATCCTCGAGAGCGAGTCGCGGCTCGAAGAGGTTCACATCGTCGCCAACCTGCGCCTTGCCGAGCTTGACCAGCGCCTGAACGAGGATGCCGTGGCGGCGGGGAAGGTCGAGGGTCCCCGTGGCGACGACCTCTTCGCGCTGTGGCGCCTCGCCAAGTCCCTCAAGGCGCTGCGCGGCGCCGGCGACGAGCGCATCGATCGCCCCGACTACAACATCCGGGTGGCCACCGGCCGCGTGTCGATCGAGACCCGCCGGCGCGGCACGCCCGTGGATACCCTGGTGGCCGAGCTCATGATCCATGTGAACTCCACCTGGGGGAAGCTCCTCGCCGAGCGCGGCTTCGACGCCATCTACAGGAACCAGAAGGGCGCGAAGACGCGCATGGAGGTCGAGCCCGGCGCGCACGAATGGCTGGGTGTCTCGCACTACGCCTGGTCGAGCTCGCCGTTGCGGCGCTTCACCGACCTCGCCAACCAGCGCCAGCTCATCGCCGCGTTGCGCGGCGCCGAGCCGGCCTACACGCGCGCGGAGCTCGCCGAGGCGGCGCGCGATTTCGAGACCGCCTACGAGGCCTACGCGGAGCACCAGCGCCACCTCGAGCGCTTCTGGTGCCTGCGCTACCTGATGCAGGAAGCGATCGAATCGGCCGACGCGGCGGTATTGCGCGACGAGCTGGTGCGCATCGAGGGCATGCCGCTCGTGTGCCGCGCGATCGGAATGCCCGCGGCGCTGCCGGGTGAGCGGGTGCGCGTCGCCTTCGGCGAGATCGACCTGTGGGAGGCGAGCGTTGTCACGCGCTACGCGGGGAAATGACCGTACAATTCCCACTCATGCCCCACCCCGCACGCACCGCGTAGTTCCTGCCGATGCAGTTGAGGCAGCCCTCCCCCGACGCCCTCGTCTCCTTTTCCGATTTCCTGCTCGAACGCTTCGGGCTGGTGGCGACGATGCAGGTCGCGATGATTTCCTCGATCGCGGTCCATGCGCTGCTCATCGTCGGCCTCGGCTTCAAGATGATTCCCAAGCCCGATTGGGACGCGCCCCACAACGTGATGGACGTGGTGCTGGTGAACTCCAAGAGCGCCGCGAAGCCCGTCAAGGCCGACGCTCTCGCCCAGGCGAACCTCGAGGGCGGCGGCAATACCGACCAGAAGCTCCGCGCGAAGAGCCCGTTCCCGGCGGTCGATCCCAAGGACCCGAGCCCCGAGCTGAAGGCCGCCGAATCGCGCATGAAGCAGCTCGAGAGCGAGGCGAAGGAGCTGATGACGCGCATGAAGTCCAAGGCGACCGTGGCCGAGCTGAGCGAGCCCGTCCCCGGTCCCGCGAAGTCCGATGCCGAAGCGCGCGACCTGGTCCAGAAAAGCCTCGAGATCGCGCGCCTCGAGGCGCAGATCGCGCGCGAGCACCAGGCCTACCAGGAACGCCCCAAGCGCAAATTCATCGGCGCGCGCACCTCCGAATACCGCTTCGCGCAATACATCGACAGCTGGCGCCAGAAGATCGAGCGCATCGGTAATTTGAATTATCCCGAGGAGGCGAAGGCGCGCAAGATCTACGCGTCGCTGCAGCTCACCGTCGCGATCAAGGCCGACGGCGAGGTCGAGTCGGTCGAGGTGAACCGGTCCTCGGGGCACAAGTTCCTCGACCAGGCGGCGATTCGCATCGTGCGCCTGGCCGCGCCCTTCGAGCGCTTCCCCGACAACATCCGAACGGACACCGACATCCTGCACGTTACCCGCACCTGGACCTTCACCAAGGGCGACCAGGTCCTCGCCGAGTAGGCGCGCCGGCGGGTCGATGCGTCTCCACGCCGAACCTCCGGGATGCATTTGAGCCAAACCCGGCGAAGCGCTAAAATACGCGACCGCTGGCCCATGCAAACGATCAACCTCACCAGCCACTTCCTCATCGCCATGCCGGCGATGTCGGACCCCAATTTTTCCCGCACCCTCACCTTCGTCTGCGAACACAACGAGCGGGGCGCCCTCGGCATCGTCGTGAATCGCCCGATCGAAGTGACTCTCGCCGCCCTTTTCAAGCAGGTGGAGATCCCCCTCGAGGATTCCCCGCTCGCAGGGCAGCCGGTGTTCTTCGGGGGCCCGGTCCAGTTCGACCATGGCTTCGTCCTGCACCGTCCGCTCGGCGCGTGGAAGTCCACATTGCCGGTGGGCGATGTCGGCCTCACCACCTCGCGCGACATCCTCGAGGCGATGGCGGCGGGCGGCGGGCCGCGCCAGCAGCTGGTCGCGCTGGGCTACGCCGGATGGGCGCCGGGGCAGCTCGAGGACGAGATCTCGCGCAACGGCTGGCTCACCGTGGCGGCGGACTGCGATCTCATCTTCGACGTGGCGCCCGAGGAGCGCTACCAGGCCGCGATGCAGGCCCTGGGCGTCAATGCCGCCAACCTCTCCGAGGAGGCGGGGCACGCGTGATCGCCAGCTCCGAAGCCGTATCCGGCACGCTCATCGGATTCGACTTCGGCGCCAAGCGCATCGGGCTCGCGGTGGGCGAGACCTCCACGCGCATCGCCAACCCGCTCGGCGCGATCGAGGCGGAGGCGAACGAGAAGCGACTCGCGCACATCGACCGCCTGGTGGCCGAATGGCATCCGGTCGCCTTCGTGGTCGGCCAGCCGCACCACGCCGACGGCTCGGAGCACGCCGTGGCGAAGCTCGCGGAGAAGTTCGCGCGCCGGCTCGCCGCGCGCTACAAGGTGCCGGTGGTGATGGTGGACGAGACGCTCACCTCCGCCACCGCGGAGGCCGAGCTGCGCCAGACGCGCACGCGCGCGCCGCGCAAGACCGACATCGACGCGCTCGCCGCCACGATCATCCTGCAGAGCTACCTCGACCAGCCGGAAGGCCGCGACCATGTCGCTCCCTGACCCCGAGGAGCTGGTGCGCGCCATGGCCGGCGAGATGCGCGGCAGGATCGCCGCCGACACCGCGCTCGTGGGCATCTACACCGGCGGCGCCTGGGTGGCCGAGCGGCTGCACCGCGCGCTCGCGCTCGCGACGCCGCTGGGATCGCTCGCCGTCACGCTGCATCGCGACGATTTCGGGCGCATAGGCCTGCATCGCGAGTCGCGCCGTAGCCAGATTCCGTTTCCCGTCGACGGGCGCGAGGTAGTCCTGGTGGACGACGTGCTGCACACCGGCCGTACCATGCGCGCCGCCCTGAACGAGCTCTTCGACTTCGGGCGCCCGCGCGCCGTGCGCCTCGCGGTGCTGGTGGATCGCGGCGGCCGGGAGCTTCCCTTCGCGCCGGATTTCCTCGGCGCCGAGGCCCGGGTCGCGCCCGACGAGGACCTCGTCCTGTCCAACGACAACGGAAGACTGCGCCTCGCCGCGGTGAAGCGGCCATGAGCATGAGAAGCAAGGCGAGCCTGCAGGTGGGCCCGGATGGACGCCTCAAGCACCTCCTCACCACCGAGGGGCTGCCCGCGGAGCTGATCCGCCACATCCTCGATAGCGCCGACCAGTTCGTCTCGGTTTCCGAGCGCGAGGTGAAGAAGGTGCCGATCCTGCGCGGCAAGTCGATCTTCAACGTCTTCTTCGAGAGCTCGACGCGTACGCGCACGACCTTCGAGATCGCCGCGAAGCGGCTTTCGGCCGACGTCATCAATCTCAACGTCGGGGTGTCTTCCACCTCGAAGGGCGAGACCCTGCTGGACACCGTCTTCAACCTGCAGGCGATGGACGCCGACATGTTCGTCGTGCGCCATTCGCAGTCGGGTGCGGCGCACCTCATCGCGCGCCACGTGAAGCCCGGCATCGCGGTGATCAACGCCGGCGACGGGCGCCATGCGCATCCCACGCAGGGCCTGCTCGACATGTACACCATCCGCCACTACAAGCACGATTTCTCCGCGCTCACGGTGGCGATCGTCGGCGACGTGATGCATTCGCGCGTCGCGCGCTCGCAGGTCCACGCGCTGAAGACGCTCGGGGTTCCGGACCTGCGCGTGATCGGGCCGAAGACGCTCATCCCCGCCGCCGTGGAGCGCCTCGGGGTGCGCGTCTTCCACGACATGAACGAGGGCCTGCGCGACTGCGACGTGGTGATCATGCTGCGCCTGCAGAACGAGCGCATGAATGGGGCGCTGCTGCCTTCCGCGGGGGAATTCTTCAAGTGCTACGGCCTCACCGCGGACAAGCTCGCGCGCGCGCGACCCGACGCGATCGTGATGCATCCCGGCCCCATGAACCGCGGCGTCGAGATCGATTCGCCGGTGGCCGACGGGCGCCAGAGCGTGATCCTGCCTCAGGTCACGTTCGGCATCGCGGTGCGCATGGCGGTGATGTCGATGCTGGGCTCGGCATGAGAAGCGAGGCGCGCGGCATGAGGCTCCAGATCGCCGGCGCGAGGGTCATCGATCCGGCGACCGAGCGCGACAAGCCGGGGTCCATCTTCATCGACAACGGCAAGATCGTCGCGCTCGACACGGCGCCCGACGGCTTTCGCGCCGACGAGACCATCGACGCCAAGGGGCTCATCGCATGTCCGGGGCTGGTGGACCTGTCCGCGCGGCTGCGCGAGCCCGGCTTCGAATACAAGGCGACCCTCGAGTCGGAGCTCCTCGCGGCCGTGGCCGGCGGCGTGACCACCCTCGCATGCCCGCCGGACACCGATCCGCCCCTGGATGAACCGGGCCTGGTCGAGATGCTCACGCGCCGCGCGGCGAGCCTGGACCTCGCGCGCGTGCACCCGCTGGGCGCGCTCACCGTCGGCCTGAAGGGTGCCCGGCTCGCCGAGATGGCGGAGCTCGCGGAGGCGGGCTGCGTCGGCTTCTTCCAGGGCAGCGCCGCGCTTCCCGATCCGGCGATGCTGCTGCAGGCGATGCGCTACGCCTCGACCTTCGGCTTCACCGTGTGGCTGCGCCCGCAGGATGCGCACCTCGCCAGCGATGGCGTCGCGCACGAGGGCGAGATCGCCACGCGCCTGGGCCTGGCACCGATTCCGGTGGCCGCGGAAACCATCGCCCTGGCCACCATCATCGAGCTGATGACGGCCACCGGCGCGCGCGTGCACGTGGCGCGCCTTTCGTCGGCGGCGGGCGTGGCATTGGTCGCGCGGGCGAAGGCCGCGGGCCTGCCGATCACGTGCGACGTGGGAGTGCACCACCTGCATCTTTGCGACCGCGACATCGGCGACTTCGACGCGCAGTGCCACCTGTCGCCGCCGCTGCGCGATCCGGCCGATCGCGACGCGCTCGCGCGGGCGCTCGCCGAAGGCGCCATCGACGCGGTGTGCTCCGACCACACCCCGGTGGACGACGATGCCAAGCAAGTGCCGTTCGCCGAGGCCGAGCCGGGCGCCACCGGGCTCGAACTCCTCCTGCCGCTCACGCTCCAATGGGGAAGGCAGGCGGGCCTCGCGCCGGTGCGCTCCCTCGCCGCGGCGACTTGCCGCGCGGCACGCGTCCTGGGCGTGCGCGCGGGCACGCTCGCGATCGGCTCGCCCGCGGACATCTGCCTCTTCGATCCCGCGCGCGCGTGGGTGGTGACGCCCGCGGCGCTCGCGAGCCAGGGCAAGAACACGCCGTTCCAGGGCCTCGAGCTCACCGGCCGCGTGATGCGCACGCTGGTCGGCGGGCGCACCGTCCACGCCGTTTGACAGCGGCAACTTCGTTTCACGGAGCACGGAGATTTCCATGGCCAATCCCCTTCTCGATTTTTCGACCCTGCCGCGCTTCGCTGCAGTGCGCGCGGAGCATGTCGCGCCCGCGGTGGACGAGCTCATCGCCGGCGGGCGCGCGACCGTGGAACGCCTCGCCGCCCTCGAGACTGCCCCGACCTGGGAGAATTTCGTCGAGCCCCTCGACGACGCCAACGAGAAGCTCGCGCGAGCGTGGGCGCAGGTAACCCACCTGAATGCGGTGATGAACTCGCCCGAGCTGCGCGACGCCTACAACGCGGCGCTGCCGAGGGTGACGCAGTATTTCTCCGAGCAGGGCCAGGACCAGCGCCTGCACGCGGGCTTCAAGGCGCTCGCGGCCTCGATTGCCTTCGCCGCGTTTCCTCCCGCGCGCAAACGCCACGTCGAAAACGAGCTGCGCGATTTCCGCCTGGGCGGCGCGGAGCTGTCCCCGCCCGAGAAGGCTCGCTTCCTCGAGATCCAGGAAGAGCTGGCGCGCACCGGCTCGCATTTCCAGGACAATGTGCTCGACGCGACCAACGATTTCGGCCTGTATATCGCAGACGACGCCGAGCTCAGCGGAATTCCGCAGGACGTGCGCGACACCGCGCGCGAGGCCGCGTCGAAGGAGGGGCGCGACGGCTGGAAGCTCACGCTTCACATGCCGTGCTACCAACCCGTGATGCAGTACGCCGACCATCACGGGCTGCGCGAGCGCATGTACCGCGCCTTCGTGACGCGCGCATCGGAATTCGGCAAGCCCGAGCGGGACAACACCGCGAATATCAAGCGCCTGCTCGAGCTGCGCGCGGAAGCCGCGCGCCTCCTCGGCTTCGGCTCCTACGCCGACCTGTCGCTCGCCACCAAGATGGCGGCCTCGCCGCGCGAGGCGCTCGCCTTCCTCGAGGACCTGGCGCGCCGTTCGAAGCCGTTCGCCGAGCGCGACATGCAGGAAGCGCGCGCGTTCGCCCGCGAGGAGCTCAACATGGCCGACGTGCGCGCCAGCGACGTGGCCTACGTGAGCGAGAAGCTGCGCCAGAAGCGCTACTCGTTTTCCGACCAGGAGGTGAAGCAGTACTTCCTGGAAGACGAGGTCCTGGCGGGCATGTTCCGTGTGGTGGAGACCCTCTACAGCGTGCAGATCCGCCCCGCCGAGGCCGAGACCTGGCACCCGTCGGTGCGCTTCTTCGAGATCGGCGACGCAACGGGCGCGCGCGTCGGGCAGTTCTACCTCGACCTGTATGCGCGCGATTCGAAGCGCGGGGGCGCGTGGATGGACGACGCGATCAACCGCCGCCGCCTCGGCAAGCGCGTGCAGACCCCGGTCGCGTTCCTCACCTGCAACTTCTCGTCGCCCGTGGGCGGCAAGCCCGCGCTCTTCACGCACAACGAGGTGAATACGCTCTTCCACGAATTCGGCCACGGCCTGCACCAGCTTCTCACCCAGGTCGACGAGCTCGGCGTGACCGGGATCAACGGCGTGGAGTGGGATGCGGTCGAGCTTCCCAGCCAGTTCATGGAGAACTTCTGCTGGGAGTGGGACGTCGTGGCCCCGATGACGCGCCATGTCGACACCGGCCAACGCATCCCGCGCGCGCTTTTCGATCGCATGGTCGCCGCCAAGAATTTCCAGAGCGGGATGCAATTCGTGCGCCAGCTCGAGTTCGCGCTCTTCGACATGCGCCTGCACTTCGACTACGACCCCGCGCGCGGCGACATGCTGAAACTGCTCGCCGACGTGCGCTCGCGCGTGGCGGTGGTGCCGGCGCCCGAGTACAACCGCTTCCCCAACCAGTTCTCGCACATCTTCGCGGGCGGCTACGCCGCCGGCTATTACAGCTACAAGTGGGCCGAGGTGCTTTCGTCGGACGCCTACGGCGCGTTCGAAGAGGCGGGGGTCCTCAATCCCGAGGTCGGCGCGAGATTCCGCCGCGAGGTTCTGGCTTGCGGCGGCAGCCGCCCGGCGCTCGAGTCCTTCGTCGCGTTCCGCGGCCGCAAGCCGCAGATCGAAGCGCTCCTGCGGCATAATGGAATGACCGCCAGGGCCTGAAGCTGGAGGAGCCCATGAAGATCCCGACCATCCTTGTTGCATCGCTCGCTGCCGTTCTCGCCGCCGCGCTTTGCGCGCAGGCGCAGACCAACGTCTACCGCTGGGTCGACAAGGACGGCGCGGTCCACTTTTCCGATGCGCCTGCGCCCACGGACGCGAAGGACGCCACGCAGCGGCGCATGGGCGGCGGCGGCGCCGACGATACGCAGCTTCCCTATGCGACCCAGGTGGCGGCGCGGCGCTTTCCCGTGACGATCTTCACCGGCACGCAGTGCGGCGAGCCCTGCGCGATGGGGCGTGATCTTCTCGTGCGCCGCGGCATTCCCTACACGGAGCGCGACGCGCAGAACAACGCGGCCGATCGCGAAGCATTGAACAACCTGATCGGCACGCTCGACGTGCCGCTCCTCCTCGTGGGCGAAAGCCGGCTGAAGGGATACGACGAGGGCATGTGGCACGCTTCCCTCGACAGCGCCGGATATCCGCGCACGCGGCTACCCGGGCAGGCGCCGCTGCGGCAAAATCCGCCCGCGGCGCCCGCGAGGCCGCCCGAGGGCGCAGCCTCCGAGCCCGCATCCAAGTAACGCGCCCGTGAAGGTCGCCACCTGGAACGTCAACTCGCTCCGGGTGAGGCTTGCGCACCTCCTCGACTGGCTCGCGGCGCACGCGCCCGACGTCGTGTGCCTGCAGGAGACCAAGTGCGAGGACACCACGTTTCCCGCCGCCGAGCTCGCCGCCGCGGGTTATCGCAGCGTGCATCACGGCCAGCGCACCTATAACGGAGTCGCGATCCTCTCGCGCAACGAAGCGTTCGAGGTGTGCCGAGGCATTCCTGCGTTCGCCGACGAGCAGAGCCGCGTGATCGCGAGCGACGTGGACGGGGTGCGCGTCGTGAGCGTGTACGTGCCGAACGGCCAGAGCGTGGGCTCGGAAAAGTACGCCTACAAGCTGCGCTGGTTCGCGGCACTCGCGGCGTGGCTCGAAGCGGAGCTCGCCGGTCACTCGAAGCTGATCGTGACCGGTGACTTCAACGTGGCGCCCGAGGACCGCGACGTTCACGATCCCGCCGCATGGACGGGCCAGGTCCTCTTCAGTGAACCCGAGCGCGCCGCCCTGAAGCGCCTCATCGAGGTGGGCTTCGTCGACGCCTTCCGCCTCTTCGAGCAGCCGGAAAAATCGTTCAGCTGGTGGGACTACCGCATGGGCGCCTTCCGCCGCAACATGGGCCTTCGCATCGACCACGTGCTGCTGTCGCCCGCGCTTGCCGGGGCATGCAGGGCCTGCAGCATCGACGTGGCGCCGAGGAAGCTCGAACGCCCCTCAGACCACGCCCCGGTGGTCTGCGAGCTGGCGCTCTAGGCGCATGACGTTGCACGCGCCAGCCGACGCCCAGGAAGACGAACGCATCGCGCGCCTGCGCGCGTACGGCGTGCTCGATCCGGACCAACCGCTGCCCGCCCTGGACGAGCTGGTGAAGCGCGCGCAGGAGGTGGCCCGCTTCCCCATCGCATGGCTGTCCTTCTTCGACGGCAAGCGTGAACGGCTGCGCGCGCGCGCCGGCGTTTCCTTCGCCTACCTGCCGCGCGAGCAGTCGTTCGCCTTCGCGGTGCATGCGGGCGCCGCGCCGGTATTCATCGAGGATGTCGCCGGCGGCGAGTTCGCGACGCACCCGCTGGTCGTGTCCGCGCCGCACGTGCGCTTCGTGGGCGTCCTGCCGCTCGCGGCGCCGGACGGCTGCGTGGTGGGCACGCTCACCGTCCTCGACCCGAAGCCCCGCAAGCTCGCCAAGGCCGAGCGCACCGCGCTCGCCAACATCGCGTCCCTCGCCATGGCGCGCCTCGAGGCGCGGCGAGAGTCCGGGCTTGCCGCCGCCGGCCGTCACGAGGCCCTCGCCCACGGCACGCGCCCGCTCGCTGAACGGCTCGAGGACGAGACGCGGCGCAGGCGCGCCGCCGAGGAAAGCCTCGGGCGCGAGAAGGAGTTCTCCGAGGCGGTGCTCGATAGCCTCGCCGGCGCCTTCTTCCTCGTCTCCTCCGACGGCGTGATCCTGCGCTGGAACACGGCGCTCTCCGCGGCCATCGGCTATACCGGCGCGGAGATCGGCACCATGAACCCGCTCGACTTCGTCTCGCCGCGTGACCGCGAGCATGTCGAGCGCGCGATGCGCGAAGTGCTCGACCAGGGGCGCGAGATGGCGCTCGAGGCCGAGATCGTCGATCGCGCGGGCAACGTTCGTCCCTACGCGCTTTCCGGCAAGCCGCTTCGCGTGGGCGAGCGCACCTACCTTATCGGCGTCGCGCGCGACATCACCCTGAGGAAGCGCACCGAGCAGCAGATGGCGCGCGCCAAGGAGCGCCTCGACCTCGCCCTCACCGGCTCGCGCCTCGCGCTCTGGGACTGGGACTTGAAGAACAACAAGGTGTACTTCAACGAGAGCTGGTCGTCGCTGCTGGGCGCCGCGCCGCGCGAGTCGACCTTCTCGGGCGACGAGGTGCTGCAGTGGAACCACCCGGAGGACAAGGACGTCTTCCTCGCCGCGCTCGGCAACGCCACCAAGGGAGTGAGCGAGGAGTTCGACTGCGAGTACCGGGTGCCCAATGCGTCGGCCGAGTGGGTGTGGGTGCACTCGCGCGGCAAGGTGACCCAGCGCGACGCTGTCGGGCGGGCCATGCGCATGACGGGCACCTCGACGGACGTCACCAAGAGGAAGCGCGCCGAGGAGCGCGCCGAATACCTGGCCACGCGCGATCCGCTGACCGGGCTTCCCAACCGCGTGTTGCTGCACGACCGCCTCGAGCAGGGCGTTTTCAACGCGGCGCGCCACCACGCCGGTTTCGCGTTCATGTTCATCGACCTCGATCGCTTCAAGACGATCAACGATTCCCTGGGCCACCAGGTGGGTGACGAGCTGCTGAAGCGCGTGGCGGCGCGCCTTACCGCGTGCGTGCGCGCCACCGATACCGTGGCGCGCCTGGGCGGCGACGAGTTCGCGGTGATCCTCGAGAACCTCGAGGACGACGATGCCGAGGGCGCCCAGCAGGTGGCCGAGAAGATGATCGCCGCCATGGGCGCGCCGATGCTGATCGACAACCAGCACCTGTCCACCTCATGCTCGATAGGCATCAGCCTTTACCCCAACGACGGCAAGGACAGCGCGGCGCTCATGAAGAACGCCGACGTCGCCATGTACTTCGCCAAGGAGAAGGGGCGCAACAACTATCAGTTCTTCTCCGCGGAGATGAATTCGCGCGCGCAGGAGCGCCTCTCGGTCGAGAACTACCTGCGCCTCGCGCTGAGGAGGAACGAGCTCCTCCTGCACTACCAGCCGCGCGTGAAGATGGCGACCGGGGAGCTGGTCGGCGTGGAGGCGCTCATCCGCTGGCAGCATCCGCGCCGCGGGCTCCTCATGCCCGAGAGGTTCATCGACGTCGCGGAGGACTCGGGCCTCATCGTGCCGATCGGCGAATGGGTGCTGGACAACGCCTGCCAGCAGATCCGCGCGTGGCAGAAAACCGTGAAGGAGGGCTTGCGGATCTCCGTCAACCTTTCGGTGGGCCAGGTGGTCGACGGCGAACGCCTCTATCGCGCCGTGGAGTCCGCCGTGGAGCGCGCCGGCATCGACGCGGCGTGCCTCGAGCTCGAGCTCACCGAATCGCACCTCATGCAGAACATCGCCGAGAAGGCGGCGCTCCTGCACCGCCTGGGCCAGCTCGGCGTGGGCATCTCGATCGACGATTTCGGCACCGGCTACTCGTCTCTTTCCTACCTGAAGACGCTCCCGGTGGACTCGATCAAGATCGACAGCTCGTTCGTGCGCGACGTCCATGCCGACGCCAACGACGAGGCCATCATCAAGGCCATCCTCGCGATGGCCCACTCGCTGCACTTGTCGGTGATCGCCGAAGGCGTCGAGACCGAGGAGCAATTCCGCCTCCTGAAGGACCTCGGCTGCGACGAGTACCAGGGCTTCCACGAGAGCGCCCCGTTGGCACCCGCGGACTTCGAAAACCAATATGGGAAGCCAATATAGGGGTCAGAACCCTTTTGCGCCTTAAAAGAGGACGGGTTCAAGCGTTAGAAGCGGGTGGCGAGCTCGCCGCTGTCAATCCGACACCTTCAATCCTTGGTGTCGATCTTCAGCTCCTGCACCTTGCGCGTTAGCGTGTTGCGCCCGATGCCGAGGAGTCCCGCCGCCTCGATGCGCCGCCCGCCGGTGTGCTGCAGCGCCTTCACGATGAGCGCGGTCTCGAAGTCGCGCGTGAGGGGATCGGCGATGTCGGATTCGCCGCGCGCGAGACGGCTGGCCACCTCGCGCTCGAGCATGCGCCGCCAATCACTGTCCGTGGCCGCGGAGGCGGCCGCGTCGCCGCGCACTTCCGGCGGCAGGTCCTTCACGTCGACCACCTGTCCGGGCGCCATCACCGTGACCCAATGGCAAACGTTCTCCAGCTGACGGACGTTACCCGGCCAGTCCTGCGCGGCGAGGAACTGCAGCGCGGCGTCGGTGAGGCGCTTGCCTTCGACGCCCAGGTCGCGCGCGCTCTTCGCGAGGAAATGGCGCGCGAGGGCCGCAATGTCCTCGCGCCGCCCGCGCATCGCGGGCAGCCTCAGGCGGATCACGTTGAGCCTGTGGAAGAGGTCCTCGCGGAAGAGCCCCTGCTTCACGCGCGCCTCGAGCTCCTGGTGCGTGGCGGCGATCACGCGCACGTTGGCCGCGAGCGGCGTATGGCCGCCGACGCGATAGAACTGGCCGTCGGAAAGAACGCGCAGGAGCCGCGTCTGCAGGTCCTGGGGCATGTCGCCGATCTCGTCGAGGAAAAGCGTGCCGCCTTCGGCCTGCTCGAAGCGCCCGCGCCGCATCGACTGCGCGCCGGTGAAGGCGCCGCGCTCGTGTCCGAAGAGCTCGCTCTCGAGCAGATCCTTGGGGATCGCGGCGGTATTGATCGCGATGAACGCCTTGGGAGCGCGCGGGCTGTGGCGATGCAGCGCGCGGGCGACGAGCTCCTTGCCGGTGCCCGACTCACCGGTGATGAGCACCGTCGCGTGCGACTGCGCAAGCCGGCCGATGGCGCGGAAGACCTCCTGCATCGCCGGCGCCTGGCCGAGGATCTCCGGCTCCTCCTCGCCCGCGGCCGGGATCGCCTCCACTTGGCGGCGGCTCTCGTCCAGCGCGCGGCGAACGAGCTCCACCGCATGATCGACGTCGAAGGGCTTCGGCAGGTACTCGAAGGCCCCGCCCTGGAACGCCGCCACCGCGCTTTCGAGGTCCGAGTACGCGGTCATGATGATGACGGGTGTCGCGGGCAAGCGTTTCTTGATCTGCTGCATGAACTCGAGCCCGGAAAGCCCCGGCATGCGAATGTCGCTCACCACGACCTGCGGAGTTTCGTCGACGAGCTTGTCGAGGGCTTCCTGCGCGGCCCCGAAGGTGCGGTGCGCGATGCCTTCGCGCGCGAGCGCCTTCTCGAACACCCAGCGGATCGAGCGGTCGTCGTCGATGATCCAGACCGGATTCATGGGTTCCTTTCGAGTACGGGCACTAGGATGGTGAAGCGCGTGCGCCCGGGCACGCTCTCGAATTCGATGAGCCCCTGGTGCTGGCTCACATAGCTTTGCGCGAGCGACAACCCGAGCCCGGTGCCGCCCTCGCGGCCGCTCACCAGCGGGTAGAAGATGCGCTCGGCGAGCTCCGTGGGTACGCCCGGCCCGTCGTCCTCGATGGAGATCGCGATCGCGTGCCGATGGCGCACGCGCGCGATCGTGACCTGGCGGGCGATGCGCGTCACGAAGCGGATCTCGCCCAGGCCGGCGGTCGCCTGCGCGGCGTTGCGCGCCACGTTGAGGATCGCCTGGATGAGCTGCTCCTTGTCTCCGGTGAGGTCCGGCAGGCTCGTGTCGTAGTCGCGCCGCACCGCGAGATCCTCGGGAAACTCCGCGAGCAGCAGCATGCGCACGCGCTCGGTGACTTCGTGGACGTTGATCGCCTCGACACGCGGCAGCCGGCTTGGCGTGAGAAGCCGGTTCATGAGCGATTGCAGGCGGTCGGTCTCCTTCACGATGACCTGGGTGAACTCCTTCAGCTCGGGATCGCCCAGCTCGCGCTCCAAGAGCTGCGCGGCGCCGCGAATGCCGCCCAGCGGGTTCTTGATCTCGTGCGCGAGGTTGCGGATCAGCTCCCGGTTGGCCTCCTGCTGCTCGAGGATCTTGGCCTCGCGCGCGATCTTCAGCTGCTGCTCGAGCTCGCGCAGCTCGAGCAGCAGCCGCGAGGGCCCCGACTCGAGCGGCGTGATGATGCAGTGCAGGTGGACACGCTCGCCGGCCAGGTCGAGCTCGAGGTCGTGCTCGTTGAAGCCCGCGTCGTCGTCGAGCGAGCGGTGCAGGCGCTGCATGAACTCGGGATTGCCCGGCAACGCCTTGTCGATCGCGACATCGAGGAAATGCTTGCGGCCGTGCGCGAGCAGCGTCTCGGCGGCGGGATTCGCGTACGTCACATGAAGGGTCTCGTCGAGCATCAGCACGGCGGTGGATAGCAGCTCGAGACCGGGGTAAGGCGTCACGAGCTTCGCGCTGAAAGAAAAGCAATAAGCGCGCCAGCCAGGAGGGCTGGCGCGTCGGCGGAACGGGGATGCCGGAAGGGGAGACTGCGCGAGGCTAGGGCTTCAGCGCGCCGAGCTCTTTCTTGAGCGCCTCGATGTTCTTCTCGTGCTCGGCGACGGTCGCTTGCAGGCCGCGGATGCGACCCGAGGCCTTGTCGATGTTGTTGCGCATTTCCACCATTTGCGACGGCGTCGGATCCGCCGCCTGCTGCGCCGCGCGCACCGCCGCGACCAGCATCGGATTCTGCTGCTCCTGCGTGAGCGAAGTGCGCACGCTGGCGAGCGACTCTTCCTCGCGCTGCAGCTCGTCGTCGAGGATCCTGCGCCGGTCGCTGTCGCGCTTCCTCTGGAGCTGCGGTTCCACCGACGCGAGCGTGGGCGATGCGGACGCGTTGGCGAACATGCTCTTCGCCTCCGGCTTCGGCGCATCGACGCGCTCCAGGGTGGCGACGGCTTTCGGCGCCGGCGTCGCGGCCGGCCCGGCGACGCCGGGGATCAACGTGAGCGGTTCGAGCTCCATCACCACCGCGCCCTTCATGGGCTTGTTCGAATAGGTGACGCGGCCGCTCTCGTCGGTGTGCTTGTAGATCGTCGTCTGCGCGAAGGCGCTCGTCACGGCGACGAGGAGACTCGCGATCCATACGATCTTCATCCCGCGCTCCCTTCCGCGATGTGGGACGGACAGAATAGGCAGGGGTCATGGAAAAAGCAACAAGATCAATGGGATGGGCGCGCAAACGCGCAATAGGTTGTGGTTGGGCAGTGCGCCGGACACAAGCGCGTGTATCCGAGCGGGGAAGAAAAAAGGGGCGGAGGACCGCCCCTTCCTCATCAGGCGTAAGCCCTCACGCCGAGTAGTACATCTCGAACTCGACGGGGTGCGTGGTCATGCGGAAGCGCGTGACCTCGTCCATCTTGAGCGCGATGTACGCGTCGATCATGTCGTTGGTGAAGACGCCGCCACGGGTGAGGAACTCGCGATCCTTGTCGAGGTTGTCGAGCGCCTCGTCGAGCGACGCGCACGGGTGCGGCACCTTCGCGGCCTCCTCCGGCTCGAGGTCGTAGAGATTCTTGTCGAGCGGATCGCCGGGATGGATCTTGTTCTGCACACCATCGAGTCCCGCGAGGAGCATCGCGGAGAACGCGAGATACGCGTTGGCCGTCGGATCCGGGAAGCGCACCTCGACGCGGCGTCCCTTCGGGCTCGGCACGAACGGGATGCGGCACGCCGCCGAGCGGTTGCGCGCGGAATAGGCGAGGTTGATGGGCGCTTCGAATCCCGGCACGAGGCGCTTGTACGAGTTGGTGCCCGGGTTGGTGATCGCGTTCAGCGCCTTGGCGTGCTTGATGATCCCGCCGATGTAGTAGAGCGCGAAATCCGAAAGGCCCGCATAACCGTCGCCCGCGAAGAGATTCTGGCCACCTTTCCACACCGACTGGTGGACGTGCATGCCCGAGCCGTTGTCGCCCACCACCGGCTTGGGCATGAAGGTCGCGGTCTTGCCATATGAGCGCGCCACGTTGAGCACTGTGTACTTGAGGATCTGCAGCCAGTCGGCGCGCTTCACGAGCGAGTTGAACTTGGTGCCGATCTCGTTCTGTCCGGGCGCGGCGACTTCATGGTGATGCACTTCGACTTCGACGCCCTGCTCCTCGAGAGCGAGGCACATCGCGCTGCGCATGTCCTGCTGCGAGTCGACGGGGGGCACGGGGAAGTAGCCGCCTTTCACCGGCGGGCGATGGCCCAGGTTGCCGCCCTCGAGCTTGAGGTCGGAGGACCACGGCGCCTCTTCCGAATTGATCTTCACGAAGCTGCCGGACATGTCGATCTTCCACTCGACGGAGTCGAAGATGAAGAACTCCGGCTCGGGCCCGAAGTAAGCCACGTCGCCCAGGCCCGTGCTCTTGAGATACGCCTCGGCCTTCTTCGCGATGGTGCGCGGGTCGCGCTCATAGCCCTTTCCGGTCGACGGCTCGATCACGTCGCAGGTGAGGACGACGGTGGGCTCGTCGTAGAACGGATCCATGCGCTGCGAATCGGGATCGGGCATGAGCAGCATGTCCGAGGCTTCGATGCCCTTCCAGCCCGCGATCGAGGAACCGTCGAACGCATGGCCATCCTTGAACTTGTCCTCGCCGAACGCCTTCACGGGCACCGTGACGTGCTGCTCCTTTCCCTTGGTATCGGTGAAGCGCAGGTCGACGAATTTGACCTCGTTTTCCTTGATTGTCTTGAAGACGTCGGCTACTGCCATTGATCTCTCCTGATTTGTTAGTTGGTGCCCGGAAATGGGGAAAGACGCCCGAGGAGGCCCGGACGAGGCCATGAATTAGCGAGAACTATGCCATTCGGGGCCACACTTAACTCCTTGATGCGATTTGGTTTGGTGTCCATGGACGCGCATTGCAGCACCAAGGTGGTGCGTCATGGCAAGGCACGCACCATGATAGAGCAGGCGCCCGAAAATCGCGAGCGCGCGCTGCCATACTATTAAATAAGAGGCGCTCCCGGGGCGGGCTGAATTATCATGACGGCGCCTCTTCGCCATCATTCACCTCCCGACCGCTTCGTCCTCCGATGGATCGCTACGTCGTCATCGGCAATCCCGTTTCGCATAGCCTTTCGCCTGCGATCCAGCGCCACTTCGCCGAGCAATCGGGAGAAACGCTCGAGTATGCGACGCTGCTCGCGCCCCTCGAGGATTTCGCCGGCGTGGCGCGGCATTTCTTTTCGCAGGGCGGGAGCGGCGCGAACGTGACGCTGCCGTTCAAAGTCGAGGCATTCCGCTTCGCCGATCACGCGAGCGAACGTGCGCGGCTCGCCGGCGCGGCGAACTTCCTCGCGATGAACGCCGGCCGCGTCGACGCCGACAACACCGACGGGGCCGGCCTCGTCGCCGATCTCACCGAGAATTTGCGGATCGACATCTCCGCGTCGCGCATCCTGCTGCTGGGCGCGGGTGGAGCGGCGCGCGGCGTGATCGCGCCGCTCCTCGCGCTGCGGCCGCGCCGTCTGGTGCTTGCCAACCGGACAGTCGCGCGCGCGCGCGAACTCGCCGAACGTTTCTCCCGGTTGGGAGCGATCGAGGTGGCGGGGCTCGAGGCGATTCCCGACGAGGACTTCGACCTGGTGCTGAACGCGACATCGACCTCGACGCATGGACAGATGCTCTCCTTGCCCACGCGCCTGATGCGCCCGGGAAGCTTCGCCTACGACATGGCGTACGGCGCGAGCGCGCGCCCGTTCCTCGCGCGCGCGCGCGCGAGGGGAATGGGCGTGAGCGACGGGCTCGGCATGCTGGTCGAGCAGGCGGCGGAGTCGTTCCACCTGTGGCGCGGGCGTCGCCCCTCAACCGAGCGCATCTTGGACGAGTTGCGGTCGCGTTTCGCGTGAAGAAGGTCCTGCGCTTCTCGGCGTGGCTGGCGCTCGCGGCGGCGGCGCTTTTCCTGACCGTCCAGCTTTCGTACCTCGCAAGGGTCTTCTGGTGGAGGGACCACAATCCGGGCGCGAGCGCCTTCATGCACGCCCGCCTCGAGGAGCTGCGCCGCCGCGATCCGCAGGCCCGGCTCGAGCACACATGGGTGCCGTACGATCGCATTTCGGCGAACCTGAAGCGCGCGATCGTAGTGGCGGAAGACGCGCGCTTCGTCGACCATGAGGGCTTCGACTGGGACGCGATCGAGAAGGCGCGCGAGAAGAATCGCATCAAGGGCAAGGTGGTCGCGGGCGGCTCGACAATCTCGCAGCAGCTCGCCAAGAATCTCCTCCTGTCGGGCGAGCGAACGCCCTGGCGCAAGGGCCAGGAAGCGCTAATAACGGTGATGATCGAGCATGTGATGGAAAAGCGGCGGATCCTGGAGATCTATCTCAACGTGATCGAGTGGGGCGAGGGCGTATTCGGCGCCGAGGCCGCCGCGCGCCACTACTACGGCACGAGCGCCTCGACGCTGGGGCCGGAAGCGGCCGCGCGCCTCGCCGCGATGGTGCCCAGTCCGCGCTTCTACGACCGTCATCGCAACACCGCGTTTCTCGCGCGCAAGACGCAGATGATCCTCGCGCGCATGCCCGCGGCGGAGCTGCCGTGATGACGCCCGCGCCCGCCGCGCGCCAGAAGGAGGTGGCGCCTTCCGCCTCGCCGCAGGGGCTGCGCGCGGCGGTGGAGCTGCGCGTCGCGGAGCTGAACCGCGACGAGGGGCCGGCACCGGATCGCGAGGCGGTCGCGCGCGAGGTGCGCGAGCTGATCGAGGAGCTGCACGCGGCCGACGTGGCCTACATCCTCGAGGGCCTGCCGGTCGAGGACCGCCTTTGGGTGTGGGGCCTGGTGGAGCCCGATCGCGAGGGCGACGTGCTCCTCGAAGTCTCCGACGCGGTGCGCGACACGCTCCTCGCCGACATGGACAACGCCGAGATCGTCGCGGCGACCCAGGACCTCGACGCCGACGAGATCGCCGACCTCGCCCCGGACCTGCCCGATGAAGTCGTGCAGGACATCATCGAGGCGCAGGGCGTCGAGGACCGCGCGCAGCTGCAGACCGCGCTTTCCTATCCCGAAGGCACGGTCGGCTCGCTGATGGATTTCGAGGTGGTGAGCATCGCCGACGACATCGATTGCGAGGCGGCGCTGCAGTACCTGCGCCGCTACGACGTGCTGCCGGGCCAGACCGACGCGCTCTTCGTCCTCGACCGCGACGGCCGTCTGAAGGGGTCGCTGCCGCTCAACCGTCTGCTGGTCACCAATCCCGACGTCGAGGTCGCCGGCCTCTACGATTCGGACGTGGTGTCGTTCACGCCGGAAAGCGACGCCGACGAGGCGGCGCAGGCGTTCGAGCGCTACAAGGTCATTTGCGCCCCGGTTCTCGATCCGCAGGGCAAGGTGCTCGGCCGCGTGACCGTGGACTCGGTGCTCGAATACGTGCGCGACCGTCAGGAAGCGCAGGAGCTCGGCAAGGTGGGCCTGCGCGAGGAGGAGGACATCTTCTCCAGCGTCTGGGCGAGCGCGAAGAACCGCGGCCCGTGGCTCGCGCTGAACTTGTGCACGGCTTTCATCGCCTCGCGTGTGGTGGGCGCCTTCGAGGGCTCCATCGCGAAGCTCGCCGCGCTCGCCGCCCTCATGCCGATCGTGGCGGGCATCGGCGGCAACTCCGGCAACCAGACCACCACGCTCATCGTGCGCGCGCTGGCGCTCGGGCAGGTGAGCACCCATAACGCGCGGCGCCTGCTCATGAAGGAGCTGGGAATCAGCGCCTTGAACGGCGTCCTCTGGGGCGGCGTGCTCGGCGTTGCCGCCTGGTTCCTTTACCGCAACGTGGCGCTTGGCGGGGTGATGGCGCTCGCGATGCTCCTGAACCTCGTGGTCGCGGCGCTGGCGGGGATCTTCATCCCGCTCGCCATGGAGCGCTTCGGGCGCGATCCCGCCGTGGGGTCGAGCGTCTTCCTCACGTTCGTCACCGACAGCATGGGATTCTTCATCTTCCTCGGGTTGGCCACGGTCTTCCTGCTGTAGCCGTGCGCCTCTTCCTTGCCCTCTGGCCGGCCGCTCCCGTGAGCGAGGCGCTGGCGCAGGTCGGCTCGGCCCTCGCGAGCCTCGCCTGCGCCAAGCCCGTGCCCGCCGCGAAGATCCACCTGACTCTCGCTTTCCTCGGCGAAGTCCCCGCGGAGAGCGTCGCCGCGGTTCTGGAAGCGGCGGCCGAAGCACGCGCCGCGCCCTTCGATCTCGTCCTCGACGCCGTGGGCTCGTTCCGCAAGGCGCGCGTCGCCTGGGCCGGATCGAGCGAGCTCCCCGGGGAGCTCGTGCGCCTGCAATCGCAGCTCGATCGCGGCCTGCGCGCGCGCGGCTTCGTCCTCGACGATCGGCCGTTCACGGCGCACGTGACACTCGCCCGCAAGATCGCCCGGCCGGTGCCGCGCGCGCCGATCGCCGAAATCCATTGGCGGGCAGACGAGTTCGTGCTCGCGCGCACCGAGGCCGGCGCCGGGCGCTATTCGATATTGGAGGCGTGGTCCCTGGACGGGGAGTGAGGGGAAATTCGCCCGCTTGCGAGGCGCTACCCGGCCGTGCTGCTTGCCGCGGTGCGGCGACCGGTCGGGTCGCGCCTCGTATTCGGGTCCAGCCGTTGCGCTATCGAGTCCTTGCGGCCTCTACTAGCTCATCGGCTTGATCAGCGGCGTGATGACTGGAGTGACCGCGGGAGCCATCGTCGGCTTCATCGGGGCCATCGAACTCATCGCGGGCTTTCGCTTCGCCGCTTTCTTCTTGGCTGACTTCTTCTTGGCCGCCTTGCGGGCCGGCCTCTTCTTCGCAGCCTTTTTGGAAGACTTCTTCTTCGAAGACTTCTTCTTGGAAGATTTCTTCTTCGCTACGCGTTTCTTAGATGACCGTTTCTTAGATGATTTCTTCTTCGCTTTTTTGGCTTTTTTGGTGGACTTCTTCTTCGCGGCTTTTTTCTTCGCTGCCATGGTGTATTCCTTTCAATGTTGACCGATTGTCTGACGTGCGGTCCGCCCGGATGGGTGGTTCGTCGCACTACCAAGCGTTCGGATTCGCATCGAACAAGTTGGTGAGGCGATTCTATGCGCAATGCCGCGAAAACCGCGCATGTCAAGCGTGACTATTTGATCTGACTCGCTCCGAATTGGTATCGGGCCGATACCAATAGACCGCGCATCGCGCGAATTATCGCGGCGCGGCGTCGGCGAGGCGCTTTTCGAGCGCGAAAAGCGATTCGATCGTCTCGCGCGCGCGCACTTCGAGCGCGCGGCCGCGGTCGACGAGCACCTCGGCGGGCCGCACGCGCGAGTTGTAGTTGGATGCCATCGCCATCCCGTAGGCGCCCGCCGAGAGGATCGCGAGGAGGCTCCCCGCCTCGATGGCGAGCGAGCGATCGGTGCCGAGGACGTCGGCCGATTCGCACACCGGCCCCACCACGTCGAAGCTCTGCGCGGCTCCCGGCCCCGGCTCCTTAACCGCGACGATCTCGTGGTAGGCCTCGTAGAGCGCCGGGCGGATGAGCTCGCTCATGGAAGCGTCCACCACCGCGAAGCGCTTCGCCTTGTCGAGCTTCAGGTACTCCACACGCGTGAGGAGCACGCCCGCGGGGCCGGCGATGGCGCGTCCCGGCTCGAGCATTACCTGGAAGCCGCGTCCGGCGAGCTTCGCGGCGAGCGCGCGGCAATAGCGGCCGATGTCGAGCGTCACTTCGTCGCGATAGCGAATGCCGAAGCCCCCGCCCAGGTCGAGATGCGCGGGCTTCACGCCGAGCGCGGCGAGGGCCTCGGCGAGCTCGAGCACGCGCTCGAGCGCCTCGTCGAGCGGGCCCGCCTCGAGGATCTGCGAGCCGATGTGGCAGCCGACTCCGATCACGCGCAGGTGGGGAAGCGAGGCCGCATGGCGATAGGCGGCGAGCGCGCGCGTGTGCGGGATGCCGAACTTGTTGCCCGCCATGCCGGTGGATATGTACGGATGGGTGCGCGCGTCGACGTCCGGGTTGATGCGCAACGACACCGGAGCGCGCGTGCCGGCGGCGCCGGCGAGCGCGTCCAGGCGCTCGAGCTCGGGCTCGCTCTCGACGTTGAAGCAGCGGATGCCGGCGGCGAGCGCGGCGCGCATCTCGTGCTCGGACTTGCCCACGCCGGAGAAGATCACGCGGTCGGCGCGCCCGCCGGCGGCGAGCACGCGCGCGAGCTCGCCGCCCGAGACGATGTCGAATCCGGCGCCCATCTGCTGCAGCGTGTCGAGGATCGCCAGGTTGGAGTTCGCCTTCACCGCGTAGCACACGAGATGATCGACGCCGGCGAGGCCCTCGTCGAACTCGCGGTAGGCCGCCTCGATCGCGGCGCGCGAATAGACGTAGCAGGGAGTGCCGAAGCGTCGCGCGATCTCCTCGAGGGCGACGCCGTCGAGCCAGAGCTCGCCCGCGGTACGCTGCAGGAAGCTCATGGAGACGAAGGCGGGCCGGGCGGGGGCGTGGGCGCGGTCGGCGCGTTGGGCGGCGCGCTCGCGGGCGCTTTCGCGTCGGGCAGCCGCAACGGCCCCTTCTGTCCGCACGCGGCTAGCGCCACGGCGGTCGCGGCCAGGGCGAGGGCGCGTATCATGCCGGGCATTATGACGGAATCGGAATTCCATCGCGCCGTCGACGCCGTGCTCGCGAGGATCGAGGCGTCGGTCGAGAACGACGAGGCGCTCGAGGTCGATCTCGAGAACGGCATCCTCACCATCACCTGCCCCGATGCGAGCCGCGTGATCGTCAACCGCCAGACGCCGAACCGCGAGATCTGGGTCGCGGCGCGCTCCGGCGGATTCCACTTCGCTGCGCACGAGGACGGTTGGCGCGACACGCGCTCCGCAGAGGAGCTGTTCGCTTCGCTCGCGCGCATCATCGAGTCCCAGGCGGGCGTGCGCGTCGGCTGGAAGTGACGCGGGCGCGCCAAAAGCGCCGCAAAACGACGCGCAAAACGGCCGATCCCAAGTTGGTTTCGGCTCGACACGAAAAATCCATGGCGCAAAAGCTTGACATTTTCGTGTCGGGCCGATACTAATGCGGCAATGCGGACGTTTCCGCGATGGAGGAGCGCCTGGACAAGAACCCGCTCGTCCTTCTCGAGCTGGTCGAAAGGCTCGGGAACCTGATGCGCACGGAGCTGCGCAAGACCGGGGCCGACGAGGCCCTGCAGCCGGTCCACCTTCAAGCGCTCACCTATATTAGCAAGGCGAACCGCTACTCGAACACCCCGCAGGCGCTCGCCGACTACCTGGGGCTCACCAAGGGCACCGTGTCGCAGACGCTGCTCCTCCTCGACCGGCGCGGCCTGATCGAGCGCTTCGAGGACGACATCGACCGGCGCGTGGTGCGCCTGAGGCTCTCGTCGTCCGGCGAACGCCTCCTTACCGAATCCCAGCCCGCCCTCGCGTGGCAGAACGCCACCCGCAACATCAGCCCCAACCGCATCCGCAACGCCACCTCGGCGCTGCGCGAGGCGCTCATGACCCTGCAGGAGGACAACGAGGGCACCACCTTCGGCGCGTGCCAGACCTGCACCTGGTGCCAGAAGCTTTCGCAGCGGATCTACCGGTGCGGGCGGATGGGCGATCGCCTTTCGGGCCCCGAGACCCGCAAGATCTGCCGCATCTACCAGGCGAAGGTCGAGGAGGTCGCCTAGAGGCGTTTGCGGGCGCGCGCGATCGCGGCACGCACCGCTTCCGGCGCCGTGCCGCCGATGTGCTTGCGCGACGCCACCGAACCTTCGGGCGTGAGGATGGGGCGCACGTCTTCGCCGATGAACGCCGAGAAGCCGCGCAGCTCCTCGATGCCGAGCCCGGCCAGGTCCTTGCCGGAGGCTTCCGCGGCCCGCACCGCCCGCGCCACGATCTCGTGGGCATCGCGAAAGGGCACGCCCTTCCTCACCAGGTAGTCGGCGAGGTCGGTCGCGGTGGCGAAACCCTGGGCGAGGGCCGCCTTCATGCGCTCGCGGTCGGGCTCGATCCCCTTCAGCAGCTCGGCGAGGAGGGCAAGCACGTCGCGCAGGGTGTCCGCCGTGTCGAAGAGCGGCTCCTTGTCTTCCTGGTTGTCCTTGTTGTAGGCGAGCGGCTGGCCCTTGATGACCGTAAGGAGCGCCACCAGGGAGCCGTAGACGCGGCCGGTCTTGCCGCGCATCAACTCGGGCACGTCGGGGTTCTTCTTCTGCGGCATGATCGAGGAGCCGGTGCAGAAGCGGTCGGCGATGCGCACGAAACCGAACGCCGGGCTCATCCAGATCACGAGCTCTTCGGAAAGGCGCGACACGTGCGCCATCACCAGCGCCGCCGCGGCGAGGAATTCCACCGCGAAGTCCCGGTCGGAGACCGCGTCGAGGGAGTTCTCGCATACACCGTCGAAGCCGAGCTCGCGCGCCACCGCCTCGCGGTCGATGGGAAAGCTCGTCCCGGCGAGGGCCGATGCTCCCAGCGGCAGGCGATTCACGCGTTTCCTGCAATCGGCGAGGCGCTCGGCGTCGCGGCTGAACATTTCGAAGTAGGCCATGAGGTGGTGGCCGAACGTCACCGGCTGTGCCACCTGCATGTGGGTGAAGCCCGGCATGAGCGTGTCGACGTGCTTCTCGGCGAGGTCGACGAGACCCGAGCGCACGCGCTTCAGCAACCCCGCCAGCTCGTCGATTTCCGTGCGAAGCCAGAGCCGGATGTCGGTGGCCACCTGGTCGTTGCGCGAGCGCGCGGTGTGCAGGCGCTTGCCGGCGTCGCCGATGAGCTCCGTCAGGCGGTGCTCGATGTTGAGGTGCACGTCCTCGCGCTCGAGCGACCAGGCGAAGCGCCCGGCCTGGACGTCGGCGAGGATCTCGGCCATGCCGCGTTCGATCGCGGCCAGGTCCCCGGCGGAGATGAGCTTCGTCGCGGCCAGCATGCGGGCGTGGGCGAGCGAGCCCTGGATGTCGAAGGGCGCGAGCCGCTGGTCGAACGAGACCGAGGCGTTGAAGCGCAGTGCGAGGGTGTCGACCGGCTCGGCAAAGCGCCCCGACCATGCCTTGCCGGCGGGCCCTTTCCCGGCCGGCTTGTCGTCTGGTTGCATGGAAGCGGCGTCAATGGCCAAATTGGGTACCGTGGCGAGTATAAATCAGACGGGTGCGGGCATCAGGTTGCCGAACTTCTGCAACCTCGGCGTCATGCTGCGCTCGCTCCTCATCGTGAATCTCCTGCTGGTGGCCGCGGCGGCGATCCGCTCGCCCTCGGTGGGCGGCATCTGGCTCGAGTTCCTGGTATTCGCGGCCTTCGGCGAGCCGGTGCTCATGCTGAGCCTGGTCGCCCTGTGCGCGGCGCGACGCTGGCTGCACGCGATGGGCTACGTGGGCGCGCTGGCGGCGCTCGCGGCGTTCGAGATCCTGGTGGGGTGGTTCGTCTACGGTGCCGCCGGCGCGCTTGTGCCGGAGCGCAGCCCCATGCCTTTCGGGCAGGTGATGTTCCTGGTGTTCTTCGTGACCGCGGTCACGCTTGCCTACTTCGACTTGCGCACCCGCGCCCTCTCGCCCGCCATTGCGGAGGCGCGCATCCAGGCGTTGCAGGCACGCATCCGCCCGCATTTCCTCTACAACAGCATCAACGCCGTGCTTTCGCTCATCCGCTCCGAACCGCGCCGTGCGGAACGCGCGCTCGAAGACCTGGCCGACCTCTTCCGGGTGCTGATGGCCGACAATCGCACGCTCGTTCCGATCGCCAACGAGGTGGAGCTCGCGCGCCAGTATCTGGCCCTCGAATCATTGCGCCTGGGCGAGCGCCTGAAGGTGACCTGGCGCATCGAGACCATGCCGGCCGACGCGCTGGTGCCGCCGCTCGTGCTGCAGCCGCTGGTGGAGAACGCGGTGTACCACGGGATCGAGCCGTCCGAGGCCGGCGGCGAGATCGAGATCGACATCGCGCGCGCGGGTGGGCAGCTCGCGATGGTTCTGAAGAACCCGTTCCCGGGCGGCGGGCGCCATTCCTCCGGAAACCGCATGGCGATCGTCAACATTCGCGAGCGCCTGCAGCTGCACTTCGACGTGGAGGCGAGCATGCGCTCCGAAGTGAAGGAAGGGACCTATACCGTGACCATCCGCATCCCCTACATCACCCAGCCCGGCTGATGCTTCTCTCCTCTGACGTGCCGCGCATCCTCATCGCCGACGACGAGTCCCCGGCGCGGGTGCGCCTGCGCGACTTGCTGGACGAATGCCGCGAGAGCTTCCCGCTCGCCATCGCCGACGAGGCCCGCAACGGCCGCGAGGTCCTCGACGTGCTGAACCGCGAGAAGATCGACATCGTCCTCCTCGATATCCGCATGCCCGAGATCGACGGCATGGAGGCGGCGCGCCACATCGCCGGCATGGCCGAGCCGCCCGCGATCATCTTCACCACCGCGTTCGACTCCTACGCCATCAAGGCCTTCGAGGTGAACGCGATCGACTATCTCCTCAAGCCGATCCGCGTCGAGCGCCTGCTAATGGCGCTCGGCAAGACGCGCGCCGCGCCGCCCGTCTCGCGCCAGGCGCTCGACGCCGCTTCGAACCTCCCGCGGCGCCACCTTTCGGTTCACGAACGCGGCAAGATCATCCTGGTTCCGGTCGCCGATGTGCTCTACCTGCGCGCGGAGCTGAAGTACGTCACGGTGCGCACCGCGGAGCGCGAGCACCTGGTCGAGGAGTCGCTCACGCACCTCGAGGAGGAGTTCGCCGATGCCTTCGTGCGCATCCATCGCAATTGCCTGGTGGCCCGCACCGCGATCGCCGGCTTCGAGAGGAACGCCGAGGAAAGCGAGTCGGGCTGGGCGGTGGTGATCAAGGGCACGGGGGAAAAGCTACCCGTGAGCCGCAGGCAGCACAGCATCGTAAAACAGTTCCGGTGAAAAGTGGCGTCAGGTACGACTTTTCGCTGACGGCGTCTTCCTGGAAAAGTCGTACCTGACACCACTTTTCATGACACCACTTTTCACTCCCAGTACGGCGGGTCGCCGAACGTCTTCCTCATGAACTCGATGAAGAACTTCACCTTCGCCGGCAGCAGGCGCCGCTCCGGGTACACCGCATAGATGTTGTTGCCCGGGAAGGCGTAGTCGTCGAGCACCGTCACGAGCCGCGCGCGCTTCACCTCCTCGCTCACTTCCCAGGCGCTCCTCCACGCGAGCCCCTCGCCGCCGATCGCCCAGCGCGTCAGCACCTCGCCGTCGTTGCACTGCAGGTTGCCCGCCACCTTCACGCTTACCGGCTTGCCCTTCTCGAGGAAATGCCACGAATCGGAGACGCCGTCCTCGGTGCTGGTGACGAGGCAGTTGTGCTTGACGAGCTCGGCCAGGGCCTTGGGCTTCCCGGCGCGCTTGAAATAGGCGGGCGAGCCGCACACCACGCGGTGGTTGCGCGCGAGCTTCGCGGCGATCAGGTCGGCGCTCTTGAGATCCGCGATGCGGATCGCGAGGTCGAAGCGCTCGTTCTTCAGGTCCACCAGGCGCTCGGACAGATGCAGCGTGATCGCGAGGTTGGGATGCTCGGCGATGAACGCGGCAAGGTGCGGCGCGATGTGCTTGCGCCCGAAGGCGGTGGGGGCGGTGACGATGAGCCTTCCCGACGCGGCCTTCACGCCCGCTGTGAGCGAATCCTCGGCGGAACGCAGCTCGCCGAGGATGCGGTGGCAATCCTCGTAGAAAGTTGTCCCTTCAGGCGTGAGCGTGACCTTGCGGGTCGATCGCTTGAAGAGCTTCACGCCGAGGCGCTCCTCGAGCTGGTCGATTCGCCGCCCGACCATCGCGGGGGTGATGCCCTCCTCGCGCGCCGCGGCCGAGAGGCTGCCGCGCTGTGCGACCTCAACGAACGTCGTGAGCTCCTTGAAGCGGTCCATCTCTCCTCCTCCCGGAGTATCAAACGATTCTTGTTTTTTAGCGGATTGATGGTATGCGAGTTAGGTAATGGACTGCAAGGCCGAAATCGAGCGGCGGGCGCAAAGGTCACGCGCGACGGCGAGGCGTTCGCCGAGGGGCGCGCGTCTGCCTGCCGGGTTATCGAATAGCGATCGGCCAGGGGTGGCGCGGAGCGCGACGCTGGGGGCGCTGCGGCCGCGCCACGACGAAGACGGGGGAATCCTCGGCGCGATCGCGCTCGAGCTGGGCTTGCAGGGTGCGCTCGCGCGCGATCCGGTCGTCGCGCGCCATCCTTTCTGCGGCGTCGATCTCGGCGCGCTTGAGGATGCGCGCGTCGAGCGCGGCCTCGCGCTGCAGCAGGCGCTCGCGCTCGAGGAGGTTCACGGCGGGAAAGTCGGCGCCGATCGGCAGGGTCGCGGCGTCCGCCGAGGCCGGGCAGGCGATCTCCTGGTAGGTCACGGATCCCGCCGTCGAGCAGCGGTAGATTTCCGCGCCCGCGCCGCCCGCGGCGAAAATGAGCATCGCACCGACCACCGACGCGCGCATCTTCATGGCACCTCCCGCGTTACACGCCCTGGGCCTGACGATCGGCATGATAGCTGGAACGCACCATCGGTCCGCAAGCGGCGTTGGCGAATCCCATCTCGGCGGCTTGCGCCTCGAACATCCGGAATTCGTCGGGATGGGCGAAGCGTGCGACCGGCAGGTGGTGCTTAGAAGGCTGCAGGTATTGCCCCAGGGTGAGCATGTCGACCTGGTGCGCGCGCAGGTCGCGCATCACCTCGAGGATCTCGTCGTTGGTCTCTCCCAGGCCCACCATGAGCCCCGACTTGGTGGGAACGCCGGGATGGCGCGCCTTGAAGTCGCGCAGCAACGCGAGCGAATGCGCATAGTCGGAGCCGGGGCGCGCCTGGAGATAGAGCCGCGGCACCGTCTCGAGGTTGTGGTTCATCACGTCCGGGGGGCCCGCGTCGAGCACCGCGAGGGCGCGCTCGAGCCGGCCGCGAAAATCCGGCGTGAGGATCTCGATGCGCGTCTGCGGCGAGAGGCTGCGCACCGCGCGAATGCAGTCGACGAAGTGCTGCGCGCCGCCGTCGCGCAGGTCGTCGCGATCGACGCTCGTGATGACGACGTACTTGAGGTTCATCCTGGCGATGGCCTCGCCCAGGTGGCGCGGCTCGTCGGCGTCGAGGGGCAGCGGGCGGCCGTGCGCCACGTCGCAGAAGGGGCAGCGGCGCGTGCAGAGCTCGCCCATGATCATGAAGGTCGCGGTGCCGTGGCCGAAGCACTCGCCGATGTTGGGGCACGAGGCTTCCTCGCACACGGTGTGCAGGTTCGCTTCGCGCAGGATCTTCTTGATCGCGGTGAAGCGCTCGCCGCCGCCCGCGCGCACGCGGATCCACTCGGGCTTGCGCAAGGGCTCGCTCGCGACCACCTTGATCGGAATGCGCGCGGTCTTGAGCGAACGCTTCTGCTGGATCTTCAGCTCGGAGTCAGGCATCGCGCGATGGCATCGGCAAGGGTTTGTTGCACTGCATTAATTTTATCACGCACGCCTCGATCGGCCAGGCGCGTTGAAGCGAGACCCGGATAACCGCACGGATCGATGCGCGAGAAGGGCTCCAGGTCGTTCTCGACGTTCAGCGCGACGCCGTGATAGCTGCAGCCGCGCGCGATGCGTAGCCCGATCGCGGCGATCTTGGCGCCTTGCACGTAGACGCCCGGCATCCCGGCTCGCCTCTCCCCGGCGATCCGGTAGCCGTGGAGCACGTCGATCACCGCCTGCTCGAGGCGCCGCACCAGCTCCTTCACGCCGATCCCGAGGCGGCGCAGGTCGAGGAGAGCGTAAACGACCGCTTGACCGGGGCCGTGATAGGTCACCTGCCCGCCACGATCGGTCGCCACAACGGGGATGTCCGCGGGGGCGAGCACATGTTCGCGCCGGCCGGCGAGGCCCAGGGTGAAGACGGGCGGATGCTCGACCAGCCAGAGCTGGTCCTCGGTATCGGTCGTGCGCGCTGCGTTGAACGCCTGCATCGCGCGCCAGGTGGGCTCATAGGCCACGAGACCCAGCGCGCGGACTTTCATCTCGCGCCGCGCGCCGCGCGCCTCACGTCACGCCGCGACGGTGCGCGCGCTTGCGAGCTTCGCCTTGTAGTCCTGGTAAAGCGCGTGCATGCGCCGGAACGCCGGGCCGGGCTTGCCGGTCCCGACGGGCTTGCCGTCGAGCGTGGTGACGGCGAGCACTTCCTTGGTGGACGACGTGAGCCAGATCTCATCCGCCCCGCGCACTTCAGCCTCGGCGATTGGGCGCACCTCGAGCTTCAGGGCGCCTTCGCGCGCGAGCTTCGCCGCGAGCTCGTAGGTGATGCCGAGCAGGATCAGGTTATCCCGCGGCGGCGCGGCCACGACGCCGTTCTTCACGATGAAGACGTTCGAGGACGACGCCTCGGTCAGCACGCCGTCGCGAAAGAGGATGGTCTCGGTGGCGCCCGCCTCGACGGAGATCTGCCGAGCGAGCACGTTGCCGAGGAGCGAGGTCGACTTGATGTGGCATTTCTCCCAGCGGAAATCGCGCGCGGCCACGCACGCGACGCCGTTTTCGATCGCCTCCTTCGAGGGCGACGCGAGCGGGTTGGCCATCATGAACACGGTGGGCACCAGGTCCTTCGGGATCACGTGGTCGCGCTTGAGCGGCGCGCCGCGCGTCACCTGGATGTACACCGCCTGGTTGCCCGGATGGTGCTTCAGGAGATCCCCGGTCACGCGGATCCATTCGTCCACCGTGTGCGGGTTCGCCAGCTGGATCCCGTCCATGGAGCGTTGCAGGCGCTCGAAATGCTCGCGCGCATGGAGCGGCAAGCCGCCGTAGACGGGGATCACCTCGTACACGCCGTCGCCGAAGATGAAGCCGCGGTCGAGCGGAGAGATGGAGATCTGGTCAAGGGGCAGCAGCTTGCCGTTGAAATGGGCGATGGGCGCGGTCATGGCGGTCAGCGGAACATGAGTCGAAGGGTGTCCCAGCCGCGGGCGGAGTATTCGGCAATCGGCGCGTTGTCGCGCGTGATCTTTATTATCCCCGCTTTCTGACCCGCGGCAAGCGGCGCCACGAAGGGCTGGCGCGTCTCCAGCACGCCCGCGAGGTTGGCGAAGCGCTCGCGCGGCAGTGTGAGCCAGACGTCGCGCTCGAAGCCGAGCGCCACCATGTTCCTGGTGCCCTTGAAGATCTCCGGGGAGACCACCGCCTGGGCCTTGCGATAGAGGAGCCGCGTCTCGTATGCCTGGAAGCCGAAGTTGAGGAGCTTCTGGCTTTCCGTGGTGCGCGCGGTGTCCGACTGCGTGCCGAGCACGACCGAGATGAGGCGCCGCTCGCCGCGCTTTGCGCTCGCCAGCAGGCAATAGCCCGCGCTCTCGGTGAACCCCGTCTTCATCCCGTCCACGGTGGGATCGGTCCACAGCAGGCGGTTGCGGTTGCCCTGCTTGATCTTGTTGAAGGTGAACTCGCGCTGCGAATAGAGCGGGTATTGCTCGGGAAAGGCGCGCATCAGCGCGCCGGCGAGGGTGACCATGTCGCGCGCCGAGGAGTAGTGGCCCGGTGCGGGAATCCCGGTGGAGTTCACGAACTTCGTGTTGGTGAGCCCCATGCGCTCGGCCTGGGCGTTCATCATCGCGACGAAGCCCTCCTCGGTTCCGCCCACCGCCTCGGCGAGCGCGATCGACGCGTCGTTGCCCGACTGGACGATCATGCCGCGCAGCAGGTCCGCGACGGCGACGGGCTTGCCCGCCTCGATGAACATGCGCGAGCCGATCGCCTTCTGCGCGTGCGGCGAGGGCGTGAGCGATTGCGCGAGGTCGATCTTGTGCTCGCGCAGCGCCGCGAACACCACGTAGGCGGTCATGAGCTTGGTGAGCGACGCCGGATCGAAGCGGTCGTTCTCGGCGGCGGCGGCGAGGGTCTGGCCGCTCAGCGTGTCGACCAGGAGGTAGGCCTTGGCCGCGATCGGCGGCGGGGTGACGGTTTGGGAAAGCGCGGCGGGCGCGGCGAACGCGAGCAATGCGCACGGGAGGAAGCATCTCATCGGGAAGCGTTTCTTCAGCGTGTGTTGGTGAGGGTAGGATCGAAGCCGAGCGTGCGGCGCACCTTGCCGGCGATGGCGAGGGCCTCCTCGCGGTTGCGGTACGGGCCGAGGCGCACGCGATAAATGCCGTCGCGCGCGCTTGTCTGTACGGGCTCGTTGTTCCAGGAAAGTTCCCGCGCGACCCGCGTCCGGAAGCTTTCGGCGCCGTCACGGCTCGCGAACGCCCCCAGCTGCACCCAGATGGCGGCCGCCTCCTCGACGACGACCGGCGTCTCGACGGCGATCTGAACCGGCGGCGGAAGGACCTGCGCCGGGATGGGCGTGGGCTCCGGGGACTCGAACACTCGCTGCACTTCAACCATGCCGCTGCCGGGCCCGGCGATGCCGATCTTCGAGGCCGCGGCGAACGACAGGTCGATCACGCGGTTGGAGTGGAACGGGCCGCGATCGTTGATGCGCACCACCACCCATTGACCGGTCTTCAGGTTGGTGACGCGGGCATAGCTCGGGATCGGGAACGTGGGATGCGCCGCGGTCATCGCGAACATGTCATAGGGCTCGCCCGACGCCGTCTTCTGCCCGTGGAATTTTCTCCCGTACCACGACGCCATGCCGCGCTGCTTGAACGGGTCCTTGTTCACCACCGGAACATAGGTGTGGCCGAATACCGTGTAGGGGCGGTTGGCGTAGCGGTGGAAGGGCTCGTCGCGCGGCACCGCGCTCGGAGTGCTCGCCAGGTTGTCGGGGATCGTGTCGGGCGGGCCGTCGTCGGAATAATACTTGGGAGAAGTCGTTTTCGGTGCCGTCGCGCATGCGGCGATCAGCGCCGTGATCGCGAGCAACCAGAAGGCACGAGGCACGAGGCAAGCTTCCCCCCTCAACTCGACACCAGCTGCTTGTGCGTCGCGATCGACATGAGGATGCCGAACCCGACCAGGATCGACAGGAGCGCCGTGCCGCCGTAGCTGATCATCGGCAGCGGCACGCCGACCACGGGAAGGACGCCGCTCACCATCCCCATGTTCACGAAGGCGTAGGTGAAGAAGGTGAGCGTGATCGCGCCCGCGGTAAGGCGCGAGAAGACGGTGGACGCGCTGGCGGCGATCATGAAGCCGCGCGCGATTATGAGCATGTAGAGGATGATCAGCACGACGTTGCCCACCAGCCCGAACTCCTCGCCGAACACGGCGAGGATGAAGTCGGTGGAGCGCTCCGGCACGAAGTCGAGCTGCGCCTGGGTGCCGTTCAGCCAGCCCTTGCCGAGGATGCCCCCGGAGCCGATCGCGATGGTCGACTGGATGATGTGGTATCCCGCGCCGAGCGGGTCCTCCATGGGATCGAGGAGCGTGAGCACGCGCTTCCTCTGGTAGTCGTGCATCACCGACCAGAGGAACGGCAGGCTCACCGCCCCGGCGACGGCGAGCGAGCCGATTACCCTCCACGACAGCCCCGCGAGGAAGATCACGAAGAAGCCCGAGGCGAAGATGAGCAGTGCCGTGCCCAGGTCGGGCTGGCGCACGATGAGGCCGACGGGCAGCACCAGCACCATCGCCGCCACCGCGAAGTCGCGCAGCCGCAGCCCCTCCTCGCGCCGGTGGAAGTACCACGCGAGCACCAGCGGCACGCCGATCTTCATGATCTCCGAAGGCTGCACCACGGTCACGCCGAGGTTGAGCCACCTGCGCGCGCCGTTCCTCACCTCGCCGAAGAGCGCGACCCCGACGAGCAGCGCCAGCCCCGCCAGATAGACCGGCAGCGCGAGCCGCATCAGCAGCTGCGGCTGGATCTGCGCGAACATCCACAGCGCGAAGATGGCGAGCGCGAGGTTGCGACCCTGGCCCACGGCGCGCTCGAAGGACGAGCCGCCCGAGGCCGAGTAGACCACCGTGAGGCCGAGGGCGAGCGTCAACGCGAGCGCCGCCATCAACGGTCCGTCGATGCGCCGCGTGAGGATCTCGAAGGCGCGGCTAATCATGTTCCTCGTCGTCGTCGCCGGGCTTGAGGGGCTTCAACACCGGCTTCCTGCCGGTGAGGTAGTAGTCGAAGATCTCGCGCGCGATCGGGCCCGCGGTGCTGCCGCCGTGCTTGCCATTCTCCACCAGGATCGCCATGGCGAGCTTGGGATCGTCGGCGGGGGCGAAGGCGATGAAGAGCGCGTGGTCCCAATGCTCCTGCTTCAGGCGCTTCTCGTCGTATTTCTCGCCCTGCTTCATGCCCACCACCTGCGCGGTGCCGGTCTTGGCGGCGATCGCGTAGGCGGCGCCGGCTCCCGCCGCCGCCGCGGTGCCGCCCGGGCGTGTCACGTCCACCATCGCGGAGCGCACCAGCGCGATGTGCTCGGGCCGCGCCGCGAGCGCATCGCGCGACACCGAGGGCTCGAGCTCGCGCGTCTCCTGCGTCCTGGAGTTCTGCACCGCCTTCAGCAGGCGCGGGTGCACGGGCACGCCGTTGTTGGCGATGGTCGCAGTGGCCGCGGCGAGCTGCAGCGGGGTAGCCAGCATGTAGCCCTGGCCGATGCCCACGCTCACCGTGTCGCCCGCGTACCACTTCTGCCTGAAGCGCTTCTGTTTCCACTCCTGCGAGGGGGCGAGGCCCGCCAGCTCGCCGTCGATGTCGATGCCGGTGGGCGCGCCGAAGCCGAAGCCCGTGAGGAAGTTGTGGATCGCGTCGATGCCGAGCTCGTTGGCGAGACCGTAGTAGTACGTGTCGCATGAGATCACGATCGACTTGTGCATGTTCACGAGCCCGTGGCCTTCCTTCTTCCAGTCGCGGTAGCGGTGCGCGACACCCGGGAGGGCGAAGTATCCCGGGTCCGAGATGGTGAATTCGGGGCTGCGTTTCTTGTACTCGAGGGCGGCGAGCGCCATGAACGGCTTGATGGTCGAGCCGGGCGGGTACTGGCCGCGCAGCGCCCGGTTGTTGAGCGGCTTGTCGGGCGAGTTGTTGAGCGCGTCCCAGTTCTGCGGGTCGATGCCGTCCACGAAAAGGTTGGGATCGAAGCCGGGCTTGGAGACGAGCGCCAGCACTTCGCCGGTCTTCGGGTCGATCGCCACCAGCGCGCCCTTGTATTCCTGGAACGCCTCCTCCGCGATCTTCTGCAGCTTCAGGTCGAGGGTGACCACGAGGTTGTTCCCCGAGATCGGCTCGCTCCGCGCGAGCGCGCGGATGGCGCGCCCGCCGGCGTCGATCTCCACCTGCTCGGAGCCGGTCTCGCCGTGCAATTCCTTCTCGTAGGCGCCCTCGATGCCGAGCTTGCCGATGTGGTCGGTGCCCTTGTAGTTGGCGGTGAGGTTCTGCTCGTCGATGCGCTTCACGTCGGCGTCGTTGATGCGGCCGATGTAGCCGATCGCGTGCGAGGCGACTTCGCCCTGCGGATAGGAGCGGAAGAGACGCGCCTTGATCTCGAATCCCGGGAAGCGGAAGCGGTTCACGGCGAAGCGCGCCACCTCCTCCTCCGTGAGGCGCGTGCGGATCGGCAGGCTCTCGAAGTTCTTGCTCTCCTCCTGCAGCTTCTTGAAGCGGCGGCGGTCGCGCGGCGTCACGTCGATGAAGGACGCGAGCTCGTCGATGGCGCGCTCCACGTTGGCGACCTTGCTCGGGGTGATCTCGAGCGTGTACGCCGAGTAGTTCGCGGCCAGCACCTCGCCGTTGCGATCGAGGATCAAGCCGCGGTTGGGCACCACCGGCACTACCGAGATGCGGTTCTGCTCGGCGAGCGTGTGGTAGTACTCGCGCTGCACCACCTGCAGCCAGCTGAAGCGCCCCAGCAGGATCGCGAAGGCGACCAGGATGAAGAGCCCGGAGAGCATCAGCCGGTTCCTGAAGACGGTGAGCTCGCGCTGCTGGTCGCGAAGCGCCTGGCCGAGCATCACGATCCCGACTCCCCGCGCCGGCGACGCACGGCGGGCATGTAGAGGACCCAGTTGACCGGCCCCCACAGTAGCGCCGTCGCCACCGGCGAGATGAAGTACGCGATGCCCGGAAAGTCCGCGCCCAGCAGCAGGTTCAGGAGCAGCATCATCGAGCTCATGACCAGGGTGATGACCAGCACGTGCAGCGTCTGCTCGGCGAGGCCGAAGGACAGGATGCGCACGCGCAGCACCTGGGCGCCGAAGATGGCGATCACATAGGCGAGCGAATGCTGGCCGAGCAGCATCGAATCGCTCACGTCCATGAGGAGCCCGAGCGCGAAGGCCACGCCCTGGCCGATCGAGCGCGGCTCGTGAGCCGCCCAGAAGATGAGCACCAGCAACACGAAATCGGGCCGCGCGAGGAGCCACGTCCCCGACCACGGCAGGATCGACAGCAGGAACGCGACCACCAGCGAGAAGAAGATGAGGCCTACGCTCGCGGGGAGCTTCATCACGTCCCGCGCGAGCGGCGTGAGATCGGCGGCGCGCATTATTGGCGCCGCCCGCGCGCACGGTCGCGCGCGCCCTTGCGGGGCTGCTCCTCGACCTTGGTGTCGGGCCGCGACACGGCGTTCGCGGGCAGCGGCAGCACCATCACGTAACGGTGGTTGTCCACGCCCGCCACGGGCTTCGCCGAGATCTTCGCGAAGACGTACGCGGCGTTCTTCTGCACGCTGGTCACCTCCGCGACCAGCAGTCCCGGCGGATAGGTGCCGTCGATCCCGGAGGTGACGAACATGTCGCCGTTTTGCACGTCGGCGGAGACCGGCATGAAGGGGATGTCGATCGAACCGTCCTTGCCCGAGCCCACCGCCACCGCGCGCAGCCCGTTCCTCACCAGCATCACCGGTACCGACTGGTCCTTCTCCGTGACGAGCGTCACCTCGCTCGAGAAGGTGCCGACGTTGGTGACCTGGCCCACGACGCCGCTGCCGTCGATCACCGGCATGCCGGCCGCGATCGACTGGGTGAGCCCCTTGTCGACGACGATCTTGCGCATGAAGGGGTTGCGCGCGTTGTAGAGGACTTCGGCGATGACGCCGTTCTCCACGTAGCGGCTCTTGCCGGAGGTCATGCCGAGAAGGTGCGCCTGCTCGGCCTTGAGGAGCCGCGCCTCCTGGGCCGCCGCCGACTGCTCGAGCACCTTCGCCTTCAGCTCCTGGTTCTCGCGCAGGAGCCGCTCCTGACTCGCGAAGTATTCGCCGGCCCGCCCGAACGCCTCACCCGGGAGCGTCGCCACCTGCTGCACCGGATGCGCGAGCACGGAGAGCGACAGGCGCACCGTCTCCAGCGCGTGGAAGCGATGGTCGGCGATCATGAGGGCGATGGCGGCGATCGTGAAGAAAGTGAGCCGCGCGAGCGGGCTCGGCCCTCGGTGGAAGAACGCTGGCGGCTCGCGGACGATCATCTAAGCAGGCGTGGAAAAGTGGAAAAGGGGTCAGATTACTTTTCCGTCAAGAAAGGGGACAGATTACGGTTCAATGAGGGTCTGGGTGGAAGGTAATCTGCCCCCTTTCTTGACGGAAAAGTAATCTGACCCCTTTTCAATCGTTGGTGAAGACGGTTCCGAGCTTGTCCATCTCCTCGAGCGCGCGTCCCGAACCGCGGACGACGCACGTCAAGGGATCGTCGGCGACGATGACCGGCAGGCCCGTCTCCTCCATGAGCAGGCGGTCGAGCTCGCGCAGGAGCGCGCCCCCGCCGGTGAGCACCATGCCCTTCTCCGCGATGTCGGCGCCGAGCTCGGGGGGCGTCTGCTCGAGGGCGCTCTTCACCGCGGAGACGATGGAGTTCAGCGGATCGGTGAGCGCCTCGAGGATCTCGTTGGAGGAGATCGTGAACGAGCGCGGGATGCCTTCGGCTAGGTTCCTGCCCTTGACTTCCATCTCGCGCACTTCGCTCCCGGGAAAGGCCGAGCCGATCGTCTTCTTGATGTTCTCGGCGGTGGACTCGCCGATCAGCATGCCGTAGTTGCGGCGGATGTAGTTGATGATCGCCTCGTCGAACTTGATCACGCCGACTTCCGTGGTGCCGCCGCCGATGTCCACCACCATCGAGCCGGTCGCATCGGCGATCGGAAGGTCGGCGCCGATCGCCGCGGCCATCGGCTCCTCGATGAGGAAGACCTGGGAGGCTCCGGCGCCTATGGCGCTCTCCTTGATCGCGCGCCGCTCCACCTGGGTGGAACCGTAGGGCACGCAGATCACGATGCGCGGGCTGGGCCGGAACCACTGGTTGTCGTGGATCTTCTTGATGAAGTACTTGAGCATCTGCTCGGTGATCGTGAAGTCGGCGATCACGCCGTCTTTCATCGGCCGGATCGCGGTGATGTTGCCGGGCGTGCGCCCGAGCATCTGCTTGGCCGCGAGGCCGACTGCCTGAATCGTTTTCTTGCCGTTGGGCCCGCCCTCCTGGCGGATCGCCACCACCGAGGGCTCGTCGAGGACGATGCCCTTGCCGCGGACGTAGATCAGCGTATTGGCGGTACCGAGGTCGATCGCGAGGTCGGTGGAAAAGTACTTGGAAACGAAGGAAAACATCTTGATCCGTAAGGAGTTTCGGGATGCGGTACGCCCCAGCGAGGGGGGTGCAATATAATAGCCCAAAATCGCGCTGAATTAAGGCCTTAGCAGCACTTTCCGATGCTTTCCCTCGATCAAATCCAGCGTCTCGCCCACTTGGCGCGCCTCGAGCTCGCCGACGCCGAGGCGCGCGCCATGCGGCAGCAGCTGAACGACATCCTCGCGATGGTCGACCAGATGGCGGCGGTCGACACCACGGACGTGGCGCCGATGTCCCATCCCCAGGAGGTCACGCAGCGCCTGCGCGAGGATCGCGTGACCGAGGCCGACCAGCGCGCGCTCTTCCAGCCGATCGCGCCCGCCGTGGACGACGGCCTCTACCTCGTCCCCAAAGTGATCGAGTGAAAACAGGCACGAGGCACGAGGCGCGAGATGCATAACGCGACGCTCGCCGAGCTTTCCGCGAAACTCGCGAGGAAGGAAGTCTCGAGCGTGGAAGTCACGCGCTACTTCCTCGAGCGCGTCGCCGCGGGCAAGGCGCTCAACGCGTTCATCACGGTGGACGAGGAGAAAAGCCTCGCGCAGGCGCGCGCCGCCGACGAGCGCATCGCGAAGGGCGGAGCGCATCCGCTCACCGGCATTCCCATCGCACACAAGGACCTTTTCTGCGCGAAGGGCTGGCGCACCACGTGCGCCTCGAAGATCCTCGAGAACTTCATCGCGCCCTACGACGCGCACGTGATCGAGCAGTTCAACGCCGCGGGCGCCGTGATCCTCGGCAAGACCAACATGGACGAGTTCGCCATGGGCTCGTCCAACGAGAATTCCTACTTCGGCCCGGTGAAGAATCCCTGGGACACGAAGGCCGTTCCCGGCGGAAGCTCGGGCGGATCGGCGGCCGCGGTGGCCGCTCGCATGGCGCCCGCGGCGACCGGCACCGACACCGGCGGATCGATCCGCCAGCCCGCGTCCTTCACCGGCGTGAGCGGGTTGCGCCCGACCTACGGGCGCGTGTCGCGCTACGGCATGGTCGCGTTCGCTTCGTCCCTCGACCAGGGCGGTGCGCTCGCCAAGAGCGCCCGCGACCTCGCGATGGTGCTCGACGTGATGGCCGGGTTCGACGCGCGCGATTCCACCTGCATGGACCGGCCGAAGGACGACTACGTGGGCGCACTCGCGCGCGGCGCGAAGGGCCTTCGCATCGGCGTGCCGCGCGAATACTTCAGCCAAGACCTCGCGCGCGACGTGGGCGACCCGATCCTCGCCGCCATCGAGGAGTACAAGAAGCAGGGCGCCACGGTGGTCGAGGTGAGCCTTCCCAACCAGCATCTCTCCGTGCCGGTGTACTACGTGCTCGCGCCCGCCGAAGCCTCGTCGAACCTGTCGCGCTACGACGGCGTGCGCTACGGCTACCGCGCGCCCGAGTACACCGACCTCCTCGACATGTACAAGAAGACGCGCGCGCAGGGCTTCGGGCCCGAGGTGAAGCGGCGCATCCTCATCGGCACCTATGTGCTCTCGCACGGCTACTACGACGCGTACTACCTCAAGGCGCAGCAGATTCGCCGCCTCATCGCGCGCGACTTCGCCGCAGCCTTCGGGCAGTGCGACCTGATCATGGGTCCGGCGGCGCCGTGCGTGGCCTACGACATCGGCGCGAAGATCACCGACTGCGTGCAGATGTACCTGGACGACCTGTACACCATACCGATCAACCTCGCGGGGCTTCCCGGCATGTCGATCCCGTGCGGCTTCGGCAACAAGGGCCGCCCCGTGGGACTGCAGATCGTCGGCAACTACTGGAGCGAGGCATTGATGCTTTCCGCCGCACATGCCTTTCAGCAGGTAACCGACTGGCACACCCGCACGCCTCCGGCTTTCGCTTAGGACGATCACACGCAGATCAGGAGATCGCACGGAGATCACGGAACATGTATAGCGACCTACCCTTCCTTTCAGTGTCCTTCGTGCGATCCCCTGGTCTGCGTGTGATAGGGGTAATCCCATGACATGGGAAGTTGTTATCGGACTCGAAACTCACGCGCAGCTCACGACGCATTCGAAGATCTTCTCGGGCTCTTCCACCGCGTTCGGCGCACCGCCCAACACGCAAGCCTGCGCCGTCGACCTCGCGATGCCCGGTACGCTGCCGGTGCCGAACCGGCGCGCGGTCGAGCTCGCCATCCGCTTCGGCATCGCCGTGGGCGGCACCATAGCTCCGCTCTGCGCCTTCGAGCGCAAGAATTATTTCTATCCGGACCTGCCGAAGGGCTACCAGATCAGCCAGTACGTGCAGCCGGTGGTATCCGGCGGCGGGCTCGCGATCATGGTCGGCGAGACCGAGAAGTTCGTGCCGCTTACGCGCGCGCATCTCGAGGAGGACGCGGGCAAATCGCTGCACGAGGACTTTCGCGGCATGACCGGCATCGACTTGAACCGCGCCGGCACGCCACTCCTCGAGATCGTGACCGAGCCCGCCATGGATTGCGCCGAGGAAGCGGTGGCGTACGCGAAAACGCTGCACTCGCTGGTGCGCTGGATCGGCATCTGCGACGGCAACATGCAGGAGGGGTCCTTCCGCTGCGACGCCAACGTCTCGGTGCGCCGCCCCGGCGAACCCCTCGGGACGCGCTGCGAGATCAAGAACCTCAATTCCTTCCGCTTCCTCGAGAAGGCGATCGAGTACGAGGTGCGCCGCCAGATCGAGGTGATCGAGGACGGCGGCACCGTGGTCCAGGAGACGCGCCTGTTCGACCCCGAGCGCGGCGAGACGCGCCCGATGCGCTCCAAGGAGGACGCGCAGGATTACCGCTACTTCCCGGATCCCGACCTGCTGCCGGTCGAAATCACGCCGCAGTGGATCGACGAGGTGCGCCGCTTGATGCCGGCGCTGCCCCAGGAGCTTCGCCACCGGTTCCAGGCGCGGGGACTTTCGGCATACGTCGCGAGCCTCCTCACCGAGAGCCGCGAGAAGTCCGACTTCGCGCTCGCGGCCGCGCAGAAGACGCGCGCGCCGCTCGCGACCGTGGCCAACTGGGTGACGGGCGAGCTCTCGGCCCTCGCCAACGAGCGCCACCTCGATTTCTCGAGGCTTCCGGTGAGTGCCGATGCGCTCGCGAAGCTCCTCGACCGCATCACCGACGGCACCGTCTCGGGCAAGGCGGCCAAGGACGTGCTGAACGCGATGGCCGGCGGCGAGGGCGATGCCGACGCGATCATCGAGAAACGCGGCCTGAAGCAGATCTCGGACTCCGGCGCGCTCGAAAGCGCGGTGCGGGAAGTCCTCGCCGCGAACCCGAAGCTCGCGGAGGATTACCGCGCCGGGAAGGAGAAGGCCTTCAACGCGCTCGTGGGCCAGGTGATGAAGGCCACGAAGGGAAAGGGCAACCCGCGGGAAGTGACCCGCATCCTGCGCGAGCGCCTCGCGGGCTGAACTTTACTTGCGCTCGACCACGCAGTTGACGCGGTAGCTCGCTTTGCCGGCGACCTTGCAGGTGTAGGACTGCCCCGCCTGGCACTCGTAGACCTTGTCGCCGCACTTCGCGATGCCGGCCGCGCCCGGAATCAGGGTCCCCGCGACCTCCGCCTTCGGGGGCTCGGGAAGCTTCCCGGGATTGGCCTTCAGCGCAAGCCAGCGCTTCTTGTCGGCGTCGAACTTGGCCTTCAGTTGCTCGATTTCGCGCGCGCTCGCTACGTTGGCTTTCTCCAGCGTTTCCTTCTCGGTGCGCAGGCGCTGCAGCTCGTTCACCAGCGTCGCCGGCGCCTCGCGCGTCTTGGCCGTCTTGCCCTTGCCGGCCTTGTAGAACTCCATCTCGTCCTCGACCTCGGCCACGCGCTTGTCGATCGCCTTGATGCGGTCCTTGCTGTTGTTGATGCGCCCGGTGATCGGCTCGATGTTGCGGTCGCGGGCGACGTCGAACTCGCGTTCGTTGCTGAAGCTGCTGAGCAGCGCCAAGTCCTTGCGCTTCTGCTCGCCGGCGACGCGCTCGGCCTCCTTGCGCCGCTCGGCCTCTTCCAGCTTCACCTTGAGCTGCTCGGGCGTGGGCGTGGGCTCGATCGAGCGGATCACCGCCCCGCTCCTGGAGACCTCGTACATCATCACGTTCGCGCAGCCGGCGGGCTCGGTGTCGCCGATGTGCGTCACGCCCTTCTCGTCAACGCACTTGTACGCGGCCCCCGCGGCCGGGACGTAGAGCGCGGCCAACAGCAGAACGATTCTTTTCACTTTGTGGACTCCCTGGGTGCGCCTCGGTTGCATCAATGAACCGCCACGCCGTAACGCGCGCGGTACGCCTCGATCCGTTCCACATTGCCGCCTTCTCCCGTGCGAGAGCGCAAGGTCTCGAGGATGTCGGCAAGGGTCGCAATGGCTGTAACGGGCAAGTCGAAATCCCGGCTGACCTCCTGGGTCGCCGAAAGGACTCCCTGGCCGCGTTCCTGCCGGTCCAGAGCAATTAGCACGCCAGCGGGCGTGGCCCCGGCGGCGCGGATGATCTCGACGGCCTCGCGCTTCGAGGCGCCGTCGGTGATCACGTCGTCCACGATGAGCGCGCGCCCCTGCAACGGCGCGCCCACGATGTTGCCGCCCTCGCCATGGTCCTTGGCTTCCTTGCGGTTGAAGCAGAACGGCACATTGTGACCGAGCCCGGCAAGTGCGACGGCGGTGGCGGCGGCGAGGGTGATGCCCTTGTAGGCCGGGCCGAAGATCACGTCGAACGCGATCCCGGAAGCGAGGGCGGCGCGGGCGTAGAAGCCGGCCAGCTCGCCCAGCCGCTCGCCGTCGCAAAAGAGCCCCGCGTTGAAGAAGTACGGCGAAAGGCGCCCCGCCTTGGTCTTGAACTCGCCGAAGCGAAGCACCCCCGCGCGGATGGCGAACTCCACGAACTCGCGGCGGAAAGCGCCGCGCTCGGCGGTCGTGGCGGGTGCTGCGGCGGCATCCATGGGCGCTTCCAAGGTTACGATAGCCGCTATTTTCGCTCAAACCGACACTACCGCGCTTGAGCCGCGGTCCACGCCTCCATGCGAATCATCACCTGCAACGTGAACGGCATCCGTTCCGCCCACGCCAAGGGCTTCACCGAATGGATGCGCCGCCAGAAACCCGACGTCGTGTGCCTCCAGGAGATCAAGGCGCAGGAAGCCGATCTGCCGCGCGCGCTCCTCGCGCCGCGCGGGCTGCACGCTTTCTTCCACCCGGCCGAGAAGCGCGGCTACAGCGGGGTCGCGATCTACGCGAGGCACGCGCCCGATAAGGTCACGCTCGGCCTGGGCGAGAAGCGGATCGACGCCCAGGGGCGCTTCCTGCAGGTCGATTTCGGCGCGCTTTCGGTGATATCGATCTACCTGCCGTCGGGGACCATGGGCGAGGAGGCGCAGCAGCGCAAGTACGCCTTCATGGAGCGCCTCATGCCGCGGCTGGAAGAGATGCGCGCGTGCGGGCGCGAGTTCGTGATCTGCGGCGACTGGAACATCGCGCACAAGGAGATCGACGTGAAGAACTGGAAGGCGAACCGGAAGATGACCGGCTTCCTCCCCGAGGAGCGCGCCTGGCTCACGAAGGTGTTCGAGGCGCACGGATTCGTGGACGTGTTCCGCACGCTCGACCCGCGACCCGATCGGTTCACGTGGTGGTCGCAGTTCTCCGGCGCGCGCGAGCGCAACGTGGGATGGCGCATCGACTACCAGATCGCGACACCCGGCATCGCCAGGCTCGCGCGCAAGACGAGCATCCACACGCGCAGCGTCTTCTCCGATCACGCGCCGCTCGTGGTCGACTACGAGTACGACATCGCCGACGCCGACGGGCCCCGATGCTGAGGGTGAGTGGCATCACGCTGCGCCGCGGCGTGCGCGTGCTCCTCGATGCAGCGTCGATGAACGTGCACCCGCGCCAGAAGGTGGGCCTGGTCGGTCCCAACGGCAGCGGCAAGTCGAGCCTCTTCGCGCTGATCCGTGGCGAGTTGCACGCCGACGCGGGCGAGGTCTCGATGCCGCCGCGCTGGGTCCTCTCCCACGTCGCGCAGGAGACGCCGGCGGTCGAGCGCGCCGCGCTGGAATTCGCGATGGACGGCGACGTCGAGCTGCGCGAGATCGAAGCGTCGATCGCGAAGGCCGAGTCGGAGCACGACACCGGTGCGCACCTCGCCGAATTGCATGCGCGCTACGGCGAGATCGGCGGCTACCAGGCGCGTGCGCGTGCGCAGACGCTCCTTGCCGGGCTCGGCTTCGGCGAGCAGGCTCAGGCGCGCTTCGTCGCGACCTTCTCGGGCGGATGGCGCATGCGCCTGAATCTCGCGCGCGCCCTCATGTGCCGCTCCGATCTGCTGCTGCTGGACGAGCCCACCAACCACCTCGACCTGGACGCCGTGCTGTGGCTCGAGGACTGGCTCAAGGCTTTCCCCGGCGCCGTGGTGCTCATCACGCACGACCGCGAGTTCCTCGACGCGGTGGTCGAGGGAATCGTGCACGTCGAGAACCAGCGCCTGAACGAGTATTCGGGCAACTACAGCGCCTTCGAGACCGAGCGCGCGGCGCGCCTCGCCCTGCAGCAGTCGGCCTACGAGAAGCAGCAGCGCACGGTCGCGCACCTCGAGGCGTTCATCACGCGCTTCCGCGCCAAGGCGACCAAGGCACGCCAGGCGCAAAGCCGCATCCGCGCGCTGGAAAAGCTCGAGCGCATCGCCGCGGCGCACGTGGACTCGCCCTTCACGTTCCAGTTCCGCTCGCCCGCCGAGAAGCCGCGCCAGCTCTTCAGCCTCGAGGATGGCGCGCTCGGCTACCCCGGCCACACGGTGCTCGCGGGCGTCGAGTGGAGCGTGCTGCCGGGAGATGCGATCGGCCTCCTCGGACCGAACGGCGCGGGCAAGTCGACGTTACTGAAGTCGATCGTCGGCAACCTGCCGCTCATCGCCGGGGAGCTGCACCGCGCGCAGGGGCTGCGCGTCGGCTACTTCGCGCAGCACCAGGTCGACCAGTTGCGCGTCGACGAGTCGGCGCTCCGGCACCTCGAGCGCCTCGCCTCAGGCGAGCGCGAGCAGGCGCTGCGCGATTTCCTCGGCGGCTTCGACTTCCGCGGCGACCAGGTGATGCAGAAGGTGGCGAGCTTCTCGGGCGGCGAGAAGGCGCGCCTCGCGCTGGCGCTCATCGTCTGGCAACGCCCCAACCTCCTTCTCCTCGACGAGCCCACCAACCATCTCGACATGGACATGCGCGAGTCGCTGGCGCAGGCGCTCACCGATTTCGAGGGCGCGCTCATCGTCGTGGCCCACGACCGTCACCTGCTGCAGGCCGCGACCGATCAATGGATGCTGGTGGCCGATGGCCGGCTCGCGCCCTTCGAGGGCGATCTCGACGACTACAAGGCGTGGGCGCGCGAGTATCAGGCGCGAGGCACGAGGCGCGAGACGCGAGATGTCGCGGCGGTCAACCGCAAGGAAGTGCGGCGAACGGAAGCGGCCAATCGCAAGCGTGAGTCGGATGCTCGCAAGCCTTTCGAGAAGAAGCTCATTGCGATGGAAGCCGAGCTCGAATCGCTTTCAAGGGAGCGCGAGGCCGTCGAAGCATGGCTCGCGTCGGGCGACGCATACCAGGATGGCGCGCGTGAACAGTTGCAGGAAACCCTGAAGCGGCGCGGCGAGATCGCCGAGCGCATCGCGGCGATCGAGGAGGACTGGCTGTGGATGCAGGCGGAGCTGGAGAAGGAGCTCAGCCGCCTGAAATGAGCACCGCCACCGGCGCGCTCCGCAGGACGTCTGCCAGCGCGAGGGCGCCTCCCACGACGCGGTGCTCGCGGCCCGTGACCACGTCGCGCAGCATCGCGCCTTCGGCGGCGAATGGAAGCTCGATGCGCGTATCCGCCCAGATGGCGCCGCACGGCAGGCTCCCCATCTTCACGCCGAGACCGACCATCAAACGCGGGGCCACTGTGACGCACAGCTCGCCCTCGTGGCGGCGGGCGAACGCGATCGCGTGGCGCGAGCGCGCGCCGATGCCGCGCACCGCGGTGTAGCCGCCGTCGCGAAACAGGCGCTCGCGCGCGGCGCGCAGCTGCAGCAGCCGCCACACGAGCCAGAGCTTGGCGCGGCCGTCCTCGAGCGAACCGAACACGGCATCGGCCGCGGCGCCCGGCGCGGCGCCGAAGGCCGCGAGCTGCGCGAGGAGCTTCTCGCGCAGCGCGTAGTCCACCGGGCGGCGGTTGTCCGGGTCCACCAGCGAGAAGTCCCAGAGCTCGTTGCCCTGGTAGATGTCGGGCACGCCCGGCGAGGTGAGCTTGACCGCAACCATCGACAGGCTGTTGAGGAACCCCGCCCAGGCGACCGCGGCGGCGGCCGCGCGGAAGTCGTCGAGAAAAGCGTTGGGATTGCGATCGTCGAGGAGCGCGCGAACGAAGGCGCCGGTAGCGGCCTCGTAGGCTTCGTTCGGGTGCGCCCAGCTGGTGCGCGCCTTGGCCTCGCGCGTGGCCTTGAGCATGTAGGCTTCGATACGTTCGCGATAATCCTCAAGCGCTTTCCCGCGCGGCGCATCGGGCGGGAAGCTGCCCAGCAGCGTCTGGTAGAGGAAGTACTCGTCGTTGCGAGTCGGCGCTGCGGCCCCGTCCACCCAGGTCTTGCGGCTCGCGTTCAACCTCGACCACTTGGCGAGCTGCAGTCGCCAGCCCGCGCCCATCTCGGAAAGGACATCGATTCGGGCGCGCACGTCCTCGGAGCGCTTGTTGTCGTGGGTGGAGGTGGCGAGCATCGTGTGCGGCCAGTGGCGCGCGCGGTGCGAGCTCGCGCGATGGAACTTGGCGGGCGGAAAGCCGAATTCCGCGGGGTCTCCGCCCACGTCGTTCAGCGAGATGAGCCGGCTGTAGCGATAAAGCGCGGTGTCCTCGACGCCCTTGGCCATCACCGGCGCGGTGAGCTGCTGGAACTTGCGCGCGAAGTAGCGGATCGCCGCGGCCTGCACGGGCGTGCGTGCGGCGAGCTCGCCGAGGAGCGCGTCGCGGATGAAGTCGAAGACACTCACGTCGGCGGCGAGGCTCTCGGCGCGCGCGCGCGTGACCGCCCATTCGATGTAGCGGCGGTCCTCGGGATGCACGTCGTCGTCGATGTACGTCCGGTACACCGGGAACGCCGAGATCACCTCGGCGAGCCCGTTCCTCAGTGTCGTGAAGGTGAAGTCGCGCGTGTTGCGGTCGGCGCGCGCGATGCGTGCGAGGCGGTTGGTCATGACGGTGAGCTCGCTCGCGAGCGCGGAGGCGAGGATCATGCGGCGCGCGCGGCGCGTGATCTCGGCGAAGCCGGTGGGATCGCCGATGAAGTTATGGTAGGTGCGCGTGATGCGCGCCTCGCCCGCGGGATCGACGAACAGCCCGTTCACCACGTTGGCGAAGCGATAGCCCGTGGTGCCGTGCACCGCCCAGTCCTCCGGCACGTTCTCGAAGGGCGCGACGATCTTCTCGACCACCACGTACACGGGCTTGTCGCACGCCTGGCGCAGGCGACGGAAGTAGTCCTTGGGGTCGTAGAGCCCGTCCGGATGGTCGACGCGCAGCGCCGCCACCGCGCCCGACTGCACCAGCGAGACGATGAGCTTGTGAGTCTGCGTGAACACCACCTCGTCCTCCTGGCGCAGCGCCGCCAGGTCGTTGATGTCGAAGAAGCGCCGGTAATTGATCTCGTCCTGTGCCACGCGCCAATAGGCGAGGCGAAAGGCCTGCGCCTCGAGCAGCTCGTGCAGCGCGTCGAAGGAGACCGGATCGCCGGGCTGCCCGTTCAGCGCGCCCACCGCGTGCCCGATGGCCGCGGCCACTTCGCCGCTCGCACGCGCGAGCGAGGCGAGGCGCCCCTTGCCCACTTCCTTGCCGAGGTTGCGCTCGTCGACGAGCGGGCGCTGCGCGGCCTCGCGCGGCGGCAGGCGCGCGAACGATTCCGCGATCGAGCGCAGCGACTGCGCCTGGTGCGCGAGCGCACTCCCCGCCGCCTCCAGCGCGCGAATCGCCGGGTCCAGGATGCGCGGGTATTCGCGCGGGTCGATCGGCAGGCGATGCTCGAAGTAGCGGATCGCGAAGGATCCCGCGGCCGGCTCGAAGCCGAGAGCGAGCTTGCCCGCGGCGAGCTCGATGCCGTAGTGGTCGGCGAGCACCGGCAGCAGCACCCGCCGGTTGAGGTGCTCCGCGGTCGGATGCCATTCGATGTCGAAGAAGTCCGCATGTATCGACGCCGGACCGTTCTCGAGGACGTCCTGCCACCACGCGTTGTCCGCCGCGAGCACGCCCATGTGGTTGGGCACGATGTCCATCACCTGCGCGAGGCCGTGCTCGCGAAGGCTGGCGACGAAGGCGTCGAAATCCGCGCGCGTGCCGATCTCGGGATTCAGCTCGCCGTGGTCGATGATGTCGTAGCCGTGCTTGCTGCCGGGGCGCGCGCGCAGATACGGGGAGCAGTACATATGGCTCACGCCCAGGCGCGCGAGGTAAGGCGCGAGCCGGGCCGCGTCGCGAAAGGTGAATTCGCCATGCATCTGCACGCGATAGGTGGCGCGCGGGATGCGCGCCTTCTCGAGGCCCGCCGGCGCGTCGCGCTTCTTGCGCGAGCGACCGCGGATGGCGGCCAGCTCGCGAGCGAGGCGCTTGAAGCGCGGCTGGCGCGCGAGCTCCTCGATCGCGACCGGGAGCTTGCGCTTCCAGTTGGGATGCTGGTCGACGGTGCCGGGCAGGTTCGCCTGCGGCGCCACGCCGAGCACGTCCTCCATCTGCACCAGCATGACCGCGGCGGGTGTCTTCGCGAGGAAGGCGTGCACCGCGCAGGCGAGGTCGCCGTCGAGCGCGCCTCGCCCGTCCACGCCGGCGCGCTTCACCAGCCCCTCGCGCGCGAGCGCCGCGACCAGCGCCGTGCGCGCTTCGCCGCGCCCGGCCTTCTGCGCCGCGAGCTCGGCCTCGCCCAGGAGCCCGAGCGCGTAGCGCGTCTCGAGGTCCTCTTCCTGCCACCAACCGGCGAGGGTGGGCAGGTCGTGCGTCGACCAGGCGACCAACGCGCGCCGCGGGTAGCTCGACGCCGCCCTGAAGCCGGCGGCGTCGCGCTCGAAGAGGAGGAGGCGATACGAGAGCACTTCCGCCTCGTCAAGGCGCCGCCGCAGGCTCTCGGCGACGGTGCCCAGGTCCTCGCCGATCACCATGCAGTGGTGGCGCTGGCTTTCGAGGGCGACGATGCCGAGCATCTCCTCGATCGGGTAGCGGATGTACGCGCCGTCGGTGGGCTTCATCCCGTTGGGCACCCAGTAGAGGCGCGCGAGCCCCATCACATGGTCGATGCGCAGCGCGCCCGCGCGCGCCATGTTGGCGCGCAGCGTGGCGACGAGGGGCGCATAGGCGCTTTCGCGCAGGCCGTCGGGCGAAAGCGGCGGCAGCCCCCAATCCTGCCCCAGCGTGTTGAACTCGTCGGGAGGCGCGCCCACGCTCACGCCGAGCGCGTAGGGCCCCTGGTTGGCCCATGCTTCCGAGCCGTCGGCGCCGATCGAGATGGCGAGGTCGGCGTAGAGGCCCACCGGCATGCCGACCTCGCGGCACAACGCCTGGGCCTCGCCCAACTGCAGGTCCGCCTGCCACTGGAGGTACTCGTGCAGGCCGATGCGCGCGCTGTGGTCGGCGGCGAAGCGTTGTGCCGCTTCGCCGGCCGGGTCCCGGTGCTCCGCGGGCCAGTCGCGCCACGCCGTGCCGTGGAATTCCTGCAGCGCCTCGTGCATGGCATGGTGGCGCAGGGCCTGACCGCGCACTTCGCGGAATTGCGCGAACGCGCGCGCGCGGCGCGTGCCCGAGGCGAGGTGGCTCGCGCAGAAATGCGCGTAGACCCGCTCGAACATCGCGGACTTGCCGGCGGCGACCGCCGCATAGTCCACGTGCTCGGATTCGCGCAGACGCCGGGCCTCGCCGCTCCAGCGCGGCGCGAGCGCGGGATCGGCGGCGCAGAGCTCGTGGAAATCCTCCATCGCGTCGATGGCGAGGTAGAGCGGATTCAGGAATAGCCGGCTCGACGGGCTATACGGGCTCGCGTGACCCGGATCGCGCGTCGGGAGCGCGTGCAGGGGATTGGTTCCGATGAGGGCGGCGCCGCGTGCTCCCCAGGTCGCGGCGCACGCGCGCAAGTCCGCGAAATCGCCGATGCCGGCGTTGCGCTCCGAGCGCAGCCCGTAGAGCTGCAGAGTGCATCCCCACACGCGCCCGCCATCCCCGATGGCAGGCGGCAGGTAAGCGTGCGAGGGTGCGACCGCCAGCACGGCCTCGCCGAGCACGGCGCCGCCTTCGAGGATCGTGAGGCGATGGTAGCCTTCGGGCAGGTCCGCGGGCAGCGGCAATGTGAACGCGTGGATGTGCAGCTCGCTCGACTCGTGGACCTCGATGCGCGCCAGGGCGAGCGGGTCGATGCGGCCCTCGCGATTCGCGCCGGTCTCCTCGGCGATGCGCCAGGCGAGCGTCCTCGCGAGCGACCCTTCCCTCAGATGGATGCGTGTTCCCGCGCGCAGCGCCCCGGCGCGCAGCACGAGCACCGCCGGCAGCACGCGCGACCAGTGCTCGCGCTCGTGCGCGGCGAGCGCAGCGTCGATGGCGAGTGCCGTGCTCGCATCGACCCCCATCGCCGCGAGGAGCGCGCGGCGTGTATCGTCGCTCGGCGCATGCCACGCGCCGAAGACATCGTGATAGCCGGGCTCGACGCCGTGCAGGTCGGCAAGTTTCTCGAGGGGCGTTTGCGTCAAGCGGGCTCCAGGCTCCAGACGCCGCCCCAGGGGGGCAGACCCTGCGCAGCGCCACGCTCGCCCTCCGTATGCAGGACAACGCCGGGCGCTTGCGTCATCGCGCCCTCCCGCGCCGCGCTGAAGTTCGCGCGCAGGTGCAGGCGTGCACCGTCGCCCAGCGTCCAGTCGACGCTGATCCCGCCTGCGCCGATCGCCTCGTGGCGCGCCGCGCGGATGCCGGCTTGCAGCCGCGGAACGACGTGCGTGGCGCGCAACGCGAGGAGCGCCCGATGGCGCGCGAGAGCCCCGGCGTGCTCGGGGCGGCCCAGCTCTTCCCAGCGCAGTTTCGACGCTTCGAAAGTCGCGCGCGCGTTGGGGTCTGGAATCGCCTCGCCATCCTCGGGCCCGGCGAAGCGCGGGAACGCGGCGAACTCCTTGCGCCGTCCCTCGCGCACCGCGTCGGCGAGCGCGCCGTGGAAATCGCAGAAGTAGAGGAAGGGCGTCGCCGCGCCGTACTCGTCGCCCATGAAAAGCATCGGCACCGCCGGCGCGAGAAGGAGCGTGGCCGTGGCGAGCCGCAGCGCCGCGGCCGGCGCGAGCGTGACGAGGCGCTCGCCGCGCGCGCGATTGCCGGCCTGGTCGTGGTTCTGCAGGAAGGCCACGAAGGCATCGGGCGGCAGGTGCGCGCAGCGCCCGCCGCGCGCCACGCCGCCACGGTACGCCGAAGTCTCGCCCTGGTAGGCGAAGCCTTCCGCGAGGGCGCGCGCGAGCAGCGCCGCCGGATGCGCCGCGTAATCCGCGTAGTAGCCGTCGGTCTCGCCGCTCGCGAGGACGTGCGCGGCATGGTGCCAGTCGTCGTTCCACTGCGCGCTCGCGTGGGCGTTGCCGGAGCCGCGCGCGAGGAATCGCGATTCGTTGCGGTCGTTCTCGATCACCAGGTGGACCTGCCGGTCGTGCCCGGGCCCGGCGGCGATCGCGCGCGCGATCTCGGCGACGATGTGCTCCGCCGAATCGTCCGCGATCGCGTGCACCGCGTCCATGCGCAGCCCGTCGAGGTGGAATTCCTCGATCCAGTAGAGCGCGTTGTGCACGAAGAATGCGCGCACCTCCCGCGCGTGATCACCGTCGAAATTGATCGCCGCGCCCCACGGCGTGCGATGCGCCGGGTTGAAGAATTGCGGCGCGTAACGCGCGAGGTGATTGCCTTCCGGCCCGAAATGGTTGTAGACCACGTCGAGCAGCACCATGAGGTCGCGGGCGTGCGCCTCGCTCACGAAGCGCTTGAAGTCTTCCGGCGTGCCGTAGGCGGAGTCGGGCGCGAACGCCAATACGCCGTCGTAGCCCCAATTGCGCTCCCCCGGGAAATCGGCCACCGGCATCACCTCGATGGCGGTGATGCCGCACTGCGCCAGATGGTCGAGCCGCTCGAGCGCCGCGCGGAACGTGCCTTCGGCGGTGAAGGTGCCGACATGCAGCTCGTACACCACCGCCTCATGCCACGGCCGCCCGCGCCACGCGTCGTCGCTCCACTCGAAGGCGCGCGGATCCACGACGGCGCTCGGCCCGTGCACGTCCCACGGGTTCGCGCGCGACGCGGGGTCGGGGACGAGCGCGCCGTCCTCGAGGCGGAACGCGTAGGCCGTTCCGGCCGCCACTCCCTCGAGGCGCGCCATGTGCCAGCCATCTTCCTCGGCGGCCATGTCGACCAAGCGCGGGGCTTCGCGGCCCAGCTCGAGCCGGACGCGGGTGCACGCCGGCGCCCACAGGCGGAAACGGGTTCCACCGCCGGCCAGCTCCGCGCCGAACGGCATCGAATGCGCACGCTTCATTGTCGGCCCGGTGGCACTTCACGCAGCAGCGCCAGGGATCGCCCCGGGAGGGTATAGGCGCCCTCGGGCGAGGCGCGCTCCGCGCCCGGCTCGCCGCTTTCGAACGAGGTGTCGACCTCGGCGCGCCACGTGACGCCCGGCCCCGCGTCGGGCAGCCGGAAGTCGATCGCATCGTGATGCGCGTTGAACAGCACCAGGTAGCTCGAATCGCGCAGCGCCCGCCCGCGATCGTCGGTTTCGGGAAGCGAGTCGCCGTGCAGCCACATGGCGAGGCTCCTCGCGAAGTCCTTCTCCCACTCTTGCGCGGTCATCTCCTGGCCGTCGGGCTTCAGCCACGCGACGTCCTTGCGGGCGCCCTCGCTCGGCGCGGCGCCGTGGAAGAAGTCGCGGCGGCGGAAGATCGGATGGTCCTTGCGCAGGCGGATCATGCGCTTCACGAAGTTAAGAAGCCGCCACTTCGGATCGTCCCAGTACCAGTCGACCCAGTTGATCTCGTTGTCCTGGCAATAGGCGTTGTTGTTGCCGTTCTGGGTGCGGCCGAACTCGTCGCCGGCGAGGATCATCGGCACGCCCTGCGAAAGCAGCAGCGTGGCGAACAGGTTCCTCTTCTGCTGCTCGCGAAGGCGCATGATTTCCGGGTCCCCGGTGGGGCCCTCGACGCCATGGTTCCACGAGGCGTTGTTGTCGTGGCCGTCGCGGTTGTCCTCGCCGTTGGCCTCGTTGTGCTTGTCGTTGTACGAGACCAGGTCGTGCATCGTGAAGCCGTCGTGCGCGGTGATGAAGTTCACGCTCGCGCAGGGCCCCCGATCGTTGGTGCCGAACAGGTCGTGGGAGCCGGTGAGGCGGCGCGCGAAGTCGCCGATCAGGCCGCCGTCGCCCTTCCAGTACGCGCGCATGGTGTCGCGATACTGGTCGTTCCACTCGGCCCAGCCCGGCGGAAAGGCGCCCAGCTGGTAGCCGCCTTCGCCCAGGTCCCACGGCTCGGCGATGAGCAGGCGCGGCGAGAGCACCGGATCCTGGCGCAGCACGGCGAAGAAGTTGCTGAGGGCGTCGAAGTGCGGGCTCGCGCGCGCGAGCGTGGTGGCGAGGTCGAAGCGAAAGCCGTCCACGTGCATCTCGGTCACCCAGTAGCGCAGCGAATCGACCACCATCTGCAGCACGCGCGGGTTGCGCAGGTCGAGCGAGTTGCCGGTGCCGGTGAAGTCCGCCGTGAAGCGTCGGTCCTCGCAGAGGCGGTAGTACGAATGGTTGTCGATGCCGCGCAAGGAAAGCGTGGGGCCCTTCTCGTTGCCCTCGGCGGTGTGGTTGTAGACCACGTCGAGGATCACCTCGAGGTTGGCCGCGTGCAGCGCCTTCACCATCGTCTTGAATTCGCTCACCGGGTTGGCCACGCCATAGCGCGCGTCGGGAGCGAAGAATCCGATGGTGTTGTAGCCCCAGTAGTTGACGAGGCCGCGCTGCACCAGCACGCGGTCGTTCACGAAGGACTGCACCGGCAGGAGCTCCACCGTGGTCACTCCCAGGCTGTGCATGTGCTCGATCACCTGGCGCGTGGCGAGGCCTTCGAACTTGCCCTGCTGCGCGGGCGCCACGTCGGGATGGCGGCGCGTGTAGGCGTCGACGTGCAGCTCGTAGATGAGCCGGTCGTTGCACGCGAGCTGCGGGCGGCGCTCGTTGCCCCAGTCGAATGCGTTGTCGACCACCTGGCATTTGGGCATGCCGGCGGCGTCGTCGCGCTTGTCGAGCGAGAGGTCCTCGCGCTTGTGGCCGATGGTGTAGCCGAAGTGCGCGTCGCTCCACGCCAGCGCACCGACGATCGCTCGCGCGTAGGGATCGATCAGCAGCTTCCCGGGATTGAAGCGCTGCCCTTCCTCGGGCTTGTAGGGGCCGTGCACGCGGTAGCCGTACAGCTGACCGGGCTTGACCTGCGGCAGGTAGCCGTGCCACACGAAATCGGTGCGCTCGCGCAGCGCGATGCGCGTCTCACGCCGGCCTTCCGCGTCGAACAGGCACAGCTCGACCTTGTCCGCGTGGCGCGAGAAGAGCGCGAAGTTGACGCCCTGCCCGTCCCACGTCGCGCCCAGCGGGTGCGCAGAGCCGTTCCAGAGCTCAACGCCGTGCTGCGTCATCGCCTTGTTCATCGCCTTGTTCTCGTTGTCGTTGTGGGTATTCGGGAAGCTATCGCGCGAGCTCGATCAGCCCGCGCACGGGAATCGCGAGCCAGTCGGGACGGTTCGCGATCTCGTAGCGCACCTCGTAGAGAGCCTTCTCGAGGAGGAAGAGGTTTACCAGAGCGCGAAAGGAAACGGCGTCGGCGGGCACGGAGCCGACACCCTGCGCGGCCTTCGCGTAGCCCTCGAGGAAATGGTGGGTCGCCTCGCGCTCCCATTGCTCCAGCGCGCGTGCGCCCTGCGCGGAGGCGCCGGCGCCGGCGTCGCTCCGGGAGAGCGCCGCGTGCGTGGCGTAGCTGAACGAACGCAGCATCCCGGCCACGTCGCGCAGCACGCTCGATTTCGCGCGGCGCTCCTCCATGGGCCGACCCGGCTCGCCCTCGAAGTCTACGATGACGAAGTCGTCCTGCGCGACCAGCACCTGCCCGAGGTGCAGGTCGCCGTGATAGCGCGTCTTCACCACCCCGTCGAGATTCACGGCCGCGCCGCGAATGTGCGCGCGCACGCGCTCGCCCGCCGCGCAGAGTTGTCCCGCCAGCTCGCGCGCCGCGCCGTCCAGGCCGGGCAGCGCTTCCTGCACCGCCGCCAGGGTGGCGTCGAGCTCGCGTTCGATGGATGCCTTCCAGCCGGCGAGATCGTTGGCGGTGAGGGGTTCGGGGTCGAAGCGCGCGTCGCCGGTCGTCACGCAGAGCGCGCGATGCATCTCGGCGATGCGCCGCCCGAGGAGCGCCATGCGGCCGAGGTGGAAGCCGGCGGCTGCGGACTCGGCGCTGGGCGGGACCGAGCTCGCCGCGCCGCTCGCCGCCGGCATGTGCACGAGGCGCGCGAGGTGCTGGCAGCTGATCGTCCACAGGTCGCCCTGGTTTTCCACGAACTGCTGCAGGATCGCGAGCGTGGCGGGTTCGCGGGCGCCCGGCTCGAGGTATTCGGCGGCGCCCAGCACCGCGGCGATGTTCGGGAAGGGCGACACCTCGGTGAGGAAGCGGCCCAGCTCGAGCTCCGGATTCACGCCGGCGCGCAGGCGCCGGTAGCCCTTGAGGAAGAGCCTCGCGCCGAAGAAGACCGCGGTGTTGCTCTGCTCGAGGGAGGGCGTGCGCGCAGGCTCGTCGAGTGCCGCGGCGAGGGCGGCGAAGCGTCCCGTCGAGGAAAAATCGAGGCGGCCCGCGCCGAGCGCCGCGGCGCGATTCGCGCCCATGGCGCGCGCCATGTCGCGCGCGAACTCGGGATTGGCGAAGGCCGCGTAGAAGATCCCCACGCGCTCGCGATGGCGCACCTTCGCGATGGCGAAGGCCGCGTAGCGCTCCAGCGGGTCGTGGTCGCGCGTCTCCCAGTCGAGGGCGATCGGCACGAAATAGCGCTGCACGCCGCCCGCGGCGAGATGCACGTCGACGAAGGCGATGCGCCACGTATTGCCCGACGCGCCCTTCCACGGCGCGATGGAGGCGACGCGCAGGTCCGCGATCGCCTCGTTCTTGGCGGCGAACCAGCGCCGGCCCTTGAGGTAGGGCATGAGCACCTCGTCGCGCAGCCGCTCGCGCGAGGTGTGCATGAAGATCTGCGTGAAGTCGACGCCGCCCGCGCCGCGATCGAGGACCTGCTCCCAGCCCGGCGCGAGCACCAGCACCGGGAGCCGGCGCGTGGCGAGGCGCTCCTCGTGCCAGCCCGGCGGCTTGGCGTCGGTCGCGAGGCGAAACGCCATGTAGCCGTGCCCGGGCAGCGTGATGAGATAGTGGAGCTTGCCCACCGGCGGGAAGGACTCCTGCCCGACCAGCTCCACGGGCACGCGCCCCGCGAAGCGCGCGAGGTCGAGCTCCACCGCCTGCGGCACGCGCGAGAGGTTCGCCACGCACAGCATCGCCTCGTCCTCGAACTCGCGCAGGAACGCGAGCACCTTGCGGTTGCCCGGCTCGAGGAAGGTGAGCGTGCCGCGGCCGAAGGCCTTGTACTTGCGGCGCGTGGCGATGAGGCGGCGCGTCCAGTGCAGCAGCGACGAAGGGCTTCGCAGCTGCGCTTCCACGTTCACCGCTTCGTAGCCGTACACCGGATCCATGACCGGCGGCAGATACAGGCGCTGCGGATCGGCGCGCGAGAAGCCGGCGTTCCTGTCCGGCGTCCACTGCATCGGCGTCCTCACGCCGTTCCTGTCGCCCAGGTAGATGTTGTCGCCCATGCCGATCTCGTCGCCGTAGTAGAGGATCGGCGCGCCCGGCATCGTCATCAGCAGGAACGTGATGAGCTCGATCTTCGAGCGGCCGTTCTCCATGAGCGGGGCCAGGCGCCGGCGGATGCCGACGTTCACGCGCATGCGCGGGTCGCCCGCGAAGATGCGGTACATGTAGTCGCGCTCGCGGTCGGTGACCATCTCGAGCGTGAGCTCGTCGTGGTTGCGCAGAAAAATTGCCCACTGGCAGTTGGCCGGGATGGGCGGGGTCTGCTGCATGATCTCGATCAGCGGATAGCGGTCCTCCATCGCGATCGACATGTAGAGGCGCGGCATCATCGGGAAGTGGTAGGCCATGTGGCACTCGTCGCCGTCACCGAAATATTGGCGCACGTCCTCCGGCCACTGGTTGGCCTCCGCGAGGAGGAGCTTGCCCTGGTAGCTGCGGTCGAGGTCGGCGCGCACCTGCTTGATCAGCGCGTGGGTCTCGGCCAGGTTCTCGTTGCTGGTGCCCTCGCGCTCGACCAGGTAGGGAATGGCGTCGAGGCGGAAGCCGTCCACGCCCATGTCGAGCCAGAAGTGCATGGTGCGCAGCACCGCCTTCAGCACGTGCGGGTTGTCGTAGTTCAGGTCCGGCTGGTGGCTGAAGAAGCGGTGCCAGTAATGCTGCTGCGCGACCTCGTCCCACGACCAGTTGGAAGTCTCGGTGTCGGTGAAGATGATGCGCGTGCCCGCGTACTTCCTGGGGTCGTCGCTCCACACGTAGTAATCGCGCTTGGCCGAGCCCCTGGGCGCGCGCCGCGCCGCCTGGAACCAGGGATGCTGGTCCGAGGTGTGGTTCATGATGAGCTCGGTGATCACGCGCAGCCCGCGCGCGTGCGCCTGTCTCACGAAGCCGGCCACGTCCGCGCGCGTTCCGTATGGCGGGTGCACGTCCTCGTAGTTCGACACGTCGTAGCCGTCGTCGCGCAGCGGGCTCGGGTAGAAGGGCATGAGCCATATCGTGTTCACGCCGAGATCGCGGATGTAATCGAGCTTCTCGGTCAAGCCGCGGAAGTCGCCGATGCCGTCGCCGTCGGAGTCGAAGAACGCCTTCACGTGCAGCTGGTAGATGATGGCGTCCATGTACCAGAGCGGGTCGCCCGCGCTCGTCGCCATGGCCGGGAATTGTCCGGTACGAGTACTTTCCCGAGTGTCCATCGTATTAGTGGCCCGTCCGACGGGCGTCGAGCCCGCACGAGTCACCCCGCCCGGGTCGCACCTTTACCCGATGGCTGCCCTGAGTGCGCGGTTGAAGGCTGAACTGCAGGGCTACGCCTCTATCGAGAAAACATGCGCCGGCGCGCGAACCGGGTCCAACATCACGAAGTTGCGCGCGCCCCGCCAGGGATAGCGCGCGCCGTTGAGCTCGTCCACCACCGTGAACGGCGCGTCGCGCCCGAGCCCGAGCGCCTCGAGGTCGAGCGCGACCCAACCCGCCTGCGCGCGATCGGGATCGAGATTCACGGCGACGAGGACGCGATCGGCGCCGGCGCGCTTCGAATAGCACATCAGCTGCTCGTTGTCGGTCGCGTGGAAGGCGAGGCTCCAGTCCGATTGCAGCGCCGCGTGGGCGTTGCGGATCGCGTTCACCTTCGCGATGAAGGGCGCGAGGCTGTCGGGGCGTTCCAGGTCCCAGTGCTTCACCTCGTATTTCTCGCTATTCAGGTATTCCTCGCTCGCCGCCTCGCGCGGGCGGTTCTCGCCCAGCTCGTAGGCCGGCCCGTAGATCCCGTAATTTGCGGCGAGCGTGGCCGCGAGCACCAGGCGCAGGCGGAACATCGCAAGCGGCGCGTTCTGCAGGTGATAGGGCAGGATGTCGGGCGTGTTCGGCCAGCAGTTGGGGCGGAAGTATTCGCGCGAGTCTTCCTGCGTGAGCTCGGTGAAGTACTCGGTGAGCTCCTTCTTCGTGACGCGCCAGGTGAAGTAGGTGTACGACTGCGAGAAGCCGAGCTTCGCCAGGCGATGCATCACGCGCGGGCGCGTGAAGGCCTCCGAAAGGAAGATCGTGTTGGGATACTCGCGGCGCACCTCGCCGATCAGCCACTCCCAGAAGGCGAAGGGCTTGGTGTGCGGGTTGTCGACGCGGAAGATCTCGACGCCCTCGCGCGCCCAGAACGCGACCACGTCGTGCATCGCCTGCCACAGCGCTCGCCAGTCGCGCGAGTCGAAGTCGATGGGGTAGATGTCCTCGTACTTCTTGGGCGGATTCTCGGCGAACTGGATGCTGCCGTCGGGCCGGCGCCGAAACCAGTCGGGATGCTCCTTCACCCAGGGATGGTCGGGCGCCGCCTGGAAGGCAAGGTCCATGGCGATTTCCATCTTGCGCAGCCGCGCCGAGCGCAGCAGGTGCTTGAAGTCGGAGTGGTTGCCGAGGGCCGTATGGATCGCGGTATGGCCGCCTTCCGCGGCGCCGATGCCCCACGGGCTTCCCACATCCTCCGCGTTGCCGACCGGGATGTTGTTCCTGCCCTTGCGCTTCACGCGCCCGATGGGGTGGATCGGCGGCAGGTACACGACGTTGAATCCCATCGCCGCGATGTCGTCGAGGCGCTCTTCGACGTCGGCGAAGGTGCCGTGCGCTCCCTCGGCCCCCGTGGAGCGCGCGAAGAGCTCGTACCAGGCGCTGAAGCGCGCGCGCTCGCGCTCGATCATCGCGGGGAAGGGCGCGGTCTCGCAGGCCCCATCGCGCGGCGCGTGCTTGCGGGCGAGCGCGAAGAGCGCCTCGTCCTGCGCGATCGCGCGCAACCGGGCGGGCTCGCGCTCCTCGCTCATCTGCCGCGCGAGGGTTGCCAGCGCGTCGCGCTCCGCGCCTTTGGCGCGCGCGGCGGCCAGCGCGATGAGCTGCGCGCCCATCTTCGCGGAAAGCCGCAGGTCGTCGGCGTCGACGCGGCGCGCGAAGCCTTCGCGCCATGAGGCGAGGGGATCCATCCAGCACGCGACGCGGTATTGCCAGAGGCCCACGCGGTCCACGGTGAAGGCGGCCTGCCAGCGGTCGTTGCCGAGGGACAGCATTTCCACCGCGTGCCATGCGTCCTCGCCCGGTCCGCGGTAGCGCATCTCGCAGGCGACCGTCTCGTGGCCGTGCGCGAAGCCGTCGGCGACGACCACGATCTCCTCGCCCACCACGCGCTTCACCGCGAAACGCCCGCCATCGACGCTCGGACGCACGTTCTCGATCACCGCGGCGGGCGCGAGATCCTCGCGCAAGGGCTTGCGCGCGTCGTTCACGCCGCGCCCCCGGGCTCGAACACCACCATCGCGAGCGGGGGCAGGGTGAGCAATGCCGAATGCTCGCGCCCATGCCAGGCGACGCTCTCGGCCACGACGCTTCCCATGTTGCCGACGCCACTGCCGCCATAGAAGGGCGCGTCGCTATTCAGGATCTCGCGCCACGTTCCCGCGCAAGGCACGCCGACACGATAGGCGTAGCGCACCACGGGCGTGAAGTTGCACGCGACCAGCGCTGCGCGGCCGTCCTCGCCGAGGCGCAGGAACGTGAGGATGCTGTTGTCGCTATCGTGGTTGTCGATCCACTCGAAGCCGCGGCGCTCGAAGTCGAGCTGGTGCAGCGCGGGCTTGTCGCAATACGCGCGGTTCAGGTCCGCGACCCAGCGCTGCAGCCCCGAGTGCTCCGCGCGCACGGTGAGGTCCCAGTCGAGCTCGCGCTCGTGGTGCCATTCGCGCCACTGGCCGAATTCGCCGCCCATGAAGAGGAGCTTCTTTCCAGGGTGTGTCCACATGTAGCCCAGCAGCAGGCGCAGGTTGGCGAACTGCTGCCACGCGTCGCCCGGCATCTTCGCGAGGAGCGCCTTCTTGCCGTAGACCACCTCGTCGTGCGAGAGCGGCAGCACGAAATTTTCCGAGAACGCGTACCAGAGCGAGAAGGTGAGCGCGTTATGGTGGTAGCGGCGATGGATGGGCTCGTGCTGGAAATAGTCCAGCGTGTCGTGCATCCAGCCCATGTTCCACTTCATCGCGAAGCCCAGGCCGCCCGCGAATACCGGGCGCGAGACCATCGGCCACGAGGTCGATTCCTCGGCGATGGCGCGCGTGTCGGGGAAATCGCGGCCCACCGCGACGTTCAGGTTCTTCAGGAACTCGATCGCGTCCAGGTTCTCCTTGCCGCCGTAGGCGTTGGGGATCCACTCGCCGTCCTTGCGCCCGTAGTCGAGGTAGAGCATCGAAGCCACGGCGTCCACGCGCAGCCCGTCGATGTGGTACTTCTCGAGCCAGAAATGCGCGCTCGACATGAGGAAGGCGCGCACCTCGTGGCGCCCGTAGTTGAAGATCGCGCTCTTCCACTCGGGATGGAACCCCAGGCGCGGGTCGGCGTGCTCGTAGAGGTGCGTGCCGTCGAATTTCGCCAGACCGTGCGGATCGTCGGGAAAATGCGACGGCACCCAGTCGAGGATCACGCCGATACCGTGCCGGTGCAGCACGTCGATCAGGTACATGCAGTCCTGCGGCGTGCCGTAGCGCGAGGTCGGCGCGAAGTAGCCGGTGGTCTGGTAGCCCCACGATCCGTAGAACGGATGCTCGGTGATCGGCATCAGCTCCACGTGGGTGAAGCCCATGCGTTGCGCGTATTCGGCAAGGGGCAGAGCGATCTCGCGATAGCTTGGCAGCGCCCCCGAAGGGCGCCGCCATGAGCCCAGGTGGACTTCGTAGACAGAAAAAGGCGCGCCCATGGCGTTGCGCGCGCGGCGTGTGGCCATCCAGTCGCCGTCCTCCCACTCGTAGTCGAGGCGCCATGCCCGCGAGGCGCTCGCCGGCGCGATCTCCGCGGCGAACGCGAACGGATCGGCGCGATCCTGGCGCGCGCCGTGGCTCGCCGCGATGGCGAACTTGTAGGTCTGGCCGTGGCGCAGTCGGGCGACGTCCGCCTCCCAGATGCCCGAATGATCCCAGCGCGGGAGCAGCACGTCCGCGCCCGCATCCCAGGCGTTCCACTCGCCGATCACCGAGACCGCGCGCGCGTTGGGCGCCCACACCGCGACATGCGCGCCGTCCTTCTCCTCGCCGGAGAGGAAGTGACAGCCGAGCCGCTCGTAGAGCGTGGCGTGGGTGCCCTCGCGGAAGAGATAGATGTCGTGCTCGCTCAGCATCCCCATGGCGGCCGCCGAGTGCGCGTCAGTGGAGGTGGCGCAGGTTTTGTCCGAGCATGGCGGGCGTGATCAGCGTGACGCCCTTGTCCGTGACGTGGAAGCGCTTGCGGTCCTCGTCGATGTCGATGCCGGCGGACATGCCCGCGGGAATGCGCGAGCCCTGGTCCACCACGCAGCGCGCGAGGATCGCTCCCCGGCCGACCTCGACTTCGGGTAGCAGCACCGACTCGTTGATGGTGCAGTAGCTGTGCACGCGCACGCTCGAGAAGAGGAGCGAGTTGCGAACCGTGGAGCCGCTCACGATGCAGCCACCCGACACCATGGAGTCCACCGCGGCGCCGCGCCGGCCCTCGAGGTCGAACACGAACTTCGCCGGCGGAAGCTGCTCCTGGTAGGTCCAGATCGGCCATGACTCGTCGTACAGGTTCAACGCCGGCGTCACGCGCGTGAGCTCGAGGTTCGCTTCCCAGAAGGCGTCGATGGTGCCCACGTCGCGCCAGTAGGGCTCGCCCTCGTTCAGCTGGGTGCAGCTGTCGCGCAGGCTGTGGGCGTACACGCGCCCGCCGTTGGCGATGAGGCGCGGGATGACGTCGTGGCCGAAATCGTGAGTCGATGCGGCGTTCATGGCGTCGTCCACCAGCTCGTCGTAGAGGAAGTCGGCGTTGAAGACGTAGATCCCCATGCTGCCCAGGACGCTCCCGGCGCGGCCCGGGATGGTGCGCGGCTCGAGCGGCTTTTCCTCGAACCCGATCACGCGGAATCCCTCGTCCACCTGCATCACGCCGAGCTGACCCGACGCCTCCTCGGGCGGCACCTCGACGCAGCCCACCGTCATGTCCGCGCCGCGGTCGACGTGCTCGAACAGCATGCGCGTGTAATCCATCTTGTAGATGTGGTCCCCGGCGAGCACCAGCACCAGGCGCGGATCGTGGCGCCTCAGGATCTCGAGGTTCTGGAACACGGCGTCGGCCGTTCCCTTGTACCACTCGGTGTTCTCGCTCTGCTGCGCGGGCAAAAGCTCGATGAACTCGTTGAAGCGCCCGTCGAGGAAGGACCAGCCGCGCTGCAGGTGGTGGATGAGCCCGTGCGACTGATATTGCGTGGCGATGCCGATGCGGCGGATGCCGGAATTGAGGCAGTTGGAGAGCGAGAAGTCGATGATCTTGAACTTGCCGCCGAAGGGCACCGCGGGCTTGGCGCGCCATTCCGTGAGCGGGCCGAGGCGTGACCCGCGCCCGCCCGCCAGGACCAATGCCACGGCCTGGCGCGCGAGCTGCGCCATGGTGGAGCGGTCGGGCATCGTGCCGGCGATCCGGTAACGCTCGGGCACCAGTCCATGCAACTCGCCGATGGGACCCCCCATGACTATCTCCGATTTGTTGTGATCGCCGCGTCGTGGATCGACGACGTTTCGACGGCTGCGCTCGCGAAAGATTCGGAAAGATTCGCCGGATTCCCGCGGCAAAGCGATGCGGCCGGCCGCCTTCGTCGATGATCGCCCAAACGTCTCACGCGCGCCGTAGGAGCCGTCCTACTTCGGAGCGAATCTCGCGCTTGCGGGTGATGCCCGGATCGAAGGCCACGAGCGCGGGCGCGCGGTCGGTGCGATGGAACCAGACGAGCGCCTCGTCCGCGGCTGGGGCGCGCAGCGCCTCGGCCGCCTTGCCGATTCCAAGCGCGGCGGCGAACTGGTCGATCGCGCCCTTGGCGGCGCTCCCGCAGGCGATCACCACGTCCACATCGGCGAGGATGTCCGGCGCGACGTCGTCAGGGTCCGAGGTCACGTAGATCGTGTTGTCCGCGGCGTCGCCGACCTTCGGATGGTCGCGCGGCAGGAGCTCCTGAGCGTCGTCGATCGCGAGCCAGTGGGGGCGCCCGGTCTTCACGCGCAACGCGGCGAGGCCTTGGGCGAGGCCCTCCTGGAAGGCGGCGCGGTCCGCGGGCGCCACGGCGGCCAGGCCCACGATCGCGTGCACATCGGGCTTCTCCAGGGCGGTGAAGACTTCGAGCGGGTCCGGCGCGTGCTCGGGCGTGCCGAACACCAGCGCGGGCTCGAAGTCGAGGTACTCGCCGCGCCCGTCGATCACGCAGAACTGGTAGCCCTGGGAGCAGAGCCGCTCGAGCATGCCGCGCACCAGGGCGGACTTGCCGGTCTTCTCGCGTCCGGTCACGAGGACCGAGTGACCCCACGTCGCGAGCGTCACCTTGGCTCCGCTCGCGTCCTTGCCGAGCACGAGCTTGCGGCGCGTGCGAACCGGCGGCGACTTGCCGAGGTCGGAGGCGATGAGGTCGGCGATCACCTCGAGGACGCCGTCGCCGTGCGCCTCGTGGGTGACGCGGTCCGCGGCCACCTTGAGCGTGGCGATGCCGTTGGCGACCGCGACCGAGTATTCGGCGGCGTCGAGGAGCGCGTGGTCGTTCTCGGCGTCGCCCACCGCCACGAGGTTGCGCGCGGACAGGCCCAGCTCGTGCAGCGCCACCGCCAGCCCGCTCGCCTTGTTGATGCCGGGCGGCAGGATCATCACCGCGCCCTTGTTGAAGATCACCGGACGCTCGAGGCCCAGGTCGCGGATCGACTGCAGCACCACGGTCTCGTGGGGCTCTACGGTGGCGATGATCGAATCGCCCACGGAGATCGGCACGCCGCGCTCGCGCAGCAGGGTCACCAGCGCCGGCGGCGGGGGCTCGCCCAGGTCCCGGGTCTCGCCGCTATCGGGCGTGTAGAGGAGCGCGCCGTTCTCCGCCACCACGCGGTCGAAGAGCGCCATCTCGGGAAAGATGGCGAGGAGCTCGGGAAGCTCGCGGCCGGTGACGAGCAGGAGCTTCCTCCCCGATGCCTTCAGGCGCGCGAGGCCGTCGACCACGTGCGCCGGCACGACGCTGTCGCGGGCGATGGTGCCGTCGAAATCGAGAGCGACCGCGGTATAGCGCATGAAACGAAGTCTCCCGGACCCGGTCTTTCGCTACACCGGTGCAAAGCGAAGGATCCCTTTGGGCAAGAAAGGCAAGCGCGGCAAGGCGGCCATCGGCATCGACATCGGCGGCACCAAGAGCCTCTATGCGCTTCTCGATGAAGACTTCGAGGTGATCGCCGAGGAAAAGTTGCGCTCCCTGCCGGAGAAGGGCGGGTTGAAGGCGTTCGAGCGCGGCATGAAGAAGTCGCTCGCCACGCTCCTCGGCGAGGCGCGCCGGCGCAATCTCGACCTCAAGGTGGCCGGCGTCGGCTGTGCCGGGCGCATCGACATGCGCTCCGGCACGGTCCTGAAGGCGCCCAACCTTCCCTTCCTCAACGGCTATCCGCTGGGCGAGCGCGTCGCGAAGATCACCGGGGGCAGGGTGTTCGTCGCGAACGACGTGCACACCGGCCTCTATGGCGAATGCCGCCTGGGCGCCGCGAGGAAGGCGCGCAACGTGCTCGGCGTCTGGGTCGGGACCGGAGTGGGCGGCGCGCTCGTGATCGACGGGCGCCTGTATGTCGGCGCCTCGGGCGTGGCCGGCGACCTGGGCAACTACACCCTGCACGCGGTGGATGCCGCGCCCGATTCGCCGCGCAAGGAAGTGCTCGACAACGTCGTGAGCCGCACCGCGATCGCCGGCGACGCGGCGGTGCTCGCCGCGCGCGAGCATGCGCCGCGGCTGAAGGATCGCGCCGGCACCGACGTGAAGGACATCACCAGCGGCGACATCGCCGATGCCATCCGGCGCGGCGACAAGTCGGTGGAGAAGCTGGTGAAAAGCCGCGCCGCGGTTCTCGGCGCCGCGCTCTCCAATCTCGTCGACTTCCTCAACCCGGACATGGTGGTGCTGGGCGGCGGCCTGGTCGTGGCGATGCCGGCGCTGCTACGGCGCGAGGTCGGCAAGTCGATCAAGGCCCACGCGACGCCGAAGACCTCGCGCGTGCTGAAGGTGGCGGTGGCGAAGCTCGGCGATCACGCCGGCACCATCGGCGCCGCGGTGCTGGCGTGGGACCTCGCCAAGGGCATGCGCCCGGTCGACCTGGGCTAGGTCAACCGCGCGGCCGATCGAGCTGCAGGCGATCCTGCCGGATATAGCCCGCGAAGTCCGCGCCGGTGCGCGGCTTCACCTTCCACCATTGCGCCGCCGCCGGCTGGACCAGGATCAAGGCGCCGGGGTCGAGCTGGATGACCACCGCGGCATCGAGCCTCGCAGCCGCGCGGATGTTGGTCCTTCCCTTGGAGATCGTGCGCGCCGCCTTCCACGGCGTCTCCTCCCGGGGCGCGGCGGCCACCGGCGCCGCGGCGGGACGGGATTCCTCGCGCGCGTAAGCGCTCGCCTCGCCGCATGCGGCGAACACCGCATCCAGGTCCTTGCCGTAAGGCGTGATCAGCAAGGCGACCCGCTGGCTTTCCCGGGTGGAGCCCGCGGGCAACGCCAGGTTCTGCAGCGCGTCGATCGAAGCGCAGCGCCGTATCGCCGCGGGGGCCAGCCCGCGCGCCAGCGTGTCGCCCAGCTCGCCGATCTCCCAGCTCGCGGCAAGCTCGCTCCTGGCGAGGCCCGCGCCCTGGGAACCGGGACCATTGCAGACCAGGCGCGGCAAGTCCGCGGGTCCGAGGCCGCCCGTGGGGTCGGATGCGAGCGCGCTGGTGAGCTCGATCGCGACCTTGCCGCTTTCCTTCTGGCAGGAAACGTAGGCACGCGACAGGATCTTCTCGTTGCCGACGGTCGTGACGGTTTCGTTCGTCTGCACCGCGTACTTGATGGCGCCCAGGAGCGGATGCTTCACCTCGCGCACGTCCCAGCGGATCGGCGAATCGGCGGCGAGGCGCTTTCCGATCGCGGCCGCGGGCTCCTCGCCATGCAGGGGAATCGCCGCCGCGCAGGCCGCGCACGACAGCGCAATCAACCAGGCTTTTCGCATGGCTCATTCTATGGCACGTCAACCGCCGAGCGGGCGTCGCCGTTTTCGAATGTGCGCGGTGGAGGTAGGCCACCAGACAAAAACCGACAACTCAAGAGGCCACCATGCAACTCGATGCCGCACTCCCGATAGTCCGCGCGCTCGCCGACGGCGTGAACCCCGTCACCGGCGAAGCGTATCCCGAGCAGAGCCCTTACGCGGAGCCGCGCACCCTGCGCGCGCTCTTTTCCGCCGTCGACCTCATGCAGCG